>Ga0315273_10005227_pt1 | contig 16053 bp, 12 predicted proteins | sample YL17G02_0_MG_FD_205753 | JGI IMG/M metagenome (GOLD analysis project Ga0315273, IMG submission 205753) | Sediment microbial communities from Yellowstone Lake, YNP, Wyoming, USA - YL17G02_0 | ecosystem: Environmental > Aquatic > Freshwater > Lake > Sediment | place: USA: Wyoming | collected...
CCTTCGATGGCAGCTCGTGACTTCGGCGAGAACGTCGCGCAGGAGCGAGTCGAAGGCGACTCGATTCGGCTCTATCGCGTGTCACTGCAGAGGGCGGGCTTCCACCTGACGAAGATATCATACCACAGTCCAGCTAGATTTCGCCGGCGCCAAATCCCCGGGTGAGGTAACAATGTGAGGTAACAATAGCTTTGTCGGCTGCAGGTTACAGCCGTCGGGCCGCCTTCGATGGCCGCGATGCCAGCAGACGAGACGGGGACAGACGAGATGGGGACGGGCTCGTCTTCCACGGACAGGCGAAATCTGCGTCCCTGCGGGAAACCAACCCGTCCCCAGGCTGTGGAAAATTGAGGGTCGTCAGGCGATACCTGGACATGACTTATCCCGTCCTCGGGTATTCGACGTATTCGGGCCAGTTGGCCTGCCGGGCTGCCATGGCGACCACCGCCGTGCTGCTCGTGGCCTGGCAGTGCCAGGCGCAGGGGCCCCGGCGTGGGCTACTGGTGACCCATGAAGCCAGGGCTGTCGCGCCGGGCGAAATGATGCTGTTGACGATCACCGCCCCCGGTCCGATCCTGGCTGTCGACGCGACCGCGTTCGCCCATCCGCTTCCGACGTTCCCCGGAGGGCAGCCAGAAACGTGGCACGCGCTGGTGGGCATCGATCTCGATGCGGCCCCCGGCAAGTACGACATTGTCATCGTTGCGCGGCAGAACCAGGGGCGGCAGTCGCTGGTTCACCAGATCGTCGTCTCGGCCAAGAGATTCGGCGTTCGCCGGTTGACGGTGGACCCGAAGTTCGTCACGCCGCCCGCCTCCGCGTTGGGGCGCATCGAGCGCGAGCAGAAGCGACTCGCCGAGGTGCTGGCTGTCGTCTCCCCGCAGCGATTGTGGCGCGGGAGATTCGCTGCGCCGGTCGACGGCCCGCCCGCCTCAAACTTCGGTCAGCGAAGCGTCTTCAACGGTCAACCGCGCGGATCGCATCGAGGAACGGACTTCGCGAGTCCGTCAGGAGCACCCGTCCGTGCGCCGGGCGCGGGCCGCGTCGTCATCGCCGAGGATCTGTACTACTCCGGCAATACCGTGCTCGTCGATCATGGCCTGGGCCTTTTCTCGCTGCTGGGGCATCTTTCCCAGATCGACGTGCGCGTTGGCGACGTGGTCGACATGGGGTCGAGCGTTGGGGCGGTCGGCGCGACCGGCCGGGCAACGGGCCCTCATCTGCATTGGACGCTTCGATTCGGGAGCGCCGTCGTGGACCCACTCTCGCTGCTCGCGCTCAAGGGGATGCCGCGATGAGAGTGGAAGGTGAGCCCTCCGGTGCGTCATTCGGCAACGTGAGGGCCATACGAAATGTATAGTCTCATGCTTCCGTCCGACCTCGAGCCAGGGACCCAGGTGGTCGTGCTGGCAGGCGGCGGGATCGAGACAGCCGCGCTCATCCCCGAACTGCTTGCGGCGGGCGCCGGCGTGATTCCGCTGCACGTGCGGTGCGGGCTTCGCTGGGAGGCCCACGAATCGGCCGCGCTGCGACGGTGCTGTGCGAGACTGACTCGACCAGCACTGAAACCGATCGTCGAGATCGAGTACCCCCTTCGCGATCTCCTGGCGGAGCACTGGGGGATGAGTGGCGACGGCATTCCTGACAGAGACGACGACCCGGGCCGTCTCGAGATCCCATTGCGCAACATCACACTGCTGACGGCAGCGGCGATTCGCTTTCGCGACATGCCGGACCTCGTGCTGGCCACGGGGACGACCGCCGACAACCATTTCGGCGATGGGTCGCGGGCCTTCTTTGATGTGTGCGAAGCACTGCTCGGCATGGCGATGCAGCGACGCGTGCGCGTGTTGACGCCGTTTATCCACCTCACCAAGACGCAGATCATTCAGCAGAGCGAACCGGCGGCGCTTGCCGCGTCCTGGTCGTGCGTCGATCCGCGCGGCGACGAGCACTGCGGCTGCTGCATCAAGTGTGGACGCCGGCAGGCGGCCTTCCTGGCGGCCGCCGTGACCGACCCGACCATCTACGCCACCGCCGTCAGAAAATGGGGTCGGACCTGATTTCGTTTCTTGCCGGATAATGAACCGGTTGCGGGCGTCGAAATCAGGTCCGACCCCGCTTCGCTCGAGGGCCGCAGACCGTCATGACCGACCAGTTCGTCCGCCACTACCTCTGGGCCGGGCTCGATTTCATGATCGACCGCGACGGCGTGCCCGTGCTGCTCGATGCGAATCGGTCGTCGCACATGATGACCGAGTACCTCGAGTTTTTCGGGGACGATCGTCCGTTTGCTCTGACGGCTGCGCGCATGAATGGCGCCGATGGTCCGCCCTGCCTGCTGTGGCGACGGGGAGAGCCGCTTGCAGACGGCGGAGAGGATGCGCCGTTTATCGGCCGTCATCTCGCGGCACATCTGGCCGCCGAGCCGATCGTCTGTGACGTGGAAGACAATCAGGAGCCGCGCGCGGAATTGGTCGGACGAGATGGCCGGAGCGTCACGCCCGGCAGCATTTTTCGCTGGTGGTACGGTCTGCCGTGGTCCTACGAACGCGCCGGCGTCCTGGTGGTCAATCCCAATTGCGCGTGGGCTATCGTGCGCGACAAGGCGAGCTACCCGGATCATTTCGCGGGCAGCCGTCACTTCCGAGTGGCAACGTCGTTTCCCGTGGAGACGCGGCAGCAGGCCGTCGACCTGATCGAGGCGCGCCCGGATCTGTTCAGCCACGGGTTTGTGTTGAAGCCCAGAGTCGGGTGGGGAGGCTACGGCGTGCAGGTCGGCGATGCCGGAGACCGACCGATGCCGTGGTCGGGCGACTACGTCCTCTGCGAGCGCGTCGTGCCATCGCTGCGAGAGGGGCGGTTCTGGGACGTGCGGGTGTTCGTCATGGACGGCGAATACCTGGGCGGCATCCAGTACAACAGCGCGAAACCCGTGACCAATTTCCACCAGGGCGGCACGCCATCACGGTTGGATCAGGGGCTGGCCGCCCGGCTTCGCGAGCCGGCGCTCGAAGCCGTGCGCCGCATTGATGAGCTGGCGGACGTCGTGCACCGTCTCCCCGAACCGCCGGAGACCCCCCTTGTCCATGTGGTCTACCAGTGAAGCTTCGCCTCAAACCGCCGAGGGAGTCACTTCCGGTCCGTCATTCCGGCGAACGCCGGAATTCACTCGTGTGCCTCTCTGGACCCCGTATGCCACCCCAATGCGGCTGCCGCGTTGGGGACCCCGTATGCCACCCCAACACGGCTGCCTCTCTGGACCCCGTATGCCACCCCAATGCGGCTGCCGCGTTGGGGACTTCGGCCGCCGGGGTGACGAGAGCTTGCTTCAATCGGTAAGATGAAGCCCATAGAAGATGTCGAGTCTTCATGTCTGACAACAAGGAGGATCGCCCGACACCGATCAGGATCGCCGAGTGCGATGTGGGTCGCGGGCTCTTTGCCTCGCGCTCCATATCGGAAGGCGAAGTGATTCTCCGCTTCGACGGTCCCATCCTCAGCCTGGCCGAGGTGCGCGCGAAAGGGCCGCGTGCCGCCAACGCTCTTCAGATTGGCGTTGACCGCTATCTCGATTTGAGTGAACCCGGCCGCCTCGTCAACCACTCGTGCGCGCCCAACGCGGGCGTCCGCGATGACGAGATGCTGGTGGCGATTCGCGCAATCGCGGATGGCGAGGAAATCCGGTTCGACTATTCGACGACGATTGGGGACTTCTGGAGCATGAGTTGCCACTGTAACGCGCCGGCCTGCCGGGGGGTGGTCGCCTCGTTCGCGTCACTTCCTGCCGACGTTCGTTCGCGCTACGCGAGGTTGGGAATCGTGCAGCGATTTCTCCTTGGTGGATAGACCATTCAGTTTCGACCGCCTCGAAACCGGTCCGGCTCTCTCCCTCTGACGGGCGCCAGATGCCACGTGGTATCTCACTTCAGACAAGGCGTTTAGGGGTCATTCCCGAGGATGGCGCGCTTGACAGGTCGCCCGTGGCGATGGTAATTTTTCTTCGCAATATTGCGAATTGGTCTGACCGATTCATGGTGTCCTATGCCTGAATTTAAAGGATCCGCCGCCACCCATCTTGTGGTGGCACACGTTCGAGGCATGCTCGACCGCGGCGAAATCAAGGCGGGCGACCGGCTGCCCGCCGAGCGCGAACTGGCTCGGCAGCTTGGTGTGAGCCGGCCCAGTTTGCGCGCCGGTCTGCGCTCGCTTGCGGTGATGGGGGTCGTGCACATTCGCCCCGGCGCCGGATCGTACATCGCCGCCGGCCCGCCGGCGCTCGGCACCGACGCGCTCAGCTTCCAGGCCGCGCTGCACGGCTTCACCCGAGACCAGATGTTCGAGGCGCGCCTGGTGCTCGAAGTGGCCGCGGCGGGAATCGCTGCCGAACGGGCCACATCGGATCGGCTGGTGCTCATCAGCGACGAGACCACCGGCATGTTCGCGTCGATGGACGATCCGCAGGCTTTCCTGCTGCACGACATTGCGTTCCATCGTGCGCTGGCGTCGGCGTGCGACAACCCGATTCTCTCGTCACTTGTGGGCATGGTGTCGGAGTTGTTCCGGCAGCAGCGGCGCCAGACCATCGGCCGCGCCAACGACTTGAAGGAAGCGGCCGAAGAGCATCGCCGCATTTATCTCGCCATCAGAGCGCACGATCCCGAACGGGCCCGCCGCACGATGAGCGACCACCTGGATCGGGCGTACCGCACCCAGGCGAGCGAAGAGAACCGTGCGAATGCCGGCGAGGGTGAGCCCGATCGCTCCGACGCGCTTCCGAAACCGTCGACCGATTAGGGCACGACCAGCCATCATCGTGCGTGACACCAGAGGAAGGGGATTCGCATGTCGACGAGCGCTACTCGGATCAGCCACTACCGCTGGGTGATTTGCGCGCTGGTCTTTTTGGCCACGACGGTCAACTACGTGGACCGGCAGGTCATCGGGATCCTGAAGACGACGCTCCAGAAGGACCTGGGCTGGACCGAGATCGACTACGGCAACATCGTATTCGCGTTCCAGGCGGCGTACGCGATCGGGTTGCTCGTCGTCGGGCGCGTGATCGACAGGTTGGGGACCAAACTCGGCTACACGTTGGCGCTGGTCTTCTGGAGCTTCGCCGCCATGGCGCATGCCGCGGTCAGGTCCGTGACGGGGTTCTCTGCCGCGCGGTTTGCCCTCGGGCTGGGAGAGGCGGGCAACTTCCCGGCCGCAATCAAGTCGATCGCGGAATGGTTCCCCAAGAAGGAGCGCGCCCTCGCAACCGGCATCTTCAACTCCGGCAGTAACGTCGGCGCCATCGTGGCCCCGCTCGTCGTGCCGTGGCTGACAATCGTGTACGGCTGGCCGGCCGCGTTCCTGGCCACGGGGGCGCTCGGTCTCCTCTGGCTGGTAGCCTGGATTCCGCTGTACGGCTCACCGGAGACACACCCACGGGTGTCGCCGAAAGAACTGGCCCTCATCCAGAGCGATCCGCCGGATCCCCCCGCGCGGGTACCGTGGCGCGAGTTGCTGATGCATCGCCAGACCTGGGCGTTTGCCATCGGGAAGTTCCTGACCGATCCGATCTGGTGGCTCTACCTGTTCTGGGTCCCGGATTTCCTCCAACGCAACCACGGCCTGAACCTCACGACGATCGGATTGCCGCTCATCGTGATCTACGTCGTGGCCGATGTCGGCAGCATCGGCGGCGGCTGGCTGTCGTCGTCGCTCCTCAAGCGTGGCTGGAGCGTTAACGCCGCTCGCAAGACGGCGATGCTCGTCTGCGCCGTGTCGGTGACGCCCATCGTGTTCGCATCCAGGGCGCACGATCTGTGGGTCGCCGTTGGCCTGGTCGCGCTCGCGGCCGGTGCGCACCAGGGCTGGTCGGCAAACATCTTCACGACGGCGTCGGACATGTTCCCGCGCAAGGCCGTCGGTTCGGTGGTAGGCATCGGCGGCATGGCGGGAGCGATCGGCGGGATGCTGATCGCCAAGATCACCGGCTACCTGCTCCAGGTGACAGGGACGTACCTCGTCGTGTTCTTCATCGCGGGCTCGATGTACCTGCTTGCCCTCGGGGTCTTCCAGATTCTCGTGCCGAAGATCGAGCCCGTTGCGCTCGGGACCGACGTGGCCGGCTAGCAGCGCCGGTCGAATGCAGACGGACGTGCACGGTGGGCTGCTAACACAGTGGCCGGGTGCTGACACGATGGCGATCACGACTGTCGAACGGGCATCTCGCGGGGTGTGATGATGAGCGCGTTTCTGGACGATCACTTCCTGCTCGAGAGCGAATGCGCGATCGAGCTGTACCACCGGTTCGCGAAGGACCTGGCCGTCATCGACTTCCACTGCCACCTCTCGCCCGAGCAGATGGCGACCAATCATCGGTTCCGCTCGATCACCGAGGCCTGGCTCGACGGTGACCACTACAAGTGGCGGGTCATGCGAGCCAACGGAGTCGCCGAGCGATTCTGCACGGGCGACGCGTCCGACTGGGAAAAGTTCGAGGCGTGGGCGCGCACCGTGCCGGATGCCATCAGAAGCCCGCTCTATCACTGGACCCACATGGAATTGCGTCGGCCGTTTGGGGTGGACGCGCTCCTCTCGACCGCGACGGCGCGGGCCGTGTTCGACCGCTGCAACGAGCGGTTGCGCGAGGACGGGTTCACCACGCTCGGGCTGCTGCGCGGATTCCGTGTCGCCGTCGTCTGCACCACCGACGACCCGGTCGATTCGCTCGAACATCATCGGGCGCTGGCGGCACGCTCGGATCCCCACACGTGCGTCTATCCCACGTGGCGGCCCGACAAGGCGCTGGGCGTCGACAACCCGGAGGCGTTCAACGCGTGGGTCGCACGCCTCGAGCAGGCATCGGGACAGGCGATCGGCGGAAACCTGACGTCGTTTCTGGACGCGATGAAGTCACGACATGACTTCTTCCACGAGATGGGATGCCGCGTGTCCGACCACGGTCTCGAGACGATGTACGCCGAGGGCTGGACCGACGCCGAAGTCGGCGCGTCGTTTGAGCGGGTGCGGGCTGGACACGCGCTCGAGCCGGGCGCGGGCGTCCGGCTGAAGTCGGCGCTGCTCTACAAGCTGGCGTTGCTCGACCACGCGCGCGGCTGGGTTCAGCAGTTCCATCTCGGCGCCATGCGCAACAACAACACGCGGCTGCTTCGGACGCTCGGGCCCGACACCGGCTTCGACTCGATCGGCGACGTCGACATAGCCCGGCCGCTATCGAGGTTTCTCGACCGACTCGACGAGACCAACCAGCTCGCAAAGACGATCCTCTACAACCTGAACCCGCGCGACAACGCGCTCGTGGCGGCGATGGTCGGCAACTTCCAGGACGGCACCTTCCCCGGCAAGATGCAGTACGGATCCGCCTGGTGGTTCCTGGATCAGCTCGACGGGATGAAGGCGCAGATGGACGCGCTGTCGAACATGGGCCTGTTGTCGCGCTTCGTGGGGATGGTGACCGATTCGCGCAGCTTCCTGTCGTATTCGAGACACGAGTACTTCCGGCGCCTGCTGTGCAATCTGCTGGGCGAGGACGTGCGACGAGGCCTGCTGCCCGACGATCGCGACCTGCTCGGCGGGCTCGTGCGCAACGTCTCGTTCGTCAATGCACGCGACTACTTCGGCTTGCCGCTCGGCCGCGCCGGCGGATAGACGTCCTGGGATCGCCACGCTCCCCGGCCTGAGCTTGTCGAAGGCCAGCGCGGCCGGCCAAGCCCAGCGTCCTTGCCGGGGCTCCGGTGAGGCGGCACTTCGCTGCGCGTCCCCGCTCGGACCCGGCGATTCGCGCCTGTGCGAAGTGGACGGGGAGACGGTTTCCGAAGCGGCCCCTCGAACCAAGCCGACAGCGAAGTCCTGAGCGAAGTCGAAGGGCGTCAGTCTGCAAAACGCGTTGCAGGCCAAAGGGATCAGCCGGCGTCGAGCGGCCCACCTCGGGCCGGAAACGGGTTTTGCCGGCTTGCGTGAGCGGGGACGCGGAGGGAACCGTCTCCCCGTCAGATCCCGGCGCGATCGGTCGCGCCCCTCTGGGCCTCATCTCCACGCTCCCGCCTGCCCCGTCGACACGAGGGTTCGCGGCTGAGGGTTCAGTGGGGCCGCTTCGGAAGCCGCCCTCCCACCGGCACGAGCGCCCGAGCCTGTGGGCTTTTCCGAACCCCCAATCCCGCCTGCCCCGCCGAAGCCCGACGAAGCTCGAAGAGCGAAGTCGGGCGAAGGCGGGAATCCCCAATCCCTACGCAACGATGGGCTTGATGGTTCGTGAGCCGGCCAGCGACAGGTTGGCGCGGACGTTGTCGAACATCGGCTCGTCCCGGTAGGTGCCGAGGATCGCGCCTCCCGATCCGGCGAACTTGGCGCTCGCGCCGCAGCGCCGGGCCGTCTCAATCTGATCGATCTGCCACGGCGGCAACTGGTAGATGCTGCGGCGCGTATCGAAGTTCTCGTTCATCAGTGCAGCCAGCGTTTCGGTATCGCCGGCCAGCAGCGCGTCGCGTCCCTCAGCGGCCAGACGGGCAAAGTGCGTCATCGCCTGGACGACCTTCGGTTCGCCGCGGTTGAAGCGTTCGCGGATGTTGTTGTGGAACACCTCCGTCGGCTCGCTGAGCGCGTCGTGGTAGGCCAGGTACAGGTTCGGCAGAAGGGCCGGGTCGAGGCGCTCGTAGTGATAGCAGGGCAGCCCCTCGACGATCCGTTCGACGCCCTTGTCGAAATCCATGTAGACCAGGCCCTCGTAGACCTGGATGACGCGGTCCTGAAGCCCGGCGGTGATACCGAGCTCCTCCTGCTCGACGCGCAGCACGAAACTTGGCTGCGCCTCGATCGGAATCCGGACCTCGTAGAAATCCATCAGGCTGCGCAGCGTCGCCACGATGATGGCGCTCGATCCGGCCAGTCCGACCTGCCGCGGAATGTTCGTCTGGTAGCGAACCGAAAAGTTGCGCCCGTGAAGCGGCAGCTTGCGGCCGTGGCAGAACTCGACGAAGCGCTTGATCGTGGCCTTGATGAGCCGGATTCCGCCGTAGTAACCGTGCAACCGAACGTCGCGAGCCAGATCATCGACCGATTTGAAGGTCGCGCGGTCGCCTTCGGCCAGCACGATGTCGACCGAGTCCCATTCGTAGAGCACGACTTCGGCCCAGAAGTTCCTGACGCTGATCGAAATCGTCTTGCCGTGGTAGCCGTCCGAGGGGTTGCCGAGCAGGCCGGCCCGCGCGAAGGCGCGATTACGCGTGAGGAACATGGAGCAGTTCCTCCAGGCGGCGGCGCAGCGCCGGACCGAACTTCGCGTCTGCGAGCGCAAACTCGACGAACGCTTCGAAATAGGACTCGAAGTTCCCGATGTCGTACCGGCGTTCGTCAGCGTGCAGCCGGACGCCGTACACCCGGCCGCCATCGCGCAACACGGACCGGATCGCGTCGGTCAGCTGAATCTCACCGCCCCGGCCTGGAGGGGTCTTGTCGAGCGCGTCGAAGATCAGGGGCGAGAGCACGTAGCGGGCCGCGATGGCCAGGTTGCTCGGGGCCTCGTGCCGGGCCGGCTTCTCGATCAAGTCGGCCACTTCGAAGACGTCTCCGCTGGTTCGCGGCCGGGCGATGCCGTAGTTGGAGACCTCGGCGTCGGGCACCTCTTCGAAGGCGATCACGGCCGCCGCGTGGTTGTCGACGAAGTGGCGTGTCATCCGCCCGACCACATCGCTTTCCGCGTGCATGCCGATGATCGAATCCCCAAGCGCCACGACGAACGGCTGGCGGCCGACCAGCGCCCGCGCGCACAGCACCGCGTGGCCAAGCCCGAGCAACTGCCGCTGACGTGTGTAGAAGTACTGCACCGCCGCGCGCTCGAACTCCAGTTCGGCCAGCAGGTCCTCTTTGCCGGTCTCCCGCAGCGTCTGTATCAGCTCACCGTTCAGATCGAAGTGATTCTCGATGGAGACCTTGCCAGGGCCGGTGATAAACAGCACGCGCTTCATTCCGACGCGAGCCAGTTCCTCGACCACGTACTGCACGACCGGCTTGCGGCCGACGGGCAGCATCTCCTTGGGTTGCGACTTGGTGGCTGGCAGCAGGCGCGTGCCGAGACCGGCAACGGGAACGACGGCAAGATCGATGTCCATCAGTGTGAATCCGTCCAGCAGATCAAACGCGGGGACGCGACAGGATGTGCGCAGGCAATTCTATCAATATCGGCCAGCCGGAACGAGGTCCAGCCACAAGAGCGGATGGCGGACCGGCAGATTCCTGATGACCTCCTCGGTTGTCGGTGACGGCTTGAGCGACGCCCACAGGTCGAGATACGGGCCCTCGCTCATCGCGATTCCGGCGAACAACAGACTGGGATGGCGAACCGGCCATTCGTCGAAATACATCACGTCCTTCGGAAACGGCCATGCGGCCTTGTTCTGCATGAAGGGAAACAGGAAGGCCATGCCTTTCCGGATTCCTCTGCCGTCGGGGAGCGTGAACGTCCAGAGCGAGGCGTCCGGCGTCGACAGGATCTGGCAGATGGTCGCGAAGGCGTCGAGGTTGAACAGCGAGTAACCGTAGGGCTTGGTGCGCTTGATTTCGAGGGGGAAGCTGCCGTCAGCAGCCATCTGGCCAGGCAGCAGCACCTCTTTGTAGCGCCTGCGGCAATCGTCGAGTACGGCCGTGTCGCCTGTGAGGTGGGCAAACGCTGCCACCTGCATCACCCAGCACGTGCCGTGATTGTTCTTCGCATCGCGTTCGTCAATGCCGTACTGATGTGTGGTCAACCATACGAGATACTGCGAGAACCAGCCCTTGACCGCGGCGATGTCCGCGGGTTGGGTGGACTTCGCGGTCGCCAATCGTCCGGCGGCGCGTGCGACCTCGACCAGATGAATCGTGTCGATGATGCCAGTGCCCCGGCCGGTCACCTTCTTGTAGATCGCTTGCGCGTACAGCAGGTTCGGATTCATCCTTGTCGCACCGTCGTTGAACCACGCGCGCAGGTGCGTCATGGCATGCGTGGCGAAGCGCTCGTCGCGAGTCAGCAGGTACGCGGACGTCAGCGTGGACACGTGCTCGCTGAACCTGATCATGGCCCGGCGATGATCGACGAAATTGTCGGGGTTCGTCATCCCGTCGCGCTGGATGTACGGGCCTTCTGGATTGGCGGGGTCAGGCCACCAGTAGTCACCTTCGGAATAGAAGTCGTGAAGGCCGCCCGCGCTCCTGGGCGAACGGGCGGCGGTGACGGTCACTGGCGCCTCTTTCAAGTACGCCTCGGCGGTCTGGCTCACCCGCCGCCGGTCGGCTTCGCTCAGCTCGAATCGACGGGCTGCCTGAATCTGTGACAGATCCGGCCGCAAGGCGTCGACGCCGGCGACTGCTACCGCTGCGCCAGGGCCGTCAGGGCCGAGCGCGAATCCCGCGCCGGTCGTCAGCCAGACAGCCGCCGCGCCAGCACCGATGACTGCAATTCCGAATCGTGACACGTTGCCTCCACCGACCGCAGTATATGCTGTCGGCTGCCTCGTGAGAATCGTGGATAATGTGATGCGCGCCGGTCGCCAGCGCCGGTGAATCGGGCAGCGGTCCGACCGATTATCGAATGGGGGCGGAGGGGTCTTCATATGAAACCAGCAGTGCTTGTCATCAGTGGAATCGTGGCAGTGTTCTTGATGGGATTGGCGTCGCCAGCCTTCGCGCAATCAGCGCAGCCGTCACAGACGGCGTTCAGTGCCAATATCGAGAAGAGCGCCATTCTCAAGGTGATGACGGCCGCAGCCGACTGGCAGCTGGATCACCCTTCAGAGCACGCGCCGTACGACTGGACCCAGGCGGCCTTCTACACCGGCGTCATGGCGTTTGCCGGCGTCACCGACAACCCGAAATACTTCGACGCGATGAAGGCGATGGGACAGCGCAATCAGTGGCGGCCCGGTCTTCGGCCAGGCCATGCCGACGACTACGCCGTCATCGCGACCTACGCGAAGATCTTTCAGCGAGACCGCGACAAGACGATGATGGCACCGGCGTTGGCGCTGTTCAACTTTCTGGTGACGCGCAAGTACGACGAGCCGCTCGTCTGGGGCAACAAGATCGAGACGCGCGAACTGGCCTGGTGCGATGCCCTCTTCATGGGCCCGCCCGCGCTCGCCGCCGTGAGCGTCGCGACAGGAGACCGGCAGTACCTCGACCTCGCGAATCGTCTGTGGTGGAAGACCACCGATTATCTCTACGACAAGACCGAGAAGCTCTACTTCCGAGACAGCCGGTTCTTCGAGCAGCGCGAACCCAATGGCAGGAAGGTGTTCTGGAGTCGTGGCAACGGCTGGGTCTTTGCCGGCCTGGCGCGCATGCTGCAGGATATGCCGGCCGACTATCCGGACCGCCCCCGCTACGTCGCGCTCTTCAGGGTGATGGCCGAAAAGATCGCCGCCGTCCAAGGCGAAGACGGCTACTGGCGAGCGGGCCTGCTGGATCCGGCCAACCTGCCGAATCCCGAGACCAGCGGCACCGGCTTCTTCACCTTCGGCCTCGCGTGGGGCATCAACACCGGCCTGTTGGACCAGGCTCGCTACGAGCCCAACGTCCGACGTGGGTGGGGCGCCATGGTCAAGGCCGTCCGTCCCGATGGCATGCTCGGCTGGGTCCAGCGCATCGGGGACAAGCCGGGAGCCACGACCGAGGACACCACTGAGGTGTACGGCGTCGGCGCGTTTCTGTCGGCCGGCAGCGAAATCCTCAAGATGGCGAAGTAGAGGAGTGGTTGATGGACTCCGCCTCCTGCAGGCGTGACCGGCGGCGCATCGCTGTCGGCTTTGCGGTGTGTTCGTGTGTCCTGCTGCTGGCCGTCATCAACGCGGCGGCGGCCGACCGCACGATCCTCAACTTCAATCCCGACTGGCGATTCATCAAGGCCGATCCGGCCGGGGCTGAGACGTTGGGGTTCGACGATCGGGCCTGGGCCATCGTCTCGACGCCGCACACCTACAACGACACCGACACGTTCGACAACTGGTCGACGCCCGGGCACCGCGGCGAGCAGATCCAGTGGGCCGGCCGCACGTGGTATCGGAAGACATTTACGCTGCCCGAGGCGCTCCGCGGCAAACGCGTCTTCATCGAGTTCGAAGGGGTGCGCCAGATCGCCGAGGTGTATCTCAATGGCCATCGCCTTGGTGTGAGCAAGACGGGGTTCACACCGTTTGGCTTCGACTTGACGCCGCATGTGAGATTCGGCGGCACGGCCAACGTGCTGGCCGTCATGTGCGACAACCGCTTCATGAAGGATCCGCTCGACGAGGCGGCGGCCGCGGCGCTGGGAACGCCCACCGCAGGCGGGAAGCCGGCGCCGAATCCGAATCTCGCGCAGTTGTCGGCCAAAGTGAATGAAGCGATTCCCGATGATCTCGAACAGTTGGCGGCCGATCAGATCCCGTGGAACAACCCGCACTGGCATCCGGCGCACGGCGGGATCTATCGCAACGTGCGGCTGGTGGTGACTGACCCGCTGCACATCACGCTGCCGCTCTACAGTTTTCTCAAGAGCGTGGGCCCCTACGTCTACGCGAACGACATCACGGCGCAGTCCGCGAAGGTCACGGTCGAAGTGCCAGTCGAGAATGGCCGCGCGGGCCGCGAACAGGTCGACGTGCGGGCGGAGGTGTTCGACGCCGAAGGGCGGTCGGTGCTCGTGCTCAACGGCGCCGGGACGATCGATGCCGGCGCACGCACGCCGTTCACCGTCTCCGGCAGCGTCGCGCGTCCGCGACTCTGGGAGCCGGCCTATCCGCACCTCTACCGCGTCGTCTGCACGCTGCGGGTCGGCGGCGCCACGGTTGATACGGCCGAAGTGCCGCTCGGTATCCGCGCGATCCGGTGGGACGGGGAGACGGGCTTGTTCCTCAACGGCCAGCATCTGAAGCTGCACGGATGGGGACAGAAGCCCACCAATGAGTGGCCCGGTCTCGGCGCAGCGTTGCCAGACTGGCTGCACGCCTACACGCTCCGATTGATGAAGGAGGCGGGCGGCAATTGTGTGCGATGGGGCCACACGGCGGCCGGGCCATCGCTCATTGCCGCGAGCGACCGTCTCGGCCTTGTCACCGACCAGCCCGGGGTTGATGGCGAATCCGACACGCGTGGCGCCGCGTGGACGCTGCGCGCGTCCGCCTTCCGCGACGTCCTCATCTACTTCCGGAACAACCCGTCGATCTTCATCTGGGAAGGCGGCAACCAGAAAGTGTCGCGGGAGCATGCGCGGGAACTGCGCGGATTGATGGACACCTACGATCCGCATGGCGGCCGCGCGTACGCGCATCGCCGCGCCGATCAGGTGACGGCGGAGTTCATGGACGTTGGCATCGGCACAGAAGGCGGCCGCGAGATCGCGCGTCTTCCCGTCGTCGAAGGCGAATACAACCGCGAAGAGTCGCCGCGTCGCGTGTGGGACGCCGCCACACCGCCGAACTTCGGCTATCCCGAAGCGAAGGCACAGACCTACCAGCTCACCTCCGAGCAGTTCGCCGTCAACCAGGTGGCGCAGTACGTCAAGAAACTGGGCGCGCCCGAGCACAGCGGCGGCGCCAACTGGATCTTCTCCGACTCGACCAGCGGGGGGCGCGTTGCGGTTGAGGTGTCGCGCGCGAGCGGCGAGGTGGACGGCGTGCGCCTGCCCAAGGAGGCGTACTACGTCTGCGCCGTGATGTTCCGCGACGAGCCCGGCGTGCACATCATCGGCCATTGGACCTATCCAGCGGGGACGAAGAAGTCCGTCTATGTCGCGTCGAACGGAGACGAGGTCGAACTGTTCGTCAACGGTCGATCGGTCGGTCGCGGCGCGAGATCTGACACGTATCTCTTCACGTTCGCCGACGTCGCGTGGGAGGCGGGAGAGATCAAGGCCATCGCATCCAGCGCGGGCAGGGCTGTCGCGACCCAGGTGAAGCGCACTGCGGGGCCGGCCGTCGCGTTGAATCTCACGCCCGTGGTGGGCCCGGACGGACTCCGCGCCGACGGCGCCGACATCCTGCTCGTGGATGTCGAGGCGGTGGATGCGCGCGGCGAACGGGTGCCGACGTTTCAGCAGCGGGTGGATTTCGGGGTCGCCGGACCGGGCGCGTGGCGCGGCGGCTACAACAGCGGCAAGATCAACTCGACCAACAACACTTGGCTGGATCTCGAAGCAGGCATCAATCGCGTGGCCATCCGGGCGGGTCGGACGGCTGGCGCGATCTCCGTGCGCGCTCGCAGCGAGGGACTCAAGAGCGCCACCGCGACCGTCACGTCGCGGGCGGTAACGATCGATGGCGGACTTGCCACCGTGATGCCGGCTGTGGCCGAGGTGAAGCTGCCAGCGCAGCCGCCGAAACGCGTGGTACGCCCGGAACCCACACCGGCTGCGGTGGCTGGGGCCACGGTGCCTGCGAAGCCGCTGGAGCGTCCGGCTCCTTCCGGGGCCGCTCCGCCGGCACCGGCGGTGGGCCTTGCCCCATCGGCTGGCGCGGCAGGGCGCTTCATTCGATCGTTCAACTACTCCGGCCCGTCCTCGTTCATCGTCCACGTCGAGAGCCGCGCGGCCGACGGCAAGAACGCGTATGTCGACGTCGATTCGCCGTTTGCTTCATTGCCGGCCGAACTGCTGGGCGCCGATTGGGTCCAGGCCGCCAGTCGCGAGAGTCTGTACAACGCCGTGGACCTGATAGAACTGGCCGTGGAGGCCGGCACGGTGATCTCGATCGCGCATGACGACCGCGTCCCGCGCCCAGCGTGGCTGACGAGGCAGTTCGCGGCGACAGCCACGCGCATCATGGTGAATGGGCAGCCGATGACGCTTTTCCAGCGGCGGGTCGAGCGCGACGAGAGCCTGACGCTTGGCGCCAACGTCGAGACTGGCACGGTGAAAGCGGCGAACATGTATGTCGTGTTCGTGAAGTGAGCGTGGGACTGGGGCCTGGGGATTGGGGACTGGGATTGGGGACTGGGGTTGGGAGCTGGGGACTGGGGCCTGGGGATTGGGGACTGGGATTGGGGACTGGGGTTGGGGACTGGGATTGGGGACTGGGGTTGGGGGCTGGGGAT
>Ga0315273_10005228_pt1 | contig 16053 bp, 15 predicted proteins | sample YL17G02_0_MG_FD_205753 | JGI IMG/M metagenome (GOLD analysis project Ga0315273, IMG submission 205753) | Sediment microbial communities from Yellowstone Lake, YNP, Wyoming, USA - YL17G02_0 | ecosystem: Environmental > Aquatic > Freshwater > Lake > Sediment | place: USA: Wyoming | collected...
CAGGCTCTGCCGCGTCACGTCGCTGGGCGGAACGCCGCAGCAAGTCATCGAAGGCGGCGACGTGATTGGTTTTGCCGTCGCAGCCGACGGCCGGCGTATGGCTTTCGTTCGGCTCTCCGACGGCCGCGAGGCGAGCGCGCACATCGCAGGCAGCGATGGCACCGGAGAGCGAGTCATCGCGAGGCGCAAGCTGAACGACTGGACGGGGTTGTCTGACTTGCTCGGGTTTCGCGTCGCCTGGTCGCCAGATGGCCGATCCCTGGCGACAACGTTCGGCGACCATATCCTGCTGCTTGACCCCGAAACTGGGGCCCAACGCGATGTCGGCAAATCGCCGGTCGGCTTCGGCGCGTTGGAGTCCCAGAACCTGGCGTGGCTCCCCGACGCCAACTCCTTCCTCGTGGCCGGGCGAGATCCGAACGCGGCTGAGGCCACACAGCAGATCTATGTCGTGACGCTCCCTGGCCTCGATGCCAGGGCGGTCACGCGCGATCTTTCCACGTATCGGTCGCTGAGCGTCACCGCAGACCTTCGAGCGGCGGCTGCGCTGCAAGAATCGTTTGCTGCGAATGTGTGGGTGCTGGCCGTCGACGATGTCCAGGGGGCCCGGCCCATCACCTCTCGTTCGAAAGGTGCGGAAGGCAGTCTTGGCATGGTCTGGACCAGGGATGACCGCCTTGTGTTCACGTCGTCGTCGCGCCGAGGGCTCTGGTCGATGAATGCGGACGGGAGCGGGCGCCGGCAGCTGTCGTTCGCGGAGGACTTTGGGCCCGCTGTTTCTCCCGATGGGCGTTCGATCGCCTTCCTGCGAGTGAGCCCAGGGGGAGGGGGCGACGCGTGGCGGATGGACGCGGACGGCGGCAGCCCCCGGCAGTTGACGCACATGGGCAATGTCGTCGCGCACGTCTCGTATACATCCGACGGCGCCTGGGTCACGTTCTTCGACCGCGAGGCCCATCCCTGGAGGATCCCGGCCGATGGCGGCGAGCCCGTGCGACTATTTGCGAAAGAGGGCGCGCCAGGTTCGCCGGCCGTCCGGGCGGTGCCAGCTGGCTTCTTCGGCCTCGCCATCTCGCCGGATGGGCGATGGCTCGCGGGCAGCTACAAGGATTCGGCGGATGGTCAGTACTGGCTCGCGGTCGTCAGCACGGACGGGTCGCAGTCGTGGCGCAAGGTCCCGTCACCGCCTCACAAGCTGCCGCCTGCGCGTGTGGGGTGGACTCCTGATGGTCGCGCGTTGAGCTACGTGAGCAGCGCAGGCGGCAGCGCCAACATCTGGCTGCAGCCCATCGAGGGTGGCCCGCCGCGGCAGTTGACCAGATTCGCTGGCGAGGACATCGGCCGGTACGCCTGGTCGCACGACGGCCGCCGGCTTGCCGTGTCGTGCGGCAAGACCACCACCGACGTGGTGCTGATCACGAGCGACGAGAAGAAGTAGCTGCCTCCGCCGGGCGGGCTGCGGCAAAGAGGGCTTTGGGCCTTGGGCTTTTGGCTTTGGGGCTCGCCTCGGCAGGGCTGAAGCCCTGCCCGATCGTGGTCCTTGTGGCGCAGGACGTCAGCGGCCGCTCAGGACATCGGCGAGGCGAAGCTTGATGAACGCCTGGCGGCTCACGCCAATGCGCCTGGCTTCGCCGTCGATCTCGCGCAGCAGATCGAGCGGAAAGTCCACGTTGACACGCTGCACCTCCCGGCCGGGCCGCCGAGCCTTTGCCAGATCGAGATGCGGCGAGAGATCCGCCCCGAGGATAGCCGGTATTCCTATCGGCTCGGCTCCTATCGGCCCTATCGCCACCAGCTGTCCATTGACGATGACGTAGGGAATCCCTTTTGGGTACTGATGAGGAGCGGTGAAGGTGGCGGTGTCTGCGATGCGGCCGCCAACTACGAGCACGCGAACCAGGGCCGCACAACGTGACCATCGCGGAGATGGGGTCTGTCGCCACCACCGTACACGAGGACGCCGCGCTTCCGGCTGCTGCGCGACAGACCCAACCAATACCGGAGTCCGGCGAAGAAATCGCTCGCAATCGTCGTGCCCGACTTAATCTCGATGGGAATCAGACGGTCGCCAAGGTCGATCACGAGATCGACCTCGTGCCCGGTCTGGTCGCGCCAGAAGAACAGTGGTGCTTCCTGTCCGATGGCCGCAAACACCTTGTAGAGCTCCGACACCACAAAGGTCTCGAAGATGGCTCCGCGGAGCGGGTGAGTCGCGACATCAGCATCGCGTGTGATCCGGAGCAGGTAGCACAGGAGTCCCGAATCGAGGAAGTACAGCTTCGGACTCTTGATCAGGCGCTTCGAGAAATTGGCATGGTGGGGTTGGACGAGATGCACCAGTCCGCTTGCGACAAGCACCGACAGCCATCGTCGCGCCGTCGGTTGGGCGACACCGGCGTCAGATCCGAGAGACGACAGATTCAGCAGCTGTGCCGACCGGCCGGCGCAAAGCCGGACGAATCGGCCGAACAGTTCGATGTCGCCAACAGCGAGCAACTCCCTCACATCCCGTTCCACATAGGTGCGGTAGTATGAGGCCATCCAATCGACGGCATCAGCTCCCGTTTCGTGCACCGCCGGATAGAGACCCTGGCGCAGGATCCAGTCCAGGCTGAACGGTGGCGTAGCACGATTGGGCCTGACCTGGTCGAAGTCAATGGCGTTCAACTGGGACACTTCACTCAGCTCCGCGAGACTGAAGGGCGGAAGTGTAACGATGGCAATCCGGCCGGCCAACGTCTGGCTGACGCCACGCATCAGCAGGAACTGTTGCGACCCCGTGAGGACGAATCGGCCGGGTCTCCGGTTCTCGTCGATGATGCCCTGCAGGTAGGAGAAGAGCGCCGGTGCCCGTTGAACCTCATCAAGCACGGCGCCGGCGGGGAATCGCGCCAGGAACGCGCGAGGATCGGTCGTCGCGAACTCGCGCTCGTCGGGGTTTTCGAGGGACACGTACGCGTGGGATGGAAACGCCGCGCGTGCAAGGGTGGTCTTGCCGGACTGGCGCGGCCCGCCGACATAGACCGCGGGGAATGACGATGCGAGACGGCGCAATTTCCGGGTGAGCGCCCGGCGTTTCATGGGGAGAGTGTACGCGGCGGACCGGGCCGTGTCAAATCGAACATTGAATATTCAATTTGACAGGCCGAGAGAACGGCACCCTCACCGGCACATTGTCTTCTCGAAGCCGGATCCGATTTCGCCACCTGGGCGCGAGCTGGCGTTCAGACCCTGGGCTCAGAGCTGTCCGTCATAGAACGCTTGAGCGTGCGAATGGCGACGAGCGCCTCGCCCGCGATCCGCCGATGGCACGAAGATGATCGTCGCCGCGGCGGGCCGCTACGCCATCATCGACGCGCCGATGGCCAGGACCGAACTGCGTGAGTACCTGGATCTGTCGGCCATGAGGGTCACCGTCGATCGGCACGCCGAGTGGCACCAGATGTTCAACGAGTCGTGGCGGCAGATGCGCGACTTCTTCTTCGCGCCCAACATGCACGGCGTGGACTGGCCGGCCATACGCGCCAAGTACGCGCCGCTGGTGGACTACGTCAACCACCGCGCCGACCTGACCTACATCATCGGCGAGATGATCGGCGAGCTGAACTCCGGCCACACCTACGTCGGCGGCGGCGACCTGCCGCAGGTGCCGCGCGTCTCGATGGGCCTGCTCGGCGCGCGGCTCGAGCGCGACGCCTCCTCGAAGTTCTTCAAGATCACGAAGATCCTGAAGGGCCAGAACTGGGATCCCGCGCTCAGGTCGCCCCTGACCGACATCGGCGTCAACGTCAAGGAAGGCGACTTCATCGTGGCGGTTGACGGACGGTCCACCGCCGAGCTGTCCGACATCTGCGAGGCGCTGGCCGGCCGGGCCGGCAAGCAGGTGACGCTGAAGGTCAACGCGACGCCCTCCCTGCAGGGCGCGCGCGAGAATGTCGTCGTGCCGGTGGAAGACGAGCGCGGCCTCTACTACTACACCTGGGTGCAGGCCGATGATCATCGAGCGGCTGCGGCGCGAGCTGGTGCTGGTGGACATCGCGCGCAACGGCACGCCGCAGGCCAACCCCGGCGCGATGATCGTCGGCCCGAAGGTCCTGCTGGCCGACGAGTTCTCGGCCTCGGACGGCGACCTGGTGACGTGGCGGTTCAAGGCCCACAAGATCGGGCCCGTCATCGGCAAGCGCACCTGGGGCGGTGTGGTCGGCATCCGCGGCACGCTGCCGCTGCTCGACAGCGGCTTCCTCAACAAGCCGGAGTTCTCGCGCTACGACGTGGCGGGGAAGGCGTGGGTGATCGAGGGCGTCGGCGTGGAACCCGACATCTACGTGGACAACGACCCGGCGAAGGAATACGCCGGCGAGGACCAGCAGCTCGACAAGGCGATCTCGGTCATCCTCGATCTGTTGAAGAAGCAGTCCGGCAAGCTCGCGCCGGTGCCGCCGTACCCGATCAAGAAGGGCGGCAGCGCGCAGGTGAAGAAGTAGAGCGAGACATCTTCCAGGGCCGGAGTCGCGACGATTGAAACGAGTCGCGCGCACCGCCCTGGAATCTGTCTTAGGCCCCTTCGGGGCTTGCCACGTTGGCTCCGGGTCGGCCAGGTAGGGTCGACTGCGGCACGCGGACGCTGGAGCCTACTGGTGATCGCGCACGAGGCGATCGAGCATCGCGAGATCGAGTGCGCCGACCGAGGAGACGATGAGGTCGGCGCCGGCGCTCGCCAGCGTGTCCGCCGCGTGGCTGGTCGTGACCGCCACCGTCCGCATCCCCGCCGCCCTTGCCGCCTGCAGGCCCCACACGGAATCCTCGATCACGACGACGCTCGCAGGCGTGAAGCCCTGCGCCGCGAGTGCCCAGTGGTCCTGCGCCGTATCCCTGTCGCGGCACAGGGCTTCAGCCCTGTGACCAAGGCCTGCATTCAGAGCATCCAGCACCTTCAGGTACCCGTCCGGCGCCGGCTTCCCGCGCATGACGTCCTCCGCGCTGACGATCGCGCTGAAGCAGCCGGCAAGATCCACGCGAGCGAGAATCGTGTTGATCTCCTTCCGCAGCGAACCGCTCGCAATCGCCAGCGGCACCTGTCGGCTCCACGCGCGAACGCGCGCCTCGATGCCGGGATACAAGACCGACGTGTTCCCGATGAGCGCCTGGTAGCGCGCGGCTTTGCGCGCGAGCATGCCCGCGAGCCGCGCCGGGCCGAGTGCCGCGGACGCGTCCCGTGCCGCCGCCCTGAACACGTCCGCATCCTGGAGCCCGAGGTAGCGCGCGTAGTAGTCGGCCTCGGTCAGCGGGATGCCGCTGTTGCCGAGCACGTCCTGGAACGCGCGCAGGTGCAGATGTTCGCTGTCGGCGATGACGCCGTCGAAGTCGAAGATGATGGCCTGCAGGTGCATACGCGGAACTCGCGTCAGTGGGGGATGACGGCGCGTGGGCCCGCCTTCGCGCCGTACGCCGTGACAGCCCATCTACCATCTACTCACTACCAACTGCCGTTCCTCGTTTCTCTTTCCTCGTTCCTCTTTCCTCTCTTCTCGTTCCCCCGCTCCTAATGCCCCCTCGGCGCCTTCTCTCCCGCGCGGATCGGCACCGGCAGCCGGTTCTGCAGCGGTGGCACGGGGCAGTCGTACGTCGGGTTGTAGGCGCAGTAGGGGTTGTAGGCCGTGTTGAAATCGACGATGTAAATGCCCGTGGCCGTGCGCTCGAGATCCAGGTAGCGGCCTCCACCGTAGGTCTCGCCGCCGGAGGTCGCGTCCGTGAACGGCACGAACAGTCGCTGGCCGTTCGGCTCTTCCTCGGCAAAGGCGGTCAGCTTCAGCGGCTGCCCGGTGAGCACGAACCGGAGCGTGCCCAGCACCTCCACCTGCCGCCGCTTGCCGGTCGAGGTCAGCATCTCGACGACGCGCGCGGCCGGGTCGGGCACGAGCGACGCGGGGACGCGGTACGCCGGGTCCGGCGGAAAGTACGGCAGAGGCAGGATCACGGCGCGAGCAACCGCGGGGACGGGCGAGTCGCCGGCACGTCGCAGCATGTCGTCCTTCTTCGCGCGCGCGGCCGTCAGCGCCTGCGCGTAGGGGTCTTGAGGCGCCGACCGGTTGCACGCAGGGACGGCAAGCGCGGCCACGAAGCAGATGAGGAAGAAGCGGCGAGCGGGCATGCGGGCATTGTAGCCGGAGCCGCGTCCCCAGGGCTGAGGGGATGACCGGCGGGACGCCGGTCCCACAGATCGCCGGTCAGAATCGCGGGTCTGAAGACCCGCGATTCTGCCTGAAGGGACAAAGCCTCGGTCACACAACGGAACCTGCAGGCCCCGTGTCTTCAGACCCTGGGCACCCGACTGTGGCACGGCCGCGCGGAGGCGGGAAGGCCCGCCCTACATGGCTCTCCGGTGATCGGCGCACGCGCTGCCGGCGTGCGCGTCCACGAAGTCTCCCACGATCTGCGCGAAGCGGGCCGGGCGCGTCACGATGCCCAGGTGCCCGGTGCGCTCGAAGACGACGCCCGTGGCTCCGCGGATGCACGACAGGTACTCGCGCGTCGACTCGATCGGGACGATGCGATCCAGGCGCGGCTCCCCGGTCACGACCAGCGTTGGCGCCTGCACCCTGGCGCAGTCGGCGGCGAAGTCCACCTCCAGCGCGAAGTTCACGCGCTCGGCCATCCGCGCGGGCGAGAACGGCGACCGCAGGATGTGCCGCAGATGGCGCAGTCGGAACGCCCACCGATCGCGGTGGCGGGGCAGCGCGGCGGCCACCTCGCGCGCGACGGTGAACGGCGAGCGCGCGACGAACAACGGTGCCCGCAGGAACGGCGCGCGCACGTGACGCACGGCGCGCCGATCCGGGCGCCACCGCGGTCCCGGCGACGAGGCGAGCACGAGCGCGCTCACCCGTTCCGGGCGGCACGCCGCGTAGTGCACGGCGATCAACCCCCCGTACGACACGCCGCACAAGGCGGCGCGTTCGAATCGCGCGCGCTCGAACACCTCGTCGAGCTGGCGCACGTAGTTCTCGAACCCGGCGGCGCGGTCCAGCCGGCACTCGCTGCCCCAATCCCCGCACAGCGAGTAGCTGACCACACGGGCACGTGTCGCCAGCGCCTCGACGGCGGGTGTCATCCATTCCCAGCGTCCCTGGATGCCGGGAACGAGCACGAGCGGGGGACCGGTGCCGGTGGAGATCATGGTGACAGGAGCGAGAAGAGAGGAGCGAGAAACGAGAAGCGAGGAACGCCTCTTTTCTCTTTCCTCTTTTCTCGTTTCTCTTTTCTCGTTCAGTTCCTCAGCGTCTTTCCCGTCTTCAACGTGTACTGGATCCGCTCCAGCGTCTTTGCCTCGCCGCACAGGCTGAGGAACGCTTCGCGCTCGAGGTCGAGCAGGTGCTGCTCGCCGACGAGCGTCGCGTTCGGGACCGCGCCGCCGGCGAGGATCCACGCCAGCTTGCGCCCGATGAGCGCGTCGTGTTCACTGATACGGCCGGCGCGCAGCGCAAGATGCACGCCCAGCTCCAGCGCGGCCCGCACGTTGTCGCCGCCGACCGGGATCGCCGTCCGCGGCACCGGCCGCTGGTACCCCTCGCGCACCCGCCCGAGCGCCAGCGCCTTCGCGTCGGCAATGAGCCGCTGGCGGTTCATCGTCATTCCGTCCACCGGGCGCAGGTAGCCAATGCGCATCGCGTCCGGGCCGCTGGTGGAGACCTTCGCAAGCCCGATTGTCTCGAACACGCGCTGTACGGCCGGCAGCAGGTCGGTCTGCGGTGTCAGGGCGATGTGCTCGACGGCCCGCGCCAGCATCTCCTTGGTGCCGCCGCCGGCCGGGATGAGCCCGACGCCCACCTCGACGAGGCCCATGCAGGTTTCGGCCGCCGCCTGCGCGCGGTCGCCGTGCAGCGTCAGCTCGCAGCCGCCGCCCAGCGTCATGCCGGCCGGCGCCACGACCACCGGCACGTCGGAGAAGCGCAGCGCCGAGGTGGCGGCCTGGAAGGCGCGCACCATCAGGTCGATCTCGTCCCAGTTCTGCTTCTGCGCCTCGAGGAGGAGCAGCATCAGGTTCGCGCCCGCCGAGAAGTGGACGCCCTCGTTGCCCACGACGAGCGCCGAGAAGCCGCGCGAGGCCTCCTGGACGCCCGAGTGCAGCATCTCGATGGCATCGCCGCCGAGGGTGTTCATCTTCGAGTGGAACTCGACGAGCAGGACGCCGTCGCCCAGATCCACGAGGCTTGCGCCTGCGTTGCGGCGAACCACGCGGGCGCGCTCCTTCGCGCTGCGCAGGATCTCGAGGCCCGGCCCGGCCGGCGGCAGCGTCGTGTCGCGGAAGCGCGTGCGGCCCGCGTCCAGCAGTTGCTGCACCAGCAGCGGCACCGCCCCACTCTCCTGTTGGCCCCTGCCCGCTCCCATCTCCCGTGGGCCCCCGGCGGCGCTGCTCTCCTGTCGGCCCCCGATCTTCAGGCGGGGCCCCTGGCGCGGCAACCGCGCCGGGGTGCCGAGACCGGGGGCACCCACGGCAGCCCCCAGCACCCGCGGCACCCCAACCACATCCCAGATCTCGAACGGCCCGATCTCCCAGCCGAAGCCCCACCGCATCGCCCGGTCGACATCGTCGATCGAGCGCGCGATGCCGGGCGCTGCGTTCGCCGCGTAGAGCAGCATCGGGCCGAGCGTCTCGCGCAGGAACTCGCCCACCCGGTCCTTGCCGGTGAAGAGCGTCGCGATGCGCTCGCGCGGGTCCTCGATGGACTTCGCCGCTTCGAGCGCCGGCATCTCCACCGGCTGCCTGGGGCGGTACTCCATCGTCGCCGGGTCGAGGACGAGGACCTCCGCTTCGCCGTCCGGCGCCGTCACCCGCTTGTAGAAGCCCTGGCCCGCCTTCTCGCCCACCCACCCGCGCGTGATCATGTCGTCGACGAGCGGGGGCAGGATGAACGCGGCGCGGTCCCCCTCGTCCATCCGGTCGTCGAGGTTGCGCGCCACGCGCCCCAGCACGTCCAGCCCCGCGATGTCCAGCGTCCGGAACGTGGCGCTCTTCGGCCGGCCCAGCGCCGGGCCGGTCATCGCGTCGATCTCCTCAACCGTGTACCGGCCACTCGCAAGCGCGTGCATCATGCGGATGCCGCCGTGCAGGCCGAGGTGGTTCGCGATGAAGTTCGGCGTGTCCTTCGCGATCACCACGCCCTTGCCCAGCCGGACGTCCACGAAGCGTGCGATCGCCTTCAGCACCTCGGGGTCGGTGTCCGGCGCCGGGACGAGCTCGACGAGCCTCACGTAGCGCGGCGGATTGAAGAAGTGCGTGCCCAGCCAGTGTCGGCGGAAACCCTCGGACCGCCCGGCGGCAATCGCCGCGATGGACAGGCCCGACGTGTTCGAGGTGACGATGGCGTCCGGGTGGCGAACGGTGTCCACGCGCTCGAGCAGGGCCTGCTTGATGTCCATCCGCTCGACAACCGCCTCGATGATCCAGTCGCACCCGGCCAGGCGCGGCAGGTCTTCGTCGAAGCCGCCGGTCCGGATGAGGCTGATCGCGTCTGGAGTGACGTACGGATCGGGCCTGAGCTTGCGCGTGCGATCGAGCCCCTCTCTGGCCACCGCCGGGGTGCGATCCAGCAGCCACGTCGGGATGCCGATGTTGGCGACGTGCGCTGCGATCTGGGCGCCCATGGTGCCGGCGCCGACGACCGCAACGGATCTGATCATGTCGTGCTGCCTCGCCAGGAGTCGCGCTTCGCGCGAGATTCCTTGAGAATTCTACGCTTCCTGCCGCCGGGCCGCGCGCGAGCGGCTCTCGCGAGGGTCCGCGGAGTCCGGACCTTCCCGGTCGGACCTCGGCTTGTCGCTGGCTGCCTGTATTGATAAACTTACGTGTTTGACTGGATGCGGAGTCCGCCCCGCAGCTTGCCCGGGGGCGTCTGGCCGCCGATCGATCTCCTGCACACAACGGACCCGGATTCGGGAGGGCCGCGATGGAAGGTGCGAAGCCCGGTCATCGGTACGAAATGGTCAACGTCTGCCCCGGCTACGTGATGGTGGAGCACGAGGTCTTCAGCAAAGAGCAACGCTCGTACTTCTCCGCCGAGGCCATCGCGCCCGTCGAGGAGTTCCGCGAGGGCCCGAAGATCTGGAAGTTCTCCGGGATGGCGCAGTCGTTCCAGTTCGACATCCGCGATGGCGAGACGGGCGAGGTGACGAAGTACGACGATCTGCTCGGCCTGGTGCCGTACAGCGGGTGCCGCGAGGATTCCGACCTCCATCGCCTTGGCGAGCTGGCGCAGGCCGAGAAGGTCTGGATCTACATCGCCGTCACGTTCCGGCCGCTGGAGGCCAGCCGGCAGGACGCGTGGCTCGCGACGCTCCGCATCCTGAACCGCTATTTCGGCGAGCGGCTCACCACGCCGAACAAGAAGGTCCTCATCCTGCCTGACTACTTCGGCCTCTACAAGGAATTCAGCCACGGCCAGATCATGGCCGATTTCGGCCTGACCAGCATGGAAGCGTAACGTCCGGGATTGCCGCAGGGGACGCCTGCGTGTCCCGCTGCCAGAGAGGCGCGCATGACCACGAAGGAACTCGCCGAGCGACTGGAACTGAAGGGGCTCACCAGGCTGTTCGACAAGACGGTCAGTGGCGTATACATCTCCGACATGGTCAGCGACGTGATCGCCAACGCCAAAGCGGGCAATGTCCTGGTGACGCTGCAGGTGCACAACAACGTCATCGCGGCGGCGAACCTCGTGGACGTCTCGGCGATCGTCATCACGCGCGGCCGGACGCTGCCCCCCGAGGCCGTCGTGCTGGCCGAGAAGGCGGAGATCCCGGTGTTCATGACGAACATGGACAGCTGGCAGGTGGCCACCAAGCTCTACGAGGCCGGGGTCAGGTAGGACGCACCTGTGACGCTCGGCGAGATCCGGCAACGGCTCGGCTGCGAGGTCATCTGCGGCGAGGATCTGCTCGACGTGGACGTCCAGACCTGCTTCGCCGCCGACCTGATGAGCGACGTCCTGGCTTTCTCGAAGTCCGGCGCGTTGCTGGTCACCGGGCTGACGAGCCTGCAGTCGATCCATACGGCTGACGTGGCCGACCTGAAGGCGATTCTGTTCATCCGCGACAAGCGCCCGGGTGTCCCGGTCGTGGAGGTAGCGCGGCACAAGAAGATCCCGCTATTGAGCACCACGCGCTTCATGTACGAGACGTGCGGCCTCCTGTTCAGTTACGGGCTGGCGCCGGCCGGGAAAGAGTAGACTCCCCGGAAGCCCATGGCCCCGGGCGCGGTGGGAACTGTAGCCAAGGGGGCTTCAGCCCCCGTGGTGCGACTCGAGTCGGCGGCGCCCCTCCAAACAGCACGCCTTTGCAACAGCCACCTGCAATGGATGAACCGGTTCTCTACCGCGAGTCGTTCACGATCACAGGCAGCGACTTCGAGCACGGGGGCAATGCCTCGTCCGCCGTGAAGGCGATCATGAAGGACCTGGCGCTCGATCCCGCCATCATCCGGCGGCTGTCGATTGCCAACTTCGAAGCCGAAATGAACGTGGTCATGTACGCCGACGAGGCGACCATGGAGTTCGAGGTCACGCCGACGGCGGTGCGTGTGGTGATCGCGGACCGGGGGCAGGGCATCCCGGACATCGGGCTGGCGATGCAGGAAGGGTGGTCCACGGCGACTGCCGAGATGCGGGCGCGCGGGTTCGGCGCAGGCATGGGGCTGCCCAACATCAAGCGCTCCACCGACCGGTTCGAGATCGACTCGACGCCCGGCACGGGCACGACGCTGCGCTACGAGGTGCGGCTGACGGGCCCCGACCCGGCACGCGCGTCGCGCTCCGACGCAGAACGCGTGTAGCGCCCCGATTCAGAATGCGTGTGGCCCCCCGGTACAGAAGGTGTGGGCCCCGGGTCTTCAGGCGGGATCCCCGGCGCGGCTGCCGCGCCGGGGTGCCGAGACTCGGGGCACTTCCCCGGTAACCGTTGATGGACGTCCACTCGATCCTCACCGACCAGTCGCGCTGTGTCGGGTGCGTGGCCTGTTGCCAGGCATGCCCGGCCAAGGCGATCCGCGTACGCCAGGACCTGATGACCATCGACCCGGTGCTGTGCATCGACTGCGGTGAGTGCATCCGCGTGTGCGGCTACGACGCGGTCAGCGCCCGGACCTCGTCGCCCTCCGACCTGAAGCGCTTCCGCTACAACGTCGTCATTCCCGGCGTGGCCGTCTACACGCAGTTCGGCTCCGACGTCACGCCCGCGCAGGTGGCGGGGTCGCTGCTCGCCTGCGGGTTCGACGCCTTCCACGACCTGTCGTGGATGTGCCAGATGGTGAGCCGCGCGGTGGACGCGTACCTTTCGGAGTGCGACGGCCCCTGGCCCAAGATCTCGATCACGTGCCCGGCGATCGTGCGCCTGATCCTGATCCGGTACCCGGATCTCGTGCCGCACCTGGTTCCGGTGCACGCGCCGCGCGAGCTGGCGGCCAAGCTGGCCCGCCGGAAGGTCGCCTCCTCGCTCGGCATGAAGCCCGAGGAAGTCGGCATCTTCTACATCACGCCGTGCTCGGCCACCATGCAGTCGATCATCAGGCCGGTGGGCATCGACGCGTCGAACTTCGACGGGGCCTTCTCGCTCGCCGAGATGTACGGCCCGATGCTGCGGGCCATCAAGAGCGGCCAGGCGCCCGTGGTGGAGGACCGGCTGAACCCGAGCGGGCTCCTGTGGTCGATGGCCGGCGGCGAGACCGCCGGGATGCGCAACAAGAACACGCTGTCGGTCACCGGCGTGCAGGACGTGACGCGCGTCTTCAACACGATCGAGACCGGCAAGTTTCAGAACCTCGACTTCATCGAGGCCTACATCTGCCCGGACGGCTGCGTGAGCGGCCCACTGCTCATCGAGGGGCGCTACGCGGCCCGGCGGAACCTGCAGCGCCTCAGGGCACGCCTGCAGGGCGAGACGACGGTGGCCGAGGAGAAGGTGCGCACGCTCTACCACGAGCACTTCTTCGACCTGGAGGACGAGATCAAGGCCGCGGCCATCCGGCCGATGACCGAGACGCTCCAGCAGGCGATCCGGCGAAGGCAGGAGAAGCACCGGCTGCTCGAGGAACTGCCGAAGAAGGACTGCGCGGCGTGCGGGGCGCCCGACTGCACGACGCTGGCCGAGGACATCCTGGCGGGCGAGGCGACCATCGACGATTGCGTGTTTGTGCGACTGAAGAAGCTCGAAGAGCCCAAGACTCAAGGCTGAGGACTTAAGGCTCAGGGCCTGATTGGGCTCAAGGCCTGGAGGCCCTCAGCCCAATGTGGCCTTGAGCCCTGAGCGTTCAGCCCTAAGCCCTCTGCGTAAGGAGATCCCCATGAGCCAACAGATGCTGCTGCTCGAGGTCTGCTGCCCGAACTGCCACGCGGTCCTCACCGAGGGGCAGAAGGTCCACCTCGATGCGTACATCAAGGACACGAACCGAGACGGCGCCGTCTTTCTGAGCGCGCTCTTCGGCGATCACAGCGTCGAAGCCGACGCGGAAATCCCCGAGGGGTCCATTGCCCAGTTCCGGTGCCCGTCGTGCGACCAGAGCATCATGTTGCACACGCTGTGCCGGCTGTGCGGCGCGCCCATCGCCTCGCTGGACCTCACCCGCGGCGGGGTCGTGGAGTTCTGCTCGCGGCGCGGCTGCAAGGGCCACGCGCTGGGCGGCTTCGGCGACGTGGACCAGATGATGACGCTCGTGAACAGCATGTTCAATACGCCGCACGACTGAACCGTGGAATGTGGGATGTGGAATGTGGGATGTGGGGCGCTGGGGCCCGACATTCGACATTCGACATTCGACTTGTCCGTTGGAGTCTTCATGCCACCCCATCGACGTTATAACTTCCGCAATCATCACTACGCGGGACAGGAAGGGAAGCTGATTCCGCTCCTGCAGCAGGTGCAGACCGAGGACGGCTACCTGCGGCGCGAGCGGCTGCTCGAACTGGAGCAACAGACGGGCATCCCGCTCACGCAGATCTTCGGGGTGGTCACCTTCTACGCGCAGTTCCGCCTCAAGCCGGTCGGCAAGCACATCGTCCGCGTCTGCCACGGCACCGCGTGCCACGTCGCCGGCGCCAACGACATCTCCGCCGCCGTCGAGAAGCACCTTCGCGTGCCCGACGGCGAGACAACGCCCGACCGGATGTTCACCATCGAAACGGTGTCGTGCCTCGGGTGCTGCTCGCTGGCCCCGGCCGTCATGATCGGCAAGGCCACGCACGGCAACCTCAGCCCCTCTTCCACGGTGAAGGTGCTGAAGAAGTACCAGAAGGGAGAGCGGTCGTGACGAAGGTCATCGTCGGGCTGGGGACCTGCGGCATCGCCGCGGGGGCCGAGGACACCTACGCGGCCATCGAGCGGTCGCTGCGGGCCACGCCGAACGGCTTCGAGCTGGGGCGCACCGGCTGCGTCGGCATGTGCTACCAGGAACCGCTCGTCGAAGTGCGCACCGACGACGGGCGCCGGCTCATGTACGGCGGCATCACCGCCGACAAGGTGGAGAAGCTGCTCGCCGCGCACCACGACGGCCAGGCGCCGGTGGCCGACTGGCTGGTGTGGGCGAACGACGGCCAGGGCAGCCAGGCGGGCTACTTCGCCAGGCAGAAGCGCATCGTGCTGCGCAACTGCGGCGAGATCGATCCCGAGTCGCTGGACGAGTACCTGGCAGTCGGCGGGTACCAGGCGCTCAAGAGCGTGCTGGAGAAGAAGGATCCTGACGGCCTCATCCAGACCATCGTCGAGTCCGGGCTGCGCGGCCGCGGCGGCGCGGGCTTCCTGACGGGCATGAAGTGGCGCTTCACGCGCCAGGCGCAGGGCAGATGCAAGTTCATCATCTGCAACGCCGACGAGGGCGATCCGGGCGCGTTCATGGACCGCTCGGTGCTCGAGGGCGATCCGCACTCGGTCGTCGAGGGCATGGCGATTGCGGGCTTCGCCATCGGTGCCGACCACGGCTACGTCTACGTCCGCGCCGAGTACCCGAAGGCCATCGATCGGCTGAACATCGCCATCGCCGCGGCGAAAGCGCGCGGCTACCTGGGCGACAATGTGCTCGGCTCCGGGTTCAGCTTCCACATCACGCTCAAGGAAGGCGCCGGCGCGTTCGTCTGCGGCGAGGAAACCGCGCTCATCGCCTCCATCGAGGGCAAGCGCGGCATGCCGCGGATGCGCCCGCCGTTCCCGGCGACCAAGGGGTTGTGGGAGTCGCCGACGAGCATCAACAACGTCGAAACCTTCGCCAACGTGCCGTGGATCGTGACCAACGGCGCGAAGGCGTTCAACTCGCTGGGCACGGCCAACAGCAAGGGTACGAAGGTGTTCGCCATGGCCGGCAAGATCCGGCGAGGCGGCCTCGTCGAGGTGCCGATGGGCATCTCGATCAAGGACGTCATCTACGGCGTCTGCGACGGCATCAAGAACAACCGCAAGTTCAAGGCGGTCCAGATGGGCGGGCCGTCGGGCGGCTGCATCCCGGCAGAGCTGCAAGACACGGTCATCGACTACGAGTCGATCACCAGGACGGGCGCCATCATGGGCTCGGGCGGCCTCGTCGTGATGGACGAGACCACCTGCATGGTGGACGTGGCGCGGTTCTTCCTGGACTTCACGCAGCGCGAGTCGTGCGGCAAGTGCACGTTCTGCCGCATCGGCACGAAGCGGATGCTCGAGGTGCTGACGCGCATCACCGAGGGCAAGGGGCAGGACGGCGACATCGAGCTGCTGGAGGACCTGGCGGCGCGCGTCAAGAACTCCTCGCTCTGCGGCCTGGGCCAGTCGGCGCCGAACCCGGTGCTGACGACCATCAAGTACTTCCGGGCGGAGTACGAAGCGCACATCACCAACAGGAAGTGCCCGTCGCACCACTGCCAGAAGCTGCTGATCTACACGATCACCGACGACTGCACGGGGTGCATGCTGTGCCTGAAGGCGTGCCCGTCGAACGCGATCACCGGCCAGCGCAAGGAGAAGCACGTCATCCACCAGGACCTGTGCACCGTCTGCGGCGAATGCTACAAGGCGTGCAACCTGGACGCGATTCATAAG
>Ga0315273_10005229_pt1 | contig 16052 bp, 16 predicted proteins | sample YL17G02_0_MG_FD_205753 | JGI IMG/M metagenome (GOLD analysis project Ga0315273, IMG submission 205753) | Sediment microbial communities from Yellowstone Lake, YNP, Wyoming, USA - YL17G02_0 | ecosystem: Environmental > Aquatic > Freshwater > Lake > Sediment | place: USA: Wyoming | collected...
ACCAATTATTCAAGGCAACCTCGGCCATGGCATCACCTCGGAAGGGGCTGACACCAGTAGAAGTAACGGCGCAGAGCAAAAAAAGACGCCGTCTCAATCTCAAGGCAAAATCTTTCTTCTCAAGTGGGAGCCGTCTGCTGCCGCCTCCACGTCCATAAGCTGCCGCCGACGCAGTGAACAGTGAGTCGCACAATTTAAGTCACTAAAGGGGCTCTGTGGAAAGGACACTGAGGTAGCAGGCTCATGCGGCTCTGCGCCAAAATATGGACGGAGCACGTAACCATCTACCAAAAGGCCTCCCCCATGAAGATCCTGGTGATTGGCGCCTCCAAAGGCACTGGCGCACTCGCTGTCAAGCGGCGACTACGGACAGCTGGTGGCAGAAGGCGGTTCAGCTGGGTGGTTAAAGCAAACTTTGTGCTGGAGATGCAGGGTCTGGATTTAGAAACGCACAATCGAGCGGACGCTCTTGCCTGATCATCTTCACCTGCTCCTTGACTGGCCAGTGTTTGACCAAGCGGATTCCCGCCTTCATCGTTGCCTTGCCCCGACTGAAGCGTTTGCTATCCGTCTTAAACACTGTTTTGTTGCCTGTCTTCATACGATTCTTGGCCCGATAGATCGAGAATCCGAGAAACGGCGCAAGCTCTATCGGGCTTTCTTTTTGCCTGCTTTTGTGGAGCTTTTTGAGCTTATTTTACCGCCAATCGGCGCCATTTATGGTTGTCGCGCGTAGAAATCGCTGTGGTCCATAAAGTTCAAATTGTATTTTTCGGGGCCGACTACCCTACCATCCGGCCTACCGGGAAAAGTTAAAGACTAGCCCTTTAATAGTTTCATAATGGCTGCCAAAGTCAGATGCTCGGTCAAGATGAGCTTGAGAATAAAAACCACCAGCATCCATTCAAGCACCCATTTAGGGTTTTTCAGGATATGCATGCCTGCATCGCAGGCCTTTTGAATTATCGTCGCGTTGAGGTGACCTGATGTCTCCAAGGGAGCGACAATAATTGGCGGCTTCGAATCGGTGACCGCTAACGATTTATCATCGACATCGCTCAACCGATCATCTCTGAAACTGGAATCAGAATAGGCTGATCAGCATCAAAGCCCTTAGCTCTCTTGATCAGAACCTGTGACTCAGGCGAGACATACTTGTCCATGGTGCGCGCCAGGTTAATGTAATCAACTAGAAGCTGGTTGAGACTTTTACCTGTCTCTTTAGCGCGCTTTTCTAGCGTACTTTTTAGGACATCATCCATGCGAAGGCTGTAGCTGCTCATAAAGAGTTTCTCCTCAGGGGGTGTTCATATATGATGTCATATCTGATGTCAAATATGAACTTTCAGCACTTCTATCGGCTTTTGAAGGAAAAACCTTGAGGGCCATCTTGAAAACTCAAGTCGTTTTGGATAGTTCCACGTGACGTCCTGGCGCACACCGCATACAGGCGTGGGTCGGCACCTTTCCCCATGCCCTGCGCTACTGGACGGCAGGCAGCCTCGCCGGCGCGACAGGGTCTGTGCGCTTGGAGCCTCTGGTACCGTAGGCGGCAGAAGTAAAGTCCGGCAGATCGCCGTGCTGTTTATAAATTACAGACCATTTCAAGGACAAATGGCAGAGCGGCGTGTTTTCGGTTATTTGCGTTGGGTGCCTGACCCCAAATGTACGCCCTCGCGTACGCTCGCGAGGACGCCAAGTCAGTCTAACAAAGGATTCCCAGTGCGGATGCCCTAATTGCGCTCAGACTCTGGGCGTGAGGGCAACCTCCGGTAGTGAACGGCTTAGGTTAAGCCGGAGGACATGACATACCAGCAACTGAATCCCAGCCCCAGCCGTTGTTGTTCGCTGCATTTTCAAAATCGCAGCTAGAGACCGGTCGCCCCGCATCCCCTAACGGAGCGCATGAAACGCCAGCAACTGAATCCCAGCCCCAGCCATTATTGCTCGCCGCTTCGTCATAATTGCAATTAGAGGCGGAAGCTGAACCCGTCTGCGGTGGACAGGAACGCCCAAGATAAGGGTCCCAACCCCAGCCATTATGCAGGCCGGCATCAACATAATTGCAATTCACCGACCGGTTGATCGGCGGAAAGTTACCGTGATGATGGCCCGAATTCCATGCACCGTACCCGATCGACGCTGACCCAGCTGCGATTGCCGGACTAGCAAGACTCCAAAATACCATGCTCGCGAGGCACGCGGCTTTAATCATGACAACTCCCCCTTTAATTTAGAAAACAACACCACGCACCCCGTGGCGCACATCAACTCGTGCAACTAATGTGCCAATTAAAATCAACGGTCGCATAGCGTAAACCAAACATGTACCGACGTAATACATGTTGAATCCATATGATTTTTGCTACATCAATCTCAATATTGAGACAGCATCATTCGAACGGCTTATATAGCCCAGCAATCGGGAGGCACTAAAAAATCGGACTAAACCACGATTTCCATTTAAGCGCACTAGCCCAGTCAGCAACCTGCCTATTTTACTTAATAAACTTAACTTTAGTCAAATAAATTAAAGATTTAACACAGACTCACCGATAAAACGGATGGGCTTTCACCAAAATTGTTTAGTCAGTGTAAAAGGCGGGGGGCATGCGTGAAATAAGCCGATCATTTCTGGCCATTTTAGTCCTCATCACTGTGACGGGCATCCACGGCTGCTCGACCGCAACAGTGCAGCCACCAAAATCCTCTGTAAAAACCGATAGCAAACCGATTACGGGTGGAACCGTCACCGAGGTTAAGGTTCAGGAAGAAAAGGCCAGCGAGAAGGAGGTAACCCCCACTAATATCGCAGGTGAAGGCGGCGTCGTTAACTCAGTCGGCGCCTTTGAGAAGACTGTCCATCCGCTCACCGTGAAGTGGTGCGCCTCTTGTCATGGCAGCACGCAGGCCCCATTGCTAGGCGCAGCCGATGCCGCGGCAGCCTATGATGCGATCATTTCGACACAAAAGGTAGACTTCATCGATGCCAGCAAATCACGGCTAGTGCTACGGCTGTCTACCGACCAGCACAACTGCCCTAGTGATCCCGGCTGCCAAGCCGCCTCTACACAAATGCAAACGGCCATTCAGACTTGGGCAGATGCCATAAAGGCCGCAGCAAAGATCAACACGGTTGGCGTCGTTTCCGACCCGCTACATTTGTCCGACGCCAAAGAACAGATCATATTCGGCGTTAATCCCGAAGGCGTACTCGCCTACTTCGCGCCAAACTTTTTGATCAAATCACCGATGATTGCGGCTACCGACAAGGGCTCCGGCAACCAGGTTTTCAACACACCGGCCACCGCAGCAGCGGCCACCACTTCGGCTACCGCCACTACTGACAATACCCTCGGTACGGCGGTAGTTACGGCAACGGTCACCACGGCCGGCGCCTACTCATTATTTGGCTTAGTCAATGGCCCCACCGCAACGGGGTCCTCCTTCTACATTAAAGTCGACGGTGGCGATCTGAATCCCTGGCTTTTTAAGTCAAATGCAGCGTTATTCACCTGGGAGAAAGCAGCTGCTACAGTTGGCGGCACGCCATTAACCTTTCAGCTCACCGCCGGAGCCCACCTCATAGAAATCCGTCAACGCGAGCCTGGGGCGCAACTGGCCCGGTTGGTTCTCAGCACCGTCGCCACTCTTGACCCGTCGACCGCACAAGCGACCTCGCGACTGGGCAAGGTGCTGCGTTTCGATATGTCAGGACCGAGCAAGATCCCCGGCGCAGTGGTCTCTATTGAGGTTCAGGATTATGCGACCAATGCCTACCTCGTGCTTAGCCCAAGCGTAGTGGTCGCCAAAGGCAGCATCTACGCCAAAGATTTGCGATTTTTAATAAACAATACCTTTCTGCCTCAGAATGCAACCTTCACCGTGGTTGATAAGACGATACCAGCACCGGGCGGCCCGCTATCAACGGCTGCCATGATCGCGGTAAAGGACCAAGGAGCTGATAAAGACGCCTTTTCCATTTCATTTGCAAACTTTGAACAAAAATAGCAAAAGCTAGGCGCTGTCAAAATTAGGCGTTTTCGTGGCAAAACCTAAGAACGCTCGACAAAATCCAGATCCTTGCCAAAGGATTCAGGCAAATGCCAGAGCGCTGCACAGGTCATCGCAAAGCAGCCCGCACCGACGATCATAGCGCTATTCACCAGACCAAAAGATCCGCGCAGCGAGGTCAAGCCCATGGTCATGAGTACGACCGATCCGCGAATAAAATTCGGTACGGTAGTCGCAACCGTTGCGCGCAGATTGGTGCCAAACTGCTCAGCAGCGATCGTCACACACAGAGCCCAGTACCCCGCACAGCAGCCTAAAATAAAGAATACCCCATAATAAACTCCAGGGCTCATCCCGTGCAGATTCAAATAGATGGTGCAAGAGAGCATTGCCAAAAGGACGTAAAGCAGCACAACCTGGCGCCGGCTACGCCACCATTGACTTAACATGCCGCTACTTAAGTCACCTACGACCAGGCCAGCATAGGTATATAAAATGCCAGTACCCGCCGAAACCCCAGCGGTCGCACCTAATTCTGCGCAAATTTCCGGCGAAAAGGTCACCAAAATACCGATGACAAACCAAATGGGCAAGCCGATCAGGATACACCGCAGGTACCGGGTAAAACGATCTCGCTGCGTGAATAACATCAGAAAATGACCCTTCATCACCAATGGCTGGTCGGCAACTGCAGCAAACATTCCCGACTCCGCCATTTTGAGGCGCAAGACCAGTAGCAGCAAGCCCATGACGCCGCCGACGATGTAGGCAGTACGCCAATCGAAATGACCGGCGACTGCGACAGCCACCAAGGCACCAGACACACCGAATCCCGCCACAAAGCTCGTGCCGTAGCCACGCGTTTCACGCGGCAGCACCTCACTGACCAAGGTCACCGCGGCGCCAAGCTCACCGGCCAACCCGATACCGGCAAGCAACCTAAGGATCCCATACATTTCGGTCGACGACACAAAAGCATTGGCGATATTAGCGAGTGAATATAGCGCAATCGAGCCAAAGAGCACCGATACGCGCCCATAACGATCACCCAAAATGCCCCACAGCAAGCCCCCGACAAGCATGCCGATCATCTGCATATTGAGCAGATGCACGCCAACCACCATGAGCTGGTCCTCCGCCACACCGAGGCCACGCAAGCTAGCGATCCGCACGATACTAAACAGCACCAAGTCATAAACATCGACAAAGTAGCCAAGGGCCGCCACCATGACGACACGATGCATCAATACTGAGCGCCAGGTAGCGCCGGAGGAAGTCGATAAAGATGATGGCATAGGTATCAGTACCGTGGGTCTGTGGGTTGAGCTTGTGTCTGGTTATGGTCATCGCTAATCTAGCCAATCAGACCAGGCATTGCCAGATCATAATCACCGGCATCAGCGATGCCCAGCTCATGACCGCTCACTTGCCTGGTGCTCACGATCCGCCCAGACCTTGCGATGCAAAGATCTGTTCAATCAAGCCTTTGTGCTTATTGATGATGACTTTGCGCCGCAGGCTCAGCTTAGGGGTCAGTTCGCCGTTCGCTATCGTCCACTCCTCGGCGATGAGGCGAAACTGCTTTATCTTTTCCCATTGGCCAAAGTCTCGGTTGAGGGACTCCACCTCCCGCCCAAACATGCTGATGACATCCTTGTGCCGGACGAGCTCGGCAGGTGTGGCCACGGCTAGGCCGTGCTCATGGGCCCACGCCGCTAGGACCATGAAATCCGGTACGATCAGGGCCGCCGGAAATTTTTGATGTTCGCCGACGACCATGATCTGCGATATCAATGGGCATTCTCGAAACTTGCCTTCAATCGCCAACGGCGCGATGTACTTGCCGCCTGAGGTTTTAAACATCTCTTTTTTGCGGTCGGTGATTTTAAGGTAGCCGTCTTGGTCAAGAAATCCGATGTCGCCTGAATGGAACCAGCCATCCCGATCGATGCTCTCGCGCGTCGCCTCGGGATTATTCAGATAAGACGTCATGATCGACGGCCCCCTGGCGCAGATTTCACCCTCGCCCTGGCGGTAGCCCTCTTCCTGAATGATCTTAATTGCCACGCCGTCCGGCCCTGGCAGCGGGCGTCCAGCGGTGCCAATGCGATGATGAGTTGGGGTGTTGCAGGTGATGACCGGGGAGGTTTCCGTTAAACCGTAGCCCTCAATCGTAGCGATCCCAGCCGCCCAGAAGATGCGGCCAAGGCGTGGCTGCAGCGCTGAGCCACCAACGATCACCAGGCGCAGCCTACCGCCCAGGGCAGCCTGCCATTTACTGAATATCAAGCGACGCGCGATGGCCAGCTGTAGTGCCTTGATGGCCCCTAAGGGATGATCCGGGTCGTGCGCTAGTCCAAGTTTGATCGACCAGTCGAATAAGGTCCGCTTTACGCCCCTTAGCCCCCTCCCTTTTGCCGTGATTCCGTTGTAAATTTTTTCTAGGAGTCGGGGCACTGTGATGATGACGTCAGGCTGCACCTCGGCGAGGTTCTTCGCGATGGTATCGATGCTTTCAGCGAAGTAAATGCCGATACCCTGGTATTGATAAAAATAGACACCAGTGCGCTCAAATACGTGCGACAACGGCAAAAAACTCAGTGCTTTCTGCATGCCCGTGAGCGGAATCACCGCGGTTATCGCCCTGACATTGCAGAGGATGTTGCGGTGCGACAGGATGACTCCTTTAGGCGTTCCAGTGGTCCCAGAAGTGTAGATCAGTGACGCGGTATCATCCGGCGTAGTATTGGCGCGAGCAGCAATAAGCGCACTGTTCCATTCAGTATCGGCGGAACTGTTCGACGCTAGCGTCTGCCAGGGCGCCACTCCAGGAACCTCGTCATAGCTATAAATATGTTCCAATTTAGGCAGGCGCGTGCGCATGGCCTCAACGCGACTGAAAATCTCCTTAGTCGAAACAAATGCAACACGCACACCAGCATGCGCCAGGATAAATTCGTAATCGCCGGAGGTGGCCGTCGGGTATAGCGGTACAACCACGGCACCAAGCTGCAACACCGCCAAGTCAGTAATTATCCATTCCGGCCGATTCATCGAAATGATGGCGACGCGGTCGCCCTTTTTGATCCCAGCCGCCAGCAATCCCAAACTCAGTCGGTCAGCCATGGCGACGGTTTCCTGGCTGGAATAGGGCTGCCACGCCCCCTTGACCTTGGCGACCAATGCATTGCTGATCGGTGCTGCCTTAGCTTGGCGGTGCATGATATCAAAGAGACGGGTGACTTCCATTTAGCGATCCTTAAACATCCGGTTAATCAGGTTGGCCCAGGGTCTATTCGGAGGCATCCTTGGCGAATAGTCGACTTTCTAGCTTGTCTTGGATTCTGCGACGACCATCTACCTGCGACGAGGTGAATTCATCTGCCATGGCTATCAACTCCTTGTCGATGGCGTCCTCGATCTCGTGAATATTCCAATCGACAATATACTTTACATTGTAGCGGATGACACTTCTAAGCAAGGCTTTAAAGGCATCGGCGAGCACCGTGGCAAGCCGCCCATGGGCTACACCTTGATCGCCTTTTAGGACGAAGTCACTAAGATCCGTGTAGGCTCCAAAGTCGATAAAGCAATCGAACTGCGCGTCTGCCGCCTGAGGTTGGCATCTAAATCCGACCGCGCCGAGGGCGCGCCTCTCGCCAGAGTCAGCAGTATAGCGGTGCATCCGGAACGAAATATCAGAATCCTTCAGCGAAAAATGCGGTAAGAGCCGCAGGCTATCGGCATCACCAGAGACCGCCCCGGGGGGACGAACCAAATTTAGAGTCAGCTGGTGGATCCTTGCATCAATCCTAATTTGATTTGCAATTTCATTGAATTGCTTCTTAAAATTCGCAAGCATTCCATTGTCATCCTTGGACACAGAAATATTTGGATAGAAGGAAACATGGAATGCATCGCGGTAATTCTTAAAATCAATCGGAATCACGCCCTTTTCGCTGCCCTCCGGATCTAAGCGCCCAAACAATACGCGGGTGGCGAGCCGGTCGGGCTGCGCAAAATCCTTCATCATCTGAACTTTTATAAGCGGCTGGCTTTGGACGTCACGCTCGCTGAGATAAGAAACATGAGTTAAGACTGCAACAGCAATATTTACCGGTTTTTTTAGTTGGTATCGGCTAAGCCCTGGGGTCAAACGCCAAGTCGAGACTTTGTCCCAGTCGTCGGCCGCTAGTTCATTTAAAGGAGGAAGGTAGGCCTCGCCGTAGATGCGTGCCCCAGACCCGCCTTTAAAAGCGCCCTGAAACGTCAGCACAAATGGGCTGAATGCGGCAGCGAGGCCCTTGAGCTTCGCTTGTTCATCAGTATTCTGGCTGATGGCATTTTGAGTATATTTGACTTTGTCACGCATTCCCTGCAGCAGCGCCTTTTGATGTACTGCTGGATAGCCCGAACCTTTAGGCCAAGCCTCAATTTTTTCCGCGGCCTCCAGGCTAAGCACTTCGAATTCGTTTAAGCTGCCATTAACCTTAACCGCTGCCTTCTTGATCTTGGCGACATCAGTAGCAAAGGGATGACCCAGCTGACGCGCATAGTCAACCGGGTAGACGCCCAACTGCAAACCGGCCTGGTCGATTAAGCAGCCGCTTTCATTGGCTGCGAGCCGCATCCCTAGTTCCCAATCGAATATCGAGATCATCCGCACCGCCTGAAAGTATAAGCCATCGCCCCCGAGCTTCTTACCGGCGGGATTTGCGGTCCCCAAGCCAGAGATCGCACCATTGCGCAACAGGCCCTCACTCAGCGAATCGGCCAGCAGGTTGATCAAGTGAAAACGGCAAGCCGCCGGCGCATCGACCAAACTCTGGCTTAAAGTTAGAGCATCAACCGACTGACCCGCATAAATTGCCGCTAGCTTCGATTCAGAAGTGGCATGTTTGCAGGTCAAAAACAGCACTGAGAGCGCCATCATGGATTTGTGACATTTCACGGTCAGCCCCGCCTTTCAGGAATTCTGCAAAACGACGTTATAGAGTGCGATCGTCTGTAAAAGAGCCCGCATAAAAGCCTTGCGTGGGAACTCCCAAATGGCATGGTCTGGCGATAGCTCGGGCGGGGCACGAAAGGCCTGATGAAAAAGGCTCCAATGATGGCCCTTAAACTCGCCTAAGTCATAAGCACGGATGTTATTCCATTGCGCCGCGCTTAGCAGCTGCGAGCGCGGCGTATTGCTGAACTGCGCCAATGAATGAATGCCACTACCCTGCAGCTTTTTACGGATATCTGCCTCGTCCCATAACGAAGCCAATTCCTCAGGCAGCAAGGAAGCACTCAGCGGGCTCTGATCTAGCCATGGCGTCTTACTATGTTGGAGATCCACCTGAGTGTCATAGAGCCCACCAGGCGCCATTTTGAAGCCCTCCAATGATGACAGGTAGAGAAACCAGGCATCTAAACTAAAGGACTGCCAATCCAATTTGCCATCATTCTTTAGCTTAGGGGTAATCAAAGCGTTGGGCCGTTGCCGTCGATTGTTGGCAGCGAGGCGACTGGCAAACATGCTGATATCGGCGATTCCCGACAAATTAAAGACAAAGGTACCAGGGTCAAGCAACTCATTATCAAAATGCCGCAAATTCCATGCAGTCCGCACCACCGGAGCTAGATCATCCGCGCCCTCTAAAAGTTCACGGACCTCTCGCCCCTCGAGTAGCCGGTCGACTTGGCCTTCGATATGCGAGCTATCGACTTCAAATAGATCCATGATGTCTTTGATGACCGGCATTTTAAGAAAGCCAAGGTCGAAGGATGAAACGAATGGTGCGATGGCATCGATACTCTTTGTCACACCTTTACGGCGAATCGTATCCACCATCTCACCAATCGATCGCTTGCCGAGGTATTCGCGCAGCTCGGTCGCAGCGGACCTAGCGACATGAGTGCCCTGAATCACCCCGCCATAGGTGACTAGGCCGATGACCCGTGCCTTTAATTCAGGATGGGACTTCAGCATTTCCAGAATCACTGGAGCGCCTCTACTATAGCCGAGTAGTATGAGTTTACTGTTGCTGAACCTAGGGGGTAGATTCTGCAACCACTTCGCCAACAGTTCGGCTGTTTCTGCATGCCTACCTACGGTATTTCCCAACTCCATACCCACCGGCGCGAGCATATCAAAAGCGGCAGGGCCACCCTTGCTCTTGCCGTAGAACGTTTTAGCGTCCTCAAAGCGCAGGTCCAAGCCTTTACCTTCGTCCAGCAAGGGCCGCGCTGGCTCTCTACCCCAGGTGGTATTCATGTCCGCGGCAATTTCTGGGAAGATGCCGAATTTAATGGCATGCGCCGCATACCCCGGCATCATAATCATTGCGACCTGCTGCCCCTTAGCCTTGCCGCCGCTGTAAGCGAGCGCTTCGACGAGGTTGGCGGCTTCTGGACTGGCGAAAAAGTTCTCCTCACTGCCTATAGCTCGGTTCCGATTGGCTTCAATGCCCCGTAAATAGGCGGACACGGCCGCTATATCTTGGATACCGGATGGAATACTTGCAGCAAAACTGAGCCGGCTAATAAGCGCATAGTTTTGTGGATCATCAAATATCGCCTGCCTCATGCGGTAGGCCTCATGCGAGGTACTAACCCCTAAGGTTGCCGCGATCGAGCCACTGAAGCTATTGGGTGTATAGGCTGTGTATCGCTTCAAGGCATCCTGCCACAATTGGTCACTGCCAGCTTTACCTAGCACCTCCTTGTGCAGCTCCAGGGCAAACATCTGGTTGAAAAACAACTTCCATTGCACGCTATCCGTACTGCGCATTTGCGCTCTGGCCGGAAGAGGGAAGCCACATAGGATGGCCAGCAGTATTCCTCTAATCATTGGCTAACCTCTCGATTGTGGAAGCCCATGGCGAAGTAGTGGTAGAACTCTCCATGATACCTGCCTTTTATGTGGCTGGGTGCAACATTAAGATACCCGGAGTCACTAACATGCAACATACCGAAAATATAGAAATAAATGGCAATAGTCTCCATGAAACCCATCATCATGACGTCTGGAATCTTCGATACTGAAGTGGTCGCCGCTAATTTTTAGGAACTCGCGATGCATGACGAAATTTTTCTTTACTAAATGCGTCATCCCTACGCTAACCGCAGAGTCCGATGCTGTGGCGTAGCTTGACGACCGCATACTTTTTGAATAAACAAGCTCAACAAGAGACCATAAATGCCCGATGCTACCGATCATCTTCACGAAAACTATGGCCACTTCCGTCCCCAATATGCAGGACAGGCCGACGACCTCAGTGCTCGCTATATGCGGGCCAATATCCTTCCTTGCGTCGCTACGGCGGGCTTACCCAAGGACGCTAGAATACTCGAGCTCGGTCCTGGGCAGGGGCTGATGCTGCACATGCTCCGGCAGCAAGGCTACTCTAAGCTCGAAGGCTTTGACGTCTGCCACGATTACGCGGCTGCCCTGACGCAGCAGGGCTACCACATGCACGACGCCACCTCGCTCGAGCAATTGCTGGGGATGTTGGCTGATGGAGCGTACGACCTGCTCATCGCCGTCGATGTTTTTGAGCACATCGCCCGCGACCAGTTGGTGACGTTCTTGTTGGGATTTCGCCGCAAATTACGGCATGGCGGCCGAATTATAGGACAAGTACCCAATAGTTCTGGATTATTTGGCGCCAACACCTTTTTAGCTGATCCGACGCATGTGACTCCATTTAATGAAATCAGCATGCAATCCTTACTGCGAGGCTGCGGCTACGAGCAGGTAGCGATCCACGACGTGCGCCTCCCACCATCGTGGATCAATCTGCTGCGATCGCTGGTACGACAAGTGATATTTAAGATGTGCTACGTCATGATGCAAGTGGTCGGTGCCACGCCAGTCAAGCACCTGAGTCACCTCATTCTATTCGAGGCTGTTGCGCCAGTGCCGGGCAAAGGTACTAATGATGCATCGGTACTAGACCGCAATGCAGCATCCGTGTAATTGCCGGGATCATCAGATCCAAGCTTAGATGACAAAGGGCCTGTCAGGAGATTCATTGCGCCGTTGGGCGCCAGATGGATGCGGCAATAGCCTGGCTCAGTTTATAAGGCACGAAAATTGCAGAGGCACCGGTGCAACGTCGGCTGCTGCGCAATATGCCGCTTTAGTCGGCTGCATGTGGCGTGGACGAAACTATAGCCGCAGCCAAACCCTGAAGGATTCTTCATGATGATGTGCAACGATCGTAATAGACCCTTAGTAGTCAGCTGTGCTGCGGCGGTGGCGCATTTCCTGTTCTTAATCCCTACCGTGGAGGCGAGCCAACTTGCTGCATTGACAGCACCAGAGCGAGCGACCTTAGAATCAGATGCCCCGGAGGTGAGTCCAGGCGTGGTCACTACGGAAGCTTATGAAGGCAAAAGCGTTGTGAATGGTGTCCAGTCGGGGATCTGCAGTATGGTGATCAAGCGCGCTGGTGACGGAACCATCACCTATGTGTCGGTTGCGGGTACGGCAAATCGGACGCACGGCGCATTTTCGCGCTCTCCTCCAGAGCTCGCCGGGACCAGTATCGTTGTAAGCACCGCGGCTAACGTCGAAGGTTGGTGGGAGCTTAGCAATTTTAGTTCAGTACCATCACTCGCTCACATCGGGTACACCCGCATCGCCCTGCTAAAAAGATGGTCTACGTTCGATAATCCATGGCCAGGTATTCATGAGGTCCGCTATGTGGTGCAAAGAGACAACTTTAAGCAAATGATCGCACACAATGCCTTATCAATGGTTACGCCGCCATTTACCCTAGAGTCCGACCACCTAGAGTGCAGAGAACTGCAGAGGACAAATGAGTAGCTTGGGCTTTGAGCTCTGCTCGGCCTTACACGTTGCGTTGCCGGCAAACCAGGGTGCGGCTTCGTCATCATGTAAAGCCGAACAGGCCCATCGCGGACCGACGCTAGCACCGCCGGCGCGTTGACTATTACAGCTGGAACCGCGATTCCGACAAGTGCAGCAAATGGACGGCCACAGGACAGGCGCCGGTGGCACAACCAATAGGCGTCGCCGTCGTAGGTTAATATCTTGAGAGCCGTCGCGCCTTTATTGCGGCACACAAACAGGGCGCCGCTTTGTGGATCTTCTTGAGAAACATAGCGGCAGATTGCCGCCAACCCATCTATTTGGCAGCGAACATCGACAGCGTCCAAGCCAATGAAAATTCGTGTCGCCGCAGTCAAATAGGATTGAACGGCTGCAACATAACCGCGCCGATATCGCTCACTACGACTAGTCACCAGCTCTAAACCTTACATTCGATAGCGTATAGATTTTCCGGTGCCACGAACAAAAACTAGTTTATCAGCTATCAGGCCTTTTAGATGTCGTGTAATGGTTGTGCCACTGGTGTTTAACTGTTTTGCGATCTCGCTAGAGCTTAGTTCCCGCGAGTTCGATTTTAATAAATTCAATATGTCCATTTGCAGCGAAGAAACGTTTAAGTTTTTAGTTCGGGGAATTCTCGGGCGCATTCTAATTGAAAAAAAGTTTGAGGCTGCAATTTGATAGGCTGGATTCTCGTTTTCGTTAAGTGTATCCCTAATTCTAATGAGTCCAGAACCCAATTTTTCACCGTAACCTGCCCTAAACAACAAGTCGGCCAGCACTGGATTTCGCCGGATGCTGCGTCCTTCAATATCATCTGGAGATCTCCCGCCAGGGATGCCGCCAGGATTTTCGATCTCTAGACGGTCCGAATAGATATTGAGATATACGCATGAATTTTGAAATGTGTAGTCACGGTGAACAAGAGCGTTGATCAGCGCCTCTCGTATAGCCACGAGAGGAAATCGGTAGCGCTCTATGCGTGCGCCTGCTCCTGCTATTTCATACTCAACATCGATATGCTTTTTTGCAAAAACAAGTCCAGACTCGATTTGATCGATTATGTTGCCGGTGAAATCTTTGCGATCAAGCACAGAAAACTTATCGATTCCACTATAGCAGACGGCCGTGAGATAGCTCTCTGGGAGATGCATTCGCGGCTGCTTTGTATAAAGAAGCACGCCAGCATTTGTCAGTAGTATATCATCTTTTTTATCTGTGGCGATGATCTGCATGTTGTGCAGAAGATCGACGTGGTTGCGAGCTGGAGATATACGGGTTAATTGGCAGTAGTGAGAAAATGCAGCCTCATCAAAATCCTTGGGAAATCTCGCATGATCATTGACTCTTGAATCAAAGGCACTCTGACCGCTACTCAGCAGCATTTTTATTTCGGTGGCGCGAAGTTTTTGACTATTTGCCCCAACCCTTAAATAGAAGCCCGTGGCACATTGATGGGGTTTGCGGTCGCTTTCTGGCACATCAATCTTAAGGATAGTTTTATCCAGCACTTCTATTTTAATCGCAATGGGCGGGTCACAGTTTCTAGCAAGGTCTTGAATTTGACTTTTAACGGTGTTTGAGACAGAAGTACCAACGACCTCTCCGGTGTCGGTCACGCCGCAATAGATGGTCCCGCCCGAGGCATTGGCGAACGCGACGATTTCTTTGTCTAATTTTGAAGCGGACGAAGATTCTTTAAATTCGATGGTTTGGCCTTCGCCAAACTCGATCATTGACAATGTGTCTCTAGAAATCATAGTAATATCAATGTCTTGTAGTATTTTGGCTAAAAGATGAATGTCCACCTATCCGAAGGTTGCCATATTTGCAGTGCATTTGCAATGCAAATGCACTGCAAATCCAGGTCCGATGCATCCTGTTTAATAACCACCACTTCATGGCATCCTGTCTATTACCGTTCCATAATTCGTAATCAAAACTGTTCGCCCGCCGCCTCGTGATCAGTTTTGATTACGAATTATGGAACGGTGTCCATTTGCAGGAGCTCGGACTGAAACGCAACACCAATTTAGCTGCTCATTTTGAGCAAATCGTCGACGCTCAGCATTTTTAATCGCGTAGTAAGCAAAAGTCTGTCCTAATATCGATTTATTTTGCCCTATTTCCAGTAAAAACAGTCATTTATGGATCACCACTATTTTAACATACGAATCTTACCCAGTCTTTTTTTCACTTAGCTAATCGCAAGCAGTGAAGCGAATATTCGATGAGTTTAGAGAGGCTGGTGGGCCTCCGACTGCAACTTCGAAGTTACAATAGCCTTGCCTGAACGCCGCCATCTGCCTGGTACGTCCGCCACTCGGGAATAAATGATAAAAATAAGGATACTTACTCCGAGATTCAGCCAACCAGCGAGAGGCGGTTGACTGCGATTCAAAATTCGACAATAATTTTGAATCATGTTCAGAAGAATTATTAACATCTCGAAATCACAAAGCTTTTTTCTCCTTGGCGCGCGCGGGACTGGAAAGACGACCTTTCTGCAGCAAATTTTTAGCCCCCATGACTCCCATCGTATCGATTTGCTTAGCCATATTGATCTTGCTGAGCTTGAGGCGAGGCCCAGTCGTTTAGCGGACATTGTCGCGCAGCAAAAGAAAGATTGGATCGTCATCGATGAGATCCAGAAGGTGCCCGCGCTCCTAGACGAAGTCCATCGACTGATCGAGTCAACCGGTCAAAAATTTGTCCTGACCGGATCGAGCGCCCGAAAACTAAAACGCAACGCGAGCAACCTCTTGGCTGGCCGGGCGTTCATGTTTAACCTTTTCCCACTGACTCACGTCGAGCTTGAAGGTCAGTTCGATCTGGACCAAGCGTTATCTTATGGAACACTTCCGAAGGTATTTGCGTTTTCGTCTCATCGCGACAAGGTGCTCTTTTTGAAGGCTTACGCCGAAACCTACCTAAAAGAAGAGATCCTGGTCGAACAGTTGATTCGCAAGTTGCCGCCTTTTAGACGCTTTCTTGAGATCTCGGCAAGCCAAGATACTGAGGTGACGAGCTTCACTAACATTGGCCGAGATATCCTCGTGGACCCTAAAATCGTCTCCAACTATTACTCTATCCTGGAAGAAACCCTGCTTGGCTTTAGCCTCCTGCCCTATGATACTGCGATTCGCAAAAGGCAAAAACGCACGCCTAAATTCTACTGGTTTGATACCGGTGTGCG
>Ga0315273_10005230_pt1 | contig 16049 bp, 14 predicted proteins | sample YL17G02_0_MG_FD_205753 | JGI IMG/M metagenome (GOLD analysis project Ga0315273, IMG submission 205753) | Sediment microbial communities from Yellowstone Lake, YNP, Wyoming, USA - YL17G02_0 | ecosystem: Environmental > Aquatic > Freshwater > Lake > Sediment | place: USA: Wyoming | collected...
GGACTCTTGGTGATGTTCCTGGCCTTCCTGATCATCGAGTCCATCCTTCGTGCGGAATACGACCGCACGATCACCGGCATAGCCTCTGTCCTGGCCGTCGTCACGGCCATACTGCTGATAGGCCACGTGTGGCTCTGGATAATCGTGGCGCTGCTCGCGGCGCTCGCGGTCTTTCTGCTGGTGCAGAAAGTGCGGGAGTTGCGCTGACGGCAGGACCGGCCCGAGAAGATACCCCCGGGCGTTCCGGGAACCATGGGTAAGGGGGCGACCGCTCGCATGACGCGCGTCGAAAGACTCACCAACAGCAGTACGGGAGGGCCGGTCCACGTAGAGGTGAGCGACGGCAAGATCGTCCGCATCCTGCCCATAGACCTCGACGAATTCGACGCCCCATCCTGGCAGATCGAGGCCCGGGGCCGCACCTTCTCGCCGCCTCGCCGCACGACGCTCTCGCCGTGGACCGTCGCCCACAAATCGTCCATCTACTCTCCAAAGCGGATCCTCACACCGCTGAAGAGGGTCGATTTCGACCCAAGCGGCGCCGCCGGCTCCACCGGCCCCGGCGGCCGCAACTGCCAGAACCGCGGGGTGTCGGGCTACGAGCCCATATCGTGGGACGAGGCCTTCGATCTGGTAGCGGACGAGATGGTCAAGACCAAGCGGGAACTGGGTCCGACAGGCATGCTCACCACTCCCGGCTCGCACCACATGTGGGGCAGCGTCGGCTACCGCTTCAGCGCCTACTACCGGTTCATGGACCTGGTGGGGATGACCTACGCGGAGCACAACCCGGACAGTTGGGAGGGGTGGCACTGGGGCGCCATGCATATGTGGGGTTTCAGCCACCGCCTAGGCATCCCCGAGCAGTACGACCTGCTGGAGGACGCCCTCCAGAACGCGGAGATGGTGGTCTTCTGGTCGAGCGACCCCGAGTCTACTACCGGTTGCTACGCCGCCTTCGAGAGCACGTCGCGCCGGTTCTGGCTCAAAGAGTTGGGCGTCAAGATGGTCTTCATCGATCCCTTCTTCAACCACACCGCCGGCCTTTACTCCGACAAGTGGCTGGCGCCCCGGCCGGGGACCGATGTGGCGATGGCCCTGGCCATCGCCCACGTGTGGCTCGCCGAGGACACGTACGACACGGAGTTCGTGTCCGAACGCACCACCGGCTTCGAGGAGTGGCGGAGCTACGTACTGGGTGAGAGCGACGGCACGGCGAAGACGCCGGAGTGGGCCGAGGCCGAATCAGGCGTGCCCGCCCGCGAGATCCGGGCCCTGGCCCGGGAGTGGGCGGCGAAGCCCACAATGCTGGCAGCGGGCGGCCTGGGGGGGATGGGCGGCGCGTGCCGCGCCGCCACCGGCAACGAGTGGGCCCGCGCCATGGTGGCCCTCGCCGCCATGCAGGGGCTGGGTAAGCCGGGCAGCAACATCTGGGGGACCACGGCGGGCGCGCCCGCGGACCAGTCGTTCCTCTTCCCTGGGTATTCGGAGGGCGGCATCTCTTGCGACCTGGATCACACCGCCGCCGGCCATCGCTGGGTCTACCGCATGTTCCCGAATGGCGGCGCCATGCGGCTCTGGCACCACGCGGGTGACGGCCAGATAGTGCCGCGGCTTCGCATCCCCGAGGCGATGCTGCACGAGCGGCTGGACTGGCGAGGCAAGGGGTTCTGCGGCTCCCACATCGAAGCCCAGTTCCGCGAGTACCACTATCCCGCGGAGGGCTACCTGCCGGTCGGGATGTATTACCGCTACGGCGGTTCCTTCTTCGGCACCATGACGGCCACCAACCGCTACGTCAGGGCGTACCAGACCGACAAGATCCCCTTCGTGGTCAACCAGTCCATCTGGTTCGAGGGCGAAGCCAAGTTCGCCGACGTCATCCTGCCCGCCTGCACCAACTTCGAGCGCTGGGACATAAGCGAGTGCGCCACTGCCTCGGGCTACGTGCCCGATGGCAATACCCAGCCCAACCACCGCATGATCGTCTTCCAGAAGAAGTGCATCGAGCCGCTCGGCGACTCGAAGTCCGACTACGAGATCTTTGCCGGGCTGGCGAAGCGCCTCGGCGTCTATGAGGCCTACAGCATGGGGGGCAAGACCGAGCTCGACTGGGTCAAGCAGATGTTCCACGCCAGCGACCTCCCGAAAGCGGTCAGCTGGAAGGAGTTCGAGGAGAAGGGCTACTACGTGGTGCCGCCGCCGGAGGGCCGGCCTTCGACCCCTGCGCTGCGTTGGTTCGCCGAGGGAAGGCCGCGGGACACGCCGGACTGGGGCCCACATCCCGCCGACACCGTCCGCTTGCAGGGCCTGCAGACCCGGTCGGGCAAGATCGAGTTCGTGGCCTCGAGCCTCAAGCGCTTCGAGGAGGGGGGGACGGTCGACCCGGAGCGCCCGGCTCTCGGTCCTCAGTACATCGAGTCCTGGGAGGGGCACCGTACGGCGGACCTCACGGCCAAGTATCCGCTGCAGCTCATCTCTCCCCATCCCCGGTTCAGCTTCCACACGATGGGGGACGCCAAGGATTCGTGGACCAACGAGATCAAGGACCATCGCCTGCTCAAAGAAGACGGTCGCTACTACTGGATCGTCAGGGTCAATTCTCGCGATGCCGCCGCGCGGGGCATCGGCCACGGCGAGCTGGTTCGGGCGTTCAACGACCGCGGCTCGGTCATCCTGGCGGCGCAAGTGACGGAGCGAGTACCTTCCGGGGTCGTCCATTCCTACGAGTCCTGTGCGGACTACGATCCGGTCGGGACTCCTGGTGAATCGCCCGACCGCGCGGGCTGCGTCAACATCCTCACGCCCAAGCGCTTCATCACCCCGACGTCCACCGGCATGGCGAACAACTCCTGCCTGATCGAGGTGGAGAGGTGGGAGGGCTGACCGAGGCCGCCCCTGCGCTCGTGTGCCGGCCGACGGCGCCGCCGCGGACGCCCTGCGTCTAGCTGGCTATAGACGTCACTCTCTCGTCAGGGCGCGCCTTGATGCGGCCCTTGGAAGGCATGGTCTCGCGCAGGCACTCCCAGGCGGGGTCGAGTATCGCACCGGACTCCACCGAGTAGGCGTCGAGCTCTTTCTCGAGGCCGAGCATGGAGTCGGCGCCCTCGTGGGTCGGGCGAGCCCCGCTTACGGCCATGATCTCCCGTCCACAGGCGGGGTTGTCGATCCACATGCACGGCCTTAGCAGGTTGTCGGTGTATGGCTGCCGGGTGCGGATCTGCCTGAAGTACTCGGAGTTGAACGCCTCCATGAGGCTGACGTCCTTGATGTTGTCGGTCGCGAAATGGGTGAAGATGCACGGTTCCACCCAGCCCTCGCTGGTGATGTGCAGATAGTAGCGCCCGGCGATGCAGCCTCCCACCCAGGGGGCGTCGCCCCAGAAATCGACCGCGAAGAGAGGCTTGGTCTCCCGGATGCGCACAACACCCTGGCGGAACTCCTCCCGCTGAGCCGGAGTGGGCATGAGCTCCACGCTCGGCTCGCGGCCGATGGGCATGTAGAGGAAGTGCCAGCCGAGAGAGGCCCCTTTCTCCATCACCGCGTCGACGAAATCGTCGCTGATGAGCGTCTGCCAGTTCCTGCTGGTGACGGTCGCCGAATAACCGAAAAGAACCCCGGCCCGTCCGAGCCGGTCCATAGCCTTCATGACCCGCTCGTGCACCCCGGCCCCCCGCCGCCAGTCGGTGAATTCGGGGGTGCCGTCGATGCTCAACATGGGAGCCACGTTCCCCAGTTGTGCCATCTGCCGGACGACGTCGTCGGTCAAGAGCGTTCCGTTAGTGAAGATCTGAAAGAACGAGTCGGGGTTGGCCCGGGCGAAACGGAGGAGCCCGCGATAGAGGAGGGGCTCGCCTCCGAGGAAGGTGAAGAGATAGACCCCCATCTCGTTGCCCTCGTCGATGATGCGCTGCAGAAGGCCGCGGTCGAGGTCCTGATCGGGGGAGTACTCCGAGGCGTAGCAGCCCTCGCAGGTGAGGTTGCAGCGCATGGTCGGGCTCACGAGAATGGTCAGGGGAGCCATCATGCCGGTCTTCTCCATCAACTTGGCCCGCTTGGCCTGACCGCGCAGAAGGTCGTTGACGATCACGTTCTCGATGAAGCGGTCGCGGCAGACGGGGCTGAGCCTCCCGATGGCTCGCCGAATCAGTAGAAGCGCCGGATGGTCTTCCTGGATCTTGTCGCGGAGGAGGTGGACGGTGCGCTTGTCGCCGTCGGGCGTGATCATCTCGGCGAACTTGAAGGCTCGGAGGATCTTCGTCTTGTCCTCGTCGGCGACGAGCGCCAGCATCTTCTTGATTGCCCGGCGCTGCATGCCGTTGTAGAGCCCGTCCACGTGGCCCACGCGCCCTCCTTGGCGTCGGTCGCGGCTTCCTGATCAAGACCCTATGTTAGCTCCCGGACCGGGATTGTGGAATGAGGTCGCCGAAGCTGTCGGCCGCCAGCCGGCGCGCGTGGTCGCGTACGTCGGGCGGCCAGCCCTCGGTGAGCGCGGCGAACGGCGCTCGGTCACCCGCATAGAGTGCCCGGAGCGCCTCCTCGAACCCCGGCTCGTTGCCGGCGACCGTGTTCATGAAGCGGTAGCAGTTCTCCCGGGCGCGCCGCACGCGAACCTCGCCCGCAGTAGAACGCCGGGCCTCCTCGACCAGCTTGCGGAGCGTGACCGAAGCGCCCCCAGGCTGCTCGTTCAGCCACTCCCAGTGCCGGGGGAGCAAAGTGACTTCGCGCGCCACCACCCCCAGGCGCGGCCGCCCGGGCGTTCGGCACTGGTCCTGGGCTGGCGCCGGCTCAGCCGCCGCCGAGGGCTCCTGGCTTGCCGCTGTCAAACGAGCGACGACTTCCTCAGGCGTGCCGCGCAGGTCCACCTCGATCGGCTCGCTGGTGCGGGCATCGAGGATGATGACCGTGGCGGCCGGAGTTGCGTCGAGCAGAGTCTTCACTTCCCGCGCTACGTCGGAAAGGTGACCCGATGCGACGCAGGTGTGACCTGCAAAGGCAACGCAAGTTTCGCTCATTCCCTGCTCCCGTCTCACGGATGAAGTGCGGGAGCTATTTTATCCGGATAAAAAGGCCGCTGTCAATATCACCCGGATAAAACTTGGGAGAGGGCAGCCCAATCGTCGTCGCCCACCACGCCTTTGATAAGACCCTTGACGGGGGCGAACACCTCTGGAGGCATGAGCATCTGGAAGACCTCGACCAGGTTCTGGCGGTCGGTGGGACCGAGCAGCGGGAATATCCACGCAATCACCTCCGGGAAACGCTCCCGCGGCACCATGCCCGACATCGTCCCGACCGCGCCCCTTTCCTCGGGGAGGTGGACGAGCCGTTTGATCAGCGGGTACACCTGAGAATCTTCTTTGGCCAGGTGAATGTCGAGGTGGAACTTGAACGCGGCTGTTGCCCGTGCGGCTTCCAGGGCGTCGCCCGCGCCGACGGCTGCATCCAGCCTCTCGTATGCCGCGTCCAACCCGTGATGGTCCTGGATGTAGGGCTCGGCCAGGAGGGGCGCCTCTCTTTCCAGAAGTGGGAAGACGACGGCCTCCTCGCCGCTCGCGTGCCACACCAAGATCTCGTTGAAGAACCGATACCGGTCCAGCCCCGCGGTCGCCTCGTGCTCGCCCCGGGCCCAGGCGAGGGCCTCGGCGTCTATGCCGGCGATGTCTTTTCTGAAGGCGTTGTGGAAAGCCATGATGGCATCGAGTGGACGGGCCATTGTTCCTCCGCTCCTTTCAGGACCCCCGGCCGGGCGACCGAGGCCTCGAATCCGTCGGCGCGCCGCGAGTATACCCAGTCGGGCGTCAGTTCATCCGCGCCGTGGCGGCGCCCTCAACCGCACGTCTGCAGGGCCGCCCTCATGCGGGCGAGACCTTCCGCCAGCAGCGACCTGCTGCACCCAAAGTTGAGACGGACGAAGCCGGGGGCGCCGAACTCCGCACCGTCCGACAGTCCCACCCCCGCCCGCTCGAAGTCCTTGGCCGGATCCGGCAACCCCGAATCTCGAGCGTCGATCCAGGCCAGGTAGGTGGCCTCGACGTGCGTGACGCTGAGGCCGGGTAGCGCGCCGATCTCCCTCTCCACCAGATCCCGATTGCCGCGTAGGTAAGCGAGTAGGGCTTCCAGCCATGGCCCTCCGCTCTCGTAGGCGGCTTGGGTCGCCACGTATCCGAACAGGTTCACGTGGGGGACAATGCCCTCCGCCGCTCGGCAGAAGTCCCGGCGTAGCGATGGATCGGAGATGACCGCGAACGAGCAACCCAGGCCAGGGATGTTGAAGGTCTTGCTGGGGGCCATGAGTGTGATGGTGCGGGCTGCGATATCCGCGCCGAGCGTGGCGATGGGCACGTGGCGTTTGTCCTGGTCGAGCACCAGGCCCGCGTGCACCTCGTCGGAGCCGATGACCAGCTCGCGGCGGCACGCCACCTGGGCAAGCGACTCCAGTTCGTCCCGTGACCACACCCGGCCGGTTGGGTTGTGGGGCGAGCAGAGTAGTAACAGTCTGGTGCGGGGGGTGAGGGCGTGCTCCAGCAGGTCGAGGTCCATCTCCCAACGGCTCGAAGCCGCCGCCCCGGACGCGGTTCCGCCGCCCGCCGGCGACAGGACCAGCGGCACCCTCGCCACCGAGCGCTGGGCGAAGCCAGGGGCCGACAGGAACGGCGGGTAGATGGGGACGAACGTGGCCACCTCGTCCCCGGCGGCGCCGACCGCCCTGCACACAACGTTCAGACCGGATACCAGGCCCGGCAGCCACACCAGCCATGAGACCGGGACCTCCCAGCGGTAGTCCCGGGCGAGCATCGCCCGCACCGTGGCTTCCAGCTCGTCCGAAGCGTGGGTGTAGCCGAAGACGCCGTGCGCTGCCCGCTCCTGCAGGGCGGCCACGACGGCTGGGGGCGAGCGAAAGTCCATGTCGGCTACCCAGAGCGGGATGACGTCGCGGCTTCCGTATCTGTCCCACTTGAAGCTCGCCGTACCGCGGCGGTCGACCGCAGTGTCGAAGTCGAACTCGGGCCCGCCGGTGGTCGCGTCATGCATCAAGTCGTTCATCGGTTCATTGTAGTGGGCGGAACGGCTGTGAGAGGGAAACGGGCGCTCGGCGAGAGCGCGCTGGAATACCGGCGATACGCCCGATGCCATGAGGTATAGAGGCGAAAGATGATCACTCGCTTGCCCGGCATGGTGACGCCCCCCTGGCCGGCATGACCCCAACCGGCCGTGACGTATCTCCAAGCGCTCGCGCGACCCGCAAGCCAGTCGCTAGTCCGCTTCTCCCGTGCGCCCGAGCAGCACCGCGCATTCCCGCTCGCGTTCGACCGACGAGCGGATAGAGCGCTTGCTCTGGTAGGTCGCAAGATCGACACCCGACAGAACCTCGTCGATTGCGTCGCAGGCGTCAAGGATGTCAGCGAGGTATGCGGCGATACTACGCGGCATAGAGCACCTGTTTGGTGCGCTCGATGTCGCGGGCGATGTAGCGGTTCTTCACCGCGCCGACCATGACCAAGTCGATCTCTGTGCCGAGGATGCCGCGCAGCTCGTCAAGCATATCGAAGTAGGCGTGGGCCTTTGAATGTCCGTCCATCGGGCCGAACTCCACCAGCAGGTCCACGTCGCTTTCACTGGGTCGGAAGTCCTCGGAATAGCGCCGAGCCGAACACGTATAGGCGAACCACCCCATACTTGCGGCACAGGGCGGCGATGGCTTCACGCTGGTTCTCAATAACGGTGATCATGTCAAACCTCCACTTGCATCCTACCCTCCGCACGAACTAGACGCCACGCTTCAAGGCGGAGACCTCCACTCGTATGTATCCGCCTTCACGGCAAGATAATTGCGGTCAAGCGCCGGCTGCAGCCGCAGGATGGCCGCGATCCTCCGGGCCATGTCTCTTACCTCGCGCACCTCCTCGGGCTTGAGGTCCCGCCCCAGGAGCGCCTTCTCCCGATAGCTCAGCCACTTCTTCATCACCTGATATCCGCCGATGGTGTAGCTCCACACCCCCGACGGCACGCAGCGCCAGTAGGCCACGCCGTTGAGGTAGACGTCCACCGCCTGGTCCTCGAGCAGGTCAAGCGCCTCCTCTGCGCTGAGGCCCAGGGCCTCAGCCCCTTGCCCGATGGCCGCCAGCTCTTCGGAGGTATAGGGGCGAAAAATGCTCTTTCCCTTGCCCGGCATGGTGACGCCCCCCTGACCGGCATGACCGGCTATGTGTTCCTCCGGGTCCAGATCACGAGGTCGTCCAGTCCCTTCATGGCCAGGATCTCCGGCCAGCGACGGTCGCCCAGTTTTTCACCGACCCGAGTGAACTGTTCGACGCACTTCATGAACACTGGCCTGTGAGATTCTCCCGCCGAGAGGACGGCGCGCTTTCGCTCTCGCTCGATCGAGCAATGCAGCCTCCAGGCCTCCGCGGGAGTGATCAGGCCGCAACTTGCCGCCGCGAGCACGGTCGTGAGCATGTACACACAGGGCACCGTGTGTTCCTTGGCAGCCTTGCGACCCACCTCATCGTCCATGATCGCCGTCCACCCGTACCGCGCGCATAGCGCGACGACTTCCGCCTCACCGCGGTCCTGGTCGTCCTTGCTGCCCCAGCGTCGCCGAAGGGAAGCGACAAGTGCGATATCTTCCATCTCGTCGACAGGCACTGGGAACAGCCACTCCGAATCAAGAATCGCCCTGTTCTCGGGGTGACGGGGCAGGCCACGCCGCAGCTCTTGCTCCGTGATCACATTGGCCGTGAACACCCGCGGCCCCAGCCAGTCACGGAGAACCTTGAGGCGACCCACTCTGTTGAAGTGGATGAGTACCATGGCGTCCAGGCAAACAAAGCCGGGCCCGGTGGGAAGCGCGACTGTGTCCTTGCCCGATACTGCCACTATTCAAGCAGCTCCCTGACCGCCTCCGCATCGTAATCTGGCTCCTCCGACCTGTCCATCCCCGCGTCACGGACCGTGGTGAGAGCCCGCTCAACTGTCATCCCGAGTAGTTCTGCGAGACGAGTCTCGGTGATCACGTGCTGCTTGAAGAGCGTCATGGCCCCTAGAGAGAGCAATTCGGGGACTCCAACTGGCGCCGGGAAGATAGCGTCCTCCGCGAATCCCTGACTCCTCATCAGCCGGTCTATCTGCCCTTCGCCGTCAGCCAGTAGACGGTCGAGAGTCTTCTGCGTGATCAGATCGGTATTGCGAAGGCGGTACGCCAACGCTTGGTACGACAGGCCGTATCGCCTCATCAGGCCCACGAGCCCCACGGGACTGGGGGAGCCGCCAAACGCCCTGACCGACTCGCGAAGGTCCTCTGTAGGAACCATCAGATAGGCGGCAAACGCGTTGGCGGCCACCTCGCGCTCGTCGCCGTCCGTCGCGCCCACTTCCTCATCGGCAATCAGGACATCGGCCGCCTCGAATCGGTGCAGCTCGTGGTGTCCAAGCTCGTGAGCCGCCGTGAACCGCTGGCGCGACGGACGCTTCGCGGAGTTCACCACTATGAGGGGGACTCCCCCAGCCTCACTGCCCCTCCACAGATATAGCCCATCGCCGCCCGCCTCGCCGAAGTCATGCAGGGCGACGTACACATCACGCCTTCGGAGAACTTCCCAGATGTCGACGGGGGCAATGCCCAGACCTAGCTCATGCCTAAGAGCCCGAGCGGCCCTCTCGCCTTGCATCCACGGAGGCTCAGCCTGCATGCCCGCGCCCCTCGCGCAAGACGAAGTCCAGATCGTCCTGAACCCTACGGCCCCACTCGATCATCTGCTGCATGGCCGCCACCGACCCCTCACCAGAACGAGCATGGACACTCTCGTAACTGGTGGGGACGAAGAACCGATCCATCGACACCTTCAGCTCCGCTGCTATCCTCCTTAGCACCAGGCTGTCAAGCCCCCTTTCGCCGCGTTCCATGCGCGACAAATACGATCCGCTGACCCCGATCGCCCCAGCAAGATCCTCGAGTTTCTTCCCCAGACGCTCCCGCTCCTCGCGAATGCGCCGCCCGACCAGGACACCCGTTGCCTCCTCCATATCTGCTGCCCTCCCCAGAGATTGGCAACCAGTATAGCTAATGGTTGCCAATTTGGCAATTCCACAGCACAAATCTGTCCGGCGGCTTTAAGCCGAGCCTCCTTGGCTTGAGCCAGGGCCTGCTACAGCCTGGGACCATGGGGCGAAGTGCGAAATGGGTCCTTGGTTGCGCGGCGGCAGTGATTCCGCAGGTATTCCGGAAACTGATAAACCTCGATAAACTTCGTAAACTCTAGGGCCTGATCATCGCTACGGCGGGCGGGCGGCGAATCATAACGTGTCGAAAGCTCGACATCATGATGATGACTTCGCCCCGTCGGGCCACCCCCACATCTCCCCCTTCACCACGACGTGACTCACCCTAGCCCCGGGCGCGTGACGGGATGCGCTCTTCGGGTGGAACCGTCTTGGCGCACTTCCGGAGTCTCCCGAGTCCAATCATGTGAAGGCCGTTCTTCGTCGGCTTGCGTCGCTCCACGCACTGGTGGACGATGCGCCCTGGCCCGTTGAAGATCTCTTCGAACTTGCCGTCGGGTGTTATGAGGATCCCGAGATAGTTGTCCGGGATTTCGCCGACCGGGAAACTGAGCGCCTTCTTCATGGTCGCCTTGATCTGCACCCGTCTTCCGTCGGTCGTGATCGCGTCGTATTTGGGCCTGACCCCCTCGTACAGCTTCAAGTCGTAGTGCTCCTGAACCAGGATCTCACCGATATCGCCCACCAGACGTCCGTCGAGTGTGAATTTCTTGATCGGGTAGGCTTGGTTGAGTTCTCTTACGATTCTCAGCAATTCGGGGAGCGCCGTCTCGATCGGGCGACCTCCTGAAGGCGCCGTCTTCGTCCCGAATTGTTCGCGCTCCTCCACTACAGGCCTCCCCACTCGTATGTGTTGCCCTTCACCGCCAGGTAATTGCGGTCAAGCGCCGGCTGCAGCAGCAGGATGGCCGCGATCCTTCTGGCCATGTCCCTGACCTCGCGCACCTCCTCGGGCTTGAGGTCCCTTCCCAGAAGCGCCTTCTCCCGATAGCTCAGCCACTTCTTCATCACCTGATATCCACCGATGGTGTAGCTCCACACCCCCGACGGCACGCAGCGCCAGTAGGCGACGCCGTTAAGGTAGACGTCCACCGCCTGGCCCCCGAGTTGAGCAAGCGCCTCCTTCGCGCTGAGGCCCAGGACCTCAGCCCCTTGCCCGATGGCCGCCAGTTCTTCGGAGGAATAGGGGCGAAAAATGCTCTTTCCCTTGCCCGGCATGGTGACGCCCCCCTGACCGGCATGACCCCAACCGGCCCTGACCGCGAGATCGCCGGCATCGGCGTTGAGATTGCCCCCACCGACCCGCGACGGCCCCCCGATGGCCTTGAGCTCCGGACGGATCGTCCCGGCGCTGACCCCGTCGACGGGAGTCTCGGGATCGAGCAGGTCGGCCACCTTGCGGCCCAGCTCGGCCGAGGCGAGGAGCAGGTCTTTTGAGTTGGGGAGGGGGATGCGGGGCCAGTCGCGACGGAGCGCGTCCTGGTTGTCCTCCACGTATGACTGAGAGCACCCAATAGCTATCACGTGGTTCCACACCCGATCTGACTCATCGCTCGGGCAGCCAAGTTCAGCGAGGTAGCCTCTGGCAAGTGGTGACAAGTTCTGAGCATCGGGATTGGATGGAGAGGTATCAAAGAGTCCCTCTTGGCGTTGGCCTTGGGACTTCGCGCGGATCTTGTAGGGCACGAAGTAGGCATCTGTCTGCAACACATGTTGGTCGGCGATATGGCGCGCGCTCCAGACGATCGCACCATGTTCCGGACCGGCCATGCGTCGACGGACAAGCAGAAACTTGTTGCCGGACCAAGCTTGGTCAAGCAGTTCCGGGCGCACTCGGTTCCAGAGATTCCCGTGCAGTTCAACATACGCCCACCTCAAGTCGAAGGGCTTGAACCAGAACGGGACAACTCTGTCCTCGTTAAAGCTGCTCTCGGCCAGCAGTCTGGTGCGCGTCGCCGCCGGGTCAAACATCGCCGCAGGAGCCGCCAACCCCGGATGGAGAAGTCGCAACTGGTCGAGACTCACCGACGCGCTGTAGTACTGGCGCATGCGGTCTCGGATCTCATCAGGGTCAAGCGCATGCAGTGATTGCATCCGGTTGTCGTTCAGGCCGAGCATGGGTTCTTTCATCGCTAAATCAGGAACAGTCGGCCATGCGAGATACGAATCGGTGGTCTGCCAAGGCCGAAACGAAAACCGGTTGTGCGGACCAGGACGAGTCTGCTCGTATGCCGAGTCAAAGTCCTCGCCGGTAAGACTCGACACCAAATCGCTCCGTTTTGAGGCTCCCCAGAACTGACGAAACTTCACCGTGGACTCGCTGGAGTCATTGGGCTTTCGGATCATGGTCAGCACTGCCGTCCCGACCCTGATGCCCTCCTTGTTTCCACTGGTCGAGAAGACGCTCGGGTCCGGCAGGCCTTGGGGCGTTCTCTTCCCGGTTTCCCTGCTATCTCCGTTGAGACAGTCAATCCATATCGTGCCAAAACGTTCGAGGAATCTCTTACGAAGAACCACGAACGATGGGTCATCCAGGTAGGAGTAGTTTGAGATGTAGCAGACGATGCCTCGACCCGTCATCTCTGCTATTCGTCGCTCAGCCAGACGGAAGAACCGCACGTAGAGGTCATCAAGATAGTTCTTCGTAATCCCCCACTCGGCAGTGAGGCCTTCCTTGTAAACCTCAACAAGCCCTTGCTCTTCCTCCGGACTCACTCCCGCGAACCCGTTGTACGGCGGATTCCCCAGCACGACCAAGATCGGCAGTTCCTGTTTGACCCGCTCGGCGGCGTCGCGCTCGGCCTCCAGTTCCGGCAGCGCCATCACCTGCTGATGGCCGTGCGGCGATTCCCAGCCGGTGAGGGCGTTGGTCAGGAACACTCCCACCCGTTCCTGGTCGCCCAAGGGGAGGTGCATGTTTTGCAGCAACAAGCCCAACTGCATGTGCGCTATCACGAAAGGAGCGGGCAAGATTTCGAATCCAAAGACTCGTTCCAACGCCGCCTTCTTTACGTCGCCGGCCGAAAGGGCGTCGGAGCCTTTCTCGTCGAGGGTCTGGGCGATCTTCTCGAGCACCTCCACCAGATAGGCGCCCGTGCCGCAGCAGGGGTCGAGCACGTACACCCGGGGGTCGGCCAGGCCGTCGGGCACGTCCAACTCCTCCCGCAGCACGGTGTCCACTCGGGCCACCATGTACTTCACGATCTCGGGCGGGGTGTACCAGACGCCGAGTTCCTTGCGCAGTTCGGGGTCGAACGCCTCCAGGAACGGTTCGTAGAAATACTGGACAGCGTGATGCTGCTCGAAGCGGCTGAAGAATGCTCGTCTGTCTACCCGGTTAAGCGCCGCGGCCGCCAGATCGAGAACCGGCACCAGGCCCAGCGAGCCCAAGCGGGTGGGAGTGGCGATCTGGGTGAAGAGAGCCTGGATGACGGGCACACGGAGGGTCCAGGCGGCGGTGCGCCAATCGAAACGGGGGCCGGCGGGGGCAGCGGCTGTCGCGCCGGTGAGCGCGCCGGGGCCGGTTGTGAGGGCGCCGGTGAGGGTGGCGCCCGTAGCGGCGGCGCCGCTCTGGCCGGGCTCGTGCTCCCGGCTCCACATGACCCAGGAGGCAAACAGGCCATAGAAGAGGGTCTGAACGAGCGTGGATCGGAAGAAGCGCTCGCCCTTTTCTTCCTCGAATTTGACGCCGAGTGTCTCCTCCAGCGCCGAGCGCACGGCGTCGAGCGCGGGCAGGTCGGCCGATCCTACCAGGAGGCGAGCCTCGCGGGCGTAGGAGGCGAGGAACCAGGCCAGGTCTTGTGGCGAGGCGAGGGTCGCTCCCGAAAGGAGGACCCGGCGGAGGAATTCCAGAAAGCGCTCGCCCTGCTCGAGCTCGGTGCGGCGGGGGTGGGCGGCGGTGACGGTCCAGAACTCTGCCTCGGTGCGCGCCAGCACGTAGCGCTCCAGGGTGGCGGGCCTGCCCTGGTCGTCGTAGCCGAGGAGCAGGAACTCGCGGAGGTTGGTGACCAGCACCTGCCGGTACGCGGCAAGGTAGCCCTGCACCTGCCCGGAAGCGGCGATCACGTCGACGTCGCCGCCGGGCGGCTTGACTTCGATGGCGCCCCGAGCCGGCTTCTGGCCGCCAAGGGCACCGAGATCGGAGTCGCCGGCTGGGCCGGCCGTGCCTTTGGTCGCCGCCTTGGCCGCCCCCTTCGTCGCGCGTGTGCCCCGCACCTGATCGGCCGTGAATAGACCGCCGTCGGGAAGACCCGCGCCCTGATTGCGCAGGTTCATGAAGCAGCGGACTTTGGGCTTGAGCCTGCCGCCTACCTCTTCCAGCAGTGCGTGCAGGGCGGGGTAGTACGAAAGCTCGGAGACGCCCTCCCCCGAAAGCTTCGTATCCCGCACAGCCGACAGATAGGTTTCAAGCGCGCCCACGCGACCGCCCTTCAGTGCCGGTGGATTCCCGCAGCCACTCTATCGCCCGGGGCGGACGGAGCACAATGCGGCGAGCGCCCGCCGGGCTGCCATTCGTCGCCGCGGTGTTTGTGTTGGTCAGATCTCGTCCCCGGTAGACGAAGGCGGCTGATCGCTGCGCAAGAGATACCGATCGAACTGAGGTACCGTGAACGCGGCGTACCCGTACGAAGGGGTGTAGAGCAACCCTTTGTCTATGAGGCGGGCTCTGGCCGGCGCCATCTGCTGCGTGGTTTTGCCCAGCCTCTGCGCAACGTCCCCTGCCGTTTGCGGACCAGGGCCGCATTCGGCCATAGCCCGCATGTATCGACGCTCCGCCGGCGTTGCTCGCTCGATCCGCACACGGAAGAAGCTCTCGTCGAGCTTCTCCTCGACGAGCGGTTGTGCGGAACGCGCGTCGACCTCCGTGACCGGAGATCGGTCAGAGTGATCCCAGACCACGCTGCCGTACTCTTGCAGGAAGTACGGGTAGCCTTCCGTGTAGTCGACAATGCAAGAGATTGCCGAGTCGTCATAGTCGACGTCAAGATCGGCGGCCGGGACGGTCAGAGCTTTGATGGCGTCCGCCCGAGCGAGCGGGCCTATGCGCGGAAATGTGAATAGCCGCTCGCTGTAGGATTTGGCCTCGCCGGCGAGAGCGGGGATCTGCGGCAGACCGGCCCCCACGAATGTGACCGGCAGTCCTCGCTGAACGGTCTTGTGTAGAGCGGTAATGAGGGCGCCGAGTTCGTCGACTTGGAGATACTGTAGTTCGTCGAAAAGAAAGACGACGCCTCTGCCCGATTCCTTGACTGCTTCCCCCAGCGCCAAGAGCAGATCGGTCAGATCCTCGCTGAGGTCTCCACTGTCCGCCTGCCCCTGCAGCGGGTCGACGTCAAGACCGATCGCGACTGATCCCTGAGGATCGAATGTCACGCTGAACGACTTTAGTACCGATGCTGCCCGTCGCGCCCTGTCGCGCCAACGCTCCGTTGTCGATAGGCGGAGAAGCCCCTGTCTCGTCAGTCTGGCGAAGCGGTTGGCGAAGCTCGCATTCTTGGTGATCTCCGTGTCGAGCGTGACCCATCTCCGCTCTTCCGCGATTTCCCGGAAGGCTCCCAAGAGGACCGTCTTTCCCACGCCGCGCAGCCCGGTGATGATCATTGACTGTTGCGTAAGGCCGCGCTCCATCCTGGTCAACAGGATATCGAAAGCCTCGAGTTCCCGGTCGCGACCGACCAGAAAAGGGGGTTGAGCGCCGGCATTGGGAGTGTAAGGATTGGTTCGTCGGTCCATTGCTGCTCCTCGCACTTGGGTGGCCGAAGTTTATCAGATTTTGATAAACCTTGATAAACTTCGTAAACTCAGTCCCGCGCCCAGGTTTATCAGCCGACGATAAACCTCGATAAACTTCGTAAACTTCGGGGCGGCTGGGTGGCGGGCAGTGCCGCTCTACCCCATCTCTCTCGCCGGCTTCGCCGCGGCAGCGGGCCTCACCTCGCTCGCGCGTGGCTGCAGTTAGGGCCTCATCACCTCACGCACGGCTTCCA
>Ga0315273_10005231_pt1 | contig 16048 bp, 7 predicted proteins | sample YL17G02_0_MG_FD_205753 | JGI IMG/M metagenome (GOLD analysis project Ga0315273, IMG submission 205753) | Sediment microbial communities from Yellowstone Lake, YNP, Wyoming, USA - YL17G02_0 | ecosystem: Environmental > Aquatic > Freshwater > Lake > Sediment | place: USA: Wyoming | collected...
TGTTAGTAACTTTCTCTTTTTTCAGCCAAAAACTGAAGAGTACAGGGCATCAAGGGAGCCCTCATCATCCTTAAACATCAGACCATCATCTTTAAACTCGATTGCACCCTCGGCGATATCGCCCATCACGGTGTTGATCAGACTCTTTTTCGAGTCCAGTATCTTCAAAACATGTTCGTCTATCGTATCTTTGTTTACCATGTGCATGAGACAAATGTGGTCGTATACACTACCGATACGCTGGGCACGTCCGATAGTCTGGTATAGGTCTCCATAGCTCCAGGGAGTATCGTAGAACAGGATTACCTTGGCTGCCTGTAGGTTGATTGCCGCAGACCCAGCGCTCGTGATGAATATGACATTCACGCCGCTTTCCATATCCTGGAACACTTTCTTGGCCGCAGTACGCTCGTCGGGACTTTTATCCCCTGTAATCTCTACATGCTTCGCGGGTTCTTCCAGGTTATCCAGTATCTTGATCAGCCTCGGGATGCCTGATTTGAAGCGTGTAAATACAATGACCTTTTCGTCCATTAGTTCTTGTTCAAACAGTCTTTCGAACTCCACCTCTTTGGAACTCTGCCCCGGCTCTCCGAGCCATCCAGGGCCATTAGATGCCAGCTGGCAATAGGACAGCCCTGCAATTTTGTTCTTCTGCATCCCGTCTACTGTGAGAGACTCGTCATATCTCTCACGGAGTTTCTCCAGAGTCTCTAACTCTTTTTCTGTTAGCTCAGAGTCCTGCTTGCTATCCGTGTATTTCTGAAACTTGAAAAACTTGTCCTTTATGAGCCTCTTGTACAGCTCACCGCTCAGGGCCTGTTTATACAGGATATCTTGCTCTGGGGTGAGTTCTAGGACCAGTTTCTTAGAGATCAGGCGTGGGAGTTCATCGGCTACTTCTCGTGTACGCCGGATGAGGAAAAACGGTTCGATAGTCTCCTTGAAACGGGCGAGGTTCTTGTAGCCTACGATCTTCTGGAAACGTTGTTTTTTTCCTTTTCTGAAGATCTCCATCTTTTTGCGTATTGTGTACTCAGACAGGAATTTGTTTTTTCCTCCGAACAGCCCGGGGACCACTACGTTGTATATGTTGTAGGCTTCTTCAAGTTTGTTTTTGATGAGGGTAGCGCTTAGCCCGTAGACGCGTTTAGCGGCCTGTGCTATCTCGTTTGCCCCAAAATGCGTTTTCGACTTATGGTTTTTTATCGCCTGTATTTCATCAAAAGACACAGCAAAATTAGGCATTCTGTTCTGTACAAGAAAAACGTAGTCTTCCTGCACAGCATTATAGTTACAGATCAGGACATGAGCGGTCACAGTCTCGTACTGCTTTTTTCGTGCCTCAAACCCTCTGAGCTTCTTGAATGACACACCGCGGGCTTCCAGATCTTTGACGTGACCGTACTCCTCTTTTCCCTTCACTTTGCCATACGTGTTGTCGAGCACGTGTGTAGTGATCCCCACAGAGAAATTATCGAACTCATCAGCCCACTGTTGCATGGCTGATTTTGTGGTCACTACGAGGAGTTTGAGGGTGGGGTCTTTTACGAGCAGGTAAGCGTACGCAGATATATTTACGGCGGTCTTTCCCAGGCCTACTGAATCTCCAAGTACCATACGTGACAAGGAGATAAGATGGACGCAGCCGATAGCTTGGTAGGCACGTAGGACGAAAGATGGCTTGAGGAGAGGACAGGGCTTGAGAACCGCTTTTTTACTCTGCCGTAGTTGTAGCAGGAACGCGGTATTGGATGGCTTTGCAGCGAAGCCCATTGAGGGTCCCTGGGTATGGTCCAAAAACTTCAGTCATAGCCCTGCTCGGACAGGTCTGTGACTGCTTAGCGATTTCCAAAAACTGCGGGTGTACCATGCTCGGACAGGGTACACTCGTCTATGTCTCTATTCAATATACTCTCGGGCAATTCAAAAATAAAGGAACTATATTCAGAAACTACTATACTATTTTATATTAAGCTAAGTCGTTGTAACGACTTACAGTCTGCCCATACTCTGGGCCCGCTGAGCCATGTTTTTAGTAAGCTGATCGGTTTTCTTTTCTAAATCCGCCTGTGTTTTCGCGTATTGCGTAAGCGTCGCACCAAGCGCTGCATTCTCTTGAGATTTATCAGAAACGTACAAAGGTTTTCTCTTCGTAGTATTGGTCGTGTTCATTGTGCTCGGCTGCACCGTGTCTATGGCCCCTTTGAAGTACCCCAGCAACACCCTACGTACTGAATTTATGTTATGCGCAGACATCGTTCTACCCCCTCCAACCGGTGTGTCTATGTACTGTCCCTGCACAGGAGCTACCCCCGCCTTTACTTGCTCATCCACAGGACTGAAACGGCTCTCTCCTTCCTGCTGCTTACTCCGCTCCTGATCTCCCAGAGACGGCTGCTGAGGAGTCTGTGGAGCCTGAGGACTACTCTTCTGTACTTTAGCCTCAATCTCTTTGAAAGCTTTGTCACCACCTGGATACTGACCGTAGGAGTCATCTGGTATCTCTCCTGTAGGCAGAATCAATCTACCGTTGGGCTCTGACCAGATCCGATAAGTATCTAACAACATCTTGAAGCCATCGTAATTTGTTCCGCCTGGGAGAACTTTTCTACTCAGTAGCGAAGCTGTCAAATTCTCTGGTGGCTTCTGATTGAAAAACTTAGAGGAAGTCTGCGAGGTGTCGATAGCAACGAAATCAGTCATGTTATTCTTTAGCGGAGTGAACACGCTCAATTTCTTCCCAGCATCCGCCGCTGTGATACCTACATCCTCTGGGGTTATTTTTTCATCACCACTGGCAGACTTTATACCAGATGGCTCCAGCTCACACTCATAGACAGCCCATTTACCATTGAACTGGTCCGTAGCTACAGCTACTTTCAACCATTTGAAATGGTCAGCTTTGTTCTTCCCACTTATTCCTGTACTCAGATTGTTCATCAGCAGATTTTTTGCTGCTTCATTATTACCGTTGATGATTGAATCCATATCCTTAAAAGGAATACTACTTCCTGTAGGAGCCTCAAAAAAGTAATAATGGACAGTGGTCCTCTCAGTACTGGTAGGTACCGTAGGAGTCTCTGGTGCTGCAGGCGCGACAGGAGCTGCGGGAGCTTCCTCTTTACCCGCAGTAACCATCCTCAACACATTCCTGACGCTTTTATTCGATACCATAACAAAACCTCACTATCATAGTTTTACGATCGGTCTACCCACTAACTCGTAGATGTCCACAGCGTCTCTATCAAAAAACCCGTTCAGAGACGTCTCAAACGGATTGATAGGCTTTGTCTCACCACTCACCACCATGAGATACAGCCTACCAGTCAAATCCGACTCTCCAGTGATTTGACCCTTCGCGGACATATTAAACAGATACGCCTGGTAGACTTTTACAGCATGCCCTACACCGAACGGGTGTACTGGATCAAACACACCAGACGCCTCATATATGATCTGAGGTCTCGGTGTATCAGAGAGTTTATAGGTAGTGTTCTTGCCCATAGTAAGAAGGAAATTATTACGGCCCCTTTTACTCGTGCTGTCTGTACCTATGACAAAGTCGTTTGTCAGGGCGTTCATGGGATCTTGCATCTTCTGCCGTGGCTCAGTCATACTCAAGCCGTGGAATAGTATAGATCCCGAAATCATGTTGTCGGAATAGCACTTGTAATCAACCAGATCTCCAGAGGACAGTGCCGTGATCTTCAGGGCAGGCAGACGATCCACTACGTTGGAGATATTGTCATGAGACATATCCAACCTGATAATGTCGTAGTCCACAGGCACACCACCAGTACCTACAAAAGTCTCCGACAGAATCAATGCTATATCAGTACTCACAGACAGTATTCGATAGTACTGAGAGCTACCCGCCTCACGGATATAGTCACCCGATCTTGCATACGCGAGCCACTGAGGTAAATTATCACCACTGTCTACTGATCCTGTGACTGTCCTACTACCTGGGGTGAACGTAGCCATACCAACAAAAGGCGTACTCACCAGAAAAGGTTCGTTAGCGTAGATAGTATTGGTAACTGCACCGGACCCCATCGTGGTTACCAGAGCTGGACCCTCTTTTACCAATTTTCCATAATAAACCGTGGAGCTATTCAGTAGACCCTGATAAGCATTCGTCTTGTAGAAGAAGTTATATGGGGTCTCTGACTCTGTCACATAGCTGTGTACCAGCACTGGTACACGTATAGTACCCTGACCCGCGGCAGCAGCTACTGTGACCTTGATCCTCGTAGGGGTCATGTCTGCTGTGTACGAAGATGAGTCCAGGAGCGGCAGATCTTGATTAGTAGGGGCGGTGATGACCATCGAGGTATCACTACTGGTACTATCAACTTTCCAGGCAAATGCCTGACCTTCCACGTAGCCTGCAGACCACACAGCCTGTGTGAGTAGTGATATGATAGGCTTGTCAATCGTATCTACCCAGAAAGTACCAGAGCCATCTTCTACACCTATGACCTCGATGACTTCGTAGGTATCCAGGATACCACGACCCTGTTTAGACAGCTCAAAAAACTTAAGCGAATCTGCCACAGAGTAAACACCAGACACAGGCGGTTTGCTACCTATGTATAGAGTGATTCGTATGTTGTTGATAGCCGACACAGACAAAGTCTGCACTGTATAGCTGACCGTGTTGTAGGGCGACGCTACCGCGATATCTCTTTTGACTGAGAAACTCGTAGGGACACCAAACACCCCGCTAGCCTCTATCTCTACAGACTTCACCCCGAGTACATAGTACCCATTATACTTGCCGTCAGATAGCGTCAACACAGATATGCCAGAGCTATTAGTAGTCCGATGCACTACCATCTCATGACCAAATTCAGAATTCTCTGTGTAGTTACCACCCTTGTAACGCAGGAAATCTCTCGCGTCTGTGTAATCATCGGGCTGATTGGGGCCTGGGTTGATACCAAAATTCAGGAGGTACCCAGCATTGTTATACCGGATACTCACGTCCTCGTCTCGAGTAGCTATCGGTAGGTACGTGCCTTTTCCTGCCTCCAGAAACTCTCGCGGTACATCCTTGAATCCAGAGTCAGAAGAATCATACTTGAACGTGAACTCCATCAGCAGGCTACTCTGACCTATCAGATTGCTGCCCGCTCCCACAGTAAACAGAGTAGAGGCTACAGGCAGCGTGGGGGTGATGTTTGTCACAGACCCTACTGTAGCATTGTAGAAACCATCTACAGTCACTATGCTCCCTGCAGGCAGGGTCAATAGTATAGACGGGTCAAACGTGTCTCCTATAGCCCACAAACCTGTGTGCGGTATCTCTAGCACATTATGGTCATGCGTATACTCTGCATTACAAAAAGATCTACGTTTGAAATCCGTAGCCAGGGTACCACTACCCGTACCGATACTCGGGATAGACCCGCTGGTATTGAGACATTCTACTTTAGTGAGCGTACCACCACCCACGCTGGATGAGGTAGTCGCTCCAGCAGCACCGAACCCTGTTTTCACGGCGGTAGTCAGCTCTCCAGCTATCAGCTTAGATACTGTCTGTTCTAACAGAGTCTCGACATCTTTACCAGAGCTGAGTATCTGATGCCTGAAATCTACGATGTCATCCTTATAGACCACATCAGCCAGGGCACCATCCGGGCGATCTAGCACATACCCCAAGGCCTGATCTTCTTTACCAACAAAAGCCCTGCGCATCGTAGATGCTGTGAATATCGTATCCCACTTAGTACGACGACTCACCATGAACATTGGGATAGCGTATACGTACCCATCTACGGTACCCAGGATAGTCTGACTCTCCTCAGAGCCATCTCCTGAGACATAAAGTCCTATATCAGACGCACCGTACTTGGTAAAGGCATATGATGCGTACTGATATTCTCCAGCAGTCCTACCGCCTATCGGATAGATCGTAGAATCAAATCCATCACTGGTAGGATCCGGCATAGAATTGATGTCCACTACACGGATACGGTACTGTATCTGTACCCGTTTCGTAGTCTCTGTACCTATCGTAGACCACTCTATCTCATTGTCGGTATATGGAGTAGACAGCACATTACCGTATGGATAGATATAATCGTTTGTGCCTACAAGCTTTCTCCATACCTCTAGGAATACGAAATCATAAAACTGCCCGGCGGGAGCTCCCAGACGTATGTTGTTGTTTGAATCTGGAGACTCTGTACCCTGAATCTTTATGGGCCACCCGTTCACTACCGCTACATTGTCACCTTTAGAGAAGAGCTTGAAACTATTAGCTTCGTAGGTGGCCGAGCAATTCACCTGACCGGTCATTACATCAGACTCAGTCCAATCCTGGAGGATGTCTCCCACAGTCATCCACCCTGACGGATAGGACGCTTTGGAAATCTCCTGTATTTTCTCATTACTGATCTGATTGATCAGGTTCCACTCAGACGTGAGCGGCGGCTTCCGGTACTGGAATACCACGTTGTCCAGGTTACGGTCCTGTGTAGTGAGTACCCGAGGCTGCTGTGTACCAAAATAATCAGACATATATTATCTATCCTATTGAGGGGGCCGTATTTGTATACTGTACTCTCAGGAAATCCAGCGGATAAATGATACTTTTTTCTATCCGCGGCACCTGCATCATGAATCCCAAAATCTTCTGGTAATCCTGTTTCAAATCCTCGAGCATGTTCCCGTTCATGAACCATGAAGCCGGATAATTCGTCGCCTGCTTGAACACTGTGTCTATGTAGATCAAAGCAGATAGCGGCAGCAGCGCTTTAGACGCTACACTCTTCAACAGCTCATAATTACTGAGGATGTTCGGTATGAGCACCGTATAGATTACTCTCTGCTCCTCAGCACATACCTGGCTCAAACCAGAGGACAGTTTCATCAACAGACGCTCTATAGATTTCATGATCAGGGTAGTAAAGAACTCTACCCTTTCCCACTCGGTATTACTCTCTATCTCTTTACTGATTTCACCTATCATCTGACACATTGACTTAGCGCCCCACATAGTATCTACCAGTTTACCATGAGTCAGTGTCATGGCATCCTCTCGACATACCCTCAGAGTGTTGTTTAGGTCAGATATCTGCCTACCCATCTTGCGTATGTTTTCTGACAGGACCTTGTAATCTATCAGTTTCGATACATCAAAATCAGATCGTAGAGACGTATTCACCTCAGACATATCCTCTGGCAGGGGCTTTACTACTACCTTCTTGAGACCAGGTATACCATTCAGCTGCTCAGTAAACTTACTCAGATCCTCTGCCTTTTTATCACGCAGTATCATGATACCAGTGCACTTGTTACCAGCTATACAGCGCTCTACAAAATCTTTCACCAGGCTCGCTATCCTATCGTTGTCCTGATTCAGAGTAGCGCACTTGAAAATATCACACCCACCGTACATGCCATGGACGCTACCGTCTCTCGACACGATGTTAAAAATGTCATCGCCCATTTTGATGTGGGCGATGACTTTTGAGTTTGACGCTGCTATCCGCTTGAAAAGATGCTTCATTATATTATGCAGTGATCCGGAAAATGATCGTCAGGGACATCGTACTAGTTTTGTTAATGACCGGGAAAGTTCTCCAGTTGATCATGGTCCCCGACCCCAACTCAGTAGTAGCATCACCCCCGAACAACCCCATCTCCATGATAGGGCCCACAGCCTCGCCCTCACCAAATGTCATAGAATAATCCACGATGTTCGTGTAGACAGTAGTGGGCTCCCCAGTCTCCGGGTGTACGAATGTAGCCAGATCTACTGCTTTTCGAGAGAACTCATTCTCCAGGCGAGTCTGCGAGGTAGTAGGGGCAGGAGGGTCAAACGGGTCCCACTCACCATTACCACTACCTATCCCCAGATAGGAGATACCAGCATTAGGCTCACTACTATCTTTGAGCAGACGAGCGATGAGGATAGACGCTGTGTTGACGATGATGTTGGGAGAGGTGTACTCCTGTACGAGTACTCCACCCTCATAGGCCTTCAGGATGAGTTTACCCTTCATCCCACGGTAGGTCTCTCGTTCTCTTATGGCAGTACCCATGTGAAATAGATTACCCATTTTCTGTATGTTCTCTTTGAAAAACCCCATAGAGTTGCCTCTCAGTTGAATATTATGTGATTGGACCTAATAAGCTGAAAATATTGATAGATAATTAGCTGTTACTGACTCACAGCGCCACGAACTCCTGGATCTCCGTTACCTTTACCGAGTCATCGTGCAGTAGCTCTCGAATAATTCGACGATTGAGCTGGTAATGTGAATCCGTCAGATGCGGTACCAGACTGGGACTCACGTTTATCAGGTCCACCTGATCCTGAGTCAGCAGTATCAAACCATCCGGGTAGGTAGTCACCGACACGCTCGATGACACCTTCTCAGTAGTCTCTACGACCGTACCCTGGAAGTACATCTCACGCAGCATCGCTCCCGAGACACTCCAGAAACTGCGCTTGATACCCTCACCGAGATCGTCCATCAAGTTCACTGGGTCCTCTATCATTACGCTACCTGTGACACCCAGTGTCACTATCATCATATCCTGGTCCCAGTTCCTCCACTGCACTCGGTACTCTGCCTCACTATAGGACAGATACACCCCAGTGTCCCCAGAAGGTACCACATAGGAGTCGCTGGGTTTGAGGATACGAGGGTTGGCATCTCCCACAGGGCCCGTGATACCCAGGTCTAACGCTCCAGAAGGCCCTGTGTAGCCCGAGTACATGCCGGTATACCCTACGCTACTCCCACGAGAATCGATGATCTGAGATGTCCGTACAAGGCCTGTAGTGGCATTGATACGATTGTTCCGATACGTCTTACCGTCTATGACGTACTCAGACAGATTGAGGTAGGATATCCCTGTCGGATTAGGTATCCATGGGTTGTCCGGATTACTCGGAGTAGGGTCAGGATCCGGATCCACGAACGACAGTGTGAAATTAGCCCCAGTATCTCCATACCCAGGCAGGTGCTTCAGGACAGCGTCCGGTAGACTATACGTATGCTCCAGCTGACCGTTGAGTACGAGAGATCTATTCAGATTACCGACGATACCCTGACCAGTCTCCCCGTAGCTCCCGAACAAACCTACATCCATAGCGTAGGTCTTACTACGAGTGATCTCATAGGAGTAAACACCGCCGGGGTCTGCAAAAGGCTTGTGGATTTGAGCCGTCTCAAAATCTGTTATATGTACGAGTGTGTAGTCTTTATCCTCATACCGTTTGACATAGAAGCCAGTCTCTCCACACCCTGTCTCTCCTGCCCCTGTGCTATACTGCATCACATAATCCAGAAGACTCTGAGCTCCCGAGTATCCTACATACCCCGTGTACCCAATCTCAGCCTCGTAGGGTATGTCTTTTACCGTGAACAGATCTCCCACATTGAGAGCTTTGAAATTCTTGTCTAAACTCTTTACTACAGCAGACCCTCTCAGCGCTTTAAAAGTACCATATTTATGCTCTGTAGGTACCTGATTGATATAGTCCAGATACTCAGTGAGTCTGAGTTCTCGGTTGGGGTAGTACTGCTCTATAAAAGTGAACTTGAATGGTATCGACATACCGCCTTCATCTATCGTAGACAGATTGGCGTCATACCCGTCATTCGTGGACTCGACCTCTTTGTAGTCAGAATAAAGGTTTATCTGTCTGTTGGTAGGCATACCGCATACAGGGTTGTAGTCTATGATACCTGACTGATCGGGGTCTATAATCGTGAACCCAGCCACTAGGTCGTGACCACCCACGAGCTCCGGGTCATACGTGTCGTGCTCATCCGCGTGTATCGAGTTCTTGTGGTGCGCATCATCTGCGAAACTCTTCGCAAACACCGGTGTACCAGGATTTAGCACAGTCACTGCTGGCAAATCTTTTTGCAGGTACGTGTCATTGAGGACCACGTTTTTACTGGTATCCGTCAGATACTCCGGACTGTACATTAAATCATAACGATTCAGGGACCCCTCAAAAGATGCTTTGCCGCCATTAGATACGTAGTCGTTGAGCACGAGCTGCTCGGAGTTCAGTACAGCCGAGTGGGGCAAGCTAAACGCTCTGTACCGGTGTCCTATTTTCAATAGGTCATCGAAAGCCCAATAAGGAGTATCTGCCAAATCTGGATTAGCGTCCACTGCCAGCGTGTAGTTGCTCCTCGAGCCATAAAACGTGTCTGCAGTATAGCTACTGGCACCATAGGTGTCTCCTACTATATCATCCGGCAGCATGAGATATTCTCTCTCATACGGCGTGTAATGATAATTGATCCGTATAAAGCTATTCACAGGGGGTAAAAAATTCAGGCGTACGTGACCCAGCAGGGGTCTCACAGCCTCTACTGCGTCTGCTACCTCCACGAAGTGCACTATCGTATATGGGTACTCAGCCCCTGAATCAGGTAATGAATTAGGTAATCGCAGAGTACCACTCATGAGATCTATGCTCTCTATCACATAGATCAGAGTATTATCCAGATAGTTTTCAGCCTGTAGTATTATGATGTCACCATCAGATACACCAGTCCAATCAGAGCCACTGAGGTTATACAGAGTACTGCCTGTATCATCTATCTCTGTGACCCGCGCAGTACCGGATACCACTGTAGATCCCACGAATACAGTGATCTCTTCTTTAGTTACCAGTTCCCCTTTATTGTTCAACATAGGGAACTTATTCATCTGGTAGTCCTGATCATCCCCATACAGTGCGGGGTCAGTCACTTCAAAAGGCCATGTGAGCCGCGGAGTCAGGCCACCTACATTGATGACATTGAACAGGCCTCCCAAATTATTGGGAGAGTACTGTGTAGTACCAGACACTATCTGTTTTAGGTAGTATATGGGATTCGGGTACCGCTTCGAGAAATGGTAGTCTATTCTCAGCCGGGTATCAAATGGCGGTATGAAATTGAGAGAGACTATACCATCCCAGGGATTTAGAGCGGAAACAGCTTCATCTATTTTTTTGCCGTTGAGGTATACAGTCACATCTCCAATATCTGCAGGCTGCCCGTCCGGACCCAGCATAGGCAGGTACGGCATCTGATATAGATTCGGGTCAGCAGATATGTAATGCCAAGTGGGCTCGTTTAAAGGGTCGGGCCCGTAGTATATAGGATTATTCGAAAGCTCTTTAATTCCAGTGACTCCGGCACTAATACGATAAGAAGCTCCCGGTAGATCATACGCGCCATCCCCACCTCCCGCACCATACTCCACGACGTTCTCTATAGTGTCCAGGGTATCGTCCACGGAGTCTTCTGTGATAGGTCCTGTGTCGTCTACAGTGTCCTGGATATTAGTCTGCTGAAACTCATGTACTGTATCGAAGAATCCAGAAGTCAGCTGCAGATCAGGCCATGTGAAATACTTCCGAGTATCCTCATACATCGGTACGAGCTGGCACGCAGCTTTTCTATCGCAGGCCTCAGTGTGGTCCCCGATAGTCTGCACTATGGAGTCCGGACCATCCTGCACGAGTTTACCAGTCTGTGCAATGTCTATACGATAGACCGTGGACGAATTCTGTAGCCCGGTATACCCATAGGACGTGATGAAAACGTTTTTAGCCTCATCCTGAGTGAGCGTCCGCGGTGCCTCGTCTATCTCAAACTGCTTCTGTACTACCTCATCTATGTACAGGGTGTATTTGTCTATGTGTATTTCTTTGTTGCCTACAGAGCCAGACCTCTTATAGAACATTGAAGAGATGTTCTTTATGACTGCCACGCCATCTTCCACGTATACGTCATAGCCCTCTGTAGTCCCTGCGGGGATTTCTTTTTCCTTCTCCACGTACTCTTGGAAAGACGGTCGTGCTATGACGTCTGTATCGAACTGTTTGAAATAGTCCGCTTGTACTACCGCAGGCTTTCTGTAGAATTTATACGCCTGAGTGTTCCTATCTGCCTTGTAGGCTATCTCTTTATTGAGAGGTAGGTCTTCTATCTCGATGCGATACTCACCAGAGTAGTCTCTGGTATATGCCAGGGTGTTACTGTTGTAGACTATACCAGACCCATCCATCATAGTGATGAGTTCTTCGGACAGGTAAACCTCATCGATCGTACCTGTATACAGCCAGGTACCGTCTATCACGGATGAGCTACTCGTAGCATCCTTAGTAGCATAGTATTTGATCACGTCCCCTACGGAAAAATCTTCGGGGGTAATATCGGTGTCTACGTCACCTGTACGGCTATATAACGAGGTACTCGAGTTGTATACGAGGATCCTGTTGTCGGTCAGATAGAATGTGCCGTGGGCGAGGTTGATAGATTGTATGGTACCTTCGACCCATGTTTCTTCCGGGTCTGTGCCTGCGTATTTGTAGATCTTAGTAGCCAGGTAGGTGACCAGATAGATGCGGGACGTACCGTACACCACGTAGTCCATGTCTTCTTTTACGTAGGATGGAGTACACGTACCCTCTCTATTCGTGAGAGTGTCTGTCCATACGAGTCGAGTGTCGTAGATAGTGTGCGCTGGTTTGATGAGATCAATGAAAAACCTGATGTCCTCGAGGAGTACCCCTATGGAGGATGCGGAGGTCACATCGTCCATGAGTATGTCGAAGAACATCTTATGAGTGTCTTTTATCGTGTAGGCTGTGTTTTGCTTTCTCAGCTCCAGGTAGAGTTCTTTGATCGTGACAGGCAGGCCTATGATATCGGACACGGCATCTTCGATGTTTTGTTTACGGCTGCCCTCGTAGTAGGCATTGCGGACTTTCAGCAGGTAGTTTCTATAGGCTACGTCGCTGAGGCCTTCGTTGATAGCTTTTTCACCCAGGAACAGGGAGTCTCCCATGATCTGGAACAGGTATTCAGTCCTGGTGGAGTCGTTGTACTTGTCCTCGTTCACGTCAGAAGAGGATAGCTGCAGGCGAGCGAACTCTTTAGATACAGCTCTGAAGAACTCAGCCAAATTCGTGTTACGATCTTTGGTATAGTTACTGGGTAGGTTACGGAGTAGGCTGTCCTGGATAGAGCGCGTGAGTTGCAGGAGCTGCTTCTGGAACTCGATGCCGCTCTTGAACTTTTTATTGTTGACTTTTTCTAATACAGTAGTGTCTGTCATATTATATACCTGGCACCCACATGATCAGGGTAGCTTCTTTACTGACCTGCTGCTCATTACTTGCAGTAGAGAATGTGGACGGCGCATTCTGGTTGGCGTACTCAGTGGCGATCCAATCACCAGATTTAGCATCACTATAGTAATTAAGTTCATCTAAAGTGCCTCCCACCCAAAACTGGGAGGCATACTCACCTACAGTAAGATTGCTGCTACAAGCAGGAATAGTCCAAGATGCTGATGTATTCTTAAGGACACCGTCAACATAGATACGGAACTTATCGCCATCATAAGTGGCTATTACTCTATGCCAGGAATCTTTTTGGCTAGCGTAAGTATCCCCAGAGTAAGTACCCTGCCAGCTACCCGCATATCTTGCGATACCCCAACCCGTTCCCTTATAGACTGTCAAAGGATCAGTTTCTGTGAACGCGAAAAGGAAAGAATATCCAGTAGCGTCTGCTGTTACCATTTTATAGTCAAAAGGAGCGGATCCGGTAAGGTAGGCCCAAACAGCTATAGTGTACTGACCCGAATGAACTACTTTTGTAGCGGTCATGTAGTCTGAGCTGCCGTTGAAACTATAGGCTTTGTTGATCTTACCGGTACCCACCTGTGTTGCACCACTGACAGTTAAATTGACCCCTCCAACCGATGCATTAGCTGCGTCTTGTAAGTGGTAGATAGCAGTTGCATTCACATCTGTCCAAATAGTAGTGTCATTCGCTGCGGTTGATCCATTATACTTACACCAAATTTCTTTGTCAGTAGCTGTACCTAATGAAGGTATCTGCACCCATGCTTCCACTGTTTGGGTTGCCACATCAAAAGTAACTAATTCACGCTTAAGTTCTGTAGAGCCGTCGGTGTCATAGAATCGAATATCTAGGCCAGCAGGGTCTTTAACATGGGCCCAAAATCCAGCAGGTATCGAAGCGGTCTTTTTGAACATGTATACAAAATTGGTGTTAGTCCCAGTGACTTTGGTCTTGTCAACAGTAATCTTGAACTTGTATGTAGTTGTTACTTCAGTTTCAGCACTTGCAGTCGAGAACGTTGCAGGAGCGTTCTGGTTGGCATACTCGGTGGCGATCTGATCTGCATTCAAGGGGGTGCTATATACCTTGACTTCATCTATAACAGCATCTACATATCCTGTAGTTGCATCAGGCCGTCTACCGATGTTAATGAGATTGGTGCTTGATACATCAAGTCCTACTTGTTGAGTTGATGTTGCTTTATTCACACCGTTAAGATAAAAATTAGCATATCCTGAAACAGGGTCATAAGTACCCGTATAATAATACCACACACCAGTAGCTAAGGTGGTTACACTATCATTGGCTAGTACAATTGTAGCCGACTTTTTCAGATAGAAATAATTCCACTTGCCGCCATCATTGGGATGAATATCAAAAGTCCAACCATCCCCACCTTGAGGATATTGTGCAACAGGAGACCGGTATGCAGCAGGAATTGTGTTAAACTTTATCCAGAAAGACACAGATACACCTGTTGCATAGTTTATAGCGCTACTATTAGGAACCGTCATGTAATCACTATTAGCATTAACAAAGGAGTACGCATTCTCTATTTTTCCAGTAGTAGAGTCTGCGCCATTGTTTGATGCATTATAGCCATTAGGGCTAGAGTCTGTCAGGTTCTGAAAATGCAACACGGATTTAGCACGGATATCAGACCACACTGCCGTGCTGTTAGCTACTGTAGGACCTCCGTACTGACACCAGATCTCTTTGTCCGCGGCGGTACTTAATGAAGGAATCTGGACATGCGCTTCCACAGTGCCACCAACAGTATACAAAACAACTTCACGTTTTAGCTCAGTCACCCCGTCGGTATCAAAAAATCGAATGTCGAGACCTGTGGTGTCTGTTACGTGAGTCCAAAACCCCGCAGGGATAGATGAACATAACTCACTGAACAAATACACAAAGTTTGTGTTGGTCCCTGTGACTTTGGTCTTATCAATTGTGATCTTGAACTTGTACATAATGCTCTATGCCGTGTAGTAATTGAGAGATAGTGTAGTCCTCTGTATACCCGTCACAGAACTCACTTTTACCTGGATAATGTCCCCAGCAGCCCCCGTAGTACCAACCCACCCAGCCAATGACGTAGCCTGATTCTTGATCCCAGCACCGATATAAGGCCCAGTCGCTCCCGATTCCATCTGTAGTCCAGTATCAGGCATGTACGAATTGTAATCACTAATGAGCATGCTCATCAAAATAGAGCCAGTGGGATTACCTAACATCCTCCAGCCAGAAAAACGTACTGCATATGGTAACGTAACTTCTGTCTTGGTCCCTGTAGAGATTACTGCGCCATCTCCATTTATGGTCATGTTGAGAATGCCTGTAGAGCTACCCCCACTCACAGGACTGCCACCACCCACGCCAGTAGCTCCCTGTAGCCCCGTAGTACCTAAACCAGCTACACCAGTAGCTCCTACACTGCCAGTCACTCCTGACAATCCTGTAGCACCAGACCCGTCAGGACCTGTGATACCAGCATACCCGGTAGACCCTTGTATACCGACCAGACCAGTGATCCCCACATACCCCGTACTACCTGGCTGACCAGTGACACCGCCGAACCCAGTCAAGCCATAAACACCTGTCAAACCCTGGATACCATCCTGGCCAGTAATACCTACAGTCCCTGTGGTGCCGTCATACCCTGTGAATCCTACAGTACCTGTTAGTCCTACAACACCGGTAGTACCCTGTGCGCCCTGAGAGCCCGTGATACCTATCGTACCCGTGGTGCCATCATACCCAGTGAATCCTACAGTACCAGTCAGTCCTACAACACCAGTAATACCCTGTGCGCCCTGTGCGCCCTGAGACCCCGTTAGACCTATCGTGCCTGTAGTACCCGGATAACCAGTATCTCCTGCTACTCCAGTCAGCCCACGTATACCGGTGGTACCCTGGGC
>Ga0315273_10005232_pt1 | contig 16047 bp, 18 predicted proteins | sample YL17G02_0_MG_FD_205753 | JGI IMG/M metagenome (GOLD analysis project Ga0315273, IMG submission 205753) | Sediment microbial communities from Yellowstone Lake, YNP, Wyoming, USA - YL17G02_0 | ecosystem: Environmental > Aquatic > Freshwater > Lake > Sediment | place: USA: Wyoming | collected...
ATGGCACGCTTGGCCTCGGCTTCCTGCTTCATCCGGGTGGCGTCGACGAGCTTGTCCACGCCTGCAACGGTTGCGACATGGTCTGCAGTCTGTTCACGGGAGACGCGGGTGTGAGCTGCTTTTAGCTGCTCAGTCTCCAGCCCGGAAAGTGCGGACCAGTTCTGGCGCTCCATCTCAGTGGCAGAGTCCCAGTTAGAGCGGGTGAGCTCGGTACCGGTGCGGGCCCTGAACGCGGTGGCCGCTGTCGAGTATCGCTTGTCATCAGCTGACGGGGTGTGATACGCCGCAGATGCCGACATGCCGCCGCCCATCGCCGCGCCGTAGGCGAACGACTCGGCGAGACTGGCCCAGTTGATGGCGTGGTTGTGGCTCCACGGCTCGAGCACGCCCTGCACAGCTTCCTCGTAGCCTTCGCCGAAAGCGTTGACCAGGATCATGTTGGCTTTGCGCTCGCCCTCGGACAGCGACTTGGCGGCGGCGTAGAAGTCGTCGATCTGGACTGCGCGCCCCTCGGATACAGCTGCACCACGGAGGGCCCGGATGCGGGAGCTGAAGTACATGATCTGCTCGGACGGGGCAAGGATGGAGATCGTGGCCCGACGGCTTACCAGGTTGCCGGCAGCGTCCTTGATGAACTCCTGACCGGCCGCCATCTCCGCTGTACCGCCCGCTTGCAGCGCTTCCTTGCCGGCAGTGGAGCGGAACGGGTGGAACGGGTTGAGGCCACCAAGGAATCCGCGGCTCTCGGAGTACAGCGCCTTCTCGCCGGTCTGCACCAGGGAAGCGTCCACCTTGCCGGCGAGCCCGCGCGTGAAACCCAGTTGGATGGCGTCGATACCGATGTTGCCAATGCCAGCCGCTGCGGACATTGGGTCAAAGTTGCCATTGTCATCGGTGAAGATGTTGTCGAACTGGGCGGTCTGGAAGTCGAAGGTGCTGCCTCCGCTGCCGATGAGTCCGCCGACCTGGCCAACAATGGAGCCGCCCATTTGCACGGAGTACATGCCGACGCCGATGGGGCTTGCAAACTGCAACCCTGCATCACCGACGGCAGCTGCAATGTGAGCGGTCTTCCACAGACCGGAGACCTGGGACTCGCCCCCAGTGGTCTCGTCGATTCGGTAGAACTCACTCGTTCCGTCACCAACGTCACCGTGAGTGGCGTCAAAGCCACCTTCGACGAGGTTCCCGAAGGGGGTGATGGTTTTGCCGGCCACGCCCGCCCACTGCTCGATTCCGGTACCGACTGCTGCCGGGAGCCCGAACTCTTCTCGGCTCATCGAGGTGATCGTGTAAGCGCGGCCGGCTGCTTGGGAGATGGCGTCCTGGTTCAGGTAGGCCGCGGTGCCACCGATGATGCCACCGACACCGGCGATGATCGCACCGGGGATGATACCGATGCCGGTGGCCGCAACGGCGCCACCAGTCAGGACCAGACCACCCGCGACACCACCAGCGGTGATGACCTCGTCGCCAGCACCGGACTGGAACTCCTCGGTGTTGGTGGCAACGTCAGCGTTGAACGCCTCGCGGTCCTTGGACGCAGCCCAGCCCTCAGTATCGGTGGTGCGCCGCTCCTCGATCGCGGTGTGCAACGCCTGCATCGGGTTCGACTGGGCGTAGATCGCAGCCTTCTCGTCGCCCGTGAACATCCAATCGGCCAGCATCAGGTCAGCGGTCTGAGTGCCGCCGTCTTCCTGCTTGAACTGGTCGTAGACGTTGCCGACCTTCTCGCCGCCCTTGTAGATGTCGCCGAAGTTCATCTGCGTCCCGGCGTCGGACGTGTGGTCCCACAGCACCACGCCGGTGCCGTCTTTGGACTCGAAGTAGGAGCCGAGCGTCCCTTCAGCGGTGGCCTTGTCGGCCCCGGACACGAACTGTTCGGCGAACGCGGTGTCCCACCCGTTGTCTACACCTTCGGAGTTGGCCCCGGTGTACCAGCTTTGGGCGGCAGGAACGTACCCAGCCTGCTGGTAGATGGCGGCGATGGACGAATCGCTGGCTCCAGCCTGGGCGTCCTGCTGCAGACCCGTGGGGGCGGCCGGCGAGGTCGCTTGAGCTTGCTGCTGCTGCTGGTGTAGCTCATCAATCGTGGGCTGCTCGTCGGCCACTGACACTCCAAATGGTTGCAGGTCCGGTGAGTAGAACCATAGCCCCTGTCCTGCTGTGTTCCAAGCGGTAGGTCCGCTCGCTTTCTGCTGGTTGAACCCAGTACAAACTGCTGGATACCTACTCAGCCGTGTCAATCGACTCAGGTGCAGCAAACTTCTCGGGGCTGACGAGGTGAGCTGAGAGGGCGGAGCGTACAGATCGGAGGGGGTCGAACGTACGATCCCGAGGTTCTTTCAGGCTTTACGTGTTTCCATTGCTGCAATTGGAAAAACTTTTGCATGAGGTACTAAGATATACATAATATACACAATAAACAACATATACCCCCTATACATGTATATATCTAATGGGCCCATTAGTTTCATTTGAATCATTGGTATTAGTTGTTTCAGTTGTGTTAGTTGACTATTTGGATATATCTATTTCCTATCTAGGAGGAATGCATGAACATTCAAGACGCTGTTGGCAACGCCATGTCGCAAGCTATCGTATCCAGTATGGATCCGATGGCAGCTGTGACAAAGCAGTTCATGGCAGCTCAGTTGGTTGTCATTGAAGCCAGTGCGCTTACTGCAAAGCAGGACACGATGGAGCGTCTCGAGCGTAAGATCGAACAGCTCCTCGAGCGACAGGCTGATGGCAGAACCATTGAGGTGTATCAGTCCATGCTTGAGTCTTACTCAGGCATTAGGACTAGGTCATGACACCTGGTGTCAAGTGGCTTTAGCCGCTTAAGTTAGCTTCAATCCTTCGGGATTGGAGCTTTCTTTTTTCACATGTGTTACACGGTGACGAGCAGTACCAGTTGGAATAACTACTCTCACCTAGTCGCGTGACGCTTGCAACCAGGATACTGGTTGACCGGCCGTCACAAGACGAGGTGCGTGTACGCATGTGGTTTATGAAAGCTCCAATCCCGCAGCGGTAACGCTGTTTAGGATTGAAGCAATTGCTGCACTGCTTGCAGTGCAGCAGTGTTGCACTCGTACCGAGTGCATCATGGTATGTGTATCGTCACGCTGTGTAAGCGTGTGAGGGTTGGCGCATGCCAGCCCGATTGTGTAGTCGGTAGTCACATGAACTCCAGTTCAGGTGACTACACATCGTCGCAGGTCAAGCCGGCGTTTCGTCCAATGTAGTCACGTAGTCACCCCTTAAAACCTTACGGTGTTTTCTTTCATTGAAAGTTGGGGGTGACTACATGACTACATTGCTCGACACGCCGTGCTGACCTGCACGTTTGTGTAGTCACCTTCACCCTGACTACAGGGGTGACTACATCGTCAAGGGTGACTACATTTTCACGGAGTGATCCTCTCTTTTTCGGGCACAACATTGTGACTAAGCGTAGCCATAGTCGCATGCGTGCGACGGGCACATGCGTGGTGCCCACAGATAAGAGACTCTGTTTGGGAGAGAGAGAGAGAGAGAAGAGCTAAAGCTCTTAAGAGAGAAGAGAGAGAGAAGAGTGAAGCAATCGCTACACTCGTAGGCCGAGACTCATGGAGGCACGACATGAACCCGTACCTGTACATCGCAATGGTCGGTGGCTTCGCCTTGTTCGTGATCGTTGCGGACAGGGTCATCGGTTGGTGGTTGACCCACGGTCAACAGCCCATGACATGGGATGAGACACAAGAGTGGCTCGACTTCAACGAGGCGCTCGCTCCATACGGACGAGGACAAGACAGGCCAGAGCCTGGATCAGTACTCGACTTCAGACCTGAACACAAGCGCGGGCCTAAGCCAGCGATCAACCCGGACTACGGGTACTTCGCTGACCAAGAGCCCAACGCCTGATGCGCTTACGCAAGTGGGGCACTGTGGTCCTGGTTGCAGCCTCGCTGCTGCCAGGCCACAGTGACCCACTTGAATCAGCGCTGAGCTACCACTCGCACATGACCAGCGTGGCTGAGCGTGAGGCCAGCATCACGTCGGCAACCAGCCGATCCTCGCGCTCAGCCATGCCGGCATTGCTCGAGCTGATCAAGCTCCACGAATCACATGGTGATTACACCGCTGTCAACCCAACGGGTTGCGACGGTGCGCTGTGCGGTGGTGCATACCAACTGCACAGCTGGTACGCATCAGCGTGGGCAGAGGCAGCCGGGTATCCCGGCATGTCAGCCAACGCTGCGACCTGGCCTCCTGCTACGCAGGATGCGGTCGCGCTGTACCTGTACTACTCAACAGATGTGGATGGCTGGCACTGGTGCCAGTTCACCACCTATTGCTAGAGGGGAACCAAGTGAACCGTCATCGCAAAGTGAGTGACCTCGACCCAGCTCGAGGCATCATCATTGGGCTGCTGTTCAGCATCCCACTGTGGATAGGTATCTACCTGTTCACAACGTGGATCATCAACTGATGGGCCATGTCCACCAAGAGGGGAGCACCATGCGCAAGATCCTTGCAACAAGTGCTGCCCTGTGTCTGGTGTTGCTTGGACTCTCAGTCCTGGCAGCACCAGCACAGGCAGACACTAAGACCTGTACTACAGAGCAGACAGGCTGGCTTACTGAAGCGCCAAGCGCTGATGGATGGGTGCTCGTTGACGAGCGCACTGTCACAGACCAAGAGGCATACGACGAGATCATCGTCGTGTCCGAGGCTGTGCCCGGTCAGCATTACAGCTACACAGGTGGACCGATCGAGGGCACGCCGGCTGATCCAACTGTCGATCCCGACAGCTGGCAGGCGAACACTGAGCAGGAACCACCAGGCCACTATCAAACTGCCAACAACCCTGACGGCACGCCGTACGTTGAGGGCAACAGTGGGCTGCACTACACCTCGCATCAAAGCGAGGGGCTGGCTGACTGGTTCTACTTCCAGGCACCAGTTGATGAGGTGACCGAGGTCGTACATCACGATGCGGTAACGCACCGTGAGTTCAAGTACGAGCGCGAGACATGCACCACTGTGCATGAGCCTAAGCCACCGACTGATAAGCCGGAGCCCAAGCCTGAGCCTAAGCCACAGCCTGTGGCTGATCAGCCTGAGCTCCCGCACACAGGCGCTGGTTCCACCGCCCTGCTTGCACTGCTCGGCAGTTCGCTGATCGGTGCAGGAGGAATGCTGATCCGTAGGTTCAGCTAGCCCACTCCACCTAGAGAGAGAAGGATTGAATGGCTGACAAAGCCAAGCGCACCGTGCTCACACCAAGTGAGCGCGTTGCCAAGATCGAGGGTGACCTCGCAGCTGCCAAGGCCAAGGCCGCCAAGGCTGAGGCCAAGGCATCTGACAAGTTGCTCGAACGTCGGAGCGTGTTGACCGATCGGGTCAACAAGATCCTCGACGAGATCGAGAGCGTTGACGCTCAGCTTGCTGAGCTCGGGATGGCAGTCACTGCTATCACCGATCGTGTCATCCCACTCGAGCCGGCGAACGAGGAGACGTTCGTCTGATGTCCGCAAGCGCCGTCATCAACGACGTGCGCTCACTGTTACGGGGGCAGCCAGTGTTTCTTGCTGGCTCCCTCGTAGCAGAGGAGACGTACGGCAAGAGCGGAGCTCACGACGACGCAGACATTTTCTGTCCCAACCCATTCGTGTTGATGACCACAGCCCAGCATTTGCTGGACCGTGGCTTCACACTGCACGATCGGTTCGATCGGGTATGGGCAAGGTGGTTGAAGTACGGCATGGGTACGTGGCATACCAACAGCCTCAAGCTGATGTCACCTACTCATGTCGAGTTCAACCTGGTCTACAAGTTGATGGGCAAACACCCAGTCTCCAGCCTTGGCCAAGTGATCGAGTCGTTCGATTTCGGACTACTCGCTACTGGCTATGACCTGGAGACTGACACGTTCAGGGATATGCGGAGCTTCTTGTTCCCTGACCTGGACCCGAACGGTCCACTACCACTGATGCCAGAAAAGCGTGAGAACTGGCGAAGCGGTTTCATCAGCCAGTACAACGGGCTGCGTGAGTGTGGTCGCTATGCCAAGTACCACGGGTATGGCTACGACATGACCGCGGTCAAGGATGACCTGGTCACAGGCTATCTCGAGGCTGCCATGTACATGTCAACCACGTTCGATGCTGACAAGCAGCAGCTCGGCAAGATCTACGAAGTGATCGGCAACCACATCCAGCTGGACAACATTGACCAGCTGACTGCGGCGTACAAGACGCTCGACTTCAAGGACTCCCTCGATGAAATCATGGAGGCCCTTGAATGAGTGAGTGCAAGATCCACAAGATCAACAACTGCACCATCTGTCCAGCAGAACTGTCAGACCCTGACGATAGGCTGGACACTATGGTTCAGCAGGCGTCAGTTCCATCCTTGGCTTCGCTGTTTCGCAAGGCCAAACAATCAGGTGCCATCAAGCCCATCTCGGGCTATGGTGCCGCAACCACCAAGTGAAAGGGGCGACCATGTCGTTCTCGTTAACCCGGCTGGTAGGCAGCCGAGTGATGGTCAAGGGCAGCGATACCTTCGGTGCCTCAGGCCAGTGCGTCCTCGACTCCACACAGTGGGACGAGGTGCAAGGCAACACGGCGTATGACCAGGCCATCGAAGCATTCGATGCTGCGGTCAGCGAGTTCTTCGCGCCGCTCCTGGAAGCAGCCGAGGCAACGACAGCTGCCGTGATCGAGAAGCCACAGGACCCATCGTCCTACGTGGTGCTGAGCGAAGAGGTCGAAGGCGTAGCCGGCAAGCCCGCTCAGTTGGTCCACCTCTGTCACGATGCCATCGTCCTCAGGCTCATTGAGTCTGGTGACGAGGATCGTCTCGTGTGGGTGGATGGCAACCTCGAGGTCCTCGAGCTTGCTCCCGTCCTGTCTGACGACAACTGAGTGATAGCTGGGGCATTGCCCACTTAGGGTAATGCCCCAGCTTCAGCTCCTCCACCAAGAGAAGTGACAAGGACAAGTGAACCACATGCTGGAAACCATCTTGCGTTTGTACTCGATGGCGATGGCGACTGGTGTGTGTAGCCCGCTACCTCACCTGTTCGGCCCGCCTGGTTGTGGCAAGTCCACAGTAGTAGAGGAGGCAGCAGATATTATCGGCTGCAACCTACACATCATCAACGTGTCACGCATCTCACCGCTCGAACTCGAGGGTGTGCAGATGCCAGTGCCCAGTGACACGGAGCAGACCATGAAGCTCAAGCTTCTGACTGCTACGTTCTGGACTCAGCTGAAGGATGGCGACATCCTGCTACTCGATGAGTTCCTTCGGGCATTCCCCGAGGTATACAACGGGCTGCTCGACATCATCACCTCACGTCAAGTGGGTGGGTTCAAGCTGCCCAAGGTATTCATCATCGCTGCGTCCAACTCAACGGTGACTTACGACAAGGCGCTCGAAGACAGGCTACTTCATTTGCCTGTCCCTGATCCGCGCAAGAAGAAAGCGGAGAAGAAGCACCTGGCTCAGCTGTTCGTTGATGTGGTCGGGCTTATGCCTGACATGGTGGACAGCTATGAGATGCAGACCATGCTCGACACTGAGGTACTGCCCATGTACGAGATGCTCGACAACCTGAAGAATGGTTCGTCGTCACCTCTCGGTGTCAAGGGCAGCAGTCTTCGTAAGCTCATCGGTCAAGCCCAGCTACGCCAGGTGCAGTCGCCTGCCGTCAAAGAGCTGATCGCGATGAACAATCAGCGAGCAATGGCCGCCGGCAAGATTCAGTACATCTTCCTGCTCGACGGCAAGAGCTCAACCGTGCCCAACCTGTACGAGCCGAAGGCTCACCAGCTGAGGGGTACCAATCGCTTGACCCCAGTCCAAGCGCTGAACCTGGAGATCAACCTCCAGCTCATCGAGTTGGAGAAGATCCGGAAAGAGGAAGGAACTGATGAGGATGAAATCCTCGACGTCAATGAAGCCTTCTGATCTACGCGCCAGCCTCGATCTCATTGAGATCAAGCCGGGCGTGAAGTTCAGCAAGGCAACACTGAAGGCACTGCTGCCTGACACCGAGACGGTGCTGTTCTTCGGTAAGGTGTACGGGCTGGACGCACAGCAGCTGGGTAACCTGCTGCTGACGGTACTCAACTCCGATGTGGCGCATGCGCTACTCGGAGAGGGCGGAGTTCATAGCTCCGACCTGCAGGACTACCTGCTTGATGGGTACTACGACGACGATGGCGACTGGTTCGATCCAATCGCTGAGTCCCTGATCATGGCCGATGGTGACATCACCTTCGACCCTGACGTACCGAAGGGGGAGATTCTCCCTGAGGTATGGAAGTCCATGCAAGTGGACATCGCGCAGTCCATCAAGGATGTGGCTGCCAAGCTGGAAACGATAGTCAACCTGTTGCCAGGTAAGCGCGGCAACATGGTGTTCGGTGCGATGATGAAGCTCAACAAGAATCGCCCGACCATCGGTGACTACCGTGCCAAGATTCATCACGAGCCAGTCAAGGAGAACCTCCTGATACTGGACGTGTCCGGTTCCATGAATGCAGTTACCGTCGCGCGGATAATTGACGACGTCGTGTCTCTGTCATACATGGCCAACGCTCACATGGCAGTGGTGTCTAACACCACCACCTATTGGGCGCCGGGTAGCTACAGCGTGAACGATGTCCTCGCTGCTGCTCAGTACGGTGGCACGCATTACGAAACCCTAGCCCCGCTGTTCGATGGCAAGGACTGGGGTGTCGTGATCACAGTCGCAGACTATGACTCGTCGATGTCTGCGAAGCAAGCCTTGGCTCCAATGTCAGGGCACATCGACCAGGTACTGGACATCAGTCTGGTTGATCAGCCCACGTTCCTCGCCGAGTGCGTGGGTCAGTTGGCTGACGAGGTGCGTCCTTTGCTCATTGCACAGGACCACCGCTGCGTCATGTATGCGTAGAAAAACTTTCGGCGAGTGCCGCTAGTTCCATCACCAAGAGAAGGGGGTACCCCAATGGGTGCCAAGAACCCGAAGACCGTTACGGTCTACGGTCGCTTGTCGTTCCCGAACTTCAACTACCAGCAGGCAGTTGCTCGGAACGCCAAGTCGCAGTTCGCGAAGGCAGACGCAGCTGATGTTGCGCCTGACTTCAACCTGTTGGTCGAGCAGACACAGCTCGACAAACTGGTGACTCACCTGCGCACGGAGTTCCTTCCGTACTGCGCAGTGCAGGAGAAGCTGGGTGAGAAGCGTGACGCCTTGGCACCAGCCGAGGTGGACCGCATCATCAAGCTGCTTGACTCAGGAGACTGGGACGCGCAGCCGCCGTACATCTGCATCAAGAAGGTTGCAGACAAGACGGCTGAGCTGGCACCGGAAGCGGTGGCTAGTATCAAGGTGGTCGGCAACAAGGCTACGGACATCGAGCTCAAGGCCATCGTCAACACTGAAGATGAGCTGCTCGTACCGGACCCTGATCTACTGGTATTCCCAGTGATCAAGCCGATCGGTCAGACCGTACATCAGATGTACGGTGGCTGCTATGTAGCAGCAACGCTCAACCTGTACGCCTTCATCAGTGGCAAGCTGCCTGGCTTCAGTGCCAGTGCAAGTGTCGCTGTGTTCAAGGCGGACGGCGAGCGGTTCGGTGGTGGCACCACCATCGATGAGTCCGAGATCTTCTTGGACTAGCATGAGCCGGCCCGGTCCCCAGTTCCCCCCTGGGGGCCGGGCCTCCACCATCCACCAAGAAGGAGAGCTAATGCCTCAAAGACTAAGCGCTAGCGTGGCAGCACGACACATGGCATGCCATGCTTCGGCCAACCTACCGTTGGCTATCCCCAACTGGGTTCAGCCAGAGAAGAAGAAGACAGGTGCAGCAAGCAGGGGCACCCTGATGCACGAGCACCTCGAGCCCATCATGAAGCTCAAGGCTAGCGAGGTACTGCAGTTCGCAGAGTTGATCGACTACGTGGCTAAGCTGCGTGCAACACGCAGGTTCAACGTGCTGATCGAGCAGTCAGTTACGGCTGACTGGCTGGCTACCAAGCCAGGCACCACTGCAGATCAGGTGCTGTACACACAGGATGAGATACACATCATCGACTACAAGTGGGGCAAGATGCCAGTCGAGGTGACTGGCAACCAGCAGCTGTTGTACTACGCTGCATGCTATGCCCCACTCGCACCAAAGGCTAAGGGTGTCACACTGCACATCTTGCAGCCACCGATCCACGAGTATAACGAGTGGTTCGCTGACACCAATGTCATCGCCCAGTTCATGGACGATGCACGTGCAGCAGAGGCAGCGATCCAAGCTGGCGATGTCACGTTCGGACCAAGCGACAGCTGTACCTTCTGCCCTGCTAACCCGCACTCGCGTGGTGAGAAGGGCCGGCCGCTGTGCCCAGCAATGATGAAGGTGTTGTATCCCGACAAGACCGATGAGGCTGAGATCCTCAGCCTTGACTAGGAAGGAGGGCAGATGCCCAAGCTTATTGGTCTCGACTTCGAGACCTACTCTGCAGTGGATCTGCCTAAGCATGGGTTGGCACGGTACGTGAACGACCCAACCTTCAGGCCACTGATCGGAAGCGTAGCTGCTGAGGGCATGACCACTCAGCGGTTCGACTTCATCAAGCAAGGGAACGTAGCAGTCAAGGGGTTGGATGCACAGATTGGCAACGCCACCATCGTGGCACACAACGCACCCTTCGAGCAGGCTGTGCTCAACAGGATGGGGCTGCACTATGCATCGAGTCGGTTCATCGACTCAGCAGTTGTCGCACGTGCGGCAGGTGCAGCAGGCAGGCTCGAGGCAGCAGCGCCTCAGCTGCTGGGCATCGACAAGATCGAGGCCGGCAAGAATCTGATGCGTGTGTTCAGCATCCCAGCCAAGGATGCTGAGCCGGGCAAGGCGTTCGATCCTCAGATCATCGAGGACAACCCGCAAGACTGGGATGACTACGGTCACTACTGTGATGTGGACGCTGAGCTAGGGCTGCGCATCGTGCTCAACTACCGGGGTGTGCTGTCTCCGAGGGAGATGCAGTACCAGGCGGTGACGATGGACATGAACAACCACGGTTGGTGCATCGACTACGACACAGTGGTGGAGATGCAGCGCAGGTACGTGGAGAACCAGGAGCGTACGCTCCAGAACTTCCGTGATCTGCACAGTGCTGATGAGCTGAACCTCAACAGCCTGAAGCAGCTGAAGGAATGGTGCGAGAAGCGTGGCATCAAAGCCACGAGCTTCGCTGAGAAGCCAGTGATCAAGCTGCTCGCTCGTATCGAGACCAAGCTGAACAGCGGGGCGAAGCTCACACCTGAGAAGCGCCACGACTATGAGGCAGTGAAAGACCTGCTCGTCACCAAGCAGGTGATGGGTGGCAGCAGCTTGAAGAAGCTGCAGGTCATGCTCGACACACAGCTGGACGGCAGACTGTATGACCAGTACCTCCACTGTGGTGCGGGGCAAACCCTCCGCACCACTGGTCGGTCGGTGCAGATGCAGAACCTCAAGCGTCTGTCCACCATCCGGGACATGGATGAGCTGCTGGATCGCAGCATCCATTGGGCCAACGACGAGCTGGCGGAGAACATACGTCAGGCATTCACCGCATCGGATCCCCGCGGTGCCCTGGTAGTGGGTGACTTCAGTTCAGTTGAGTCACGTGGGCTGGCATGGCTAGCTCACGAGGACTGGAAGCTGAACGCATACCGTAAAGGTCAGGACCTATACAAGGTGCTGGCTACCAAGATCTTCGGTGTGCCGTACGACCAGGTAACCAAGGAGCAGCGACAGATCGGCAAGGTTGGTGAGCTGTCGTGTGGCTATGGTGCTGGGCCTCAAGCGGTGGTCGACTTTGCCGAAGGCATGGGCGTGCAGCTGGAGCTGGCCGAGGCAACGAAGCTGGTGTGGGATTGGCGTGATGCCAACCCCAACATCGTTGAGTTGTGGGAACAGCTGAACACAATGCTGCATGACGTGGTGGCTAACAGAAAGGTAGCCGCACGTTGGGAGCTGAGCGACGGGATGCATGTCCGACTGGCAAGGGTGCCTATGCCCAGTTCGCTGCTCAACATCAACCCGCACGCAGTGACAGTACGCATGTCGGTCGAGACCGTGGGTGGCGGAGTGATACTGAACCGCTACTTCCACGGCTGTCACCAGCGTGGCAGGAACGTCGTGTACTACAAGCCCAGCGAGCTGAAGACTGGCGAGCTGTGGAAGGACACGTTCATCGACCCGAAGACCAAGCAGCGTAGGCACTACGAGCTGTACGGTGGCAAGCTTGCCGGCATCCTCACGCAGTCGTTCTGTCGTGAGCTGTTCTTCGAGTCACTGCTGAAGGTCCACGAGGGGTGTGAAGGCAACGGCCAGATCACCCCGGTGGGTCAGTTCCATGACGAGATCGTGCTGGACTTCAAGCCCGGCGCGATGTCATTGAGCGAGGTCAAGACGGGTTTGAACGTACGCATGTCCAGCTCTGACATGGCACCCAGCTTCCCGCTGGCTGCCGACATCAAGCACGACTACCGATACACCAAGTGAGGAGACAGCGATGATCACAGTCGCAGGCATTGACCCCGGCTTGGTACACACCGGGGTCGTAGAGATGGAGTTCGACAGGGCAAACAGGACGGTGACTGTGGACTCGTTCGCAGTCATCGGGCCTGACGCTGCAGCTGTAAAGCAGAGGTTGGCACCGGGTGCGGTGGTCTTCATCGAAGGCTACCGCGCACGGTCCAACTTCGACACGGACCAGCGCATGGTGACTGCCGTCTCCGAGTTTCGCAAGGAGCTAGGCGGCACCGTGCTGCAGAACATGGGCGTGAAGAAGGTGGTGAAGTCACCACTGATGGAGCTGCTCGGTGTGTGGACATTCTCCACCACCACGCATCACCAAGACCTACGCAGTGCAGCACGTATTGCACTGCTCGGGATGTTGAAGAACGAACACCTGAACAAGCTGCTCACCGACGTGGTGGCAGACCATCTACGCGGGGAGAATTGGGATGTACATAGCTGAACGCACAGACACACCGTGCCAGACATCGAACCCAGAGTTCTGGTTCGCTAAGCCGGGCACGAGAGAAGCACGCTCAGCAGTACTCCTGTGCTACAGGTGTCCACTGCGGATCGAGTGCCTTAACTCAGCAGTCAGGTACGAAGAGAAGCTGGGTGAAACACAGCTCGGAATCTACGGAGGGATGAATCGCCAGGAACGCAAAGTGTTCCTGACCCTAGCCGTATCAGCCTGACTCCACCGAAGGAAGTGACTCACATGTATGACCCAAGCGATGACGTTTCCGTCAAGGCTATGGTCGAAAGTCGCAAGGCTGTGTATGGTGATCCACTCAACACGTTCACCCGCATGGCAGCAATGTGGTCAGCCATCATTGACTACGAGATCCAACCGTGGGAGGTGCCCATGATGATGGTCGCCATGAAGATGGTGCGCACCACACAGGCACCGGACTACTCCGACAACTCGGATGACATCGAGGGCTACCTCGACATCTTCCGACAGATCATCGGAGAGGACATGGTCAAGGCCAGCTCCGTATCAGAGTACGTGACTAAGAAGCACAGCGTCACGGACGGTGGACTGTGAGTGATACCACCCTGGTATCACTCCAGGAGAAGGCCGGAGTTGAGTGGTTCGATTACCAACTCGAGACACTGATCAAATCAGAGGGGCAGGCAGGGCCGTCACAGCGGCTCTGCCTGTACTACAAGACGGGGGCTGGTAAAACCCTCACGGCCCTAGCGTTGACCGCTCTGTGGGGCCACAGCGAGGTCCTGGTGGTGGCTCCGCCCAGTACCCACGATCAGTGGGGCAAGGCAGGAGCACAGCTGGGCATCGAGGTCGAGGCCATCAGCCACGCCAAGTTCCGCCGGCAGGACACCAAGCTGTCCCGCACCAAGGCAGTGATCGCCGATGAGTTCCACCTATTCGGTGGGCACAACGGGCAGGGCTGGAAGAAGCTGGACAAGCTGGCCATGCACCTCAAGGCACCGATGGTCCTGGCCTCGGCCACGCCCAACTACAACGATGCCGAGCGGGTGTACTGCATCCAGCATGTGCTCGACCCTCACAGTGTGAAGGGCGGGTACCTCGCGTTCCTGTATGCCAACTGCATCACCGAAGAAAATTATTTCGGACGCATGCCCAAGGTCACCGGGTTCCGTAACCATCAGGACGCTGCCAGTTATCTGGCTGCGCTACCGAAGGTGGCGTACCTGAAAGACGACTTGGTCTACAAGATCCACGACACGCCGATCCACAGCGTGGTGCCTGTGGCATTGGAGAAGTTCGGGTACAACAAAAGGGCGGGACGCATCATTGCCAGCCAGATGGAGGAGCGGCATGCACTTGTCAACCTTGCGATGGTCAGCGACTACGGTCGCCTTTACGACTACCTCTACGACGTGGTCGCAGCGCAGGTTGAAAGCCAAGCAACACCAACCCTCATCTTCGCAGCGCATGCGACGATTGCGGAGGCGGTTGGTGTATCCCTCTGGAAGCACAAGGTAAACAATGCCGTGCTGACAGGTGGCTGCACCACTAAGCAGAAGCAGTTCATCCTTGATCGTTTCATGAAGAGTGAGTACCAAGTGCTGGTTGGCACAGCTGCGCTGGCTACCGGGACAGATGGGCTGGACAAAGTGTGTGACTCGCTGCTGATCCTGGACGACACAGATGATGACGCTCTACGTCGTCAGCTGATCGGACGGATCATGCCGCGTGGAGTAGACAGCACTAGCTCGCACACGAAGTACGTGCAGCGGCTAGTGCTCTCATGAACTCCTCAACTTCGCAACCGGGGAGGGGCTCCAAGCGTCCTGCTTGGGCTGCGAAAGGAGAGGAGGGGTCAATGTCTTCCGACGTTGATACCCGCATTTCACGACTGCTGGATCAGCTGATGAATCCCTCGTTGAGCCCGGACCAAGTGTCCGCGATCTACGATCGGATCAACCTGCTGCAAGGGCAAGCGTGACCCAGCGTGGGAGGGGCCTGCCTAGATCAGGCCCCTCTCACCTAACACTTCGAGAGGAGGTCAGGTGCTCGAGCTCAAGACCAAGAAGGAACTGGCGAAGGATGCCTACGCACTAGGCACCAGCCTCCAGCTGGTGCGTCACCGCAGCATTACTTACATACCTGCTGACAGTGAATCACTTGAGACATCAGTTACGCCTTTAACTGAGAATAGGATATGGCTGCCATTATCACGTCACGAGCTCAAGAACCTGGCAGCGGTGCAGTTCGGTACGCTGTTCGGCTCGGACTCCGAGCTGGCATCGTTCGACTTCATGGTGGCGCAGTCCGCCTTGCAGGTAGATCACGCTGTGTCAGCCTTGCTGATCAAGACAGCAGAAGGATTGCGTGAGCTGGATGAGGCAGGCCAGCTCATAGAACCAACCGGTGAGTTCAGGCCCAACTACCTGACGCCGGTGCTTAACACCGAGCAGACGGACAAAGACAGAGTGTTTGCCGTGATCAGTGGGTGGCTCAATTCCGATGAGGAAGCTGAGTCACTATTGCTGCACCTTGCAACCAGTTTGTCACCTGGATGGTCCGCGGTGAAGTACGTCATGTTGCTAGGCGATGGACGCAATGGCAAGTCCGTCATGCTGAAGATGCTGCACCTGCTGTTCGGTCGCGACAACGTAGCAACTGTCACACGTCAAGCGATCAGCGAACAGTCAGCTGTAGTAACGGAGCTGAACGGAAAGCTATTGAACATCGTGTACGACGGCAGAGCTGAGTATCTGAAAGACTCTGGCTCTGAGAAATCCTTGATTGCCGGCGAGCCAATTCCTATTCGGAAGCTATATGACTCGACGGCCACCATTGTGCAGACCAATGCCCTGTTCCTTGAGGGATTGAATCGTGAGCCGAAGACGCATGACAAGTCATCGGCACTGCAGAAGCGGATCGTCCGCTTCCAGTTCCCCAATGTGTACACACTGGATCACAGGTTCGAGAAGTCCATGTTGAACGAGCGCATGCTCGGTGCATTCCTGTCGTTGCTCATTGACAGGTATGTGACAGAGG
>Ga0315273_10005233_pt1 | contig 16045 bp, 19 predicted proteins | sample YL17G02_0_MG_FD_205753 | JGI IMG/M metagenome (GOLD analysis project Ga0315273, IMG submission 205753) | Sediment microbial communities from Yellowstone Lake, YNP, Wyoming, USA - YL17G02_0 | ecosystem: Environmental > Aquatic > Freshwater > Lake > Sediment | place: USA: Wyoming | collected...
GCGGCGTGGTGGCGCAGCGCCTGATGCGGAAGATCTGCCCCCACTGCGGCGTCGACACGACGCTCTCGGCCGAGCAGATCGCCGCGCTCGGTCTCAAGGTGCCCGTCGAACGCCGCGAGCGGCTGCGCGTCCGCTTCGGCGAGGGGTGCACGGAGTGCCGCCACACCGGGCTGTACGGACGCACGGGCGTGTTCGAGATGCTCGACGTGGGCCGCCGCGTCACGACCCTCATCAACGAGGGCAAGGACGCGAGCGAGCTGACCCACGCGGGACGCCTCGAAGGGATGGAGACGCTGCGCGACGGAGCGCTCCGCAAGCTCGCCGATGGCATCACCCCGTTCGAAGAGGTGATCCGCGTGACGGCGGACGCCTCGTGAGCACCGAGACGCAGGATCCCGCCGATGAGCTCGCGCTCCTGGTCCGCACGGGGTGGCGGCTCATCGCCCTCGAGACGTTCGAGGAGGAGCGCGCCCTCCGTCTGCTCGAGCGCGTGGCTCACGCCACGGAGCGGAAGCTCGTGGTCTGGTCCATCTCGGGCGGCCTCGGGGGCGAGGGCAAGGGCGCGGGCTCCCTCGACGCCGGTCTCCAGGCGATCGCACAGCTGTCCGAGCCGGCGCTCTTCGTCGTGCTCGATCCGCAGCGCGGCACGCAGGGCGACATGCCCGCGCGGCGTCTGCGCGACCTGCTGCCGCTGCTCGGCAAGCGGCGCCAGTGCGTCATCGGCCTCGGTCCGGCGCTCGAGCTGCCGCTCGAGCTCGCGCGCGAAGCCGCGTTCGTGGAGCTTCCGCTGCCGCGCGCGAACGAGCTCCAACCGGTCTTCAGGAAGCTTCGCGACGCGTCGAACGACGGGCCGATCACGCCGCAGGAGGAGCACGCCCTGGACCTCGCGGCGCGCGCGGCGCTCGGCCTCACCTCGGGCGAGGCGATGCGCGTCTTCCGCAAGGCCTGCGCTCGCGCCGGCGCGCTGAACGAGGAGGCCGTGGCGTGCATCGTGCGCGAAAAGCGCCAGGCCCTGCGCCGCACGCCCGCGCTCTCGTTCCACGACGCCGATCTGTCGCTCGCCGACGTCGGCGGCCTCGGCGAGCTGAAGCGCTGGCTCCGCGAGCGCCGCCGGGCGTTCGGCGAGGAGGCGCAGCGCTTCGGCCTGCCTCTTCCACGCGGGCTCCTGCTGCTCGGCGTGCAGGGGTGCGGAAAATCGCTCTGCGCGAAGGCTGTCGCACGGGAGTGGCACTTCCCGCTGCTGCGGCTCGATCTTGCGGCCGCCTTCGGCGCTACGGACCGCAGCGTCGAAGCGACGGTGCGCGAAGCCGTCGCCGTGGCCGAGTCGCTCGCGCCCGCGGTGCTGTGGATCGACGAGATCGAGAAGGGCTTCGCGGCGTCCGCGACCGACCCGCGCACGACGCGCGTCTTCGGGTCGTTCCTCACGTGGCTCGCCGAGAAGAAGGCTCCGGTCTTCGTGGTCGCGACGGCGAACGACGTCGCGAGCCTTCCTCCAGAGCTGCTGCGCCGCGGCCGCTTCGACGAGCTTTTCTTCGTCGATCTCCCGAGCCCGGTCGAGCGGGTCGAGATCCTCGGCATCCATCTCCGCAAGCGCGGCCGCGACCCGAAGCAGTTCCCGCTCGACGACCTCGCCGCCGAGTCCGAGCGGCTCTCGGGCGCAGAGCTAGAGCAGGTCGTGATCGCCGGGCTCTACACCGCGTTCGCCGAGGAGCGCGACTTGACCGCCGCCGATCTCGCGAACGCGATCCAGGAGACGGTGCCGCTGTACGACACCTTCGAGGAGCGCATCAAGGAGCTCCGCGACTGGGCGCGCGACCGTGCGCGCGCCGCCACCCTCGACGCTCGGACGGTGGACCTCTTCCACCGGGTCTGAGATCCTTCGCGCGTGCCCCGACTCGTCCTGGCCTGCGCCGCTCTCGTCCTCGTCGCTGCCGCTTCCGCGAGCGCGCGCGATGTCGTGCAGGTGTACAAGGTCCAGCACCGCACCGCCGAGGAGCTCCTGCCGCTCGTCGAGACCGCTCTCGCGGGCGAAGGCAGCGCAGCGGCCGACCGCGGCAGCAACGCGCTCGTGCTGTCCGGCTCGAGCGCGGCGGTCGCGAGCGCCCTCGTGCTGCTGGCGAAGCTCGACGCTCCACAGCGCAACATCGTGCTGCGGTACGAGTCGCGGACCGCGCGCGAGCTCGACGCCGAGGGCATCCGGGTGGCCTGGACGGTCGATGCGGGCAGTCTGCGTCTCGGCAACGTCGTCCTGCCCGGGGACGGGACGCGCGTCGCGATCGTGCCCGACGGCCGATCGCGCGCGGGCGCGGCGACGCTCGCGGGCCAGCTCCGGATCCTCGACGGCGGGAGCGGCCGCATTTCGGTCGGCACGAGCGCCCCGGTGACGACGCGGCGGGTGGACGACGGTTGGCGCGGAACCGTGGTCTCGGAGTCGACGACGTACTTCTCCGCCGACTCAGGCTTCGAGGCGCGCCCTCGGATCCTCGGCGACGGGCGCATCGAGCTCGCGCTGCGGCCGTTCGAGGCGAGCCTTCAGCCGGGCGGGAGGGTCTCGTTCTCCAACGCCGAGACGCGGCTCGTGCTCGAGCCGGGGAAGACGACGGTCGTGGGCGGACTGCTCCGCGACACGCAGGAACGTCGGACCGACGCCTTCTCGGGGGCCGGCTCGGCTCGCACCTCCGACACGAGCTTGCTGCTCATCACCGCCGAGATCGAGTGACGGAGGCCGGTCTCGACCTCGCCGCCGGCGACGCGTCGCCCGCCGAGGCGCGCACGATCGAGGAGCTCGCCGCGAACGCATGGCCGGCGGAGGCCGTGGAGGAGCTCGACGGCTGGCGCCTGCGCGCGAGCCCGGATCGCACGTGGCGTGCGAACTCCGTCTGGCCGAACGCCCACGACGGCCGTCTACCCGTGGAAGAGAGGATCGCGCGCGCCGAGGCGTTCTATGCCATGCGTCGCGCCCCCGTGCGATTCCAGATCTGCAAAGCGGCCGTCCCCGCCGAGCTCGACACGCACCTCGCGCAGCGGGGCTACGTCGTACAGAAGCCCACTTGCGTGATCACGGCGGAGACGGCCGCGGTGATCGAACGGGCGTGTCCGCCCGGAGCCCCCGCGACCGCGCTCCGGACCGATCTCGAGGAGGTGCTCTCCGCGGCTTGGCTCGACGCGTACGTGTGCATCCAGGGCTTCGACGGCCCCACGGCGGACGCCCGGCGCCAGCTCTTCGAACGCATCGTCCCGCCGCACTGCCACGTCCGCGTGTCGCGCGCGGGCGAGGTGATCGCCGTGGGCGTCGGCGTGGCCGAGCGCGGGTGGGCGGGCGTCTACAGCCTGGCCACCGCACCCGGGGCGCGCCGCATGGGCGCGGGCACCACCGTGCTCTCCGCGCTTCTGGGCTGGGCGAGAGGCCGTGGCGCGACGCGCGCCTACCTGCAGGTGGAGGCGGACAACGCGTCGGCGCTGGCGCTCTACGCGGGGCTGGGGTTCGGTCTTCGGTACGCGTATCACTACCGGGTGTGGAGCGTGGGGCGCACCGAAGGGAGCGGATCAGAGTGAAGGGTCGGTTCGCGTTCATGCTCGGGCTGCTGTTTGCGCTGGGAGGCGCGTGGATCGCGCTCGCGGAGACTCGGTCCGATCCCCTGCAGCCGCCCTGGATCGGCCAGCGGCTGAAGCCCGGCGAGCTCATCTGGAAGCCGGAGGTCGCCCCGGAGGGTCTCCTCACCGTGGTCATCAGCATCCCCGAGCAGCTCGCGTACGTCTATCGAAACGGCGTGGCGATCGGAGTCTCCACGGTGAGTACGGGCCGCAAGGACAAGGCGACACCAGTGGGTGTCTTCACGATCCTCCAGAAGAAGGTCGACCACGAGTCGAACATCTACAAGGGCGCGAAGATGCCGCACATGCAGCGGCTCACGTAGACCGGAATCGCGCTCCACGCCGGCCGCCTCCCGGGCGATCCCGCGTCGGCGGGCTGCGTGCGGCTCCCGAGCCAGCTGGCAGAGCTGCTCGATGAGGCCCTGACGCCGGGAGCGACCGTGATGCTCACCGACCTTCCCGCGACCCGCGCTACCACGACCGATCGGGACTTCACGGTGCTGGTCGAGGAAGGCGCGGAGGGGAAGTGATCCCGAGCGCCAGCGGGGGGCCGCAGCCCACTCAGTCGACCAGGGTGGTCGCGAGCTTTCGCCCGTAGTAGAAGCCGAGCCCGCTCACGATCACGCTCGCGAGGTTCGCCCAGAGGAGCCCGAAACCGTCGGCGAGCCACCACCCGGCGGCGCCTCCGAGCGTCGCGCCGACGAGTCCGAGGATCGTGGACATGCCGTTCGTTTCGGCCGATCACCCGTGCGGCGTGAGCGGATCCTGCGGGCGTCTAGCTGTACCGCGCCTCCACCCCACGCGACTTCGCTTTCGTCGCGGTGGCCACCGAGTCGCGCAGATCGGAGAGGAAGCGATCGACGATCCGCGCATGGTTCGGCGTCACCATCAGATGGAGGGCGTCCGGGCGCTTCTGGCGGTCGAGGTGCCAGCCCCGGTCGTCCATGGCGTCGCCGACCGCCATCACGTCTACGCTCTCCGAGCCGAACGCGAGGAGCGTCGCGTCGGGATCGCCCCAGAAGTGGAGCTCCGGGATCGCCTCGATGCCGTCACGCAGACGCTTCGTCGTGTCGAGAGTCACTCGGGCCAGACGGACGTAGCCCTCCTCGCCCAGGTACTGCATCACGGCCCACGCCGCCGCGATCGGCGGAGCGGGGCGCGTGCCGGCCATCGAGAAGGACGCGTAGAGCCCGCCCGGCCACCGGTCGTACACGAACAGCTGATACTTCTTCAGATGCGCCTCGTCCCGATGCACGACCACCGACGCACCCTTGTTGCACCACCCGTACTTGTGCACGTCGGCCGACATCGTGGTCACGCCGGGCACGCGGAAGTCGAACGGCGGCACCGGGTGGCCGAGGCGCTCGAGGAACGGGAGCAGGAACCCCCCGACGCACGCGTCCGTGTGGAACGAGATCCCTCGCGCGAGAGCCAGCGCGGCGAGCTCGGGGATGGGATCGACGACGCCGTGAGGGTACGACGGCGCGGAGCCGACGACGAGCGCGGTTTCGTCGCCGACGAGACCCGCGGCGGCGACCGGGTCGGCCCGCAGGTCCGCGCGCAGCGGGATCTCGCGCACCACGAGCCCCAGGTACTTGGCCGCCTTCGCGAAGGCGGGGTGGGCCGAGATGGGAATCACGAGCTCGGGACGCGTGACCCCGCGCTCGGCCTTCGCGCGCTCGCGCGCCGCGAGCACGGCCATCAGGATGCTCTCGGTGCCGCCCGAGGTCATTGCGCCGCCGGCGGCAGGCCCTGCGTGCAAAAGGCCGGCCGTCATCTCGACGACGTCGACTTCCATCTGACGCAGGCTCGGGAAGCGCAGGGGATTCAGCGCGTTCTCGAACAGGTAGAGCGAGTTCGCCTCGCGGAGGACGTCGTCCACGTCCTCGCCCGCGTGGTAGACGAGGCTCCATGTGCGTGCGCCACGCCAGTCGGCGTCCCTGGCTTTGCGCTCGCGCATCGTCTCGAAGAGCTTCTCGCGCGGCGTTCCGGTCTTCGGTAGCTCCATCTTCAGGCCTCCTCGCAGAAGACGCGGATCTGCTCGACACTGAGGCCCATGTCGCTCGCTCCGCAGCCCCGGGAGACGCAGTCTACACCCAGGTCGGCGCGCGGGCGCCGGCGAATGGAGCGGACCGCGTGGCTCGCGGCGGCTGCGACCACGGCCGTGATCCTCGCCTGCACGCTCTGGCCGGCCTCTCCGGGCGAGCGCACGGTCCGATTCCTGGACCTCTCTCAGCAGGCTACGGCCGATGCGATCCGGAACATCGTGCTGTTCGCGCCGCTCGGCGCCGCGCTGGTCGCAACCGGGCTCGCGACGCGACGGGTCGTGCTCTCGGCTTTGCTGCTTTCGGTGGCCGTGGAGCTCGCGCAGTTCGTGGTCCCCGGGCGCGACGCGAGCCTCTACGACGTCCTCTCGAACACGCTGGGTGCGACTCTCGGATGTGTGGTGTGGCGGCGACGCACCCCGTGGCAGCGGCCCGGCGCGGACGCCGCAGCGCGACTCTCGGTCGTGGCCGCGCTGGGCCTCGCAGCCACGCTCGCCGGTACCGGCTACCTGCTCCGGACCTCGTTCCCCGCGACAGAGTACTGGGCGGGCTGGACGCCGGACTTCGCGCAGCTCGCGCTCTACCGCGGGCGGCTCGATGCGGTGCACCTCGGCGACCTCGCCATCGCGAACGGCCCGCTGCCCGACTCGGCGGCGGTGAGGTCCCTGCTCGAAGCCCGGGCCCCGCTCCGCATCGAAGGTGTCGCTGGGCCGCCGACGCCACGGCTCGCACCTCTCATCACGTTGCAGGACGAGGGCCGCCGGCAGCTCCTCCTCGTGGGTGCGGAGCACGACGATGCCGTGATCCGCGTCCGTCGGGTCGCTACGGAGCTGCGTTTCACGACGCCGGAGCTCGTCTTTCGAGACGCGCTCGCCGGCCTGCAACGCGGAGGACCGCTTCGCCTCGAGCTCGCGCCAGGTCCGCGCTCCACGTGCCTCGTAATCAACGGCCTGTCACGCTGCGGTGTCGGAGATCGCGCGGCGCACGGCTGGGCGCTAGTCGCGGGCCGGGGCTGGGTGCCAGTGGAGCTCGAGCGGCTCGCCGACGCGGCATGGCTGATCGCGCTGGCCCTCCCCGTTGGCTTCTGGCTACGACCCCGACGGCAGGGCCTCGCCCTCCTGGCGATCGGGATCTGCACGGCGTCCCTGCTGTGGATTCCGCACGCCTTCGGACTGCTGCCACCTTCGCTGATCGACTGGGCCGCGCTCCTCGTGGGCCTGGGGTGCGGGGTCTGGCTGCAGCATCGCACTCTCCCCCTTCCGGGTTGACGTTCGGATAGGATGACCGCCAGGAGGCGCAGCGCGTGCGAATCGGAATGGCGGTGATCTTCCAGAATCCCGGCGACGCGCGGCCGGACGCCGAAGTCTACGCCGAAGAGCTGGCGCTCGCCGACCTCGCGGAGCCCCTGGGCTTCGATTCGATCTGGAGCGTCGAGCATCACTTCACCGACTACACGATGGTGCCCGACGTGCTCCAGCTCCTGTCCTACCTCGCGGGTCGCACGAAGCGCATCTCGCTCGGCTCGATGGTCGTGGTGCTCCCCTGGCACGATCCCCTGCGAGTCGCCGAGCAGGTCTCCCTCCTCGATCACGTGTCCGGCGGACGCTTCCTGCTCGGGATCGGGCGCGGTGCGGGCCGCGTCGAGTTCGAGGGCAAGTTCGTGCGGCAGCCGAAGAAGCCGCTCCGGCCCGCGCCCTTCCGTTCGTTCCGCGGTCGGACCTACGCCGCCGCGGTGTCGCCGGAGTCCGTCCGGATCATGGCCGAGCTCGGCGTCGGCATCCTCATCATTCCCCAGAAGCCGTGGGAGAGCATGGCGGCCGAGCTGACGGAGTATCGCGCGCTCTATCGCGAGCTGAACGGCGCTGCCGCGCCGCCGACGATCGCGGCGGGCTGGGCCTTCTGCGACTCCGACGAAGGACGCGCACGCGAGGTGATGCCCGAGCTGCGCCGGCTCGAAGCGCCGTGAGCGTCGTCGCGGCAGCGGCGCCCGATCTGCTGGAGACGGCGCGCGCGCTCGTGCCGAGGCTGCGCGCCCTCTCGCCGCAGATCGAGCGCGACCGGCGCCTGCCGCTCGAGGTGGCCGCCGAGCTCGCGGCGGCGGGCCTTTTTGCGCTGTGCGTCCCGCGGTCGCTAGCGGGGGAAGAGGCGCATCCCGCGACGCTCGTGCGTGTCGTCGAGGAGCTCGCGACCGGCGACGCCGCCGCGGCGTGGTGCGTGATGATCGGCGCCACGAGCGGCATGGTGGCGGGTTGGCTCGAGGAGAGCGCCGCCCGCGAGATCTTCGCGCGCGCGCCCGAGGTGGTCGCCGGAGGCGTGTTCGCGCCGCGCGGACGCGCCGTCGTCGTGCCCGGGGGCTATCGCGTCACGGGTCGCTGGTCCTTCGCAAGCGGGTGCCAGCACTGCGCCTGGCTGATGGGCGGGTGCGTGGTCGAGCAGGACGGCGTACCGCGGCTCCTCCCCCGTGGTCTGCCGGACTCGCGGATGATGATCTTCCCGGCGTCCGAGGTGCGGGTGCACGACACGTGGAGCGTCACGGGCCTCTGCGGCACGGGCAGCCACGACATCGAGGTGCGCGACCTCTTCGTGCCGGCGGCGCGATCGGTGTCGCTCACCACCGATCGTCCGCGTGCCACGGGCCCGCTCTACGCCTTCCCCGCGTTCGGCATCCTCGCGCTCGGCGTCTGCGCCGTCGCGCTCGGAATCGCGCGCGCGGCGATCGATGCCCTCACCGAGCTTGCGACGGCAAAGCGTCCCACCTCGAGCGCGCGCACGCTCGCGGAGCGCGCGACGACACAGCAGGACGTGTCACGCGCGGAAGCCTCGCTCGGGTCGGCGCGCGCGTACCTGTTCGAGACGATCGAGACGGCCTGGGGCTCGGCGAGCCGGACCGGAGCCGTCCCGCTCGTGGAGCGGGCGAAGCTGCGACTCGCCGCCACGCACGCCACGCTCTCCGCGGCGAAGGCCGTCGACCGGATGTACCACGCCGGCGGGAGCACCTCGATCTACGACGCGAGTCCGCTCCAGCGTCACTTTCGCGACGTGCACGTCGTGACCCAACACATGGCCGTGGCGCCGGTGACCCTCGAGCTCACGGGCCGTGTGCTCCTCGGGCTCGAGACCGACGCTTCGATGCTCTGAGCGCGTGGCAACGCCCTTGCCCGAGCTCCCCGACATCACCGTCTACTGCGAAGCGTTGGCCGCGCGGACCGTCGGGGCGACGCCCGAACGCGCGCGCGTCGTCGGCGTGTCGCTGCTCCGTACGGTAGACCCACCGCTGCGCGAGGCCTCCTGGCAAGCTCGGTCTCGCCGCGTTCGATTTCTCGACGGGGACGCTGCTCCTCACCGAGGCGAGCACGAAGAAGCGCGCGGCGCTCCGGCGCGAGAATCACACGTTGAAGCGATCCCTGACGGATCCGACTGTCTTCAGCGGCATCGGGAACGCCTACTCCGACGAGATCCTGCATCGCGCGCGCCTCTCGCCCGTCGCGCTCACGCAGCGGCTCGGCGAGCCCGAGCTCGCCCGGCTCTTCGAGGCCACCCGGACCACGCTGATCGACTGGACGGAACGGCTACGCCGGGAGGCGGGGGGGGCTTCCCCGAGAAGGTGACCGCGTTCCGTGACGGCATGGCGGTGCACGGACGTTACCGTCAGCCTTGTCCGGACTGCGGCTCGCCGGTGCAGCGCATCGTGCGCGGCGAGCACGAGACGAACTACTGCGCGTGTTGCCAGACGGCGGGCAAGGTGCTCGCCGATCGCGCGCTCTCGCGCCTTCTCGGCGAGGACTGGCCGCGCACGCTCGAGGAGTGGGAGGAGCGACGATGTCCACCAGGACGCTGACGGTCGAACGCGATGGGCCGGTGCTGCACGTGTGGCTCGATCGGCCCGAGCGCCGCAATGCCCTGAACGGCGAGGCGCTCGACGAGATCGCGACGCTCTTCACCGGCCTGCGCACCGATTTTGCGACGCGCGTCGTCGTGCTGGGAGGGCGGGGCGCGTCGTTCTGCGCCGGTGCGGACCGCAAGGACCCACCGGGCAGCGGACGTCTCGCCGCTTCGTCGGACGCCTCGGATCGCGAGCGCCGCTACACCGCGCAGATCGGCCTGCGCGCCGCGCGGGCGATCGAGGATGCGGAGGTGCCGACGATCGCGCGCCTTCACGGCCACGTCATCGGAGGGGGCTTCGTGCTCGCGCTGGCGTGCGACTTCCGGATCGCGGCGGAGGGCACGATCTTCGCGGTGCCGGAGGTCGAGCTCGGGATCCCGCTCACGTGGGGCGGGACGCCGCGCCTCGTACAGGAGGTCGGAACGGCGCGAGCGCGCGAGATCCTGCTGCTCTGCGAGCGGTTCGGTACGGAGGAGGCGGAGCGCTGGGGCGTCCTCCACCGGGCCGTGTCCGCCGCCGAGCTCGACACGGCGACCGACGCGTGGGCGCGCCGGCTAGCGGAGATGCCGGAGCTGGCCGTGCACATGACGAAGACGCAGCTGCGCGCCTACGGGCGCCGTGCGGCGCTGGGCGACGTCACCGAAACGGACGGCGACGTGCTCATGGGCGCATCGCGAACCACGACCGCGAAACGCAGCTTCCCCAGAAGCTAATCAGGAGACGGAAGAAAGCCCGGAAGTGAAAGAGTGGGGACGTTCTTGCAGGTTTTAGTCGTGGATTTGCTCGGCCAGGTAGCGCTCCTTGCCGATCTCTTTCACGATGTGGAGCTGAGCCTCCAGCCAGTCGGCGGACTCTTCCTCGCCCTTCAGCACGTGTTCGAGGAGCTCGCGCGTGCCGCCGTCGCCCTTCTGAGTGCAGAGAGCGATGGCCTTGTTGAGGCGAGCGATCGCGTCGGTCTCGAGCTGCAGGTCGAGCCGATGCTGCTCGACGGCGTCCTCTCCGACGCGCACGGGGTTGAGCCGCTGCATGTTCGGAACGCCTTCCAGGTAGAGGATGCGGTGGATGAGCTTGTCCGCGTCCTTCATCTCCTCGATGGACTCGTCGTACTTCTTCTTCGCGAGCCGCTCGTAGCCCCAGTTCCCGCACATGCGTGAATGGATGAAGTACTGGTTGATGGCGGTGAGCTCCGCCGTGAGGACTTCGTTCAGGGCCTCGATCACCTGGGGGTCACCGCGCACGCTCGCCTCCTCGGGACGGCCGTCGGGCTCGAGCGGCCGAAAGGCGAGACTACCCCCCGGGTTCGGGAGCGGCAATCGACGGGTTGCGAGAGAAGCGCGGAGCTAACGAGCGGGTGCGTAGTCGGCCAGCGAGAAGAGCTCCGTGGCCTGCGCGCCCGGGCATTCGCGCTCGAGGATGTCGTCGATCGCGGCGTGGCATCCACCGCAGCCGGTGCCGGCAGCGCACGATCGCGCGACTTGGCGAACGGTCTGCGCGCCCGAGCGGATCGCGCGGCGGATCGCCCGATCCGAGATTCCCTTGCAGTGGCAGACGATCATTCCGCGCCCGTCCTCGAGCCAGAAACTACTCGTTCCGATTATGAAAGTCAATATCGCTTTCGGAAGGCCGAGCCTCCAACTGGAGGAAAAGATCGTGTCCGGCCGAGAGGAGGCGCTCGGCGGCCTCGGCGACGAAGGTCGACGTCAGCACCTCATAGCCCTGATCCGCGTGGTTTTCCGAGAAGTTGCGCCCGTGAGGCAGGTATCGGAGCCAGCCGTTCGCGATCGAGAGGACGGCCGCCGGCCCGCGCGCCCTCGCCTGCCAGTCGAGCCCGACGTCCACGGTGGCCTCCAGTGGGAGCGCGAGCCAGCGAACCGGACCGAGCCGCAGCGCCTGCACCTCGACCGCCACCTCGGCCCCCCCCGCGAACCACGCGGCCTGGCGATCGCGGAGATCGCGCCGGACGCGCGCGATCGTCTCCCTGCGGACGCCGAGCGAAAGGCCGGCCGTCCGCGCGTGCGCGAGCTCGAACAGCTCCTGCGAGCGAACGCGCTGCGCGGGGTCGAGCCCGAGGACCTCGAGCGCCGCACGCCGCCCCGCCTCGAGCCGGCGCGCGCGCTCCTCCGCCGACCCGGAACCCGGGTGGGTCACGAGCGTCACGAGGCGGGAAGCCGCGTCCACCGTCGCGTGCGGCGACGTCGAGATCGTCTGCGCGGCGAGCGCGACCGCCGCGCCGAGCTCGTCGCCGAGCGCCTCCATGACGTCGAAGCCGACGCCGACGCTCTGGCCTTCTAGCGCCACGTCCTGGAGACCGCGCGTCCGCGGGTCGACGTCGGCGTGCGCCCCGAGCAGGAAGATCGCGCGCGCGCCCGGCAGCTCGGCCTCGATCCGGCGCGACGCCGCACCCGGCCAGTCCGCGGAGAATTCGAGATTGTCGTGACCGAGCGCTGTCGGGTGACACCCGTGGCTGTAGAGCACGGCGAGCGGCGCACCATTCGCGCGGTCGACGCGCACCACCGTCACGCCGCTGTCGAGCGGGCCATCGGCTCGGCGCCGGTTGCGGCCGATCGCCGCTTCGGCGCGCCCCGTTCCGAGCGTCGCGGGCCCTGCGGTGCGAATCGCCTCCTCGCCCGCGCGCACGGCCGCGTCGAGAAGAGCCGCCACGTGCGGGGCGGGCGGGCGTCCTTCGAGCGCGTCGCCGAGCCCCGTGTCCGGGCCGGAGTGCGTGTGCGTGGCCGCGACCGTGATCGCAGCGACCGGCAAGCCGGTCGCTGCGGCGATGCGCTCGCGCACCCCGAGGGCCTGCGCAGGCGCGAGGAGGCAGACGTCGAGCGCGACCATCAGCACGCTTCTCGGCGCGCCGCCCGACGTGCTCCGCAGATGGAGAGCGCGCGCGAAGAGCGGGTCGTGCGTCGCGAGGGCGACGCCCTGGCGCGCGCCGTACCCCATGAGCGGCACGCCGAGCGGAGGTGCGAGGGGCACGCACGCGACACCGGCGTGAAGGGCTGCGGCCTCGGCCACGGTCGCAGCCGGCGTCAGAGCAGCTGACCACCGTCCACGATGGCCGTGGTGCCGGTGATCCAGCTCGCGGCCGGCGAAGCAAGGAACACCACAGCGTGTGCCACTTCCTCTGGCGTCCCGAGGCGTTTGAACGGGATGCCCTTCAGCGTCGCCTCGTACATCTTCGGATTGGCGCGCTTGATCTTGTCCCAGCTTCCGTCGGGAAACTCGATCGCGCCCGGGGCCACGGCGTTCACTCGGATGTTCTTCGATGCGAGATTACGGGCCATCGACTTGGCGTGGCTGATCATCGCCGCCTTCACTGCGCCGTAGGGCACGGTGATGCCGGCTTCGAGCCCGGAGATCGACGACACGTCCACGATCGCGCCCCCGCCAGCCTCGGCGATCCATGGCACGCACTTCCAGGTCGCGCGCACCGTGGCCATCATGTCCACCTTGAAGCCCTGCTCCCAACCCTGCTCGTTGTCCATCACGCCGAAGCCCGAGGCATTGTTCACGAGCACGTGCACCTGCCCGAGCGCGTTCTTCGCGCCGTCCAGGAATTCTTCGAGCGACGCCTTGTCCGCCACGTCGCAGGCGGCGGAGTGCACCTTCGCGCCGAGGGCGCGGAGCTCGCCCGCCGCCTTCTCGAGCGCCTCGACCCCGCGCGCGCAGATCGCGACGTGAGCGCCTTCGCGTGCGAACGCGAGCGCGATGGAGCGCCCGATGCCCTTGCTGCCGCCGGTCACGATCACACCCTTGCCCGCAAGTCCGAGATCCATGACATCCTCCTGGCGAACGCCGCGCCGCCCGCGACGGGTCGTTTCCCGCCGAAGGGCGACTCTACCGCGGGCGCGCGCAGCCTGGGGGACCGCGATGACGCTGCGGGTGCTGACCCTGAACCTCTGGCACGACTCCGGCCCCTGGGGCCGCCGTGCGGCGCTGATCCGCCGCTGGCTCGACCGGCTCGATCCCGACGTGATCGGCTTCCAGGAGGTGCTGAAGGGCCCGGGACGCGACCTGGCGGAAGAGCTGCTCGCGGGACGCGGATTCCACCTCGAGTTCGCGCCCGCCATGCGTTGGTGGCACGACCAGCGCCTGGCCTTCGGGAACGCCGTGGCGAGCCGCTGGCCGATTCTCGACCGCGAGTCGGTGGCCCTGCCCCACGGCGAGGATGGGGAGCGCCGCTGCGCGCTCTCGACGACGCTCGACACGCCCTTCGGACCGCTCGGCTTCACCTGCACACACCTCAATTGGAAGTTCCAGCACGGCGAGATCCGCGAGCGACAAGTGGTCGCGGTGTGCGACCTCGCGCTTCGCCGCCGCCCGGAGGGCGGCTTTCCGCCGATCGTAGTCGGCGACTTCAACGCGGAGCCGGACTCCACGGAGATCCGTTACGTGACCGGTCTTCACTCGCTCGGCGGGAGGAGCGTCTACCTGCACGACGCCTGGCGCGTCGCCGGCGACCGCAGGAGCGACGCCGAGGCCGGCGTCACCTGGAGCAGCCGCAACCCGTACGCCCGTAGCGCGCTCGAGCCCGACCGCCGCATCGACTACGTCTTCAGCGGCTTTCCGAAGCGCGACGGCGTCGGCCTCCTCGAGACCTGCCGCGTGGTGTGCGATTCCCCCGACGACGGTGTCTGGCCGACCGATCACTACGGAGTGTACGCGGAGTTGCGCACGCAGCCCCTCTGACCCGACCTTCTGACGCCCACGCCCGCCGAGGAGGAAGTGACCGTGACGACCTACGAAGACTCGCTCTCGCTGGGCGCCGCCCGCGAGCGCTACTTCGCGGCGAGCGGGTTCGACGCTTCCAGCTACGACGCGGCGTTCGTGCCCCTCGTCGCCGGACCGATCAGGTTCTGGCTGCCGAACACCGCGGCGCGCGTCCGCGCGGTGCGGCTCCACGATCGCCCCGCGCGCCACCTTTCATGCGTTCGTCCGTGGACGGCGCACCCGGCCGACGCGCTCGTCTTCGCCGGGTTCTGCGTGGTCGGCGAGGCCCTTTCGCTCGTGACCCTGGCGCCCGCGATCGCCGGGGTCGTGGGGCTGGTGGCCCTCCTCACACGAGGTTGACCGCCGACGTCCCCGAACCGATATCCTCCGTCCTCGATGAAGACCCTCGACCTCCGCAGCGACACGATCACACGGCCCACGCCGGAGATGCGCGACGCGATGGCGCGCGCCGAGGTCGGCGACGACGTCTACGGCGAGGACCCGACGGTGAACCGCCTGGAGGCGCACATCGCGCGCCTCCTCGGCAAGGAGGCGGCGCTGTTCGTGCCGAGCGGCACGATGGCGAACCAGCTCGCGATCCGCGCGCAGACCCGACACGGCGACGTGGTGCTCGCCGGCCAGAACGCGCACGTCTGGCTCTACGAGTCCGGCGGCGCCGCGGCGCTCTCGGGCGTACAGATCGACGCGCTCGGGCACGGCGGCCTCTTCGACGGCGACGACGTGCGCGCCGCGGTACACCCACAGGATCTGCACTACGCGCCCGCCGCACTCGTCGCGGTCGAGAACACGCACAATGTGTCCGGTGGTAGGGTCTTTCCCCTGGACCGGGTGCAGGGCATCGGGCGCGCGGCGCGCGAGTACGGGCTGCGCGTCCATCTCGACGGCGCGCGGCTCTGGAATGCGATCGCTGCGACGGGTATCGCGGCGGCAACGTGGGCGGAGCCGTTCGACACCGTCTCGTGTTGCCTCTCGAAAGGGCTCGGCGCTCCGGTCGGATCGCTCGTCGCGGGTTCCGCCGAGACGGTCGGCGTCATGCGCCGCTTCCGGAAGATGCTCGGAGGCGGCATGCGCCAGGCAGGCGTGCTTGCCGCCGCGGGCCTGTATGCGCTCGAGCACCACCTGCCGCGCCTCCCCGAAGACCACGCGCACGCGCGACGGCTCGCGGCTGGCCTGCAAGAGGCCGGGCTCGCCGTCGAGGGACCGCCCGAGACCAACATGGTGATGTTCGCCGCAGGCGACGTGCGCGGCTTCGTCCGCGCGACGCGCAAGCGCGACCTCCTGATCGACCCGATCGCGCCCGGGCGGCTGCGCGCGGTCACGCACCTGGAGATCGGCGCGGAGGACGTCGAGGACGCGCTCGGGCGCGTTCGCGAGGCGCTCGCCGACGTGCGCCCCTGACACTGCCACGAGAAAGGAAGACCGATGGTGACACGAGATCTCTTCAGCGAAGAGCACGAGCTCTTCCGCTCCCAGTTCCGCCGCTTCGCCGAGAAGGAGATCGAGCCCAAGGTGGCGGAGTGGAACGCGCTGGGCAGAAGCGACCGCGCCACGTGGCGCCGCTGCGGCGAGGAGGGTTTCCTCGGCGCGAACGCGCCGGAGGAGTACGGCGGCGCGGGGGGGGACTTTCTCTACGACGCGATCGTGATGGAGGAGTTGGCGCGGCTGCGCGCGCACGCGTTGATGGTGTCGCTCCACTCCGACATCTGTCTGCCTTACATCACGACCTTCGGCAGCGAGGAGCAGAAGCGGCGCTACGTCCCCGGCGCGATCGCGGGCGAGATCCTGCTCG
>Ga0315273_10005234_pt1 | contig 16044 bp, 9 predicted proteins | sample YL17G02_0_MG_FD_205753 | JGI IMG/M metagenome (GOLD analysis project Ga0315273, IMG submission 205753) | Sediment microbial communities from Yellowstone Lake, YNP, Wyoming, USA - YL17G02_0 | ecosystem: Environmental > Aquatic > Freshwater > Lake > Sediment | place: USA: Wyoming | collected...
GGCCTACGTCTGCGATCTCTCGGCGGACGAGATCAGCGCGTACCGCGGGACGGCGGTCGAGCGAGGCGGCCAGGTCGTGACGCCTCCAGGCATGGACAGCCCGTATCGCAACCGGCCGGTCACCGAGAGCCTTGACCTCTTCCGCCGCATGCGCGCGGGCGAATTCCCAGACGGCTCGCGGACGCTGCGCGCGAAGATCGACATGGCGCATCCGAACCTGAATATGCGCGACCCGGTGATGTACCGGATTCTCCGCGCGACCCATCATCGGAGCGGCGACGCGTGGTGCATCTACCCGACCTACGACTGGACTCACGGTCAGTCCGACGCGATCGAAGGGATCACGCACTCCCTGTGCGATCTCTCGTTCGAGAACCATCGACCTCTCTACGATTGGTTCCTCGACAACCTTCCGGTGCCGTATCGGCCACGCCAGATCGAATTCAGTCGCCTCAACATCACGCACATGGTGATGAGCAAGCGGAAGCTGCGCCGACTTGTCGAGGAAGGCCACGTACGGGGATGGGACGATCCGCGGATGCCGACTCTGCGCGGGCTGCGGCGGCGGGGCTACACGCCGGAAGCGCTGCGGGCCTTCGTCCGGGGCGTTGGGGTGACGAAGTCCGAAGGCATGGTCGATCTTGCGTACCTCGAGCACTGTCTACGCCAGGACCAGAATGCGCGGGCGCCTCGGGTCATGGCTGTCCTTGATCCAGTTCGCGTCGTCATCACCAACTACCCCGAGGGCGAGGTGGAGTGGCTCGATGCGGTGAACAACCCGGAGGATCCTGCGGCCGGAACGCGCGTGGTTCCCTTCTCGCGGGAGCTGTGGATCGAGCGGGAGGACTTCATGGAAGACCCGCCGAGCAAGTTCTTCCGCCTGGCTCCTGGACGTGAAGTGCGACTGCGCTACGCGTACTACGTTCGCTGTGAGAGCGTGTTGAAGGATGCGAAGGGCAATGTGGTCGAAGTTCACTGCACGTACGATCCGGCGACTCGAGGCGGAGACGCGGCGGACGGGCGCAAGGTGAAGGCCACGCTGCACTGGGTGTCCGCGCCGCATGCGCTGAACGCCGAGTCGCGGCTGTACGACGTCCTGTTCAAGCGCGATCGGCCGGAAGCGGTCGACGAAGGCGACGATTGGCTCTCGGGGCTCAATCCAGACTCGCTCGTGACGGCAGCCGGATGCAAGCTCGAGCCATCGCTTGCCGCGGCCAAGCCAGGCGACCGATTCCAGTTCGAGCGAAAGGGATACTTTGCCTGTGATCCGGACTCGCGGCCCGGGCGCCTCGTGTTCAATCGGACGGCGACTCTCCGCGATACCTGGGCCAAGGTTCAGGCGGGTGAGTAGAAGGGACGCGACAGCCTGTGGGGGCCACGCTCGCGTGGCCCCTCGCGGACTCGATGCGCGCGGCCTCGGCGGACGCCGAGTTGGCGACCAGGACGCCGACTGACGTTGACCGGGTTCACCGGCGCGTGCGGCGTTCGGTCATCCGGCCGGAGCTTCTCGAGGAGGGCAAGTCACATTGACGACGCACGGGATTCTGTCGGATCAGGAGATTGCGGCACTATGCGAGGCGGAGCCCGCCATGCTTTCGCCATTCATCGCCCGTCAAGAAGGGAAACCCTCGTATGGACTAGGCAGCTTCGGATACGACCTGCGACTGGGGCGACGCATCCTCGTTCCGCTCGGAGGCGTGGACGTCGTGCTTGATCCGGTTCAGTTCCCGAAGGGGCACTTCCGCACCCTGGACGTGGAGGGCACCTTTGACCTGCCTCCGAACTCCCAGGCCCTCGCCGAGTCCGTCGAGCGATTCCAGATGCCGGATGACGTGTGCGGCGTCTGCTGGGGCAAGAGTTCGTATGCCCGTTGCGGTCTGCTCGTCAACGTGACGCCCCTCGAGCCGGGGTGGCGCGGCATCCTGACGATCGCGCTCGCCAACGTCTCGCCGCATCCGATCCGGCTCCACATCGGCCAGGGCATCGCTCAAGTCGTCTTCTTCCGCGGAGCGCGTCCCCGGCGCACCTACGGGGAGAAAGAGGCGGGCGGCGGTTACCAAGACCAGCCCGGGGTCATGCTGCCTCGATAGGGACGGGACTCGCGCCGGCGCTGGCGGGCGCGGATCTTGAGGCACGCCCGCGCTGCGAGCGAGGGCAGCGAACGGGTCGTATACTCTGGCGTCTTGCTTGCACGCACTTCAGGTCTGTCCGTGAGTCGGACGGAGAAGGGGGAACCATGCCTCGCCATAAGCTGATCGTGGCCCTCGCCGTGGGGCTCTTTGTCTTCTCGTCTTTCCTCGGGTGCGCGGCGGGAATGAGCACTCGGTACCTGGACGTCGGCATCGAAGTCTTTCACTCTCTCGGCTTTCTTGGAGTGGGATGGTACGAGCCGCTCGACGTGCGCTTCCTCTCCATGGACATCGAGAAGCTGTCCGCGGACGACGTAGCGAGTGTGACCCGCGCCATTGCGAATTGTTCCGGGACGTCCGCAGTTCCTGCCGAGTGCGTGGCGCTGGGCAAGGTGGACTACGTCTTCGCGCGTCGGTTCACGGCGAAGCCTGTTCTTGGGGCTGCGTATCGTGTCGTCTTGACGAACAAGACCGACGCGCCGCTCGGGGTCGTTCTCGTGATCGACGGGTTGAACACGAACGGCGGGCTGGCCGCCCTCGGGACGGCCGAGGATCGCAAGTGGGTGCTGTCGCCGCGTCAGACGGTGCGGATCTCGGGGTGGCAAGTGAGTACGGACGAAGCGCTCGCGTTCCGCTTCGAGACGCCCAGCCACTCTCAGGCTGCGGATGCAGCGGAACGAGGGACGATCCGCGCCGACGTGTACCTGCCAGACGTCGTGTCGGCAGACGCATCTCGCGGCACCGGCGCCGGCAGCGTGATCGGCCAGCCGACGGTTCTCGTACCGTTCACCTCGCTGACGAGTCTTCCGCTTGACATCGTCGACGTCAACTACGCTCGAACATCGGTCTCGCTCGGCATCCTGTGCGGCGAAACCGGGGGAGTCGGCGTTCGCATCACCCAGGTCGTCGTAGGGACGGTTGCGGAGCTGCGAGGTTTGCGGGCGGGAGACGTGATCACCTACATCAACGCCGTGCCGGTGAACACGTGCGCGGAACTGGCGGCCTACCTTGCAACGAGGAAGCCGGGCGACCGCGTCGTGGTCAAAGTGCACCGCGAGGATCGCGATTTCCTCCTGACGCTGGAGATCGAGGAGTAGGTGGCCATCATGCTCCGCTACCGGAGCATGACGGCTAGGGGCGAGCGTGTCAGAGAGGTTGGCTCGCCTGGCGGCTCACGGAGCTGGCTGATTCACGGGCCGCAAGGCGCTTCCCACGGTGGGGGCGCCACCTTGAACCAGCCGGCACGCAGCGAGGCCGCTCTCGATGAGTTCGACCACCTCGAGTTGCGTTGAAACCGCGTCGGGCGACGGCTCCTCCGGAACCTCGAACCGATCGCCCGGACCCACCCCGTTCTCGCGGCCGAGGGAGATCACGATCCTGTCGGACGGCGCGTCTACGACGACGATGGTGCCCGGCGGCCCGACGAGAATCGTGTGCACGACCGACCCTGTGGTTCCCGATCGGTCGGTCACGCGAAGCTCGACCGAATACTCGCCGGGCTTTTCATAGGTGTGCACGGGTGCCAGTTCGTCGGACGTCGTCCCGTCGCCGAAGGCCCACCGCCAAGAGCGCATGGCGCGATCCCCTGTGGACTGATCGGCGAACGTCACCGCGCCGCCGGCGTAAGGGGATGCCGGTCGGTAACTGAAGTCGGCGATCGGCGGGTGGCTCGCTGCAGAGAGAAGGACGCGGACCTCGCCCTCTCCCAACAACTGCGGTTTCTGCAGTGCGTTCCGCTCGAGCTGCGCCCGCTCGGGCACGGCGCGAGCGACGTACTCGTAGAGCTCCCACGCCGTGACGCGGCCATCCCCGGTGGCGTCGGCGGCGCCGCGCAGGCCTTCCAAGAGGTAGTAGCTGAAGATCCCGTGCTTGAGCTCGTCGGATTCGAACGCGTCTTGCGATTCCGAAGAAGCGGAGAAGACGAGGCGACCCTCGACGGAGAAATCGGAGAACAGATCCTGCTTGTCGGCAACGGGGCGGGCCGAGGACGGCAGGCTGCGGGACAGTCCCCCGGAGTAGCAGCCGTCGAAGAACACGACGACGTGTTGCGACTCGATGCGATCGAGAGCCTCCCCGAACTCGTCGTCGCGCAGAGCGGTGTCCTCTTTGGCCGCCTCGACTGTGTCCCAGAGCACGAAGAACTCGTCGACGCCGTCGCGCTCGTCGCCGTCGTCGTCGGCTCCCTGGAAGCCGTGACCGGAAAAGTGGATCAGCACAAGATCGTCAGGCCTGGCAACGCGCCGCAGCCACCCGAGAGCCTCGCGCACGTTGACCAAGGTGGCGCGGCGTGCGGCGAGCCCGCCGAGGTCGCCTTGGGGGCCGTCTCGGTCGAGGAGAAGTCGGATGTGATCTGATTCGACGCCGGCGTCAAGCAGCCAGCGCGCCATGGCCGACGCGTCCGCCGCGGCGTACTGCAGATCCTTCACCTCGGCGTAGTCAGAGATGCCGATCAGGACAGCCCAGACGTCGCCCACATCCACAATCTGTGGGACAGCGGAAACGTCGAGGGGCTGCGTCGTGGCGGACGCCAGTCCCGCGTCGTCGACGACGCGCAGCGCAACGTTGTAGCGTCCGACGCGTTCGTAGCGATGGACGGGGCTTTGCTCGTGACTGGTCGCGCCGTCTCCGAAGTCCCACTCCCACGATCGGATCTCGCCATCTGTGTCCGTCGAGCGGTCGGTGAAGTAGACGGGATCGCGAACTGCCGGCGTGGGCGGTGTGTAGGCGTACGCGGCCCTTGGAGGCTCGCTCTTGTCGACGACGACGACGTGCATCACGGCGTCGGCGCGGCCCGAGTTGTCGATGACGCGAAGCGTGACGGGGTGAGATCCTGCGGCGAAAGGGCCGACGGTCGCCGTGGGCTCGGCAGACGTGACGTCGAACGATCCGTCCGCCCCCACATCCCACGCGAACTCGACGACGGTGCCGTCCGGGTCGGATGTGTCGCCGGCATCCAGGCGCACGAGGTCCCCCTCGCGGAGCGGACGAGGCAGCCTCACGCCGCTCGCGGAGACTGGGTAGGCCGAGAACGCGGCGACCGGGGTGGTATCGGCAGGCCAGATCCGGAGACTGGATGTCAACGCCGAGACGGCGCCGTCGTCATCCGACACCGTCAGGACGACGGCGTAGGTCCCTGGGTTCGCGTACACGTGGTCCGTCACGCGGCCCTCGGCGGCCGAGCCGTCGCCGAAATCCCACCAGATCTCGCGGATCTCTCCATCGGGGTCCGAGGACTCGTCGGCGAGGAAGCGCAGCGGCTTGCCCGCCTCGGGGTCCGGAGGCGTCGTGCGGAACGCGGGGATCGGCGGTTCGTTCGGTGCACGTCGGAAGAGGCCGTTGAGAGCCAGTTCGAGGCCGAGGCGGAACCGGGCTCCTCCCGAGTCGAGCGCAAGCCCGGCTCGAACGCGTGCAGCCGTTCCACCGAACGCGACGGAGAGGTCGCCGTCTGTCAGCGTCGCCGCCACAAGCCGCGCGCGAACGTCAACGCGTGCCGCGGCGTCGCCGACGGAGACGACGAGTGCCCACGCGTCGGTCTCGGGTTCGAATGCCACGCGGGCGCGCCACTTCTCAGCATTCCTCGTCCATTGGGTTTCGAGTGTCGCCTCCACGTCGGGCAAGAGCGCGATCGTCGCCTCGATGGACAGGTTCCCGCCGGCGAGCGCGACCCGCGTCGACGCCTCGGCGAGGAGAGAGCGAAGAGAGAGGTTGGCCGTACCGGCCGAGACGCTAACAACGAAAGGGCCGCTCAGGCTCGCTGTCAGATCGGCCGTCCAGTTTCCGCCGGGCCATGCGAAAGAGACGCGACTGCCGGCGACGAGCCCGGAGCCTCCGATCTGTCCTTCGGCCCACGCGGAGGCCCAGGATCTCGAGCCGTCGAGCGTGCCGTCCGCGCCGTAGGCGAGCGAGGCCCGGTCCTTGCCGGACTCCGCACCTGGCCAACTCAGGCTTCCCTCCGCGTGCGCTGTGGCCCGCATTCCCCAGGTCCCGAGGAGGGATGCCAAGAGATCGAGGCGTTCCGAGTCGCCGAGCCAGCGACAGCCGAAAGCCAGGCTCTGCAGTTCAGCGGGAAAGGCTCCCACGCGCACGCTCGATGTCCACGTCGCGCCGAGCCAGCCGTCCGACACCTCGGGGGCCAGCTCAAAGGAGAAGGTGGTCAGAGAGGTGGCGTCTGCGCCCGCGCCGATGCTCGTCCACGCGGGTCCGGCGCCGAGGCACGGGGAATCCGGGAGGAGAGCGAGGTTGTCGCGGGCCGGGTTGGCGAATTGGGGCGACTCGGCGATGTCGGTCGGCGGTCGCAGGGTTCCGACGTAGTCCTTCCCGTTGTTCCACACGGCGTTGTAGCCAAGATCGGCGCCCGCAGGCGGGCTCTGGGACGCATCGACGCGCACGCCGGCGCCACGGTTGTAGGCGAGGATCGTCTGCCGGACACTGGGATGACCGGAGCGCACGAGGACGCCATCTTCGCCGTTTTCGACGAGGGTCGACAGCAGCAAGCTCGCCGCGCCGGACGTGTCGAACAGGACGCCGTTCTGGCCTGCGGCGATCACCTCGGCGTGGTCCGCGGTCAGGGTGGCCGCTTCGGAGAGCGCGAGGCCGTCCCCGTTGACGTCGACGACTCGCAACTCCGTGGCCCCGAGGCGTGCGCTGCCCGACGCGTCGACGCCCACGCCCCCGTTGCTCACGAGAACCCGCGTCAGGCTGGCGCCGGTTGTCCCCGCTATCCGCAGACCGCCGGCGTGGTTGTCGCGGAGTTCGACGTCGACGAGAAGAATCCGGGCCTCACCGAGGGCGAGGACTCCCCACTCCGGCTGGGGGCCGATCGTGGAGTGGTCGACGTCAAGGTCAGCGTCACCCTCCACCGTCACGCCGCAGCGCCCGTTGTCGGCCACCAGAGTCCCGGAGACGCGCGCGGCGGACGAAGCTCCGAGGACGAGGCCGGAGCCGCTGTTCGCATCAATGACGCAGTCCGTAAGGAGGACTCGCGCGGCGTCGTGGACGAACACCCCGTGGCCGACGTTTCCCGTGACTTGCACGCGTTCGAGCGTCAGCGTTGAGGTCGAGTCGGTAACCTCTACGCCCGAGCCCTGCCCTCCCGTGAGGGTGCAGTCGATCAGCGCGGCGGCGGCCGAGTCGGCCAGCACCACCGGACCGGGGAGCACCGAGGCGAGGCGTTCCACGGTGACCTTCTCCAGCGATCCACTGCTCATCTGGTGCGCGCGCACGACCTCGCCGAAGCCATAGGCGTAGCGGATGATCGTGCTGGACGCGCCGGCTCCGACGACGCGGACTCCGTCCTTCAGGGTGACGTGCTCTTCGTAGACGCCGGACGAAACGTAGATCACGTCACCGTAGCTCGACGCATTGATGGCGCCCTGAATCGAGCGGAAGCCGCCTGTGCCATCCTGAGCGACAACCCACTGAGCCGCCGTGGCGGCGGACGCACAGACCCCGAGGAGGATCCATCCAAGAACGCCGCATCGCCAGGCCTTCCGCATGTGGGGATTGTAGTGGCGCCTCCGCCGACCACCAACCGCGACCCGTCGGCTCCCGGCTCGTGCTATGATCGGGGCAAGGAGGAATCATGCGAGCCTTCTTCTGTTTGCCGCTTGACGCGGACGTGCGCGCCGGCATCGCGCGCACGGCGGAACGGATCCGCCGCGAGGCCAGAATGTCCGCATCGTGGGTCAAGCCGGACAATTATCACATCACGCTGCGATTCCTTGGAGACATCGATCCGTCGTCGACGGTCCGGCTCAAGAGCCTTGCGGCGGAAGCCGCCGGGGAGTGCGGCGCGTTCTCGATTGCGCTCCGCGAGATCGGGGCGTTCCCATCGATCGATCGGGCGCGGGTGCTGTGGGTGGGCGGCCAGGCGCCGGAGGGGTTTCGCGCTCTGGTAGAGTCACTCAACAAGAGCCTTGCCGACCTCGGATTCCCGGACGAGCCAAAGCCCGCGGCGGCTCATGCGACGATCGCGCGGCTCAAAGGGGCGCCTGACCGCGGACTCGTCCGGATGGTCGAGGCGATGGGCGGTCTTGCGCTGCGGGACTCCACGCCGGACCACGTCCTGCTCATGCAGAGCGAACTGACGCCGCGCGGCGCCCGGTACACGCCTCTCTTCTCGGTGCAGATCCCGGGGCAGACGGAGGCCTGAGGGATGGGATTCACGTATCTTGACCACACGGCCGACATCGCCGTTCGCGCGTGGGGAGGAACGGTCGGCGAGGCGTTCGCCGAGGCCGCCCGCGCTCTGATCGGCGCGATGGTCAGCCTCGAATGGGTTCGGCCCATGACGTCGCGAGCGTTCGCGCTTCGGGGAAGCTCGCTCGAGCTCCTGTTGGTGGACTGGCTGGCCGCTTTGGTGGCCGAGAAGGACGTCTCCGGCCTCGTCTTCTCGCGCTTTGACGTTGAGATAGAGGAGGACGGAACCGAGGTGGCGCTGCGGGCCAGCGCTTGGGGTGAGCCACTCGATCGGGACCGCCACGAGCCGAGGGCGGAGGTGAAGGGGATCAGTCTCCTTGGCCTTCGCGTCCGAGTCGATGGCGGGACGTGGTTTGCTGAATACGTTGCCGACGTGTGAGGTGAGCGCATGGACGAATTCGATCGATTAGAGCAAGTAAGCGATGTCGAGTGGGTGCTTGCGCCGTACGACCACATGATCGTGCCGGGAAGGATCTACGCGGATCGGGAGACGATCGAGCAACTGCGCCGGGAGGAGGGCGACGGAGCCCAATGGAGCGCGATCCGACAGGTCAAGCACGTCGCATCCATGCCAGGGATTGTGTCCGCGGCGCTGGCCTTGCCGGACGTGCATCCGGGGTACGGCTTCCCGATCGGTGGGGTGGGAGCGTTTGGCATCGACGACGGAGTCGCCGTGGTCGGAGGGGTGGGGTTTGACATCAACTGCGGTGTCCGTCTGCTGCGCACTCCGCTGCAGCGGAGCGAAGTCGCTCCGGACATCGATCGTATCGGCGAAGACCTCTTCCGTACCGTCCCCGCGGGCCTGGGAGCAGGCGGCAGTCTGCGCCTCTCGATCCGGGAGATCGACCGTGTCCTCGAGGAGGGGGCGACCTACGTCGTGCGGGAGGGGTTCGGCGTGGCCGACGACCTCGAGTTCACCGAAGAAGGCGGGCGCATGAGCGGCGCGGACCCCGACGCAGTGAGTTCGCTCGCCAAGCAGCGGGAGTTCCAGCAGGTCGGGACGCTGGGCTCGGGCAACCACTACCTCGAGTTGCAGTACGTGGAACACGTGCTCGATGCGGCGGCCGCCGCCGCCTACGGGCTGAGCGAAGGCCAGGTCGTCGTCGCCGTCCACACGGGGTCGCGCGCCCTTGGCCACCAGATTGGCCAGGACTACCTGAAGGAGCTCGGTGCTGCGTGCACGAGATACGCGATAGCGATTCCGGATCAGGAGATGGTGTGCGCGCCGATCAAGAGCCCGGAAGGCCAGCGGTACCTTGCTGCCATCGCCGGCGGCGCGAATGGCGCCTTCGCCAACCGACAGATGATTGCCCACCTTGTGCGGGTCTCGCTCACCCGCACCTGCGGCCTGGATCCTAGCGCGGTCAGAACGGTCTACGACATCGGACACAACAACGCGAAGGTCGAGGAGCACGAGATCGATGGGGAGGTGCGCCAGGTCCTCGTCCACCGGAAGGGGGCCACTCGCGCGTTCGGCCCGGGCCGGCCGGAGACCCCGGCGGCGTATCGCAGCGTGGGGCATCCGATCTTCGTCGGGGGGACGATGGGCACAGCCTCGTACGTGATGCGCGGAACCGAACTAGGGATGAAGAAGACGTTCGGGAGCGGCATCCACGGCGCGGGTCGCGCACTGTCGCGGAAGAAGGCGGCGAAGAAGTTCTGGGGAGAAGACGTCGTCTCGGCGTTGCGGAAGGCAGGGATTCGCATCTTCGCGCACGATCCGCGCGGCGTCGCCGAGGAAGCGCCGGGCGCATACAAGGACGTTGAGCGCGTCGTGGGCGCAGCGCAGACTGCGGGACTGAACCACGCCGTCGCCCGCCTGCGGCCGATGGCCGTGATCAAGGGCTAGCGCTCGTTGTCGTCGCCCGGCTCCTCGACTCCGAAGCGGCGGGCGAACGTCCGCGTGTGGCGAACCAGGGCTCGCGTCAGCTTGTCCGGATCGTGCTTGACGGTCGTCTTCCCCTCCAGATCGGCAACTCCAATCAGATCCTCTCGAACGACGGTCAGGCCGTAGTCGTTCGGCGTCGGCAGGTCGTCCGCGACGGGCTCCGCGGCCTCGCTGCGATACCCGGCGAGAAGAGGCTCTGCAGGCTCTTCGCAGTTGACAAAGAGCAGGTCGAATCCGCCCACGTGGATGTAGTCGTTGAGAGCGCGCAGATGATCAGAGAGCGTGAACCCCTGCGTCTCGCCCGGTTGCGTCATCAGGTTGGCGACCAGCGCCTTCTCCGCATTCGCCTTCTCGATCGCCTCGGCGATGGAGTTGACGAGCAGGTTGGGAACAAGGCTCGTGAATAGGCTGCCGGGTCCGAGAACGATCAGATCCGCCTCGGCGATCGCCTCGAGGACACGCCCGTACGCCGGCACGGGCGATGTGGAGAGCGACATCCGCGCGACCCGCCCGCCAGCCCGCACGATGCGAGTCTCGCCCTCGACCACTTCGCCGTCCGCGAACCGGGCGACGAGGTGCGTCTTGGTCAACGTGGCGGGCAACACGCGGCCGCGAACATTGAGGAAATAGCTCATCGCCTCGATCGCCCGATCGAACCCGCCGGTCGCTTGCTCGAGCCCGACGAGGACAAGGTTGCCGAGGGAATGGCCGGCCAACTCCGGCGGCGACTGGAAGCGGTGCTGGAAGTAGTCGGAGAGCCGGGACTCGTCCTCGGCCAGGGCAAGCAGGCAATTGCGCACGTCGCCGGGCGGCAGGACATCGAACTCGTCGCGCAGCCGTCCCGAGCTCCCTCCGTCGTCGGTCACCGTCACGATGGCCGTGATGTTCGCGGTGACCTGCTTAAGACCGCGCAGCAGAGTGGACAGACCCGTCCCGCCACCGATGGCCACGACGCGCGGCGCGCGTTCGAGCACGCGCGTGCGGTAGACGGCGGCCGCCATCTTCTCGTGCGAGGCCGGGGCGACGCCGCGGGCGACGGACCGCACGAGGCGCAGAATGGCGTAGAGAAAGGCGGCGACGCTCGAGAGGAGAGCGCCTGTCGCCAGTCCGTAGCGGGCCGTCTGCGTCAGAGGGAAGGAACGGTAAAGAAACCTCATCAGGTCGAGGCCGAAGGCGTACAAGAGGGCGAGCGTGAGGACGCCCATCGAGAGGAAGGCAAGCGCCAGCCAACGTTTGACGCGCATTCCAGGGACCAACCAGCGAAGCGTGCCGCGCGGTTGCCACGTCATCGGTCATCCCTGTCCGTGAGCGCGACCTCCATCACTCCCGCGAGGGCGCCAAGGGAAGCTCGGAGGCCGGAATCCGGGGCCACGGTGAACCCGGCGCCTGCCGACACGATGACGGCGCCGGCGCCGGCCGGGTCGGAGAGGCACAGGCGGACCGGAGTCGGTCCCGGGTGGCGCTGGAGAAGGGCGACGAGTTGCTCGAGTGCGAGAGAATCGAGGCGGTCACTGTCGAGAACGAGCGTCATGCAGACCGAACTGCGGCGTGCCGCCTCCTCGAGGGGGAACACCTCCTCGAGGACCACGTTCGCCTCTCCATTCCTTCTTCCCACCTGAACGCGCGCCGCGATCAAACTGTCCTCGCAGAGGAGCGCCGCCGCGGATTCGAGAGTCCGCGGGAAGACGGTGGTCTCGATCTGGCTTGCGCCGTCCTCGAGGACGAGGAAGGCCATCTGGCCGCCTCGCCGCGTATCGACGCGTCGCAGCGACTTCACTCGCCCGCCGACGAGGGCGAACTCCCCCTCGGCCAACTCCGCCAGCCGGCGGAGGGGAACGCAGTAGGTGGAGAGGGTCTCTGCGTGCTCGTCGAGCGGGTGCGCCGTGATGTACAGGCCGAGCAACTCCTTCTCGAATGCGAGAAGGTCGGGCCGGGCGAACTCGTCTTCGCGCACGGCGGGGTCGGGGTCCGCGTCGGAGAGGTCGGCGAACATCGAACGCTGACCGGTCAAGCGCTCGCGCCGCGACAGTTGCATGAGCTCCATGCCCTCGGGCAGATGACGCAAGAGACCCCGGCGAGAGGCGCCGAATCGATCGAAGGCTCCGGCCTTGACGAGAGCCTCGAGCGCCTCGCGATCGAGCCCTTCGTGCTCGACGCGTCGGCACATGTCGAAGAACGAAGCGAACGATCCGGAGGTACGCGCGGACAGGACCGCCTGGATGGCGTTGGCCCCAACGTACTTGATCGCCCCGAGCCCGAAGCGGACGACGCCCTCGCGCACGGGAGCGAAGGCGCTGGAACTCTCGTTGATGTCAGGAGGGAGCACCGCGATGCCGAGCTCGCGGCACTCGCCGATGTACTCCGCGACCTTGTCGGTGTCTCCCTGGACGCTCGTGAGCAGGCTGGCCATGAAGTGGGTCGGAAAGTGCGTCTTGAGGTACGCAGTCCAGTACGAGACGAAGGCGTAGGCCGTCGAGTGGGACTGGTTGAAGCCGTAGCGCGAGAACTTCTCCATGTCGTCGAACGTCGTCGCGGCGAGGTCCTTGGTGAGTCCGTTGGCCACGCAGCCTTGAGTGAATTTCTCCCGCAGGCTTGCCATGATGTCCTTGTTCTTCTTCCCCATCGCCTTTCGCATCGTGTCGGCTTCCGCGAGCGTAAAGCCAGCGAGCTTCTGTGTCATCAGCATGAGCTGGTCTTGGTAGATGGGGAGGCCGAACGTGCTCTCGAGAACCTCGCGGATGCTCGGATGGGCGTACGCAACGGTGCGGCGGCCGTGGCGACGCTCGACGTACTCGTCCGTCATGCCGCTCTCGAGGGGACCGGGTCGGTAGAGCGCGAGGAGGGCGATGAGATCCTCGAAGCGATTGGGCTGGACGCGGCGGATCAGCCCCGTCATTCCCGAGCCCTCGAGCTGGAAGATCCCGCCCGTCTTGCCCGTCCGCAACAGGGCGAACGTCGCGTCGTCATCCAGGGGAATGGACTCCGTCTTCAGGTCCACGTGGGCATGCGTCGATAACAACGTCAAGGTGTCCTCGATCAGCGTCAGGTTGCGCAACCCGAGGAAATCGATCTTGAGAAGGCCGATGGCTTCCACGTCCGTCATGTCGAACTGCGTGACGAACTCCCCCTCGCCGACGCGGAGGAGGGGGACATGCTCGGCCAGGGCGTCGGGCGCGATGACGACGCCGGCGGCGTGGGTGGAGATGTTGCGCGTGAGGTCCTCGAGACGCAGGCCGATGTCGACGATCCGCCGCACGTCGGGGTTCTCCTCGACTAGCGTCCCTAGTTCGGCCACGCTGTCGACGGCCGTCTTGAGCTTCGACCCAAACGGGATGAGCTTGGCGATCCGATCGGTTTCGCCGTAGGGGAGACCGAGCACGCGTCCGACGTCGCGCACGACACTGCGGGCGGCCATCCGATCGTACGTCGCGATCTGTGCGATGCGCTCCCACCACCGCTCGCCGCCGTACTTCGTGCGGACGTAGTCGATGACGCGTTCGCGTCCGCGGATGCAGAAGTCGATGTCGAAGTCCGGCATGCTGACGCGGTCCGGGTTGAGGAAGCGCTCGAAGATGAGGTGGTAGCGGAGCGGGTCGACGGCCGTGATCTCGAGCGCGTACGAGACGAGGCTGCCCGCCGCCGACCCTCGCCCCGGCCCCACGGCAATCCCGCTCTCGTGCGCGTAGCGCACGAAGTCCCACACGATGAGGAAGTAGGTGCTGTAGACCATCTTGGCGATGACGGCGAGCTCGTAGTCGAGACGCTCCTTGACCTCTGGAGTGATCTTCCCATAGCGCTTGGCCGCGCCCGCGGTGGCAAGCTCCCGCAGGTACTCGTCCGAGCTCGTAGTACCCGGCGGAAGCGGGAACGGAGGGATGAGGATTCGATCGAAATCCAACACCACCTGGCAACGCTCGGCAATGGCACGCGTGTTGTCAATCGCGTCCGGGGTGTCCGCGAACAGAGCCTCCATCTCCTCACCGGTCCGGAAGTGGTAGCCGTCGCCGTCGAAGGAGCGGTGTTCGGGGTCCGCTAGGGTGCGATTGGCGCGGATGTTGATCAGCACTTCGTGGGCCAGTTTGTCGTCCGGATCGAGGTAGTGGACGTCGCTCGTGGCGACGAGCGGAAGGCTCAGTTTGCGGGCCAGCGCAACCAGCCGACGGCGCAGTTGCGCGTCGCGTTCTGTGCCGTGGTGCTGGATCTCGATGAAGAACCGGTTAGGGCCGAACATCCTGGAGAGCTGGCTGGCGACGCGCTCGGCCTCCGCGTCCCGTCCGGCCTGCAACAGGCGCGGGATCTCGCCGGATTCGCAGGCGGAAAGCGCGATCAACCCCTCGGAGCAGCGCGCCAGGAGCTCCTTGTCCGCGCGCGGACGATAATAGAAGCCCTCCGTGTGGGCCGCGCTCACAACCTGGAGGAGGTTTCGGTATCCAGCTTCGTTCTCGGCGAGGAGGACAAGGTGGTAGTACCGGTTTCCTTCGCTTGCAGAACGATCGCGTCGGTCCCCCGGAGCGACGTAGATCTCGCAGCCGAGGATGGGGTGGACGCCGCGGCTCTGCGCCTCGCGGTAGAACTTGACGATGCCGCTCATCACCCCGTGGTCGGTCAGCGCGAGGGAAGTCATCCCACAGCGCGCCGCGCGATCCAGGAGGTCGGGAAGGCGACACGACGAGTCGAGGATGCTGTACTCCGAATGGACGTGGAGGTGAACGAAACGCGTGGTCATGGCGAGTTCTCCTCCACGAAGAAGACCTTCTCCTCTCCCGATCTTATGAGCCCGAGGCGTCTCCGAGCTTCGTCCTCCAGCGTCTTAGGATCGGATGTCGATGCAACGTCGGCGCGCAGTTCCTTCTGACGCGCCGCGGCTTGCCCCTGCTGGGCCTGGAGGCTGGCGAGTTCGCGGCGTAGGCCGCCGATGGCCAGCTGCCGGCTCAGGAAGACCGCGGCGATCGTCAACAACACGAGGACGATCGATCCCCCCACGACCAGTCGGCGGCGTCGATCCGTCGCGGTACGCTGCAGCAGGCTCTTCGCCTTCGCCCATCCCCTCATCTTGGCCTCCGCCGGCCCTTTCCCCGAAGCCGGCGTCTACGGCTTGAAGCGTGCCGGCCACGACGCGAGGTCGAGTTCATACTCGGCCTCGATTCGCAACAGCCGGTTGTACTTCGCGACGCGTTCGCTGCGCGAGATCGAGCCCGCTTTGATCTGCCCGCAAGCTGTCCCGACGGCGAGGTCGGCGATCGACGTGTCCTCTGTCTCCCCCGAGCGGTGAGAGACGACGCTCGTGTAGCCCGCAGCGTGGGCCAGGTCCATCGTTTCCAGGGTCTCCGACACGGTGCCGATCTGATTCAGCTTGATCAGAATCGAGTTGGCAACCCCGCTCTCGATGCCCGCCTGCAGAATGCGCGGGTTCGTGACGAACACGTCGTCGCCTACGATTTGGATGCGCTTGCCGAGCCGCTCCGTTAGGCGCTGCCAGCCTTCGCCGTCCCCCTCGGCGAGCCCGTCTTCGATCGACACAATCGGGAAGTCGGTCACCCACTTCTCGTATACGCCGATCAACTCGCCGCTCGTCAAGGACGTAGTCTTGCCGGCGATCGTGAACCGGTACGCCCCGTCCCTGTAGAAACTGGAGGCCGCCGAGTCGATGGCGATCGCCACATCCACGCCGGGTCGGTACCCCGCCCGCTCGATCGACTCGACGAGCAAGGCCAGCGCAGCGCGATTGTCTTCGAGATTCGGCGCGAAGCCCCCTTCGTCGCCGACGGCCGTCGCCAGTCCGCGCTCGCGAAGGCGAGCCTTCAGGGTGTGGAAGACCTCCGAGCAGGC
>Ga0315273_10005235_pt1 | contig 16044 bp, 11 predicted proteins | sample YL17G02_0_MG_FD_205753 | JGI IMG/M metagenome (GOLD analysis project Ga0315273, IMG submission 205753) | Sediment microbial communities from Yellowstone Lake, YNP, Wyoming, USA - YL17G02_0 | ecosystem: Environmental > Aquatic > Freshwater > Lake > Sediment | place: USA: Wyoming | collected...
CGACACCGGCGGCCCCTATCCCGACTCCCTGGTCTCGGGGATGCGCTTCGCCATCCGGCCGAACCGGTACCTCGAGCTCGGGGTCTCCCGGGCGCTCCATTTCGGGGGGGAAGGGCAGGACGAAAGCTTTTCCACCTTCTGGCATATTCTGAAGGGACAGCGGGAGAGCGCGGGGAACACGCCGGAAGGGAATTCGCTGGCCTCCGTCGACGCGAAGGTCCATCTGCCGTTCCGCATCCAGCCGGTGGTCCTGTACGGGGAATACGGAGGCGAGGACCAGTCGCAGCCCGGCGTTTTCACCCGCCACGCCTGGTTGGGCGGGGTTTTCCTGCCGTCGATCGGCCCGTTCCGGAAGGCCGACCTGCGGATCGAGTACGGCACCACCGTCCAGAGTCATGATGCATTCGGCTTCTGGTACCAACACCCGCAATACCCGCACCAATACAACGGCCAGATCCTGGGCCACCATATGGGCACGGATGCGAAGGACCTCTTCCTCGAGGCCCGCCTCTTCCTGGTTCCCTCCTCCTACCTCGAACTGAATTACGATCAAACACAGCGTTCCTTCCCCGGTCCCGCCGAGGAAGAGCGGAAACGGATCGCGGGCGGGTTCGTCGCCTGGTTCACGAAGAACATCCGCGCCGAGGGGAAGGTCGCTTACGATCGGTACTCGAATGGGGGGGGCGTGCCTGGTAGCGACGGGAGCATCAAGTCCATCGAGCTTTCGGCCGCATACCAGTATCGATAAACCGGCGAGGAATCATACGGGATGACAGGTACTTCGAGCGGGAATCGAAAAAGATGAATGAAATAAAAATGGAACCAGGTGCGGAGATCATCACCTTCCCGGAAATCAAATCGGTGATCAGGATCAATTTGTGGAAAATTGTTATGCTGAGTTTGATCGTTGGATTTTCCACCGCCATCTGGATGTTCATGAAGCCGAATCTATACCAGGCCTCGGCCATCCTCACCCCCATAGGGGAAGACAGCAAACCAAGTTCCGCCTTGGGAGCGCTCGCCTCCTTCGGAATACCCGTTGGCATCTCCTCGAAGGTGGAGGAACTCGAAGCCCTCTTCCGCAGCGACGATCTGACGGTGAGAGTCTTCCAAAAACACAATCTGTGGCCGGTCGTCTTCGGAAAGGACTTCGACGCGACGACGGGGAAATTGAGGATCGGTTGGAAGGACAGGTTGTTGTTCGGGCGGGGGGGAATGGAGGCGCCCAGCGATTGGGATGCGATTCGTGCGGCGGAGAAATCCTTCAAGGTTTCGACTAACAAAAAGATGGGGACGCTCTTTATCGCCTTCGAAACCCTGAATCCTGCAGGGTCTGCCGACATCGTCGGGTACTACCTTGATGAGGCAAAAAGTCGCCTTCAAGAGGAAGCCCTCGAACGGGCAACCAGGAACAAGCGATTCCTGGAAGAACAGATCGGAAAATCCATGGATCTCCTCAGTCGCGAAAGAATGTACGCGGTGTACGGTCAGGAGATTGAGCGGGAGATGATGGCCCGGAACAGGGAGCAATTCGGGTTCAAGATAATCGATGCCCCCCGGGTTCCGGACCGAAAGTCGCGGCCGGAGCGGACCTGGAATATCTCCATCGCCTTGTTCCTGGCGTTTATCGTTGGGTGTGCCTTTTTCTTGGCGCGCAGGAGGAAGATCTGACGTAGTACGGCAGATGTTCCGCATCCCGCGAACGATTTTTTCGCTCACCAGCGCCCCCCCCTTCTCCATAGCGCATGGACCACGCGAAAATAGATTTACCCGTCCGTCTTCTCCGGGTTCTGGGGGTGGACCGGGCCGTTGGCTACGCGGTCCTCGGAAGCCTGACGGCCCTGGTCCTCGGGCCGGTCACGGTTCTCCTGATCGCCTGGCGCTTCTCCCCGGAACTCCAAGGGTACTATTACACCTTCGGCAGCCTGATGGCGCTTCAGGCTCTTTTTGACCTGGGCCTCGGTCAAGCCATCATCCAGTTCGCGAGCCACGATTGGTCGGCTCTCTCCCTGGATGAAAAGGGCCGGATCGTCGGAAACAAGGCGGCCCGTTCCCGGCTTCTCAGCCTCGGCCGCATGTCGATCAAATGGTACGGTTGGGCGGCAATCCTGCTGGTTATAGGGCTGGGGCCTGCCGGCTATGCCTTCTTTTCCAAATCCCCGGGCGGTGGCGTCTCCTGGTCCGGACCATGGGCTGCTCTCTGCATTAGCGTAGGGGCAGGTTTCACCCTGGTGCCATTGTTCAGCCTGCTACAGGGATGCAATCAGGTTCCACAGTTCTGGTTCTACCGATGGATCCAGCAGGTCGTGAACGGCATATCCATCTGGGCAGCGATTCTCTTGGGAGCAGGCCTCTGGACGATGCCGGTCGCATCCGCTGCGGGATTGCTCTGGAGCGTCTTCTTCCTCCTGCGGCGCTACCCAGGATTCATCGGGTCGTTCCTGACGCCTCCCGCGGTTCGAATCCGCTGGAGGACGGATGTGTGGCCGCTCCAGTGGAGGATCGCGATCAGCTGGATCGGGGCCTACTTCACCACGTCCCTTTTCGTGCCGATTCTGTTCCGTCTGTCCGGCCCGGTGGCCGCCGGGCAGATGGGGATGACCGTAACACTGTCGCTTGTACTACTTGCGGTTTCTTCGAACTGGGTCGTGACCAAGGGACCTCGTTTCGGGGTATTGATCGCCCTAGGAGAGTACCGGGAACTGGATCGGCTCTTCCGGAAATCGTTCCTCTCCTCCATCGCGACCTCCTGCCTCGGGGCTGTCACCATCTCCTTGGGAGTCTTCCTTCTTAACCGGTTCCAGCACCCTCTAAGCGCCCGGATCCTCTCCCCCTTGCCGACCGTCCTCCTGTTGTCGGCGACGGTATTGAGCTCCGCCACCTTGGGGATTTCGATCTATCTGCGAGCACATAAGCGGGAACCGTTGGCCCCGGTGTACCTCCTGACCTCTCTGGTCGTCCTGGCATTGGCCCTGATGCTCGGGGAGCGCTTCGGGGCCCTCGGGATCACGGCAGGTTACCTAGGAGTGATTGCGGTCATTCAATTGCCCTTGTCATACCTTGTTTTCAAGCGTCGACGAGCGGAATGGCACCTGATTCTGACTGACAGTTCCCTTGGGGTCGTTGCCCCGGTGGATGAACCGGCCGGTGCACTGTGAGGGCAAGGATGGCGGTTAGTAATGTTAAAGATGCAATCACTCAGAGGCTTGCCAGGTGTGCGAAGACTTGGGTCATACGGGATTATGACGAGTTCTGTGAGGAAAAACCGAACCGAAGGGCCCTGCTGTCGTATCTGGTGCTTCCACTTCTGCCGCCCCCTATGCTTCGGGACCGCGTCAAATTCAGCAACCGTGGGATCGCGCAGGAGATCCCCCGGGTCCTGAACAAATTGGGGTATTCGGTGGACATTGTGAACTTCGACAATCGGTCTTGGCATCCAGACCGGCCGTACGACCTGTTCATCGGGCATGGGGGGATCAATTTCGAGCAGATCTCCCGGCGCCTGCCGGAACGCACCGTCCGGATCTATTTCGCCACGGGGATTTATTGGCGGGACTTGAACGATCGTGTGCGACGACGAGCCGCCGATCTGGTTTCCCGTAGAGGGGTTACCCTTTCCTCTTATCGGACTGTCGAAGATTCCGAGGATTACGCCCTACGAATTTCCGATGGCATTATTTGTCTGGGGAACCACAGGGCGGTCGAGTCCTATTCGAAGTTTCCAAACGTCATTGGAATCAACAATGCGGTTTTCCCAGTCAATTGGGATGGATGGCGCAGGAAGGATTTAGAGGAAGGGCGGAGACATTTTCTTTTCTTCAGCGGCCGTGGTAACGTACTCAAGGGACTTGATCTCCTGCTGGAGGTCTTTGCGGAATCCGATTTTCATCTCCACATTTGCCAGCATCTCGAGCGGGATTTTGTCCGCGCTTATTGGAGGGAACTGAACAAGTGCCCGAACATCCACGTCTATGGGTTCTTGAAGATGCGGTCGCCAAAATTCATGTCGCTTGCTATGCGGTGCAATTGGGTAGTTGTTCCGACCTGTACTGATGCACAACCAGGTGCGGCATTGGAAAGCATGGCGCATGGTTTGACTCCCATCCTGTCCGAGGAGGCAAACATCGATGTTGGAAAATGGGGAATACCTCTACCCGATTGTCGAATCGACACTCTGCGATCGACGCTATGCCGGGCAAGCAGGATGGAGACGGATTCGATTCGGCAGTTGACTACCGAGGTGGTGGAGATGACCCGGAATCTTTATTCCGTCGAGAATTTCAGCAGGAATATCCATCAGGCGATTGCCGGGTTCACTATTTCCTCTCTCCGGTAGCGAATATCTCCCTCCCGGGTTCCCCTGTATTTCTAAAATGATGGATCAGGAATATTCCCCCAATAGGTCCCTGCCAGATTTACCAGAAGAAGTAGTTTATTCTGGAGTGCCACTGATTTCTTCGTTAATTGCGATCCTTTTCAAGGTGTCTTCGCTCGGCGTAGTCCGTTTTCTCGTCTTATTATTGTTCGTAAGTTCGTTGTTGCTCGTTATCCGGCGCATAAGGACGGACTGGAGATACGGGAAACTTGCGGGACTCATCGTGGCATCGGGCTTTCTCGGATGGTATGCCCTTCCCGCATTTATTAATTTTTTTTCACAGGGGAACCCTTACAGGGAAATTCTGCCTGTTTCCATCGATCATGAAATTACGATTTGGGCGGTGATCTATCTTTCTTTGTTCTTGGTTACTTGGGTACTGGCATCCCATTTTTTTGCCAGGTTCCGTTTTTTCCGCCCCGCATTTCCTATTGTTTCCTTTGAGACGAACCCGCTTCGGTTGACTTGGATTGGGATTGCCTGTTGTACAGCGAGTTTCATTCCGTATGTTTTTTCAGGCATGGGTATCTCCGAGGTTATCTCCCTGATCTTTCAAGGCCGCCTTGTGGAGAAACCTTGGCTCCACTGGGAAAACCTTGGCGATTTCCGAAGCCCTTTTTTGTTTGTCAGTCACAGCGCTATGGCTGCAGGGGCCTGTATTCTATGGCTCACTACGCGAGAGAAAATATTCCCCTTGCCTAGGAGAATTCTAATCGGATTATTTGCGCTAATTGTCTCCATGGTGATCTTCTTCGACCAAGGAACACGTTCCACGGTGGCACTGGTGATACTTCCTGTTCTCCTAATGAAATGTTTCGAGGATTGGAAGCGTACCAAGGCGCGTTTTTTGATCTCAGCATCCGCATTCGGAGTGTTATTTCTGGTCCTCCTTCAACTCCAACTCTCATTTCGGGTAAGTGGGACCAGTTCGGGACTACCGCAACTTTTACTTCAGAAATGGGTCACCCTGGAGGACACGACCGACATGTTCAGCGAGACCGTGTTCTCTCTTAAACTCGTTCCATCGTTGCACGACTATTTCAGGGAAAGCGTTTTGGTACATTTTCTTGTTTCTCCTATTCCTAGGTTCATCTGGCCTTCGAAACCTGCCAGCCAAGTCGTCTGGTATTACACATTGCATCGTTGGGGCATCGACATTTACGAGGGGGGAGGAAACGTCTTCCCGGGTATTGTGGGGCACTCCTACATGAGTTGGGGGGCGTGGGGGCCAATCTTTCTCGGAGGGTTCATGGGTTGGCTATCTTCCAGGGTTGATGGGTTTCTTGTCCGCACAAGTCGAATTTCAGCTCCTTATTACCGTGCAGTGGGTGTGATGATGTCAGTTTGGATATTGCTGTCGTTCCGAGTCATCAGTCCTGGATTCCTGTATCCCGTGGTTATGGTTTTTGTAATGGTTCGGCTGAGTTCAATGGAGAGGTTGGATGTTCATCCCCGATATATGGCACCTGATAAACCGGCCTCATGACTGGCTGCAGATTATGTAGTTCAGGGAAAATTAAGACCATTGCCAACCTCGAATATGAGGGGTTTGATTATACGATTGTTTTTTGTAAAAGTTGTGATCTATTGCAATGTCTTGAACATCATCATGAGGTTTCTCCTGATTATGTCGATTTGGATTCCCTTAACATCGACTCGGAAAGGATCTGGTGTCAAGGACACCATAAGGCTTTCGCCTATAAAAAATGGGATAAAAATTTTAAATACCTGAATCAGACTAGGAATCATCCATTGCGCCTATTGGACATAGGATGCGGCACCGGAGGATTCTTGGAACACGCCCAAAACGGTGAATTTGAGTTGTACGGTTTCGATGCATCAAAAGCACAATCGGAATATGCCAGAAAGCGCTTTCCGAATGTAAGGTATGCAAGATCGTGCTCTGAATATTTGGTGGAACATGGTGACCGGAAGTTGCAATTTGATGTCATTACATTGTGGGATGTCATAGAGCACATCAGGAATCCATTAGATTATTTACGTGAAATGCGCGGAGTAATTCGCCCTGGGGGACTTGTTTATATTTCAACACCGAATGGATTAGCGAAATTGTGGAAGCTAAAGTTGTATAAATTGTTTTCCATAGAAATCGACCTTCGTGGCGAATTCATGCCTTGGGAGCACGTGTTCTATTATTCTCCCCGTTCACTTGAATACCTGCTGAGAAAGAGTGGATTCAAGATGTTGAAGCTTGGAGCAGTTCCATGCTACCGGAGGCCACTGTCCAAATTCGAAATTACAAGGCGAGCGTTATTTTTTAGCATGAAGATGTTTCCTTCAAGGGCTTTCCAGGTATACGCATGGGCATCAGCGTGAATATAATCCAGGCCCCCTCTTAATTTTTTGAGAATCGGCATCAATTTGCTTGCCCTTTACCCGATGGTATCGGGCGGAATGGAATTTTATATTCGCAATCTCTTGGATGCCTTGTTCAAGATAGATAGGTCCAACCAATATGTCCTCTTCACGAACCAAGACAACCATTGCACGTTTGCTGACGGTCAACCGAATGTGCAATGGGTGTTATGCGGGATCGGCGCACGTCCCCAATGGAAGCGGATCGCCTGGGAGCAGCTAATTCTGCCGTTGTTTGCGAAGAAGTATAGCCTAGACCTTCTTCATTCACCTACGTATACGTGGCCCGTTAGTTCAGGAGTCCCGGGTGTCGTCACCATCCACGACATGTTGTACCGCGTCCACCCGGAATTGATCCCTCGAACGAAGGTGACTTTCTGGAGGGTCTTCGTTCCCTGGTCCGCGAGGCGGTGTCATAAGATCCTCACGAGTTCGGAATCATCCAAGCGGGACATCGTGAGGTATCTGGGAGTTCCGTCGGAGAAGGTTACCGTCACCCCCCTTGCTCTCGATCGTCGGCTGGATACCGGGAAGCAACCTTCGGCAGACGAAATCGAAGGGGTTTGCGCAAAATACACAATCCGGAGGCCTTATCTCCTTGATGTGGGGGGTGTAGGGCGTCACAAGAATCCCGTCTCCTTGGTCAAGGCGCTGGCAATCCTGCGTGGGCGGACTGCCACGAAGGAATTGACACTGGTGATCACGGGGAATGACTACGGCTCAGCCGGGGAGATCAGGTCTTGCGCATATTCTTCCGGCCTGGAGGAGGCCGTCTGCCTCCCGGGATACGTGGCCCGGGAGGATCTGCCCGCCCTCTACGCAGGGGCCTTCGCCTACGTGACACCATCCATGTTCGAAGGATTCGGGCTGACCGTTCTCGAAGCTATGGCGTTCTGTACCCCGGTGGTCGTATCGGACCGTGCTTCGCTGTCTGAGGTGGCGGGAGATGCGGCGTTGACTGTCGATCCGGGACGGCCCGACCTGATCGCGGATGCGATCTATCGGATCGCGATGGACCCGGTGTTGCGACAAGATCTTATTAATCGAGGCCAGCGACGGGTCGAAGAATTCTCCTGGGAGCGCACCGCGAGGCTGACGCTGGAAGCGTATAGAGAGGCTTCCGAAAAGTCTTCAAGACATTGACGCACGAATCACCGCCGGAGATCATTAGGAAAGGTAATAGCATGGAATCCGGAAAGATACCGGTTTCCTTCGTCGTGCTCACGCAGAACGAGGAGTTCGACTGTTTCCTTCGGACGAAGATGGACGTCCTCGTCTTGGGCCATACGATGGTCGAAAGGGTATAACGCCAAGACGTGGGCATCCGGTTTGTTCACCAGTATTTCTTCCCGGACCTCTCCTCCGTTTCCCAGGTGATCAGCCAGATCGCTTTTTCCCTGGCGGATAAGGGGGAGGATGTTTCTGTCATCTGCAGCAGGAACCGTTACGACCAGGTACAAGGGGTTTCTCTACCTTCCACGGAGCGCGTGGGGAGGGTGGATATATATCGTTGCTGGGGGCCGTCTTTCGGACGAGGGACAATCGTCGGTAGAATCCTGGACATGGCATCCTTTTGTATCCTTTCCGTTGCTCGCTTGATGGTTTGCCGGCGTGTCGACACGTTCGTGTTCCTTACGAATCCGCCGCTCTTCCCCGTTTTCGGGCCATTGGTAAAAAGAATCCGGGGGGGGAGGTTTGTTTACATTCTGATGGATATCTATCCCGACATCCTGATACGCGCGGGCGCAGTAAGGGAAGGCAGTGTGGCGGCTCGGATTCTCCGGTGGATTGCCCGGGCTTCGTTGCGCGGTGCGGATACCGTGGTGGTTCTCGGCGAGGACATGAGGACGGTCGCGATCCGGTCCGGCGCATTCCCCGAGAAGGTCGTGACGATCAGAAATTGGGCGGACCCGGAAATGATTCATCCCGTTCCAAACCGGGTGAATCGTTTCCGGCGGGAGTGGGGCTTCGATGGAAAATTCGTGGTCGAATATTCCGGAAATCTTGGCGTCTCCCATTCGTTCGAAGATATTCTCGCCATTGCCGAGGAATTGGCGGATCACGATGAAATACGGTTCCTGTTCATCGGGGGGGGCGTTCGTTATAAGGAGGTGGAAAGGACCGTGTCTTCGAAAGGACTTGGCAATGTGGTGATGAAGCCGTATCAGGATGTCTCCTTTCTTTCTCACAGCCTTTCGGTGGGAGACGTTCATTACATATCCCTTCGAAATGGATTCGAGGGATTGGTCGTTCCAAGCAAGGCCTACGGGATCATGGCGGCCGGTCGCCCGATGATCTATCAGGGCGATCAGGAGGGCGAAATCGCACAGATGATCGTGCGGGAGCGGTGCGGAATCGTCGTGGCGGAGGGTGACCGGGCGGAATTGCGGGATGGAATCCTTCGGCTGTATCGGGACAGGGAAATGGCTGAGCGCATGGGGACGCTCGCTCGCATGGCGCTGGAAGAGAAATACTCCGCCACGATCGGTTTGGCTGAATATCGGAAGGTATTGGTGGCTGCGATTTGAGGGTCGTCGTAACGGGTTGTACCGGATTCATCGGATCCCACCTCATCCCGGCGCTGGCGAGAGCAGGGTACGACGTGGCAGGAATCGTCGAACCGGGAAGTGCAGGCGGTCTTGGGGATTTTCCGTCGCATATCGTCGATATCTGCGGAGGGGATGGGCTGGCGGCGGCGTTCATCAGGGCGGATATCGTCATCCATCTGGCTGCACGGAGTCATATCCTCCGGGAGCGGTCGATGGATGCGCTGTCCGAATATCGAAAAGTAAACGTTGAGGGAACCCGGAATGTCATCCGGGCGGCATCCGCGGCCGGCGTGAAACTCTTTCTACCCTTGAGTTCGGTGAAGGCCATGGGGGAGGGGTCGGAGAAGGTGCTGGACGAAGGGGACGACTGTCGACCGTCTACCCCCTATGGAATCAGCAAACTGGAATCGGAGGAGGCAGTCCGGGCGGAAGCGGTCGGGACGGGAATTACCGTGATGATCCTCCGCCTGCCGACAGTCTACGGCCCAGGGAACAAAGGGAATCTCCCACGCATGATCCGTTGGGCGGAGAACGGGTATCCGTTCCCCATATTCCATCCGGAGAATCTCCGGAGCATGATCTATGTGGGAAATGTTGTGGCCGGGATATTGGCACTCCTGAAGGCTTCACCGGCCGCGGGTACCACATACATCTTGAAGGATCGGGAGGACTATTCCACCACGATGTTATATAGCGCCATCTGCAATGCGCTTGGGAAGAAGCCGCGTTATTTGCCGCTTCCCTCCCTGGCGGTGCGAATGGGTGGGTTGCTGTCGGAAGATTTCCGTAAAATCACCGGTTCTTTTCGGGTAAGCTCTGCGAAATTCGAGAAGGATCTCCACTTTACTCCCCCCTTCACCCTGGAGGAGGGAATAGAAAGGACCGTGGAGTGGTACAAGCGTTCGGCCCGGTAACCTTCGGGGCCGCCGCCCTTTCCCTGGCGGTGTCCGCCGCGGGGGTCTGGGTGACCATCCGTGTGGCCCATATGGTCGGGACCATCGATGTGCCCAACGAGCGCAGTTCGCATTCCACCCCTACCACGCGGATGGGCGGTATCGCGATGGTCGCTGCCGTTGTCCTTTCGCTGACGAGCTGGGCTTTCCTCGCCGCGGGTGAAGTTTTTTTTGCAGGTTTGGTCTGGACCGTTCCCCTTTTTGCGTTGGCGATGTCCGGTTTGGGATTATGGGAAGACCTTACCGGGTTGTCTCCCATGTTTCGTTTCGTGGTGCAGAGTGTCTGTTCCGTGGCAATCCTTCTGTTGTTGGCCATGAGAGTTCCCTGGTTCCGAGTGGAGGGATACATCCTCCCTCCGGTGTTCTGGGTTCCCTTGGCAGCTTTTTGGGTCGTGTGGATGATGAATCTTTACAACTTCATGGATGGGATCGACGGCCTGGCAAGTGGGGAAGCCGCCGTAGCCGCGTCCTTTTTCTTCCTTGTCTTTGCGCGCAACGGCGAATCCGGGTGGGCGGTGGCGAACCTTTTGGTGGCCGCTGCGTCGATGGGGTTTCTCGTGCACAATTGGCCTCCGGCAAACGTTTTCATGGGGGATATGGGGAGCTATTTCCTCGGTGCGTTCTTCGGGATGCAGTCCATTGCGGCGGCCCTTACCACACCGGTTCCCTTTGTCGTCCTGGTGCTCCCTTTTTCCAACTTTCTCTTGGATACGACCGTGACGCTCCTGCGGAGAATGGTGCGCCGGGAGAAGTGGTATCTCCCCCATCAGACCCACTTCTACCAGAGGATGATCATCAGACTCGGTATGTCCAACCGGAAGGTGACCCTCCTGGAACTGGCGGGTGCGGCCGCCTCGTGTGGAGCGGCGTTCGCGTACACTCTCCTGGGAGCGAAGGGAAGGTTCGTACTCGTCGCTGTGGTCATCGCTACGTTCGTATCCGCCGGTCTTGCGATACGAAGGAAGGAGCAGCGCTGAGGACGCTTGGCGAGGAATAGTTGTTTCCTGTATCCGTCGGGACTGTTATGTTGATGCTTTTCAGAGGAGAGGCCATGATTCGGCGCACTACTTGGGTAGCGATCCTGCTTGTCGTTTTCTCCTTGATCGGCGTGCATTCCGTTCGGGCCGCCGACCCGTATGGTTCCGCCGCCGGGAGTTTGGAGCAGACCCCATCCACCTATCAAGGTGCAATGGGGTATCAGGGAGCAACGGGTTCCTTCCCCGGCGCTCAAGGGGACGGTTCCTCCCGCGAGAGTTCTGCCGCGTCGATGGAAACGGGGGTGTCGCCGCCGCTGCCTCCGCTGCCGCCGGAAGGCCAGTCCGCGTTCGAGCAGATGGTTTCCGGGAAAGTGGAGATCACGAGGCAGCAGTTCGAGGTGATACGGAAGGATCCGACCATCCGCTTCATGAATTCCATGGGGGTGACCCCTCCGGGCACCATCCTCGTGCCCATTAAAATCATCCCCGATCCGGAGAAGAAGGGATTCCGCCCGATTCAGCCGATCGGGCCACAGACGATCCTGCCGACGGACGTGGAGGCGGGATACCTGGTCGGTCCTTCCGATCGGATCGGGGAAGTGTTCCGCCTCCTCGGGATCAGCAGCCCCCATTCGATTTCGATGGACCTCAAGCACTTCGGTCACGACCTGTTCCTCCAGGGGCGCACCGGTTTTCTCACGACGAACCGGTTGCCGGTGGGTCCCGATTACATGCTCGGTCCCGGGGACGAGGTGAAAGTCAGGGTCTGGGGAAAAGTCGAAGGGGCGTGGAACCTCACGATCGAGCGGGACGGCACGGTGCGGATGCCGAAGGTCGGAGTCGTCGCGTTGGGCGGCTTGACCTTCGAGCAGGCCCGGGAGGCGTTGCAGAAAGAGTTTTCCAGATACTACAGCGGGTTCGAGATGAACGTCACCCTCGGGGCGCTGCGGACGATGTCCGTCTACGTCGTTGGCAGCGCGCGGCAGCCGGGGGCCTACACGGTTTCCTCCCTCGCGACGGTGGTCAACGTCCTGATCCAGGCCGGCGGACCGACCAAGTCGGGATCGATGAGGGACATCCAGATCCGCCGGGGTGGAAAGCCGGTCGCCCACTTCGACATGTACGATTTCCTGCGGCGGGGAGACAAAACCGGTGACCAGCGTCTCCAGCCGGAGGACGTGATCTTCATTCCTCCGGTCGGACCGGTCGCCGCGATCGCGGGAAGCGTGAACGCACCGGGCCTGTACGAGTTAAAGGGGGAACGGACCGTTTCCCAGTTGGTCGAGTTGGCGGGGGGGTTGAACACGGTGGCGTTCAAGGGACGCCTCCAGATCGAACGGATCGTGGACAGCAACCGGCAGGTCGTCTTCGAATCCGACCTCGAGGAGTCGAAGGGGAAGGAGGTCGACCTGCGTTCCGGGGATGTCCTCAAGGTCTTCCAGGTCGTTCGGGATCGTCGGACGGTCCGGATCACGGGGGCCGTGCAGCGGGAAGGCGAGTTCGGGTTCACACCCGGCATGACGGTCAAGGACCTGGTCGCGCTCTCCGGCGGCACAAAATATTACGCCTATCTGAAAGAGGCGGAGTTGTCCCGGTTGCACGTCAGCGATGCGGGCCCGAAGGTCGAGAAGATGAACGTCGACCTGGAGAAGGCGATCGCCGGGGATCCCCTTGCGAACCTGGCCCTGCAGGAGGATGACCAGGTTTTCGTCCGCGCCATCCCGGAGTGGAGGATGTACAGCCAGGTCGCGGTCCTGGGGGAATTCCGCTTTCCCGGAACGTACACGGTCCGGAGAGGGGAAAAGCTCTCTTCCCTGATTGAGCGGGCCGGCGGGTTCACGGAGAAGGCCTATCCGAGGGGCGCCATGTTCACGAGGGAAAGCGTCCGGGAGCTCCAGCAGAAAAGGCTCATGGAATCCATCGAGCGGCTGGAACGGGACCTGCTGGCCCGGGGGTCGGCCAGCCTCTCCGTGGCGGCGTCTCCCGAGGAACTGAAGGCGAAGGAGGGGGAGATCCTGCAGAGTAAGGAACTGATCGCCAAGCTGAAGACCGTGCAGGCGACCGGAAGGATGGTGCTGGAGATCGGCTCGCTCGATGCGTTGCGAAACTCCATTTACGACATCGATCTCGAGAACGGGGATTCCCTGCTCATCCCGGAAAATCCCCGGAGTCTCCAGACCCTCGGTGCCGTGTTCAACCAGACGGCGTTCGTGTTTGATCCCACGAAGGCCCTTCCGGACTATATCGAGATGGCGGGAGGCTACACGGAATCCGCCGACAAGGACCGGGTTTTCGTGTTGAAGGTAAACGGGTCGGCGGTCCAGCCGAGGGAGGGCGGCCTCTTCCTCTTTTCCAAAGCGACGTATACGACGAGAGACGGGAAGCCGCTCCTTGAGCCCGGCGACAGCATCGTGGTCCCCGAGAAACTGGACCGGACCGCCTGGCTGCGGGAGTTCAAGGACATAACCCAGATCATCTTCCAGATCGCCGTGTCTGCGGGCGTCGTGGTCGCGCTGTTTTAAGGACCCCGGGCGATGGAGCAGAGAATGGAATCCCATACGGTGCCTCAAGAGGATGGAATCGACCTGGCGGTACTGTTCCGCGCACTGTCCCGGAGGTGGCGGCTGATTCTCGGAATTACCGCTGCTTCCGCCGCCGTCGCGCTGGTCGTCTCCCTGTTGCTCCCCGTCTATTACAAAGCAGAAACAAGGATCCTTCCTCCCCAGGATAAAGGGAGCAATCTTGCATCCCAGTTGCTGGGTCAGGCGGGAGGGCTGATCGCGATGGCGGGCGGAGCCGCAGGCGTCAAGTCCCAAGGTGAGCTGTTCGTGGCGATGACGAAGTCCCGGACGGTCCTGGACCGCATGGTCGACCGGTTCGACCTGAGGAAACTCTACGAGGGGAAATACCGTGAGGATGCCCGGAAGAAGCTCGTCGAATTCCTCACGGTCCGGGAGGACCAGAAGAGCGGGATCATATCCCTGACAGTGGAAGACCGGGACCCGAAACGGGCTGCCGACATGGCCAACGCGTTCGTCGAGGAACTGAAATCCCTGGCCGGCGGGCTGGCGATATCGGAAGCCGGCCAGCGGCGCATGTTCTTCGAGGAACAGATCCGGCACACGAAGGAGTCGCTCTCCATTGCCGAGGAGGAGGTCAAGGGGTTTCAGCAGCGGACGGGGGCGTTCCAGGTCGACGCCCAGGCGAAAGCCATCATCGAGGGGATCGCCAATCTCCGTGCGAGGATCGCGGCGAAGGAGGTCGAGGCCAAGGTCCTTCGGTCGTTCGCTACCGCCCAGAATCCCGACTTGCAGCGGACCGAGGAGGAGATCCGGGCCCTTCGGACCGAATTGGAAAAAGTCGAGTCGGGAAAGGGGCGGGGGTTCGACCCTCTCATGTCCTATGGGCGGATGCCCGCGATAGGCACGGAATACCTCCGGAAACTGAGGCAACTGAAATACAACGAGACACTTTACGAACTCCTGGTGAAGCAATTCGAACTGGCGAAACTGGACGAGGCGAGAGACGCGGTCGTCATCCAGGTGATCGATCGGGCGGTTCCTCCGGAGCGGAAGTCCAGACCGAAAATAAGTTTGATCGTAATGATGTCCACATTTCTTGGTTTCCTTTTATCCACGGGAGTTTTATTGACGGCGGAAATCAGAAAAACCGAGCGGGCACTTCGTCACGGGTAATACGCCGAACCGTCCTTTTTACCCGATGGGCGGGAAGTGAACCTCGAGTCCTTAAAATATTTTCTTTCAACATTATAATCCGCCAAAACCGACGACTTTAATCGTAACCTGAACCCACTGCAAGTAAGCGGTGGAGTATTCTATTGGGTGTTTGCGCCTTGGAAAGAAAAAATCTAATAAATTTGGCATCGCTTACGACGATTCAGATGTCGAATGCGGTGCTGCCTTTGATTATTTTTCCGTTTACCTTAAATGTAATCGGATCCGATATGTATTCAAAGGTGGTGCTTTCTGAGGCTCTGGCTCTTTTTGCTCTGCCATTTGTCTTATATAGTTTCGAGGTTGATGGTGTATCTAAAATAGTAGGGCTGGATATTAGGGGGGACATAAAGGAAATATCAAAAGTATTCAGCGAGGTCTTCTGCCTTCGAATGTCTATATTTATCTTGTGCCTCATAGCAATATTGCTGTTGAGTCCTTTACTGGGAAAAGAAGTGTTAGTTCTAGTGTATTGTTGGATGTTAATCCCTTTTAGTCACATCCTTCAGTCATTTTGGCTCTTCCAGGGGATAGAAAGAAATGCCCCAGTGGCATTATTTAATTTCGTAAGTCGACTCGCATGTGTTGGATTGGTAGTTTTGTTGGTGAGGAAGCCAACGGACTATTATTGGGTGCCGATAATTATCGGATTGTGTTACATGGCTGGGGGTCTATTGTCACTGGCATATGCCGTTTTAAGATATAAACTGAGACTCCGTTTTTTCCCTTTTAACGAGTTAAAGGAGTCGATCAGTAGTGGGAAAGATATATTTCTAGGCAATCTGTCTGTAATGCTTTTTCGCGACATGAACATACTCATATTAGGCTTTGTAAGTGGCGATGGGAAAGCGATCGCTGCATACTCGATAGCCGAAAAGCTAATTAAGAGCATACAAGCCACAATGCGTCCGTTGAATCAGTTGTTTTTCCCGAAGGTAGTGCGGTTGACTAAAGAATTTAAGGAACCGAGCAAGCTTATTTTCAAAAAAATACTTCGTTTAACTTTACCCCAAGAAACTGTACTTCTTGTAATAGGCGCCCTATTCATTGCGGGTTTCAATATTATCGAAAACCGGGTTC
>Ga0315273_10005237_pt1 | contig 16043 bp, 13 predicted proteins | sample YL17G02_0_MG_FD_205753 | JGI IMG/M metagenome (GOLD analysis project Ga0315273, IMG submission 205753) | Sediment microbial communities from Yellowstone Lake, YNP, Wyoming, USA - YL17G02_0 | ecosystem: Environmental > Aquatic > Freshwater > Lake > Sediment | place: USA: Wyoming | collected...
CTTCCCGAATCCCCCGGCGACGCTGCTCTGGCGGCTGAGGAACTAGCCTTTCCTGGGGCTTCTCGTAATCGTAATCGTAATCTTAATCGTAATCGATCTTCGCGGCGGCGGGGGGGCGGCGGCGGAGGAGGATCGATTACGATTACGATTACGATTACGAGAGAAGACGACCTCCCGGAACAAAAACTACTTTGAAGATCTGGCCTTGGCCCCACGTCCCCTCTCGATGACGACCGACTACGCCAGCGTGAGCGCGGGCTGTCCCGAGCCGTACCTGCGGCGGATCGCGGAGGCGGGCTTCTCGCACCTCCACTGGTGCCACCAATGGAACACGGATTTCGTCTATGCGGCATGCGAGATCGAGCAGATCGCGGCGTGGATGCGGGAACTCGGCTTGAGCCTGACCGATCTTCATGCGTCGGCGGGCGCGGAGAAGAACTGGTGCTCCGCCCGGGAGTACGAACGGCTCGCCGGCATCGAGTTAGTGGAAAACCGGCTCGACATGGCCGCGCGGCTCGGCTCCGACGTGATCATCCTGCACATCCCGCTGGAGCCCGCCGACCCGGCGGAAAACCGCAGCTATTGGTCCCGGCTGCGCGCATCGCTCGACGCGCTCCATGCCCCCGCGCGAGACCATGGCGTTCGCATCGCCATCGAGAACCTGAGCAAGGACAACTTCGACACGCTGGAGCGCCTGTTCAGCCTCTACGACGCCGGCTACCTCGGCCTCTGCTACGACTCGGGACACGGCAACGTCGCAGGAAACGGTCTCGATCGCCTGGACCGCGTCAAGGACAGGCTGATCTCCGTCCATCTCCACGACAACGACGGGACGGGCGACCAGCACAAGCTGCCCTTCGAGGGGACGGTCGACTGGCCGCGCCTGGCGCGCATCCTCGCCGAATCCTCCTACGGCAAGCCCGTGAGCATGGAGTCCAACACACGCTCCTACGAGCAAGGCGTGGACGAGCGGGCGTACCTGATGCAGGCGTTCGAGGCCGGAGTCCGGCTGAGCGAGATGATTGCAGCGCGCCGCGTGCGCCCGCAATCCAGAGGCTGAGAGCGTCCTGACACAAGGTGTCTTGGGAGGGCGAAGCTCCGGCTGAGCCTCGTCTCTGGCCCGCTCGAGACGGCTCGGCGGGAGCCTCGCCCTCCCACCGTGTTTGCAGAGCGGTTCACTTCGGTGGCGCGGAGGAGACGCGGGCGGGCGCGGGGGCGCGGGAGAGGATGATGTCGCGGAGCCAGTACTGGGCGCCGGCTCGGTTGCCTCCGAAGCCGGCCATCAGATACTCGCCGACGCAGAGGTTCTGGAAGTTGGGCTCCCAGACCATCAGGTAGGGATCGTTGGGATAGAGGCGGCGGAGCGCCTGGCCGAGGTTGAACGTCACGGGATGCCAGTGGCCGTCCGCCTCGACGCCCTCGAAGCGGCCCAGCGTTTGCGCGGGACTCGAATCCGCCGTCGGACCGCTCAGGATGACCCGATACAGCTTGCCCTGGCAAGAGAAGTAGAAGTCGACCTTGGCCTCCGGGGTGAGCCTGACCTCGAAAGACAGCTTGGGCCGCTCGACGGCGGAGAAGACGCGGGGACGCAGGCCGATGGCGAACGGGCCGCCGCCGACGGTGTTGGTGATCTCGTAGATGGAGCCTGCGGTGGTGATGCGGGCCTCGCCGGCGGAAACGTCGTTGGTGAGGACGGCGTCGGCGAAGGGGGCGGCATCCCGCAGGGAGGGCATGGGCGGGCTGAGCTGGGTCGCCGCGACGCGGGCCTTCCCGACCAGGAGGCCGTTGCCGAGCGTCCAGATGCCGGCGTAGCCGCCCGCGAGGGGCTTGGGATCATCGAAGTCGATGGCCAGACGGTCCCAGACGTAGAGGCGGACGCGGCGCTTCTCCTTGGTCAGCTTGATGTGGACCCAGCCGCGGTGCTGGGAGTAGATCTCGTTGCCGCCCATCATCTGCTCGGGCAGGAGCAGGGAGCGGTCGGTCGTGGAGGCGACCTGGCGGCCCTCGCGAAGGAGCAGGGTCATGCGATTCTGGCAGGCGCCGACGATCGCACAGTAACCACTCGACGGCGAGCGGCCGTCGCCGCAGATGTTCACGCCGATGTCGCGCTCGGACTCGAACGGCGGATTGCGGTCGAACATCATGACGCCGACGTGGACGTCGAAGTAGCAGTTGCCTTCGAGGCGGCACTTGTTCCAGATGGCGAGCAGGTCGTCGCTGCGGCCGCCGAAGAAGGACCATCGCGGGTCGCAGACCCAGCGGTTCATCACTTCCCAGTGGCCGCGCATGACGTGCCAGTTCGTGGGGCAGCCGTTGAAGTAGTCTTCGACGACGCAGGGGGTTTCGAGCCGGACGGCGCTCGTGGCGACGCCGCCGACGGCCAGCTCAGATCCGGTCAGCGGGCTCGGGTCCTCGAATTCCAGCCAGGGCTTGTCGTCGCGGAGGACGGCGACGCGCGCGCCCGAGCGGGAGAGCGTGATCTGCTTCGGGGGCTCGCCGGCCAGGGTTCGGGTGGCGATCTCCTTCCCCTGGCGTTTGAGCGTGGCGCGGCGGGTCTCGACTGCGTAGTCGAAGGCGTAGCCCGCATCCGGCTCGCGCGTGCCGGCCGAGACGATGAGCTTGAGCTTGTCGTAGGCGGGCAGGGCGGTGCTGATGGCCACGTCGCCGGGGAAGTTCGACTTGTTCCAGGCGATCGCCTCGGACCAGTTGCGCGCCCAGGCCTCGGCCGGGTCGGCCCAGGCCCGCATGATGCGGTCGGTCCGCTGGATGGGATTCTTGGTGCCCTGGTCGCCGCGGCGGCGGAGTTCGTCGGGAGCGCCGACGGCGATGTCGTCGAAGGAGATGACGCCGGGCTGCTCCGCCCACAGGCCGATGCGTCCCGGCACGATCGCGTCGTCGCAGGCTTCGACGACCGTCAGGCCATCGACGGAGCACGTGGCCTTGAAGGCGCCGAGAGCGTCGCCGCCGACCGTCACGCTCGGCGCGTAGAAATCGTGGGGGAGGAAGCTGCCCTCGCGGCTGGCGAGCAGCGTGGGCTGCCCGCCGCGGACTCGCTCGAGCAGGAACTGGCCGGGAGCGCCGTTCTTGGCCGCACCGACCCAGCGGAAGACATGGTAGTCCTTCGGCCCGAGGTAGGCGAAGACGAGGCCGAAGGCGCCGACGCCGTGGGTCTGGGTGGCGCAGGAGAAGCGGTAGTCGGTCCAGAAGTCGAAGCCCGTGGCGATGAGGGCCGCGCGGTCATGGTGCCACGGCTCGATCGACTCCTGGCGGCGGGTCCTGCCCCAGATCACCAACTCCCGCTTGAGTTCCAGCGAGCGCAGGGCGCCGTCGTGCTCGACGACGAGTCTGACCGGATCGCCGACGTTGCCGTCGAGAAGGCCCATGGCTTCGGTCGCGCTGCGGACGTCGCGGTCGTTGATCTTGCGGACCGCGTCGCCCTGGCGCAGCCCGGCGCGTCCTGCGGGCGAGTTGCCCGCCAGGCGCTCGATGCGCGGATAGCGCCCGCCGCCGAGCTGGACGCCGATGCCGACGAAGGCTTCGCGGGTGCGGCCGCGCGATGCCTCGTCCTCGAGGTCATCGAAGAGCGCCAGCAGTTCGGCCGGGTTGGCGCTCTGCTCGGGAAAGGACAGCGAACTCAATGCCCAGCGCCCGCGGATGGGCTCCCAGACGCCCGTCTTCGGCTCGGGGTCCGGGAAGTCGTCCGCGAACCGCACGGGCTCCCGAGGCAGGATCCGGATCGACGCCACCTTGGTTCCGGGGGAGACGCCGACTCGGACCGCCGGCGGGGCCGCGAGCTTGGCCGCCTCGCGGCCGTACACCCAGCGGCCGTGGGCGCCGAGCAGAAGGGCAGTGGGGGTGCGCTTGACGAAGAACCCCGGCGGGGCCGCGGCGTCCACCGTTCCGCGAGCCGCCTCGGCGCCCTGGGCGGCGACGGACCATTGCCCGTCCTTGACGGAAAGGACGACCCCTTCGGATTCGCAATCGAGCGTCGAGGGGCCGGCCGCCTGCCCCGCGGAGCTGAGGCTGATGACCGAGAGATAGCCGTCCGCGGGGGTGGCGTGCAAGGCGCGGCGCTGCCAGGTCAGGCCGTCTTCGGCTCCCCAGGTGCTTCCCAGGGAGATCGCAAGGCATGACAAGGCGCCCAGCCATGCCAGATCCCGAAGGACGAACCGGCGTGGGGCGGGCGAGTCGGAAATGCGTTGGAGCGAAGTTCTCATTCCGGAACCGCTACGGGAACGCGACGGACACCGAGCTGGACAGTGACCTTGACCGGCGCGGCGTCGCGCAGGATACCCAGAGTGATGTTCTGGAGGGGCTTCTTCCCCTGCATGGCGCGCTCGAGGTCGGCACGCGTCTTGATCGGGAGATCATCGAACGACTGGACGAGGTCGTTCTTCTTGATGCCGGCCTGTGCGGCGGGCGCCCCTTCGCGGAGATCGGTGACGAGGACGCCCGTCGTGGCCTTCAGCTTGAGCTGTTCGGCGAGTTCCGGCTGGAGGTCCTGGCCGTCGAACCCCATCCACGCGCGTTCCTCGAACTTCTGGGGGGCAGGGGCCGCGGGCGGGGCCTCCGGCCCGGCCACGGGCTGGCCCGGCCGGGCGAAACGGCGAACGCGGCTCCCCATCTGTTCGGAGACCATCTCCGTCATTCGTGCCAGGAGATCCTTCTGTAGCGTCCCCTGAGTGCGGTCCAGGTTCTGAATCTGGATGTCGTGGTCGTCGACGCGTTTCTGGAGCGGGCGGAGGTCCTTCTCGTGCTGCTCCACGAGCTTCTTGAGCGCGGCATTCTCGGCCTTCAGGTCATCGACCGTCTTGCTCAGTTCGGCGTTCGTGCCGCCGCCCGAGCAGCCGAGGACTGCCGCGCCGAGGGCCGCGAGGATGACCCCCAGGCCGCCACGCCACGCCCTTGTTTTCGCACCCCTGTCCATGTGTTCCGGCTCCTCCAGTCCAGTGCGGGCCTGCCGTTTCTTCGCCGGGCGCCACTATACCACACTCGCCCGCGTGATTTCAAGGTGCATGAGCGCCGGGAGTATGGCTCCTGTTCTTGGGGTCTTTTCGTTGTCCAGTCTGCCTTGCTCGTGCTCGTGCTCCTGCTCGTGCTCCGTTTTGTCCTTCCCCCGCGCCGGGAGAAGAGGAGCAAGAGCACGAGCACGGCAGACGTAAAGCCCTGAACCCCAAGAATAGGGAGCGGAGTTGCCATAGCTGGGGGCAATACTCGGGCGCTGGTGAGAAATGTGGGCTAGGACGCGGCCTGGCGGCCGCGGCGTTCGAGCCAGAGGACGACGATCACCCCGATGAGGCCGAGGACGAGCGCCCCGATGGTGAGGAGCACGGCCGCCGTCTGCTCGCGAAGCTCGGCCCGGGCCGATGGGGTCCCGTGCTGGCGGTTCAGTTCCGCCACGCGGACGCTCACATCGTACCAGCAGAACGAGCAGAAGGCCACGACCAGGCTCAGGAAGACGACGAGCAGGAAGCGCATCCGGGCTCGGCCGCTCAGCCGCCACTGCCAGAAGCCCAATACGAAGACGAAGAGCGCGAGGCACCCGCCCGCCGCGGCGAGGACCAGGACATCCTCGGGCTGCGTGCGCGCCGAGAGGCTCGCGTGCCTGGCGAAACTCGATCGGGCGAGCGCCCAGGCGAAGAGGAGCGCCAGCGTCGCCTCGGCCACGGACAAGGCCACCATGAGGCGGCGCGGCTCGGCGGGCGAGGTTGAAACAGGGGTATTCTGCTTGCGCGCCATGGGTCCTATCTGTCCTATTCGTCTTAACGCGGCAAGCCGCAACCGAAGGAGCGCTCGGCGATCCAATATTCAATATCCAACACCCAATATCCAATGTCCAAGTAAGACCGAAGCGGACCGGGTCGCCCTCTTACTTCGTCATTGAGTATTGGATGTTGAGTATTGGACATTGGGCTTTTCAACTCCAGGTGACATGCGCGCAAGGCGCGCACATGTTGCGACGGAAGGATCTATATGACCTATGTGCTCCGGGCTGGCGGCGCTCAGCCGCCTTCAGCGGGCTGCCCGGCGTACAGGATCGGGTCTGGCACGCCCGCCTCGCGGAAGCCGCGGAGGCGCAAGAGGCAACTGTCGCAGCGGCCGCAGGCGACGTAGTCGCTCTGGTAGCAGGACCACGTCAGGTGGAAGGGGGCGCCCAGACTGGTCCCCAAGCGAACCACGCCCGCCTTGGTCAGATGGAGAAGCGGCGCCTGGACCGCGAGCCGCGTCTCGGGCCGGGTGCCCGCCTCGATGAGGCGGTTGAAGGCGTCAACAAAGACGCCGCGGCAATCGGGGTAGCCCGAGCTGTCCTCCTCCATCGCACCATAGAAGACCGCCCGCGCCCCGAGCACCTCGCCCCACGAGGTCGCGGCGGAGAGCAGGTTGGCGTTTCGGAAAGGGACGTAGGAGACGGGGATGCCTGGGCGGCCGAGCTGGCCCTCGGGGACAGCGATGGCGGAATCGGTGAGGCACGAGCCGCCGACCGCCGCGAGATGGCGGAGGTCCACGACCAGACGCCGGGCGTCGGGCACGTGGTAGAAGTCGGCGATGGCGTGGAAGGAGCGGAGTTCTCTGGCCTCGGTCCGCTGGCCGTAGTTGACGTGGAGCATGGCCACGTCGTGCTCGCGCGCGGCCAGGGCCACGAGCACGCAGCTATCCATTCCTCCGCTCGCCAGGACGACGGCTCTCGATCGGTCCATCTTCCTCGTCCAAGCCAGTCATCCTCCGCGGCATCATCATAGGTGATCCAGCCAGAAGACGCAAACGGGCAGGTGACAGGGAGAATCGCCCCGCGCGATGGGGAAGCCTCCGGAAAGGGTCAGCCCCGGGAAAGGTGCGACAGCCTTTGGAGTGCGGCGGCTCGACGCCGCCTTCCTCTCTTCTGCGGGCGTTTCGCCCGCTTTGGAGTGCGGCGGCTCGACGCCGCTTTAGCGAGGTCGCGGACCTCGCTTCCGTGGTGCCGGGGAACCGGGACAGGCCGTCGCCTCACCCCCCGTCCCGCAAGGCGACCGACGGACTCGGCTTCCCTGTCGCCCACGCTCGCCCCGAGGCGGAAAGCGGCGTCGAGCCGCCGCACTCCAAACGCTGCCGCACGCGGCGGGCTCAGTAAGCCCGTCGCTGGCGGGAGGAGTTGACGCCGAGGGCCTTGCGGTACTTGGTGACGGTGCGGCGGGCGATGTCGAGTCCGTCGGCCTGGAGCTTGGCGGCGATCTCGTCGTCGGAGAGCGGGTTCGACTTGTCTTCGGCCTCGATGACCTGCTTGACGAGCTGCTTGACGCTCTTGCGCGAGCGCACCCTGCCGTCCGTGGTGCGGGTGCCGCCGGTGAAGAAGAACTTCAGGGGGAAGATGCCGACGGGCGTCTGCATGTACTTGTCGGAAATCGCGCGGCAGACGGTGGAGACGTGGACGCTGGTGGCCCCTGCGATCGTCTGCATCTTGAGCGGGACGAGGTGGGCGACGCCTTTCTCGAGGAACGGCTTCTGGATGTCGACGATCGAGCGGGCGATCTTCTGGAGCGTGTTGCGGCGCTGCTCGATGGAGTCGATGAGCCAGCGGGCGGACTGGATCTTCTTGCGGATGTAGTCCTTGGCCGGCTCGCTCGTGCGGTCGTCGCGGAGCAGGCGGGAGTAGGCGGTGTTGATGTAGATGCGCGGCAGGCGGTCGTCCTCGAGGCGGACCTGGTACTGGCCTTCGATCAGCTCGACGATGACATCGGGGATGACGTAGGGCGAGACCTCGGTGGAGAAGGCGAGGCCGGGCCGGGGGTTGAGGTGGCTGATGAAGGCGACGGCCTCCTTGATCTCGTCCATGGACCGGCCCATGGCCTTGGTGACCTTGGGGAGGCGGTTCATGTAGAGGTCTTCGAGGTGGTGTTCGATGAGATCGCGGGCGAGGGTGTGGTTCTCGGGGTCGCCGCGCATCTGGAGGAGGAGGCACTCGCGGAGGTCGCGGGCGCCGATTCCCGGCGGGTCGAGATTCTGGACGATGCTGAGCGCTTTCTGGGCTTGATCGAGGGTGGCGCGGCCCTCCATCGACTCGACGATGTCTTCGAGGCCATACTGGACGTAGCCATCGTCGTCGATGTTGTAGATGATGTTTTCGGTGACCTCGTCGAGGTCGTGGGGGAGGTCGAGGAGGTGGTACTGGTCGAAGAGGTAGTCCTGGAGGGAGACGGGCCGCGCGGCGGTGTTCTGCATCGCCTCGAACTTGCGGTCGGTCTCGGAGCCGTCGACGACGCGGCGCACGGTCTGCGAGGCGTAGTCGCGCCAGGACTCCTCGATCTCCTCCATTCGATCGAACTCGGCGTTGCTGGCGGTGCGCTCGTCGTGAGGCCGCTCCTCCTCGGGGACCGGCTCGTCCTCGTCGGGGAGCAGTTCCTGCATCTCGAGGACCGGGTTCTCGACCAGTTCCTGCTTGATGCGCTGCTGGAGTTCGAGGGTGGGGAGCTGGAGGATCTCGATCGACTGGATGATCTGAGGGGCGAGCTTCATGCGAAGCTCGGGGCGCTGCTGTAGGAACGCTTCCATGCGCATCTGCATCGAACCATCCTCCAGGGACGGAGGCTATTGTCGGATTAAGCACCCACTACATGGATAGCCCGAATCGCGTCCCACGTCAAGAGGCAATCGGAAATTGGCCGTGACCGCCGCTGTCTGGGTTTCGCCGTCTTGTCTTCAATCGTCCTCGTCCTCGACTCCTCTCTTCCAGGCTCAAGAAAGATCGATTACGAGGACGAGAGGAGAATCTGCCCGAAGGGATCCGATCACGGCTTCACCTCCCGGCGCCCGTCGAGGGCGTCGCGGAGGATCGTATCGCTCGAATACTCGATCTGGCTGCCCGTCGGAATGCCACGGGCAGGGAGAGTGACCTTTGTGCCGAGGGGCCGGAGGACTTTGGCGAGGTGTTGCGCCGTGACGTCGCCCTCCAGGTCTGGATTGGTGTATAGAATGACCTCGCTGACGCCTCTGCGCTGGACACGCTGGACCAGTTGATCGATGGTCAGGTCCTCGGGGTGGACGTCTTCGAGTGGGGCGATGCGCCCCATCAGAACGTGGTAAACGCCGCGATAGGAGCCGACGCGCTCGATGGCAAAGAGGTCGCGGGGCTGCTCGACGACGCAGATGAGCGAGGCATCGCGCTTGGGGTCGGAGCAGATCGGGCAGGGGTCGGCCTCCGTGATGTTCGAGCAGATCGAGCAGCGGCGGGTGTTGCGCTTGACGTCGCGGATCGCCTGGGCGAGCGCCATGGCCTCGGCCTCAGGCACCTTGAGGACGTGGAGCGCCAGGCGCTCGGCCGAGCGCGGCCCGATCCCGGGCAGCTTCTCGAACTCGGCCATCAGGCGGGTGAGGGATTCGGTGTAGACGTTGGACAAGGCTCGCTCCGGGCGCGAAGAATGGGACCTGTGGGACGGGTGGGACCGGTGGGACCGGAGGGACTCATCACCCCAACTGGTCCCACAGGTCCCACCTGTCCCACCCGTCCCACTCAGAACATGCCGGGGACATTGGCCCCTCCGGTCACCCTGTTCATCTCTTCCTGCGCCATCTCGCGCGACTTCTTGAGCCCCTGGCGCGAGGCGGCCAGGATGAGGTCTTCGAGCATGGCGGGATCCTTGGGGTCGATCACCTGGGGATCGATCTTCACGCCGACGATGTCCTGCTGGCCGTTGACGTAGACACGGACCATGTTGCCGCCGGCCGTGCCTTCGACGATGCGTTCCTTGAGGCCCGATTGGACCTCGGCCATGCGCTGCTGCATTTTCTGCGCCTGGCGGACCAGGTCGCCCATGCCACCGCCACCACCAAAGCCTCGAGGCATTTGCTATTTCTCCACTTTGACAATGGTGCCTTCGAGAATCCGAAGGGCCTCTCGGACAACGGGATTGCGCTGAGCCTGCTCTTCCATCTTCGTCTTGGCTTCGAGGAGCTGCTCGAAGGAGGGGGGGGCCGCGTTCGGGGCGCCGCCTTCAGGCGATCTTCCCTCTTCGTTTGGAGTCCCGCCTTTAGGCGGTCTTCCCTCTTCGTTCGGAGTCCCGCCTTCAGGCGGTCTTCCCTCTTCGTTTGGAGTCCCGCCTTCAGGCGGTCTTCCCTCTTCGTTTGGAGTCCCGCCTTCAGGCGGTCTTCCCTCTTCGTTTGGAGTCCCGCCTTCAGGCGGTCTTCCTGCCGGCTCGTCGGCCGGCGACCTAGCGTCCGGACGGGCGGCTGCCTCCCTCGGCTCCTCGGTCACGGGGAAAGGGCGCGCTTTCGAGTCCTCCTGAGCAGAGAGTGCTGCGGGTCTCGGCGCCGCCGCGGGGGGTCGATGCGCGCTCGGAGCGGCGGGCGCCGGCTGGGGCGCCTGCGGCCGGAGGGCCGGGCTGGCCGGGGCGGAGGCGCCGAGGCTGGCCTCGAGGGCGTGGAGCCGCCGAAGAACCTCGGCGAGCGGCTGAAGGCCGTCGCTTTGCGCCAGCTTGACGAACGCCAGCTCGATGGGGACGCGGCTCTGGGAGCCTTCCTTGACCTTGCGGAGCGTGTCCCAGAGCACCTGGCTGATGTAGAGGAGCGTCTCGGCGGTGAAGCGCTGGCGCTGGCGGTCGAGCTGCTGGATGTCCTCGGGCGCCTCGTCGAGCAGGGCGCGATCGGGGCCGCAAACCGAGAGCAGGAGGAGCGAGCGAACGTGGTCGATGAGCTGGGTCAGCAGGCTCTCCGTGTCCTTGCCGTCCTGGAGGGCGCGATGGAGAAGGAGAAGCGCCAGGTCGGCCTTGTGGTCGGCAAGGTGGTCGATCAGCTCGAAGAGGGCGCGGCGGGGGAGGGCGCCGAGCGCCTGCTCGACCGCCTCCGTCGTGATGCGATCGCCCGAGTAGGCGGTGAGTTGGTCGAGGAGCGTCTCGGAGTCGCGCAGGCCGCCCTTCGAGCTGCGGGCGATGAGGTGGAGAGCAGCCGGGTCGGCCTTGAGCTTCTCCTTCTTGCAGACGTGTTCGAGCCGCGTGACGATGTCGTCGGTCGAGATGCGGCGGAAATCGAACCGCTGGCAGCGGGAGTGGATCGTGTCGGGGAGGCGGTGCGGCTCGGTCGTGCAGAAGATGAACTTGACGTGCGGGGGCGGCTCCTCGAGCGTCTTGAGGAAGGCGTTGAAGGCCGAGCGGCTGAGCATGTGGACTTCGTCGACGATGTAGACCTTGAAGCGGGCGTGGGCGGGGGCGTAGCGGACGTTGTCGCGGAGGACGCGGATGTCGTCGACGCCGGTGTTGGAGGCGGCGTCGATCTCGATGACGTCCAGCTCCTGGCCGTCAGCGATTCGGGTGCATGAGGAGCACTCGTTGCAGGGCGACGAGGTCGGGCCTTTTTCGCAGTTGAGGGCTTTGGCGAGGATGCGGGCCATCGTGGTCTTGCCGACGCCCCGCGGCCCGCTGAAGAGGTAGGCGTGGGCGACGCGGCTTGTGTCGATGGCGTTGCGGAGCGTCGTGGCGACGCTTTGCTGGCCGACGACCTCGTCGAAGGTCTGCGGCCGGTATTTCCGCGCGAGAACCAAGTACTCCATGACCCGCCGCCTTAAGCATCCGCTCCGGCGGATGCGGGGTGCCCACCGGGCTGGCCCCTCTCCGACCGCGGTCAGCGCCGGATGCGGATGGGACCCGTGGGACAGGTGGGACCGGTGGGACCCGGGGAACCCGTAAGACCCATGGGTCCCATCGGTCCCAGAGGTCCCATGCGTCCCACTGGTCCCCGGCGGCCCCTTCAGAAGGAAAAGGTTAAGCCGTGCACTCTCTTCGACACCGCTCGCGACCGCCGAACGAGGCAGTTGGCTCCAGCCAGGCGACCCCACGGCACATGGGATAAAGTGCTTAAGGCTGCTCCGGTCAGGGTCTGACCTGGTTCACACCCTCCCATTGCATGGGACCCAGCCTTCAACGCTACTTGCCTCATCGTACGGCCGTAAGACGAGAGCCTCAAGGGAGCGTTCGACCCCGGTATAGCGGATTCCGGGTTACAAGGCACCGCTAGCGCCCCGTCTAGCACGGCAAAGTCTATTCCTGGGCCTCCTCCTCAGCTTTCGTCGGTTTCGACGGCCCCTGCCTGGGGGGGGCCTTCTTCATGATCTGAATGTCCTGGATCACGGCGTCCTCGATGGGCGCCGGGCTGCCATTGTTCGGGTTCGTGGCGACGTCGCCGATGCGCTGGGCGACCTCCAGGCCGGCGGTGATCCGCCCAAATACCGTGTAGTCCCTGTCGAGGTGGGTCTGATCCTTCAGGTTGATGAAGAACCGGCTGCCGGAACTCGGCCCGGGCGGCATGCGGTCCATGGCGATCGTGCCCGCGAGGTTGGGCAGCAGGCTCGGCTCGAAGGGGATCGTGTAGCCGACGTCGGTCGTCCCCGTTCCCTTCGGATCGCCGCAGAGGACCATCGTGTCCTTGAAGGTGCAGTAGAAGCGCTGGCTGTCGTAGAAGCCGCGCTCGGCGAGCTTGATGAAATTGCGGACCGTGTTGGGCGCGGCGTCGGCCTCGAACTCGACCGTCAGGTCGCCGGCGTTCGTGTGGATGACGGCCACGTAGCCCCGCAGCTCCGCGATGCGGGGGTTGGGCTTCGTCAGCGGCGGCAGCGGCGAGATGAACGGCATGGACATGCCCTTGGGCACGATGCCGGCGGGCAGCTTGCCGGCCGACACCTGCCCGGCCTGGGCCACGCTCGCAACCAGCCCCAGAACAGCCACAATGGCGATTCGCCTCATAGCGATGCGTTCTCCGAACGATATTCCGCAATCCGCAAAGGGCACTGGCGGAGAGGGCGGGATTCGAACCCGCGAGCCCCCTTAACGGAGACTACACGCTTTCCAAGCGTGCTCCTTAGGCCACTCGGACACCTCTCCCGGGAGCTATTCTCTCTCGTAATCGTAATCGTAATCGATCTTCTCTGGCCGTTTGGGGGGAGAGAGCCAAGACTCGATTACGATTACGATTACGAGTTACGAACAGATGAAACCCGAATCTGGCGGAGAGAGGGGGATTCGAACCCCCGGGAAGAGTAATTACTCCTCCACCGGTTTTCGAAACCGGCCCATTCGGCCGCTCTGGCATCTCTCCGTGCTGGAGCGTGACAGCGTGCGAGCGTCAAGACCGGCGGAGCTTCTCTTGCTCTTCACGCTTTCACGCCCCCACGCTTTCACTCTTTCACGCTCCTTCTCCGCCGGAAGAACTCCACGAGCAGGTCCCCACACTCCTCCGCGAGCAGCCCGCCCGTGGCCGGCACGCGGTGGTTCAGCCGCGGGTCGTCGAGCAAGCGGTAGAGCGACTCGACCGCCCCCGCCTTCGGGTCCGTGGCCCCGTAGACCAGGCGGTCGATGCGGGCGAGGACCATGGCGCCCGCGCACATCGCACACGGCTCGAGCGTCACATAGAGCGTCACGCCCGTGAGCCGCCAGCGTCCCATGGCCTCGGCGGCCTGGGTGAGGGCAATCATCTCGGCGTGGGCCGTCGGGTCGCGGAGCAGCTCGCGCTGGTTGTGTGCGCGACCGATGAGGCGCCCGCCCTGGACCGCCACCGCGCCGACCGGGACATCGTCGTGGGCGAGAGCCGCGCGCGCCTCGGCGAGGGCCAGGCGCTGGAACGTCTCATCCGTGCCCGTTGAGGAGCAGTCGGCAGTCGGCAGAAAGCAGTCGGCAGTCAAGACAGTAGTAGGCAGGAGGCAGACCGCAGTCGGCAGGAAGCGGTCGGCAATAGGAGCACCCAAGAGCGCGTGTCCTGGGCTTCTCTTCCCTGCCTTCACTGCCGACTGCCTCCTGCCGTCTGCCGACTGTTCTTCTATGCTGCCGACTGGCGCGCCCAGCAGGACTCGAACCTGCAACCTTCGGCTTCGTAGGCCGCGACTCTATCCAATTGAGCTATGGGCGCCCGTTGGGAGTGCGGGCTCTAGCCCGTAGCCAGGCAGAATACGGCCTAAAGGCCGCACTCCCAACTCTCTGGTACCCCCACGGGGATTCGAACCCCGGTCCCCAGGCTGAGAACCTGATATCCTAGGCCACTGGACGATGGGGGCCTTCACGCTCGGCGGGCCCTGCGGCCCGCCAAAGTATCGGAGGAAATCGCCGCGATTCCCTCCGATACTTTGATGGCTGGGGAAGGAGGAGTCGAACCTCCGCTCTCCTGATCCAGAGTCAGGCGTGTTACCAGTTACACCATTCCCCAATCGCACTCGTATTATACCACGCGAGCAGCAAAAAGCAAACCCGTTTTGTGGCCAGGGCGCGCCAGCCACCGGGCCTGCTTCGAGCGAAGCCGAGCCGAGGGCGGCAGTGCGGAGGAATCCACACGCGGGCCCGCGTTTTGAGGAACTTCCGGATCTGCCATGCTCCTGCTCGTGCTCGTGCTCCTGCTCGGATTTCTCTCTTTCGCCAGCCAAGAAGGGAGCACGAGCACGAGCAGGGCAGAAAGGACGGGGAACTCGCCTGCCGCATGGCGACCCAACGGTTACCTTTTTTCGTTGACTTCTGCTGCTGTTTCTGGTACCTTAGCTGCGAGCTTTCCCCGATAGGAAGGGCCTGTGCCGTGACAGAAGGTCGAGGACCGGAAGAGTTCTTCGAGGTGTTCCGCTCGGTTCAGTCGAACCGCAAGAAGCGGGACGAGAAACCCGTGTCTCCGGGCGCCCCGTCAGAAGAAAAGACGGAGCCGGAAGCAACGTGTCCGAGGAAATCGCCGACGATTCCCTCGGACACGTTGGCCCCGCCGGCAGCTGTAGGGGCGGGTCCCCGTGCCCGCCCCGTCCAAGAAGGAGGGCAGGCACAGGGACCTGCCCCTACGGCCTCGCAGCTCTGGGAGCGCGAGCTGACGGTGAGCCTGCCTGTGGCGGCCCTGTCCGTGATCGGAGCGCTGCTGGTCGTGGTGGCGGCGTACCTGCTGGGCCGGCAGCACGAGTGGCAGACCCTCACCGCGGCCCAGGCCGCCAAGGGCGCCCCCGCGAACCCGGGCGCCGCCCCGTCCACCGCAACATCCGCCGCGGCCCTGTTCAGCGCCGAACCGGAGTACAACAAGGACGGCAGGATATTCCGCATGGACTGTCTCGGCACCGGGACCAAGGATCGGGACCGGGCCGAACGGGAAGCGAGGCACCTGAACTCGTACAAGGTCTTCACGGACACGCTGAAGGCCCAGGCGTACGTCTGGCGCGACAAGGACAGGAAGTACTGGTTGTGCGCCCGCGGGCTCGCCGCCCTCAGCCCCGCCGACTTCGAGAAAGTGAGGAAGGAGATCCGGAAGCTGAAGTCCTCCAGTGGGAGGCCGGATTTCGATAAGGCGGACTTCTACGCGCCCTGAAGTGTCCGAGGTGGGCGAAAGAAGTAAGACCCAAGACCACGAATCTTCACCACGGATTACACGGATGGCACGGATAAGAAGGATTGGAGAAGAAGCATTAGGGTTGAAACCCAGAGAGAACCAGCAGCTTCTGGGCTTCAACCCGAATCCCATTTTCTCTTATCCTTCCCATCCGTGTAATCCGTGGTGAGAATTCTTCTCGGCCTCATTCCCTCTTGCAGGTCGGAATTAGGAGATCCAGTTCGTGTCGTTGCACAGGAGCCTCGTGTCGAAATCGGCGTTGACGCGCCACCGCAACGTGCTGACCCGCGCGGAGCGGATCAAGCAGCTCGAGGACGAGGGCAAGTGGCAGGCGGAGGGCGGTTCGGTCTTTGCCCTGCCCAAGGTGCGCGTCCGCAAGGTGAAGTCCGGAGCCAAGCACAAGAAGGCGGAGAAGGCCGCTGAGGCCGCGCCGGAAGGCGCCGCCGCTGACGCGAAGAAGGAGGAAAAGGAGAAATAACCCAACGTATCGGAGGAAATCGCCGCGATTCCCTCCGATACGTTGCCTCGGGGTGGTATACTTACTCGAGGGGCGCGGCCGAGGCGGAGGGCAGTAGACAGTCGGCAGTCGGCAGAAGGCAGTCGGCAGGAAAGCCCGAGGAGAGGAGCAGGCCCGACGGCCTTGGCTTCTCATGCTGCCGACTGCTCTTCTTTCTGCCGACTGCTTCCGGCCGAGTGCCCAATGGCCGGTCGCCACGGGGGTGTATCATGCGTCTCCTTCT
>Ga0315273_10005238_pt1 | contig 16043 bp, 11 predicted proteins | sample YL17G02_0_MG_FD_205753 | JGI IMG/M metagenome (GOLD analysis project Ga0315273, IMG submission 205753) | Sediment microbial communities from Yellowstone Lake, YNP, Wyoming, USA - YL17G02_0 | ecosystem: Environmental > Aquatic > Freshwater > Lake > Sediment | place: USA: Wyoming | collected...
CGCCGACGCGACAGAGTTAGCAGCGTCGACGAGCGTGACTCGCAGAGAAGGGTCTGCTCGGCGCAGGAAGAAGGCCGCGGAGGATCCCACGATGCCTGCGCCGACGACGACGACGTGGCGCTGGCTTCGAGAGGAGGGGGAGGAGGTCGGGGTCGGGCAGCCAGTCGAGGCAGCGGCGTTTGATGCCATCGCCGCTCTCTTCGAAGCTCTCTCCTCTCGCTCCCTCCCTCTTTCTGCGGAGCTCTCTATTTTCCACGGGGCTCTGAGCAGGGGAGCAGCCTGGGGGATACTCTGCTGCTCCCAGAGTTTTTTCGAATCAGACTGAGAGGAAGCGAGCGAGAGAAACGAGGAGGAAGAAGAAGACTTGGATTGAGATATCGCCAGAGGGCAATTTCTAGACGGGCGACGGAGCGAGCGGAAAATCACAACGGAAGGAAAAAATCAATCGAATGGAAGCCTTCCGCGCCGCCAAGGCGGCCGCCGCCGCCGGGGGCGCCGCCCGCACCGCGGCCCCATCGAAAGAAGAGCTCCGACGTTTGAAGTCCGCGCGAGACGCGGCAGCCGCCGAGGCCGAGGCGGAGAGGAGGAAGCGAGCCGACGCCGAGGCGATGCCGGCGCCGCCGCCGAGAGCAGCAGCGGCCGCAGCAGCAGCAGCGGCAGCGCCGGCGACGGCGGCGGGGGGGCAGCACCAACCCCCCGCCGCCGCAGGCGCCGCCAAGTTCAGCGCCGCGTCGCAGCTCTCCAGAGACGTGGGCGACAGCGACTCGGCCCTAGGCGGCGAGAAGTCCGACGCGAGGACCCTCGGAGGAGGCGCAGGAAAGAGGAGGCCCGCGCTCCCCTCGGACTTTCTCGGCGCGACGGGCGAGTCGGGCGTCGACGCGTCGGCCAGGGACGACGGCGGCGACGGCGACGACGATGCCTCCGTCGCCGCCGTCGCTGCCGCCGGAGGGCGCTTCGCCGCGCCCCCTGCGCCGAAGCGCCCCCGCGCCGACGCCCCTTCTTCCGCCCTCCCCCCCGGCTTCTTCGACGACGACGCTGCCGGAACTCCGGCGAGCCTGAGGCCGGGGTTCGTCCCCGGCGCGCCTGGCGCGCCCGGCGCGCTCGGCGAGGGCGAGGGGAGCAGCCACCCCGCGGCGGAGGGAGCAGGGGGCGCCGGCGGCAGGAGGCCCCCCAGCGGCGAAGGGAGCAGCGGGCTCGCGTCGCTGCAGAGGCCCCCGCTGCCGCAGCAGAGGGCCCCTGCTGCGGGGGCTCTCCCCGAGGGGTTCTTCGACGACGACGAGAAGGAGAAGAAGAGGAAGAAGCAGAAGAAGGAAGGAGGAGGAAAGACGACGGGCGGCGGCGGCGGCGGCAACGGCGGCGACGACGATCTTGCGGCTTTCTTGGCAGAGGTCGAGGAGGAGGGACAGGAGCAGGAGGCGGCGAGACCCGGCCCCGCTGCTGCCCCCGGGGAGGGCGCGGTCGAAGGCGAGGAGGGAGAGGCGATTGCCGCCGCCGTTGCTCCTCCCTCATCTGCTGCGACGGGGAACAAGAGCGCCGCGGGCGAAAACAACGAAGAGGAGGAAACGGAGGAGGACCGCGAGCAGGCCTTCCGCCGAGCCAGGCTCGCCGCGCTGCGACGCGGGGAGACGCGCGGGATCGAGGTGTCCGAGGCGCTGTCTGACGCGCAGAGGCAGCTGGCGGCGGTCGCTCCTGGCGCTGCTCCTGCTGCTGCTGCCGTCGAGAGCAGCAGCGGCAGCAGCGACGACGAGGGCGACGACGGCAGCGGCGGCGACCTCGACTGGAGGAGCAAGGGGATTTGAGGTGGCCTTTCGTTTCTCCCGGTTTTCTTCGTATCGTCTCTCTGTACCATTCGCAATCGCAAGCAGGCTCTCTTTGTAAATGAATCAACGCTCTGTTTCTCGCTGCAAAGTGCAAAATGAAGAATTTAAAGGCTGTTTTTTTTTGTCTTTGACAAAATCTCGCAGCAACCAGAAAACAACTCTCTCTCTCTCCCCCCCCTCCCTCTCTCTCTCTCTCTCCCCACCTTCTCTCTCTCTCTCTCTCTCTCTCTCTCTCTCCCCTTTCATCCCTTCTCACGCCGTGATGGCCAGCAGCGCCGCGGTCACGGGCGGCAGGCTCGCCAGCACGGTGGCCGCGACGCCGATCAGAGCGTACCCGAGAGCGCAAAACGGCAAAGCATCGGGCTCGCTCCTCGCCAGCGCTGCGGTGCCCAAACCGTGCGCGGCCCCCGCCGTCGCGAGCCCGCGCGCGATCGGGTCCCGGTACCCCGCGGCGTCGAGAAGCGCCTGCGCGCAGTTGGCTCCCAGCAACCCTGTCAGCACGACTCCCGCCGCGGCGATCGACGCGGGCGCCCCAAGCGCCTCGGCGATGGGAAGGGCGAGCGCGACGGTCACCGACCTCGGCACGAGCGCCCTCGAGATCTCGGGCGACAGGCCGAGGACCTGGCGCGCGGCGGCGGCCGTCGCGAACATCGAGAAGGCCGCGGAGCCGACCGCCGCGCCGCCGATCTCGAGCCTGTGCCTCGCGATCAGGCCCCGCTGCGCGTGGATGCGGAAGCCGTACGACAGGATGACGACGCCCAGCAGCGACATCAGCACGTCGCCCGCGCCCGCCGCGGCGCCGCCGGCGCCCTTGGTCAGGTACGAGGCCAGCGCGGCCTCGTAGCCGCGGCCCGTCGCGGCGCCGACGAGCGCGACCGCGGCGTTGGCCGCCGCGGCGCAGCTGATGACGGGGTGGACGACGGCGCGGAACGCGGCCGGGGCGGCGACGCCGGCCAGGTACCCCAGGACGGTCGAGGCGAGCGAGAAGAGCAGCACGGCCTGCGGCGCCGCCGCGGGGCCCGAGGCGGCGAGGGCCGCGCCGGAGCAGGCCGCGACGGCGCCCCAGCCCACGTAGTGCCTCCGGGAGAAGGGCGCCGGCGCGTCCGAGGGCGGCGGGGCGCCCAGGGGCGTCTTCGCCGCGCTGCGGATCGCGACGGCGACGGCGGCCGTCGCCAGCAGCGTCGCCGGCATGCCGAGCACGACGACCGCGAGCATCTTGGCCAGGTCCGACCCCGGGATGCCCCTGACGGCCAGCGGCAGGACCACGAGCGAGGGCACGTAGAAGAGCGGCAGCCAGCGGGAGACCCAGTCGAGCCCCGGGGCGGCGAGCTGCTGGGCCCGGTCCGCGGCGCGCGGGCTCGCGGCGCCGAGCGCCGAGAGCGCCGCGATGATCAGCAGCATGCCGACGAGGGCCGGGGGGAACGAGAGGCCGACCTCCTTGGCTCCCGCCTTGAGGGCGCTGTCGCAGGCGAAGAGCGTGCCCACGAGGGCGAGCTTGGGGCCGTACTCGGTCGCAGCGGCGGCCAGAGACGAGAGGGCGCCGGACAGAGAGAAAGGGGAGGAGCCGCGGCCGCCGCTACCTCCCTTGGCCATCATTTCGGCGAGGGGGTTGGCGAATCTCCTCTTACGCCTCCAGGCAGAGATCCAGGCTCGGGCCTCGGCGACGTTGGGGGCCACGTCCCTTGAGGAAGGGGTGGAGACGAGGGCGGAGGCGCCGGAGCGGGTTCGCCTGTAGAAGTGAAGAAAGAGAGTGAATTTTCATTTTTTTTTCAGTTTTTTTTTGGGGGGGGGGGGAGTCGACGCTTTGCGGCCTCCGGTTCTCCTTCTTGTTGTTGTTGTGTCTCCGTTTTTTTTAGAAGGGCGAAAACAAAGAAAACGCACCAGGCCTCGATCCACGCGCGGGCCTCTGTGGCGTTGGCTGCTGCGATCGCGGTCGCAGTCGCGGTCTCCGGGGCGGCCGAAGAGGAGGCGACGACGGCGGGACGGCGGGGAGTAGCGGGAGCGGCTGCTGTTTTTTTGTTTTGATCGATCGAATTCGTTCGGTGGAGGGCCGGAGCACGGTCAGGGGAGGCTCAGACCTCGGGAGGGGGCTCAGGCCCTCGTGTCGAGCCCCATGTGGTGCGAAGAGGCTCGGGGAAAAGGAAGAGAGCACAGGGAGGGAGCGGTAGCGACAGGGACGAGAAGGGTGCAGCGGAAGGAGAAGTCAAGACCAAGCTCGTCGATCGTTGGAGATAAAAAAGAAAATGCTTTGAAATGTCGAGCAGTTTTGAAGCCGGTATGCCATCTTCCACGCCTCCAATCGCTACGACGGATCCGCACGCGCCTCTTCTTTCCCCGTCAACCGAGCATCAGGCGAAAAAAGGACCCGAGGCGAGGCTCTATCGCAATTGGGGAGAAGGAGAAAGAGAAGAGCAACAAAACAAAACACGCACAGAAAGACTTTGTCGTTGAGCCCGCAAAGGGAGCCCTCGTGTGGATCCTTTGCGCGCGCCCCGTGGAGTGGGAGGCCGTGGGGCGCATATGAAGCTTCTGAGAGGGAGGAAAGGGGGGCGATCGGGCGCGATTCAATGGAGAAAGTCGCGTTCGAAAGTGCTCGGCAAAGGAAAAACCAAAAAAGTAAGAAAAATCCAAGCCAAAGCGGCCAAACAAGAACTCTCACTTTCTTCTTCTTCTTGCTGTCTCCTTCTTCCTCTTCCTCCTTCCAGTCCAGCAGCAGCACGGCCGTGATGCAGCGCTCCCTCGCGCGAAACGCGCGCGTCGGCGTCGTCGTCTCCGGCGGCGCTCCCAGCGTGCGGCCCGTCGCCTCGGCGGGGGGAGCTCCCCGAGGAAGAGGCTGCGAGGCCCTTGCCAATGCTCCGTCGCCTCGAGTCCTCCAGCTCGCTCCTTCTTCTCTCCTCCGCCGCCGCCGCTCTCCTTCCCTGATCGCCCGCGCCTCGGAAGACGGAAGCAACAGAAGCGGAGGTTCCGACGACGACGAAAAGGTGAGAGAGTCTATTTGAGTGATAGAGAAGAGAAGGGAAGAGATGTCGACTCAATTGCCGGCGTCGTGGTTCGATCTCAACCTCCCCGACCTCAACTAAAAACCAAAAAAAATCCTCCAGATCGAGTTCGGCTACACCCGCAAGGACGTCATCCTCATCGGCGGCGGCGTCTTCGCCGCGGGCTACGCGATGTACTATGGCCTCCAGGCCGCCGGCGTCGAGCAGGGAATGGCGGGGAACTACGTGCAGCTGATCATCTTCTGCCTGCTGTGCTTCGGCTGGGTCGGCTCCTACCTCTGGCGCGTTGCCTCGAAGAACATGAGCTACGCGAAGCAGCTGGAGCAGTACGAGAACGCGGTGATGGCGAAGAGGCTGGAGGAGATGCCCGAGGCCGAGCGGGCGAAGCTGCTGGCAGAGGCCGAGGAGGAGAGCGCCGCCGCTGCCGCCGCCGCCGCTGCCGCGTCGAGGGGCGGGAGCGGTGGAGGAGGTCGCTAGGAAAAGTTTTTCGTTTTTCTACTCTTGTTTGTAAAATTCTACCCACCCACCCACCCACCCCACGCGTTCTTTCCAATTCGATAAAAGAGGCGTTTGAGTCCTATTCTAGTTCTACAGAGCGACGAACGACAGGGAGAAAGAAGAAAAAGGAGGGAAAAAGTGCTTGACGACGATGACCCCCTCTTCCTCCTTTCCTCCTTTCCCTCTTCCCCCGCTGCCCCCGCTGTTCCCGTCGAGCGCATCACTCCTCCTTTGCCACTCGCCGCCTCTCCAACTCTCGCCTGGTCATCCTCTCGTCGAACGCACGCAGCAGCTCCTTCTCCGCCTCCTTCGCTGCCTCCTCCTCCCGGAGCTCCTCCGCCGTTCCGGGCAGAGGCGCGACGTCGACGGCGGCGCTCGCGGCGTCGGGGCCGCCAGAGCCGGCCTCGCGTCCAAAACGGCCGACAGAGAAGGAGCCGACCCCTGCGGCGACGACGGTGCCGACCGCGGCGGCGGCTGCCAGCGCGGCGAGCTGCGCCGCGAGCAAGACCCCAAGGCCGGTGAGGGCCGCCACGGCCGCCCCCGCGGCGGCCACGAGCGCCAGGGGCCCCAGGAGAAAGGAGAACATCGTGAATGCGACCGCGGCGAACATCAGAGCGGCCGGGAGCATCAGCAGCGGCAGGGCGAGGAGGGACAGGAGGCCGCCGGGGACAAGGAGGACTGCGGCGGCGAGCGCCGCTGCGCCGGCAGGGAGGAGCTGCCGGGCGAGGAGCTGCTGCTGTTGGCTTTGTTGTTGTTTTCTTTGTTCGTTGTTGTTGCTGCTCCTCTGTTGCCGGGGGTCCCGGCTTTTGTTGCTTTCGTAGGAGGCGGTGGCGGCGACGGCGGAGGAAGAGGGAGACAGAGAGGAGCGGAGTCGGAGTCGGCCGACGACGCGACAGAGCGTCGGCGACGACGAATGCGTGCGATTCCCCCCCGTCGCCCTGGTCAGCAGCATCGGCGCGTGCCTCTGTGTGGGGGCACAGGGCATCATCTCGGGCTGTTCTTGAAGGAACGCGAGACGGAAGCAGACGCGGGAGAAGGTGGCTCGAAAACGAAGCTCGCAAGGGATCGAAGGGGCCTGCTGTCCGCGGCTCCGTCTCTGCAACTGTGACTCATGTTCATTGCGGTGTTTTGCATTTCACGTTTTCAAAAAACCTTCGCTCCCTCAAAACATGAACCTCTTCAGCTCCCCGTCCTGCTCAAAGGGCCGCATCAGGAAGACGCGCACAACGGCGGCGAGGACTCCGACGTAGAGGAGAAGAGCAAGCGCGAGCTGCCCCGGAGAAGGCGGCGGCGCGGGAGCAGGAGAAGAGGGCGAGGGGCGGCCTCCTCCTCCCCCTCGGCCCCCCCTCCCGGCGGGCGCCGCCCCCGCGAGCGCCGCGACCGCCACGGTCGGGGTGAAGTACCGGAACTCGAGCAGCGGCGACGGCACGAGCGAGAGCGCCGCGGCCAGCGCGAACCCCAGGAACCACGCTCGGGGGAACCCGTTCGTCGCCGAGGGGGGGGAGGGGGCGCCGGTCAGGAGGCGCCGGAGCCACGCAAACGCCGCGGCGCCGGCGAGGGCCGTCGCGGCGGTCCTGCCCGCGGAGCCGACGGGCCCGAGCAGCCTGCGGGCCAGCCTCCAGGCGTAAAACGAGAAGTGCCGGTTGTCTGAGATCAGGAAAGGGTGCTCTATGGTGCCGTGCGCTGCCGCGAGCCAGGCGAAGCAGAAGAGCGAGAGGAAGGAGCGGAGCCCCCGCACGTTGGGCCGGAGCGCGACGCTCTTGCCGCCGCCGCCGCGCCCGCCGCGCCGGCTGCTGCTCGCCCGCGCCCCCCCTTCCTCGGCCTCCCCGACCGCCACGGCCCGCACGGGCGAGATCTCGACCAGCGCGGAGACGACGTCCGCCCCGCGCCCCAGGGCGGGGAACAGCGCCAGGAACGCGAAACACGAGGCGTAGAGCGCCTGCGCCCAGTGCGCCGACACGGCGTGGTTCTCCCTGTCGCCCAGGGCCAGGGAGCCGCCGTTCCAGCGCACGAAGGCGGCGGACGCGAGCAGGGGGATGAACAGAGGGAAGCAGCCGGAGAGGACGCGGCGGAGGACGCGCGCTCGGTTCTCGAGGAGCGCCGCGGCGACCGCGGCGGCCTCGCGGAGGATCGTCGGCGGCGGAGGCGAGGGGCTGCCGCCGCCCTGCTCCCCTTGTCCGCCTCCTTCTCCTTCGCTCCGCCGCTGAAACAGGGTCAGCTCCCTCAGCGCTGCGTCCCCGAGGATGAAGCAGCACCACACGGCGCTCGTCTGCCTGAACGAGAGCGCCACCAAAGAAAAGGCCGCAGACGGCCAGTAGCGCCTCCGCAGAGAGAAGGCCCAGGAGCCTAGGATGGCCGCCAGCGCCCCGACGTCCGTGTAGAAGAGAAAAGAGTAAAAGGCGTGTGTCGGGAGCAGAGAGACGAGGGCGGCCGCGGCGAGCGTGAGCGGGTAGCCCCGCGCAGCGAGCCGGGCGTTCTCCTCGACGACGACCGTCTCCGTCGTCACGCCGCCGCCACCCGGTCTCTTCCTCTTCGTCTTCGTCCAGGAGACGAAGTGGAGCCCTCGGTGGACAGCCGCCGCGGCGACGAAGCAGGCGACGGACAGGAGGACGTTGAGCGAGCGCAGGCTGGTCGTCGTGCAGAAGTCCTCGAGGGGCGGGAGAGGAAGAGGAGACCGTCGAAAGGACGGGGAGGAAGAAGAGGAAGAGGGGGGCAGCAGGCGCCGCCGGAGCGCCGCCGCGGCCCGCAGCGCGCGAGCCCATCCCACCGCGAGGACGTAGAGCCCTGGCGGGGTCGTGATCTTGGGGTCCCACTCTCGCCACCGCCCCTCGCAGTAGGCTCGGGTCTGGTTGACGTGGAAGGTCTCGTCCTGTTTTGCGTGTGATTTTTTTTCTCGAGGTGAGCAGGGGGGGGAGGTCGAGGTGAGTTGGGGAGAGGGGAACACAAAGCCTTTCTTTTTTCTCTCCTCCTGTTTTTCTACCGCCCAACGAACGAACGAACCATGTAAGCCTCGGGGGCAAAGACGGAGAACATGATTGAGACGAGGGCGAGCCCCGCGGCGAGGGCCGCGCTGTCGAGGGCGAGCGAGGGAGGAGGCGGAGGTGGTGTCGGCGGAGGAGGCGGTCCGAGAGGTGGTCGAGGTCGATCGGCGACGGTGTTTGCTCCGTCGTTCGCTCCCCCGCCGCTGGCGCCTGGCCTGACCGCTGTGGCGCCGCTCCTGCCCGATGCGGAAGCAAGAGCTCCGTTCTGTCGTCGAGGATGCATCGATTCGATCCAGGACAGGACAGGAGTGGTAGGAGAAGCGGCTCCTTGTCGAAGGAGCGGTCTGGTCCAATGAATTCAATCCGAGAGTGGAGAGCGAGCGAGAAGGAAAAAAGGTTTCGCTCGAGTTCGTTTTTCTTTCTTTCGTCTCGCTCTATCGCACATACACACACTCTCTCTCTTTGCGCTCCTTGACAACGAGCTTAATTGTGCTTTTATTCTGAATTCTTTCCTTGAGCGAGAGTCCTTCCGCTGCAAGTTCCAGAAAAGACGCTCCAAAGGCGGCTAGCTTTAGCTTTCCTCTTTTCAAAAAGAGAACAGAAATGATGGCGTCAACGATGTCAACGGCAACGTCAAGCCGCTCGCTCTCCGCTCGCTCCTCGCGCGCTCGGGCCACGGAAGGGCCGCGCCTCGTCGGTGAGTGTCACGTTTGGTTTCATATATGTATCCAAATGCAGAACTGAGTGATCAAAGCAAAGAAAAAGGAGGAAAAGAGGACTACTAGAGCCGGTGCTTGACGACAAAAAAAAGGGCCGCCGAAGAATCGGCGAACCCCCTCTTGTTAACCTAATGGGTTTGGCCGTGGCGCCCTGAGGCCGCGCTTCGTTTTGCGTTTCATTCGATGGAGAAAAAGAGTGTGGATGTATTCTCTCGAGTAGGAATTGGGAGAATACAGGCTACCGCGAGCTCGCAAGCTCGCGAATCGAGGGCAGCAATTCTCGACAACTAGGACGGCCAAGAAGGGCGCGAAGGAGGGGAAAAAACTCACCCTCGACCCTCAACACCTCAAAAAACTCCTCAAAACAACTCCAAGTCGCTTCCGCTGCTGCTGCTTCTCCCGCTGCCGCTCCCTCGCCGCGAACCACGGGAAAGGCACTCGTTGGCTGCGTTTCCAGGAGACGAGCCGTGATTAAAGGCCCCCCCTCCTCCTCCTCTTCCTCCTCCTCCTCCTCCGTCGCCGCTGCGGCCGCCACTCCGACCTCGGCCTTCGACATTCCAGCTGCCCCCATCCTGATCCCCGCCGGTCCCTGGACCGTCCTCGAAGGAGGAGGCGTCTGTGCCGCGAAAGGTTTCCTCGCCAACGGCATGGCGGGGGGGCTCCGCGCCTCGGGGCCGAAGGCCGACCTCGCCCTCGTTGCCGTTGACCCGAGTCTGCCGCCGGCCGCGGCCGCCGGCGTCTTTACTAAAAACGTGATGTGCGCTGCGCCCGTCACCTTCTGCCGCAGGGCCTTGGAGAAGTCGACGACGGCCCGCGCGGTGCTCATTAATGCCGGGCAGGCCAACGCCGCAACGGGCGACTTAGGGTACGCGGACTGCGAGCGGAGCGCCTCCGAGCTCCAAAAGGCCCTCAAGTCCTCAGGCGACGAGTCGCTGCTGCTGCTGTCCACGGGGGTGATCGGGCGCAGGATCAAGATGGAGCCGCTCGTGCAGTCCCTACCTGCGCTGGTCAAGGGTCTGGGGGCGACGGCGGAGGACGCGCTGCACGCCGCCGTGGCGGTGACGACGACGGACCTGGTCTCCAAGAGCGCAGCGCTCGAGGTGAGAGGGTTTTCCCTCTCTTTTCTGCGTTTTTTCTCTTCTTTCTGTCTTCCTCCTCCTTTCTCAAAGCGCGCGGCAGCAGCCGTTTTGGGGGATTAAGCGTGGCGGGAGACCCGGGCGTATCGTTTGCTTGCGACTGCTGAGCGGGAGAGGGGAGAAGAAAGAGAAAGAAACAAAGTGTGGGCGAGTTCAGCATCGGAGAAAAAAGAAAGGGTTGCTGAGCCACAAGGGTTGAGATTCATTTACTTCAACTTTTTCTTTCCACCCCCTCGACTCATTCGTTCCTCCTCGCCAACTCTTCTCTTCCTTTCTCTTTCACCCCACCCACCAAACGCACACAACAGATCGACGTCAACGGCGCCAAGATCCGCGTCGGGGGCTTCGCGAAAGGATCCGGGATGATCCACCCCAACATGGCGACGATGCTCGCGGTCGTCACGACCGACGCGGCCGTCGAGCCGGGGCTCTGGAGGAGCATGCTCCGCGCCGGGGCCGACGCGTCGTTCAACCAGATCAGCGTCGATGGCGACACGAGCACCAACGACACCGTCATCGGCCTGGCGAGCGGCGCCGCGGCCGGGGCCGCGAAGATCAGCACGCCCGCAGACGCGGGCGCCGCGGCGCTGCAGGCGGCGGTCACCGCGCTGCTGCAGGGCCTGGCCAAGTCCATCGCCTGGGACGGCGAGGGGGCCACCTGCCTGCTCGAGGTCACCGTCTCCGGGGCCGCCTCCGACGCCGACGCGCGCCTGGCCGCGAAGGCGGTGGCGTCGAGCTCGCTGACGAAGGCGGCGGTCTTCGGCCACGACCCGAACTGGGGCCGCATCGCCTGCGCGGCCGGCTACTCGGGCGCCGCCTTTGACCAGAACGACCTCGACGTCTCGCTGGGCGAGATCGGGCTCATGCGGTCCGGCCAGCCCCTGGAGTTTGACGCGAAGGAGGCGTCGGGCTACCTCAGGGAGACGACGGCGGTGCACGGCACGGTCGAGGTGAAGCTGCGCCTCGGGGAGGGGCCCGGACTGGGGACGGCCTGGGGCTGCGACCTGAGCTACGATTACGTCAAGATCAACGCCGAGTACACGACGTAGAGTTTTGATTTCGCTGGTGCAAGAGAGAGCGAGTCGAAGGAGAGGGAGCGGGAATTGGAGGGGGAGAGAGAGCGGGGTTTGGAGTGTAATTCGGTGAAGCGAGAGAGAGAGAGAGAGTGAGGGGAGAGAAGGGAACAGGTCACTGAGTCACAGGAGGTTGAAGTTTTTTTTCTCGGCCACGACGGCCAACTTCTCAACACTTGCAATCCAATTCTACTTCTTGCAGCATTCGACTGCTTTCACAGCCCCCTTTTCGAATCCGACTCGCCGTCATGAACGGACTCACTGCTGCCCACGCGCCCACGCCCACGGCGGCGTACCTGAAGCAGAAGGCGCAGAGGCGCAGCGCGAGTACCTCGCTGCATCGATCGACGCCGGCGGCAATCTCGGCCTCGATGCTGTCGCCGTCGACCTCTTCGTCCTCGTCCTCCTCCTCTCGCCGAAGCCTGCTCTCGTCCCCGGCGTCCAGGGCGACCGCGCCCCTCAGAAACGCCGCCGCCGCGGCGCTCTCTCGCAGAAACTCCAGGAAATCGGGCCCTTCCCTCGTCGCTCCTCGCGCCGGCGGCGACGGCGACGACCGCTCCGACGCGCCGCTCGAGCGCGCCCTGGCCGCGGCGCCGTACCTCTTCCCGCTACTCGACGGGCTGCGGTACGGCCGCTTCCTCTTTCGACAGTACCCGATCACGCAGGCCATGGTCTCGCCCCTGGCCCCGCTGGCCCAGATCTACTACACCGTGCCCTTCGCGTCCCTGATCCTCTTCTTCGCGATCTACCTGGGACTGGTGCAGCAGACGGACCGCTGGTCGAAGTTCGTCAGGTTCAACGCCATGCAGGCGATCCTGCTGGACATCCTCCTGATCCTGCCCGGGGTCATCGAGTCCGTGTTCAAGGCCCCGGCCTACGGCGCGGGCCTGCAGGTGTACATCTCGCTGTACAACACCGTGTGGCTCTTCTGCCTGGCGACGTTCGCCGCCGGCGTGTTTGGCGCCCTGGTGCTGGGGAAGACGGTGAGGCTGCCGCTGGTGGCAGAGGCAGCCGACCAGCAGGTGAGGTATTGAGAGAAGAAGGAAAAATTGGCTTTTGAAGGAAGAGAAAGAGGGAGGGAGAAGAGAGAAAAGAGAGAGAGGAGAGAGATGCGCGCGCGAGAGAGTTTTTTTTTTTTTTTTGTAAGGACCTCGACCTCGATCACATGTCGCTTTTTTTTCCTCCGTCTTCTACCTCTCCTCAAGCGCTAAAAAAAAACAATGTCCGGAACCGGAAAGACCGAGGAGGAGATGCACGCCACCCGTGTCGAGGCCGGAAAGAGTGAGAACGGAATCTTTGGGGACCTCTGCGAGAGCGGCGGGGGAGAGGCGGCGCGGCGCGGCGCGGCGCGGGAAGCTTCTGAGAAGAAAAGGAAAGAGGTCGTCGTCGGCGTCTTTGTCGCCGTCTGGCGCGTTTTTCCCCTCACTTTTTTTTTACCTCCAACCATCCCTCTCGAAACCAACAGAGGCCGCAGCCACCAGGGAGGAGAAATACGGCGAACACCCAGGTACTGTCTCTGCTCTTCGTTTTTAAAGCGGCGCGGGGAAGAAGAAGAACGGAAAGAGAGGAAGGAAAATATAAAAACCTCACCTACCCGACCACTTTCCTCTCTATAAACAAACGTTAAAATGGCCTCGAGAAGGACCAGGAGGCGACGCGCGAGCGCACTCCGGAGGAGGCGAAGGAGATCGCCAGCAAGTGAGTGCTTTAGGCGTCGCGAGTCGCGCGCGCCAGAGATCCCTTCGCTGCAGCTTCCTTTTTCCATTTTTTTCCATTTTTTCGTTTTTCGCCTCCCTCACCCCCATCACCACCACCCTCAAACAAAAACTTCTTCTCCTTCGTTACAAAATAAAAGGACCGCCGAAACGCGAGCTGAGAGCTACGGAGAGGAGCGCCACACCGGCGGCGAGGAGAAGTGAAGGAGAGAGCGAGCTTTTCTTTTGATCGTTGAGATTTGTTTTAGTTTCTTGTTTTTTTGTTTCGAGCGCAACAAACAGCCGCCTCTTTCTTTCTTTTCTCCAGGCCTCTGAATCGTCTGATTCGTCTCTTCGGGCTCGGGGCGCTTCATGGGAGCGAGAAAGGGAACTGGTGGGGGCAAGGGGGTCGCTGTTCCAGAAAAAAAGTGTAAAAATCTGGAGAAGAGAAAGGATTTTTCACTGGAAAAAAACAAACTTCTTTTCTCCCTCTCCTTCGTCTCTCCCTCTGTTTCTAAAATTATCTCGCGCATCAAAAAGCAAGAAAAAGAGAAAGACTAAAGCTGGAGGTAAGCCAAAGCGGGAGGGAGAGACGACGATGAGAAATCGTTGCTGGCCGCCGCCGCCGTCGTCGCTGCCGCCGCTGCGGGCACCTTTGGCTTCGGCCTCGGCTTCCTTTTCGCCTTCGTCTGCTGCTGCTGCTGCTGCTGCGGATCCTGCGGCGCTTGAATCGGCTGCTGAGTCTGCTTCCTTTGCGTCTGAGGCGGAGGGTTCTTGGGCCTGGGCATCGGCGGAGGCGAGTCGCTGGACTCGGGCAGGAGCTTGCTTTCCGGCCTTGACGTCGGCGAAAGCGGCGGCGGCTGTTTCTTCGGTCCCCTCTTTGTCGGCGCCGCCGCAAGCTGAGGATGCTGCTGCTGCTGCTGCTGCTGCTGAGGCGGCTGAAAAACCCCAACCCCACCAACCTGAGCCGAGAAAGGAGGGGGCTGCGGCGTCGTCGCCTGCCTTCTCGGAGGCGGCTGTCGTTGCTGTTTCTGCTGTGCCGGAGAGAGCCCCGACGGCGGCGCCGCCGTTGGCCTCTGCTGTCGCATCTGCTGCGGCTGCTGCTGAGCCCTTTGCTGCGGAGCAGCGCCGCTCCTCTGCGGCGGAGCAGCACCGCCCCCTCCTCCTCCCCGGCCTCCCGTCGCCAGCGTCAGCGCCTTCCCGCCGAACAGCTGCCTGAAGACCCCCCTCGCGTCGGGGGGCCCCCGCTTGCCCCCGGCGGCGACCGGGCAGCAGCATGCCAGCAGCGCCTCCGCGCCCTCGCTCGCCGCCTCGGCCATCCGGTCCCTCTGCGCGCGGCCCAGCGCCCTGGCCGTGTTGTCGCCCCAGTCTGCCGGGTCCTCGACGGCCGCGGCGCACGCCTTCGTCCCCCAGGCCCCGGGCGAGAACGCGCCCTCCCACACGCTGGCTCGGACGCGGGCGCGGGCGCGGGCCGAGTCGCGCCAGTGCGCCATCGAGCAGGAGAGGCCCGCGAGGAAGCGGGCGAGGAGGGCGAGGAGGTCCTCGGGCACGGGTCCCGAGGGGGAAGGCGGCGGTGACGGCAGCGAGGAAGAAGAAGAAGAAGAAGAAGAAGAAGAAGAAGAAGAAGAAGAAGAAGAAGAAGAAGAAGAAGAAGAAGAAGAAGAAGGGGAGGCGCCTGGGGCGGCAGCGTCGTCGGCAGCTCGCTTTTGGCGCGCGTCCGCCGCGTTCCGCCGCAGCGTCGCCAGCGCCCTCTCGGCGTTGTCCTGCAGCACCCCTCCGGCGAGCGGCCTGCGCTGCTCGAGCGGCAGGAAGAGGTGGCGGACGACGCGATTGTAGCAAGATTTGCCGCCGCCGCTGCCGCGCCCGCCGCCGCCGCCGCCGCTGCTCTCGTCTTCGCCGTCCTCCTCCTCCCCCTCCTCCTCCGCTCCCTCCTCCTCCGCCTCGGCCCTCTCGAGGCCCATCAGCTCGCGCATCGGCCTCACCTCTCCGGTCATCTGCAGGTGGAAGAGCGCCAGCAGCGTGATCGAGAACGAGTTGAGCCCGGCGCTCGAGGCGTCGGCGAGGCCGGCGGCCCTAGCCCAGGCTTTCGCAAGCCGCACGAGCGCCGCGCCGCTCGGCTCGAGTCCGCCGCCGCCGCCGCCGCCGCTTCCGCGCTTTCCCGCCGCCGCAGCGACGGCCTCCCCGACCGCGGCGCTCTTCCAGTTCGAGTCCCTGCCCCCCACAGAGATGTCGCACTTGATCCCGGTACGCCAGTGCACGACCTTCGCGATCGGAACCCGCGCGTGCAGGATCAGCTGCGGCCTCGGGCTGCCCGCGATGACGCCGACGCGCCCGAGCTCCTTGACGAACCGAGTCAGCAGCTCCGCCTTGTCCTCGCGGCGCAGGTGCTTGAGCGTCCCCGAGGCTGCGACGCTCGGGTCGAACGGCCTGTGCGGCCACGCGTCGTCGAGCTCGACCGCGAGGTCGAGGTCCCCGTGCGGGGAGCAGAGCCCCGAGACAAAGGAGCCGTAGGCCACGGCGCGGTAGCGGGGCAGCAGCGCCGGGCTCGGGCCCGACGCGCCCGGGATCGGGAGAGAGACGTCGGTGCCGGCGCGGTCGTGGCGGCCGGCGGCTGCCGCGTGGCGGCCCAGCTGGACTCTTCCGGCCTGCAGCACGGTGTCAAAGGCCGAAAGTACGTTGGTGTACTCGGTCGTCTCCTGCGGGCCGGCGGTGAGGTACTGAGATTAAGAAAGAAGAAGGGAGAGAGAAAAGGCGGAGAGGGTGGAAATTTGAAAGTGAGCGACGGCGCCCTCTTCTGTTTTTTGCTTCCCGATATGCCCCGCGCCTCTGCCTCGTTCGACCTCTCCAAGCTGTTCCCCGTGAAAAGTGCTCCCTCCGCCGCCCCCCCCCCCACCCACCCCTCCCCCCACCACCACCCTAGCCTCGCGCTCCTGCTGTGAAAATTCCTGCGCTGCTCACCTCGAGGTAGCGGGCCAGAAGACCGTTGAGCTCCGCCCTCGCCGCCGCCGCCGCCTCGGAGGCCCCGCAGCTTGCGCCCACGGCGGTTCTCCATTGCTCCAAAGAAGAGAACGGGGAACGGGGGGGCCAGGCGAGGAGCTGGAGAAGCGCGTCTTTTCGATCTGT
>Ga0315273_10005240_pt1 | contig 16041 bp, 13 predicted proteins | sample YL17G02_0_MG_FD_205753 | JGI IMG/M metagenome (GOLD analysis project Ga0315273, IMG submission 205753) | Sediment microbial communities from Yellowstone Lake, YNP, Wyoming, USA - YL17G02_0 | ecosystem: Environmental > Aquatic > Freshwater > Lake > Sediment | place: USA: Wyoming | collected...
CCTCGTGCCTTGCCTGCCGGGCGACTCGACACCCATATCTGCACACATTATTCCTGGACAGGCCCTTACCACCCCTCGGGCGGAGAGGCGACCACCTGCCGCGCCGCCGTGTCGACCTTGCGAACGAAGGCTTCCACCACGGGGAGGTACGCGTCCTCCCCCCCCGGCCGCCGGACGACCAGGTAGTCGTAGGCCGCCCCCGGCTCCACCGCCACCACCTCGCCCAAAGGAGCGCCCGCCTCGTCCACCACGAGGCAGCCGACCGCGTCGATCCAGTAGAACTCGTCTTCGGGGAGGGAGGGGAGTTCGTCGTACCGCACGGAGACGACCGCCTTCACCAACGGTTCCGCCGCCTCCATGGTGTCGATCCCCTTCAACGAGAAAACGGCGCAGCCGCCCACGCGCTGCGCCGTCACCACCTCGTAGTCGCCTACCGCCCCCGGCACCGTCCCGTGCCCCCCGTTCTTCCTACTGCGGGGGTACCCCAGGGAGCGTATTTCCCCGGGAGTGGGGTGCCCCCCGTTCTTCCTGCTGCGGGGTACCCCAGGGAGCGCATTTCCTACGGGAGTGGGGCGGCCCCCGGTGAGCCGCAGCGCCTTGGCAGCGAGGACCCCCTCGGGATCCCCCGAGAATGCCGCCACCTTGACCTTGCCGCGAACGCCGTGGAGGCCGGTAATTCGGCCGATATCCAGAAAACCGTTCCGGCCTCTCTCCATTGGCGTGCTGGGGGAGGACACTCCTTCCCTGCGTCCCGGGGTTGAACCAGGAATGTCCCCCCTGGTCTTCCGGGTCAAGCCGTGGCGGGTTTGGCCGCCTTGGCCGCCTGGAACTTCTTCCACGTGCCGGACTTTTTCAGAAGGCTCTTGACCGTTTCGGTCGGCAGCGCGCCCTTCGAAAGCCATTTGAGGGTCATCGCCTCGTCGATCACGATCTTCGCCGGGTTCTCCCGGGGAGCATACGTTCCGACGTACGCGATGCAGCGCCCGTCGCGCGGCATCTTCGAGTCCGCCACCACCACGCGGTAGAAGGCCATCTTCTTGCGCCCCGTCCGCGCCAAACGAATCTTTACCGCCATGAACCGATCCTCCTGCTTTTCGTTGGAAGTTTCGCTACTCTACCACAAAACCTACCGGGAAAAGGGGAGGTTCCTCCCCATGCCGCGCATCCCGCCCTTCGTCATCCGCTGGATCATCGCTTCCGCCTGCTGGAAATTCTTCATCAGGCGGTTCACGTCCTGCACGGTCGTTCCGCTCCCCGCGGCGATCCGCTTCCGGCGGCTGCCATTCAAGATCCGAGCGTTGCGCCGCTCCTGGGCCGTCATCGAGTCGATGATGGCGACGACCCGCTTCAGCTCCGTCTCGTCGGGCGCCATCCCCTTCAGCTCCTTCGCCTTCGCGCCGAGACCGGGGATCATCCCGAGGATCTCTTCCATCGACCCCATATTCTTGAGCCGGACCAGCTGGTCGCGGAAATCCTCGAGCGTGAACTCGTTCTTCCGGAGCTTCCGCTCGAGCTCCTTCGCCTGCTTCTCGTCGACCTGGTCCTGCGCTTTCTCGACGAAGGTGAGGATGTCGCCCATCCCCAGGATGCGGGAGGCCATCCGCTCGGGGTGGAACGGCTCGAGGGCGTCGAGCTTCTCCCCCGTCCCGACGAACTTCACCGGGGCCCCGGTCACCGCGCGGATCGAGAGGGCCGCCCCGCCGCGGGCGTCGCCGTCGGCCTTCGTCAGCACCACGCCGGTAAGCGTCAGCTTCTCGTGGAACGCCTTCGCCACGTTCACGGCGTCCTGCCCGGTCATCGCGTCGGCCACCAGGAGGATCTCCCCCGGGTCGACCGCCGCCTTGATCCGGGAGAGCTCCTCCATCAGCGGCGCGTCGATGTGAAGGCGCCCCGCCGTGTCGAGGAGGACCGTGTCGTAGCCGTTGAGCTCGGCGTATTTCAACGCCTCCCGGCAGATCGCCACCGGGTCGGCGTCGGGGCGGGAGTCGAACACCGGGATCTCGAGCTGCCGCCCGAGGACCTTCAGCTGCTCGATGGCGGCCGGCCGGTAGACGTCGGCGGGGACCAGGAACGGGGACCGTTTCCTTTTCTGGAGATACAGGGCGAGCTTGCCGCACGTGGTCGTCTTCCCCGACCCCTGCAGCCCCACGAGCATCACCGGGACGGGCGGCTTCCGGGCGAGGTTCAGCTCCTGCGCCTGCGCTCCCATCATCCGGGTCATCTCTTCGTGGACGATCTTGATGAAGTGCTGGTCGGGGGAAAGGGAGGCGAGCACCTCGGCCCCGAGGGCCTTCACCTTCACCGCCGCGACGAAATCCTTCACGACCTTGTAGTTGACGTCGGCTTCCAGCAGCGCCAGGCGGACCTCGTTCAGCGCCCCTTCGACGTTCCCCTCGGAGATGCGCCCGTGCCCACGCAGTTTCTTGAGGACGCCCTGGAACTTTTCCGACAGGTTCTCGAACACGTGCTACGCCCCTCCGTCGCTTTCAAGCGAGCTTACGAATATAGGGGATTCCTCCAAAAAAGGAAAGAGCCCCCGGGGTTTCCCCCGGGGGCTCTTCGGAACCGCTACCGTTCCGTCGAAATCTTAGAACGCGTAGTTCAGGCGCAAGTGCAGGTCGTACACGTCGTCGGGATCCTTCTGGGCGCCGGAGACATTGGACTTGTAGAAGTCCCCCAGCCACGCATAGGCGCCGTAGACGCCGAAATCCAGCCCCTTCAGGATGTTGTAGTTCACGTTCGCGTTGACTTCCGTGCCCATCCCCTTGCCCTTTTTCGTTTTGTCGCCATTATCCAGCTTCGAGGACGCCGCCATCCAGCCGATGTTGGCGTTACCGACCAGCTGCTTGCCCAGCGGCATGGTATAGCCGGCCGCGATGTGTTGGAGGCCGCGGCCGTTGTTCCCCGGGCTGGTGCTGCCGGTAAAGCCGTTGGAGGAGACGGCCGTGCTGGACGAACCGACAAGGGACTGCGACGTGTTGATGGCATCCCCGTTGAAGAGCAGGATCATCATGCCGGTGCGGCCGTAGGCGGAGTTCCCGCCGGGGGACGCGTTCACGTCGCTGAGCGTGATGATCGACTTGTATTCATCATTGTTGTCGTTGCTGGAGCCGCTGATGTACAGTCCCTCGATGAAGAACTTGCCGGGGCCGAGCTTCATGTCGGCGCGCAGGTCCAACGCGTAGGCGTTGACCTTGACGTTTGAATCGTCCGGCGGGGTCAGGTAGTCGATCGTCCCCCACTGATAAAGGGCGAAGCCCGTGATGGTCGCCGGGCCGGCGTTGAACGTACCGTTGAGGCCCGCGGTGTAGATCAGCTTCTTGTTTTCGTTGAACGCGGTGGTGGCGAACGGCAGGTTGGTCGCGGAGACGTACTTCTGCGAATCATCCTGCAGGAGGTTCAAGTACACCCCCATCTTCGAGTCCTTGGTCGGAGCGAAATTCACCTCGGCGGTGTACAGGGTCACATCGTCCGTCTTCGCGGTGTTGTTCTCATAGAGCTTCGCCCAGCCGAGCTTGTAGCTCACCGGCTCGTACTTCCCGGTCATGAAGATCCCCGCCATGTCGGCGCCGCCGTAGAGCAGCCCCGCGAAGGCGTCGCTCTGGCTCGAGAGGCCCACCGTGAAGTCGAGGGAGGTGTTGGGGAGCTTGAACCAGATGTAGATGTTCTTCGTCTCGAGGTTGATCTTGTCGCCGCCGAGGCCGCCGCCGGAGTTCCGGGCCGCTGCTCCAGGCGCCGCGCCTCCGCCCGAATCACCCCAGGCCGAGAAGTCGGTCTCGAGGAACCACACCGCCTTCACGTTCTCCTCGCCGAACGAGAACTTCCCCCGGAAGCGCTGCTCGACGTACGCATTTGTGGGGGCGTCTTCCTTGAGACACGGATTCGCTGCCGTGCAACCGCCGCCTGTTCCGCCGTTGGTGGTGTAGAAGTTGGACATGTAACTCTTGACCCGGATAAACCCGCTGGCATCCATTCCCGCCATCGCCGGCGCGGCCAGAACCGCGACCAGCAGAACCGCCATTACGATCAGAAAGCCTTTCCGCATGTTTCCCTCCTCCAATAATTTAAACTGCCTGTCTTCCCCTCCAAGAAAGCAGCGAACCGATCACCGTTCCATCACTACCGACTGCCGACCACCACCCCCTCTCGTCGTAAACTGAATGTCCCATCGCCTTGTATGCCGGCATACGGCGCCCTCCCCCGGGGCGCCGTTTTGGAAACTTTGTTATTTTTTGATCTGAATACCACCCGGAGTCCCGTCGTGTCAAGAGAATTCACGGGACCCGGTTTCCCCTCCCCTCGTTCTATTCCACCTGGAGCAGCACCAGCCGGCTCGCCTTGTCCTTGAAGGCCGATCCGGACTGCTCGATCACGGAAGAGATGATCCGCCCGCCCCGTTGCAATCCTCCCGCCTGCAACAGGTCCACACCGGTGTGGAAAAAGTCGCTTTTCGGGGAGGCGGCCCGCTCGGTGAACCCGCCACCTTCCCACTGCAGCATCACGACGCGCGAAGACTCGATCGAGCCCATCAATTTCGACAAGGCCCCTTTCCGGACCTCGGTGGCCACGACCAGGGGTTCCCCCCCGGACCCGGCGACCCCACGGGGGGGGCGCCGAAGGGGAAACACCGGGTACCTTCCTTCCAGCCGATCGAGTTCCCCGTACTCGAATCCGTCCGCCGCCCCGAAACTGTCCTTTGATTTGTATACGCTTTTCCCGCCCGCGTCAAGGACCCGGAGTTTCCCCTCCACGTCCACATAGAGCCACCGCCCGTCCTTCGAGGACGGCCACGGCGAGAGGCTGTACACCCCTCCGCCCGAAACGGGGAGGATCGCCGTGTCGAGCGGGAGAACCTCCCCCTCCGACAGCGATTTCCCGTCCCACTTCATGGCGTGGATCTTTCCCTGGAACGGCTCGTTGAACCCCTGGCGCTGGCCGGCCACGAGGGTCTTGCCGTTCCACTCCCGCAGGACCACCAGATGGTAGGGGAAGCGGCCGGGACCTTCCACGAACCCGTCCCCCTTCCGCAGGAGGACGAAGGAGGTGACCCTGTCCGCCTCGAGGTTGGTGACGACCAGGTCCTTCTTCCCGTCCCCGTCGAGGTCGATCGCATCGACATTCAGGAAATGGTTCTGGATGGTCCGGGAAATCCGCGTGTACGGGAGAACGTCGTTCCCCTTCACCCGGTAGACGTAGATCGTGCTCCGGCCCCAGGTGACGACTTCTCCGTTCCCGTCGGCGTCCACGTCTCCCGCGACGACGCCGTAGATCTCGTCCACGATCTTGTCGGACTGGCCGACCTTCTTGATGGAGGACGGGGTCCACCCCAGCGCGAGCGTGGTGAGGATGGAAGCTGGAGGGGGAGTCAGGGCGGAGGAGGAGGCGCCGCCGATCGCAAGCGGCGCGACCGGAATCGGTGCCGGGGCCGCGGGGGGGGGAGCCGGGGATACGGTCCGGATCGCCCCCTGGACGCCGAAGACCTTTTCGGCGATCTCGCCGGAGAGCATGCCCAGTTGGGCGATGATGTCGTCTTCGGTCGCCGCCGCCGTGAAGAACGCTCCGGCGCTCCCGCCGGTGGACAGGTCGGTCACCGCGGCGTCGATGCTGTACCCTTTCCCGAGCTTGGAGACCGTCCCCCGGAGCAGGAGGGGATACTTCGCCTCCCGGGCCGCCTCTTCGGGGGATTTCCCTCCGGCGGGAAGCAGCAGGACGTCGGCGCCGGCCAGCGCCATCAGGCGGGAGGCCAGCAGGCGCGGCAGGACGGAAACCGTCCCCCCGATATCCTCCTTCGTCAGGGACGCGAACGGGGCGATGGCGATGCGGCGAGGATACCCGGCCGCGGACGCCGGAACGGAGGACGCCAGAACGGAGGAAACGAGAAGGACGGCGCCAAGAACGGCGCGCGCCACGTGTCGACCGGGAAGGATGCGCATCTAAGGAAATTTAACAGAGGGGAACGGCTCCGTCAAATGGAAAGGGCGGCGGCGAGCTTCTCCTGGATGCCGCCGAAGCCGCCGTTCGACATGATCAGGATCAGATCCCCGGGACGGCACGTTTCCGAGAGGCGGGAGACGATCCCGTCCACCTCGGGAATAACGTACGCGGGGCGCCCGGAGGCGCGCAACTCCGCCGCCACCTCCTCCGGGGAAAGCCGCTCTTGTACCGGGATCTTTTCGACCCCGAACACTCCGGCGAGGATCACTTCGTCCGCTTCGGATAAGGCCACAGTGAACTCCCGCTGAAAGACCTTCCGGCGGCTCGTGTTCGACCGGGGCTCGAAGACCGCCACGATCCGTCGATCCGGGTACCGGTCGCGGACCGCCCGGAGCGTCTCCCGGACCGCCGTCGGGTGGTGCGCGAAGTCGTCGACCACGAGGATCCCGCGAAACTCGCCGACCTCCTCCTGCCGCCGCCGGATCCCCGCGAACCGCTCGAACGTCCGGGCGATCGCCTCAGGGAGGAACCCGAGGCGCATCAGGACGATCGCGACGCCCGCCGCGTTGGCCGCGTTGTGCACCCCCGGCAGGGGGGTGCGGAAGTCGAGGGAGCGCCCCGCCCCTTCCATGCGGAAGCCGGTCATCCCGCCGGACTCCCCGGTCCCGCGGACCGCCCACGGCGTTTCCTCCTCTCCCCCCGGAAGCACACCGTCCCGCGTCGCGTAGAAGATCACCGGGCAGCGGGCCTCCCGCGCCACCGCGACGACGTCCGGGTAGTCCGCGCACGCCACGAGCAGGCCGTCGGGGGGGACGATCGCCGCCAGCCTGCGGAACGACTCCCGCACGTGGTCGAGGTCCCGGTAGATGTCGGCGTGGTCGAACTCGACGCTCGTGAGCAGGGCGATCCGGGGCCGGTAGTGGAGGAACTTCGGCCCCTTGTCGAAATACGCGGTGTCGTACTCGTCCCCCTCGATCACGAAGTGCCGGCCGTGCCCGATCCGGTAGCTCACGGGGAAGTTCTTCGGCACCCCGCCGACGAGGAACGACGGGTCGGCACCGAGGTCGAAGAGGGACCAGGCGGCGAGCGACGTGGCCGTCGTCTTCCCGTGCGTCCCCGCCACGACGATCGAATCCCGCTCCCCGATGAAGAAGCGCGCGACCGCCTGGGGCATCGACAGCGTCGGCACGCCGCGCCGCGCCGCCTCCTCCGCCTCCGGGTTCCCCCGCGACACCGCGTTCCCCACGACCACCAGATCCGCGTCCGGCGGGATGTTCTCCGCCGCGTACGGCGAGGCGATCCGGATGCCGAGGCTCTCGAGTTGCGTGCTCATCGGCGGGTAGACGTTCGCGTCGGAGCCGGTGACCCGGCACCCCTTCTCCTTCAGCATCCCCGCCAGGGATGCCATCCCCACGCCGCACGCCGCGATCAGGTGGACGTTCTTCACCCGGCGATCCCCTTCCAGACGGCGTCGTGGATCCGGGGGCGAAGCGCCGACAGCTTCCGGTTGTCGCTCCCGAACACCACGCGGTTGGTCAGCAGGATCACCGAGATCCCCCGGACCGGATCGATCCACAGGGAGCAGCCGGTGTAGCCGAGGTGCCCTACGGCGTCGGCCGGGGCGCGTTCCCCGGCCTGCGAGCTCGACGTATTTCCCGGGGAGTCCCCTTTTGGGGACGAATGCGGCGGTGTGGGGGTGTCGAACCCCAGCGTCCTCGGGCACCCCGATGGCCGCGGGACCCGCGTGGTCATCCTGACGGCGGAAGGACGGGTCAGCACGCGCCCCTCTCCCTTGCGGGCCCGCACGATCTCCCGGGCGAACAGGAACAGGTCCCCGGCGGTGGAGAAGAGGCCCGCGTGCCCGGCCACACCACCCATCGCCGCCGCGTTCTCGTCATCCACCTCGCCGACCTTCTCGCGCTGCCGAACCTCCGACCACCCGGTCGGGATCAACTGCCCCGTCTCGCACTCGCTGATCGCGGCAAGAGGAAGGTACCGGGTCTCCCGCATCCCGAGCGGGCCGGTGACGATCGAAGCAAGCAGCCGGTCGAGCGACCGGAACCCGGCCACCTCGATCGCACGGCCGAGCAGCATGAACCCGAGGTCGCTGTATTCCCAGCCGGCCCCGGGGTCGCGCGACAGCGGGAGGGAGAGGATCTCGGCGAGAATGCGGTCGTGCCCCTCCGCCGTGCCGGACAGAGACCTTCCTTCCGCCGTTTCCGCGGCCGCCACCTTCTCGTACAGGGGGAGCCAGGCGGGAAGCCCGGACGTGTGGGAAAGGAGGTGGGCGAACCGGATCTCCCGGGCCCTCGGGTCGGGCGACGTGAACGGGAGTACCTCCGCGGCGATGCCGTCGGGGGAAAGGTGCCCCTCCTGCGATAAAACGAAGAAGAGGGCGGCCGTGAGCGGCTTGGTGAGGGAGGCGATGTCGAACAGCGACGCCGCGCGGGCGTACCCGGCGGACCGCTCGAAGAGGATCTCGTCGTCCCGCGCCACCAGAAGGACCGCGGCGGCGTACGCCTCCTCGCCCACGCCCGCGTCAAGGAGGTCCGCGGCTTCCCGGAAGCGGGGATTCTCTCCCGCGGCGGCGGCCGTCACCCCGTCTCCACCGGGGACTCCAGCAGGAAGAGGCGGCCCTTCGCGTCGATCCGCGCCCGCACCCCGAACGGCAGGGCGACGTTTTTCCCCGCGTGGCCGGCGGGAAACCCGTACCGGACGGGGACGGAGAGCTGCTTCGCGGCATCGTGGAAGACGCGCCGGTGTTCTTCGATCGACTCGCCGCGCGCCGGCGCCATCGTTCCCACCACGATCGCGGCGATCTTCGAGAGCCGCCCGGACTGGATCCACTGCGTCAGCATCCGGTCGATCCGGTAGGCAGGCTCCCCCACGTCTTCGAGAAAGAGCAGCGCCCCTCGGAAATCGGGTTCGTACGGCGTTCCGAGGAGCGCCGTGAGCACGGAGAGGCACCCGCCGGCCAGCACCCCTTCCGCCGCGCCGCCGCGGATCCGTTCCGTCGGCTCCCCCCACGGCTCCCGCGGGGAGACCTCCCCCGCCGCGAGGCGGGCGAAGGCGTCGAGCGCCCCGGGGTCGAACCGCAAGGCGAGATCGGCCGCCGCCATCGGCCCGTGAAGACACGGAAAGCCAAGACGCGTGGAGAGGTACGAGAGGACCGCGGTAATGTCGCTGAAGCCGACGATCAGCTTCCGTCGCCGGACCGCCTTCTTCCAGTCGATGCGGGGGAGGATGCGCGTCGTGCCGTAGCCGCCGCGCGCCGCCATCACCGCCCGGGCCTCGGGGAGGGTCAGCGCCCATTCGAGCTGGCGCGTCCGGTGCGCGTCGTCCCCGGCGAGGTACCCCTCGGCCGCGAGCACGCCGTCGGCGATCTCGGGAACGAACCCCGCCGCGGACAGGCGGGCGATCCCCCGGGCGAGGCGTCCCGCGTCGACGGGCCCCGCGGGGGCGAAGACGGCGATCACGTCCCCTTTTCGCAGCGGCAACGGCTTGCGCATCGTTCGATCATGCTATCACGATCCGTTTATAATGAAGCCGCGTCCATCCCAAGCGTACGGGTGACAACACGCTGGGGAGGGCGCCCCAGTACGAGCTTCGCGCTGCTGGGGTACCCCCGCAGTAGGAATAACGGGGGGCACAGCGGGGGGGCCACGCAGTGCTCCCCGGTCTTATTTCATCGGGAGTACCCCAGGGAGCGACCATAGTTCGGGAGTGGGGCGGCGTATGGAGCGAGGCAGAGATTGCGTCGAGCGGAATCGCAGCGAGCGGTCGCAGGTCGCGAGCGTAGCGGAGTGGAAGCCCCCCGCGAGCCCTGTAGCGACAGGCTTTAATTAAGACGCGCCGGAGGAACGTGACGTTGTACGCATCGCCTTGGGAAGCGGCTTTGTCGGCCCTTGAATGGGGGAAGATCACGGCCCGGCTGTCCGCCCACGCCTCCTCGGAGCCGGGGCGCGACCTGTGTATGGCGCTCTCCCCCGGGACCGACCTCGACGCCATCCGCGCGGCGCTCGAGGAGAACCGCGACGGGCGGCGGATGCTTCTGCAAGACGGCGCGCTTCCGCTCGACGAGGTGAAGGAGATCCGGGAGGAGGTAGGCAAGGCGGCCAAGGGCGCCTCCCTCTCCCCGACGGAACTGCTGCGGATCGGGAAGACGGCGCGCGTCGGGGAGCGGGTCCGCCGGTTCTTCGAGGACCGGCGCGGAAGATACCCGCGGCTGGCCCACCACGCGAACGGGATCCCGCCGCTGCGCGACCTCGCCGAGGCGGTCGAACAGGCGATCGACAGCACCGGGAACGTGCTGGACCGGGCGTCGGAGGAGTTGGGGCCCTTGCGGCGCCAGCTCCTGAAGATCCGCTCCCGCCTGCAGGAGACGGCGGAGGGGATCCTTTCCTCCCCGCGGTACGCGCGCCACGTCCAGGAGACGTACGCCACCGTCCGGTCGGGCCGCGTCGTGATCCCCTTCAAGACGAGCGCGAAGGGGCTCTTCCAGGGGATCGTCCACGACTCTTCGCAAAGCGGCCAGACGGTCTTCTTCGAACCGGAGGAACTCGTCTACCTCAACAACGAGGTGAGGATGGCCGAACTCGAGGTGGAGCGGGAGGTGGCGCGGATCCTCGCCGAGCTTTCCGGCCGGGTCGCGCGAAAGGAGGAGGAGCTGCTTCATGCACTCTCCCTCCTCGCCCGGATCGACGCGATCCAGGCGCGCTCCCTGCTGGCGGACGAACTCTCGGCCGCCGAGCCGACGGTGACCGACGCCGGGGAGACGAATCTGCGGTCCGCCCTCCACCCGCTGCTGGTTCTGAGCGGACGCCCGGTGGTACCGAACGACCTGCGCCTGGGCCGCCCGTACCTGTGCCTGATCCTCACCGGCCCCAACGCGGGCGGGAAGACCGTGGCGCTGAAAACGCTCGGGTTGCTCACGCTGATGGCGATGGCGGGGCTTTCGATCCCCGCCTCCCCGGATTCGACCGTGTCGGTTTTCCACAATCTGTTCGTCGCGGTGGGGGACGAGCAGAGCGTGGAGGGGGACCTGTCCACCTACTCCGCCCACATCCGGCGGCTGAACGAGATCCTCACGGGCGCGGACCGCGGTTCGCTCGTGCTGCTCGACGAGGTCGTCTCGGGGACGGACCCGCGCGAGGGGGCGGCGATCGCCCGCGCCTTCCTCGAAACGTTGGCGGACCGCGAGGTGCGCGTTGTGGCGACGACGCACTTCGAGGAACTGAAGGGGATCGCCTTCACGGATACCCGGTTCGAGAACGGCTCGATGGCGTTCGACGGGGAACATCTTCGGCCGACGTACCGGCTGTCGCTGGGGGTCCCCGGCCGTTCGATGGGGATGGAAATCGCGCGGTCCCTCGGCTTCCCGGGCGAGGTTCTCGAGCGGGCGAAGGGGTACCTCTCCGGACCCGGCCCGAACCTTCCGGAAGTGATCGACCGACTCGAGCGGGAGCGCGAACGGGTGCGCGCGGAGGCGGCGGAGCTTGCGGGGCGGCGCCGGGAGGCCGAGGAAGCGACACGGCGGCTCGACGCGGAGCGGGTGAAGATGAAGGCCGAGGAGTCGCGGGTGCTCTCCGCGGCGCGCCTGAAGATGCGGGAAGAGATCCGGAAAGCCGAAGGGGAACTCGCCCGGGTCACGGAGGAGATGCGAAAGGACCGGAAGATCGACACCGTGCGGAAGGCCTCCTCGGTGATCCGCGCGTGGAAGGAGAAGGCGCACGCGGCGGAGGAGGACCCCGCCGTCCGCACGCTGATGAGCCGGTCCGCTCCCCTTGCCCCCGGGGAGGCCCTCTTTCCCGGCAGGAAGGTGTTCGTCGTGTCGCTGTCGAAGGAGGCGGAAGTGGCCGCGCCGGCGCCGGCCGGAGACCGCGAGGTGGAGGTGGCAGCGGGCGGGATGAAGGTCCGCGTCCCGCGCGACCAGGTCCGCGTCTTTCCGACGCCGGGAGGGACGCGGGAGCGCCGGGCGGATGGCGGGTCGCGTCCGGTGGAGGCGTCGCCGGGGGCGGTGCACCTGCAGACGCCGGAGAACACCCTCGACCTGCGCGGGATGTACGTGGACGACGCGCTCCCAGAGGTGGACGCCTTCCTCGACCGGCAGTCGATGGCGCAGGCGCCCCACGTTTTCCTGATCCACGGGCACGGCACCGGCGCGTTGAAGACGGCGGTCCGGCGCCACCTCGCGGCGTCCCCCTACGCGAAGCGGTCCCTCCCCGCCCCCCGCGAACAGGGCGGCGACGGCGTCACGATCGTCCTCCTCGCATAACCGCAGAACAGGGACGTTCCTGAGAAGTCGCGTTGAAGTGGGACATACGTGAGAGTTCTGAGGAACGTCCCTGTTCTGCGGTAGTTCTCAGGAACGTCCCTGTTCTGCGGTAGTTCTCAGGAACGTCCCTGTTCTGCGATGTTGAACTGACGCCAGGCGGCTTTCACGAGGGATGGATCGGCAAAGAGGTCGTACCCGGTGAGGGCGAGCGCCCGGATCCCCTCCATCATCCCTTCGATGCCGGACGGTTTCGTCGTCGCCTCCTCGAAGGCGCGGGTGTGGATCTCGACGCGGGCGCCCGAGGTGATGGGGACGTTCGGCTGCAGCGTGGGGACGACCTGGGAGACGTTTCCGATGTCGGAGGAGCCGCGATTCCGGTTCGTCGGAGCGCCGCTCTCCGGAAGTTCGAGCAGCGCCAGCGCGCCCCGGTAGGCGTCGGCCAGGACGGGATTCACCTTCATCGGCGAAAGGGTGTACGCCCCCTCCTCCACTTCGAGCCGGCAACGGGAGGCCGTCGCCGCGCCGGCGGCGCAGCCCTTTACGCGCGCGACCGCTTCGTGCATCTCGGCGAGCGTCTCGCCCCGCACGTAGAAGTACGCCTTCGCCCGCTCGGGGATGATATTGGGGGCGCGCCCCCCCTCGGTGACGATGCCGTGAACGCGCACGGTGTCCGGAAGCTGCTGGCGCAACGCGGAGACGCCGTTGAAGAGGAGGAGGACGCCGTCGAGGGCGTTGATCCCGTGCTCCGGGTACGCCGCCGCATGCGCCGCCCGCCCGTGGTACGTGAAGTGCAGCTTGGCCAGCGCGAGACACCCCTTCGCCACGTGGCGGCGGGAGGACGGGTGGACCATCATCGCCGCGTCGATGCCCCGGAAGACCCCCTTTTCGACCATCCGGGCCTTGCCGTACCCCGTCTCCTCGGCGGGGGTCCCGAGGGCGATCACCTTCCCCGTCCGGAAGACGCCCTTCCCGAACTCCGCCAGCGCCACGGCGGCGCACGCCGACGCCACCCCCACGATGTTGTGCCCGCACGCGTGCCCCAGCCCGGGCAGCGCGTCCATCTCGCACAGGAACGCGACGGCGGGCCGCCCTTTCCCGAAGGCGAATTCCGCCCGGAAGGCCGTCTCCATACCGGCCACGCCGCGCCTCACGCGAAATCCCCGCTCCGAGAGAAACGCCGAGAGGGTTTCCGAGGTGCGGGTCTCTTTCAGGGGGAGTTCGGCGTACGACGTGATCTCGTGCAGCATCCGGGCGGCCCGGGGGGCCAGCCGGTCCGTGATCGTCAGGATTTTTCTTCTCGCGGGATCCATTGGCGCTCGCGCTTTCCTGCGGAACAGATCGGATGATACCACAACCGGAGGCAGGCCACCCGCCCCGAAGGGGCTTGCGTTTCCCCCTCCCATCTTCTATCGTTCTCCTACCCCATGCATCGTTCCCGTACCCCATGACCCGCTGGAAATCGTTCTCCGTCCAGACCCGCCGCGAGGCGGTGGACGCCGTCACCCAGTTCTTCGTCGCCCACGGTTCCCTCGGGACGGCCTACGACGAGCAGCTGCTCGGCGCGGAAGGGGACCCGGCGGACCCGATCCCCCCTCCGCCGAAGGTGACCCGCCTGACCGCGTATTTCCCCTTTGACACCGACCTCCACGCCCTCAAACAGGCGTTCCTCGATCTCGTCCCGGTTCTTTCGGAGTCGTTCGGGTCGGGTCCGGAGGCGTTCAGCGACGCCACCGAGATCACCGACACGGGGTGGGCGGAAAAGTGGAAGGAGCATTTCCACGCCCGGAAGATCGGCCGGAAGATCGTGATCAAGCCTTCCTGGGAGACGGTCAAGGCGGGAGAGGGCGAGGTCGTGCTGACGGTCGACCCCGGACAGGCCTTCGGAACCGGAACCCACGAGACCACGCAAATGTGCCTGCGGATGATCGAGGACGTGTTCGACCTCTCCCCGCCCCCCCGTGACGCCCTCGACGTCGGGACGGGAACGGGGATCCTCGGGATCGCCGCGGCGCGCCTCGGCGCGAAGCGCGTCCTCGCGGTCGACACCGACCCGGTGGCGGTTGACGTCGCCGCGAAGAACGCCGTGGAGAACGGCGTGGCGGACGTGTTTCGCGCGGCGACCACTCCCCTGTCCGCGATCCCCGGCGCCTTCGACCTGGTCCTGGGAAACCTGATCGCCGAGATCCTGATCGACATGGCCCCCGAACTCCTGCGGCGGACGACACCGGGCGGACACCTCATTCTTTCCGGCATCCTCGCGGAGAAGAGCGGCTGGGTGGTCGAGGAGTTCGTGAAAAACGGCGCCTCCCTTTTCGCCGAATCCGCCGACGGGCAATGGACAGCGCTCCTCTTCCGCCGGGAAGAATGAGCCGCAGCGGGGAAACGCGATGCCGACCTTCTTCGTCGACCGAAAGAACCTCTCCGGCGACACCGCCATTCTCTCCAGGACGGAGGCGGGGCATATGCTCCGCTCCCTGCGCCTCTCCGTGGGCGACTCCTTCTTCGCCTTCGATGAGGAGGGGAACCGGTACCGGATGCGGATCCTCGAGGCGACGTCGCGCTCCCTGCGGGCCGAGATCCTCGAGACGTTCCCACCGGAACCTCCGCCCGATGTCGTCGTCTCCCTGTTCGTGGGACTCCCGAAAGCCGACAAGATGGACTTCATCCTCGAAAAAGCGACGGAGCTGGGCGTCTCGCGGGTGATCCCGTTCCGGTCGTCCCGCACCATCCCCCGCCTCGACCCGGCCGATGCCCGGAAACGGTTGTCTCGATGGGAGCGGGTGGCGCTGGCCGCCGCGAAGCAGTGCGGCTCCGGCCGCGTCCCGGAGGTGTCCGGGATCGTCCCGTACCCCGAGGCGCTGCGCCGAGCGGCGGAGCACGAAGGAAAAGTCGTATTCTACGAAGGCGAAGGGACGTTCTCCCTGAAGCGGGTCCTCTCGGGGATGGGAGGGGTCCGCACCGTCGCCCTGATCGTCGGCCCCGAGGGCGGCTTCTCCCCGGACGAAGTCCGGGAAGCGTTGGCGGCGGGGTGCCGGTGCGCGGGCCTGGGGAACCGGATCCTTCGCGTCGAGACGGCGGCGCTCGCGGTTCTCGCCATGGTGATGTACCATTTCGAAAAGGAGTCCACGTAGCGAATGGGATCGTCGACGGGACATCACCACTTTGCAGGGTTCTGGTCGCGCGCGGCGGCCCGGATCATCGACCTGCTCATCATCATCGCGGCGTTCAACCTGATCTACCTGGTGGACCGGCTCGGGGCGGACGCGGGGCTGTGGACGGGCATGGGACTGGGCGAGGGGAACTGGACCGGCGCGGGGTTCTCCATGGCCAACGTACTCCGCGGCCTCTTCTTCCTCACGTTCCCCGTTTTCTACTACGTCTATCTCCACGCGATGTACGGACAGACGTTCGGCAAGATGGCGATGAAGATCAAGGTGGTGAACGAGGACGAAACGCCCCTCGATTACCGGAAGGCGTTCCTTCGGTGGCTGGGGTATTTCCTGTGCGACCTGACGTTCTACATCGGGTACCTGTGGGCCGCCTTCGATCCCCGCAAGCAGGGGCTGCACGACAAGGTGTGCAAGACCGTCGTCGTGCGGACCGACGTGCCGTTCCCGCTTCCCGCGGCGGTGGAGCCGGAAGCGCCGACCGAGGCTCCTCGAACCGATCCGGCTTCCCTTGACACCGGAGGGAGCCCGCCGATATAATTTTCCGTTCCGTCAGGTGGCCCTTTAGCTCAGATGGTAGAGCAGAGGACTGAAAATCCTCGTGTCCCCAGTTCAATTCTGGGAGGGGCCACCATTACAAATCAAGGACTTGGCCAAACCGGCCAT
>Ga0315273_10005241_pt1 | contig 16040 bp, 8 predicted proteins | sample YL17G02_0_MG_FD_205753 | JGI IMG/M metagenome (GOLD analysis project Ga0315273, IMG submission 205753) | Sediment microbial communities from Yellowstone Lake, YNP, Wyoming, USA - YL17G02_0 | ecosystem: Environmental > Aquatic > Freshwater > Lake > Sediment | place: USA: Wyoming | collected...
GATCGTTGGGCACGGCGTGTCGCCGCTGGCGCCGGAGAACGGGCACGCGTTTCGGATGACGCCGGTGCGGCCGGGCGACATGAACTGCGACGGTGCGGTGGACTTTGACGACATCAGCGCGTTTGTGTCGGCGCTGGTCAGCCGCAGTGCCTACGAGGCACGCTATCCGGATTGTCCGTGGCTGAATGGCGACATGGACGCGAATGGGGACGTGGACTTCGACGACATCGGCCCGTTCGTGATGCTTCTGACCGGCAGGGGTTAGCGGGGTCAGATGGACGGGGCGTCTGGCCGGCGTCCGTGGGCGCCGGAGCGCCGCGCGGGGGGATCGCGACGGCTGATGCGCGGGCAGCGCCCATTTCGGCGGCGGCGCAGGACGACGGACCGAGGAGCGCTACAATCCAACTGGGCCGAAGGCCGGTCAGCGCTTGCCGGCAGCCAACGTGGTGTGGCCGTGCAAGCCAAGCTGCGCCGAACGCGGCCTCTGACGGAGTGCGCCCCAATGAACCGCACCCGCACGGACCGCAGCGTTCCGGACGGCTGGCGCGGCAGAATGGTCCGGAGGCTCGTTGCGCTGGTTGCCGGGACCCCGCTGCTCCTGCTGCTACCGGCATGTCCGTTTCTTCAGGACTTGTTCCCGCCGCCGGATGGTTCGGGGGCGCCGGTATCAACCGTCGGCGTCGCGCTGGTGGCGGGTGGCTTCACGTCGCCGGTGGGCCTGGTGGCGCCGCCGGATTCATCGGGCCGGCTGTTCGTCGTCGATCAGATCGGCGTGGTGTACGTGCTGAACGCCGACGGCAGCCTGCGCCCGGAGCCGTTTCTGGACCTGCGCGACCGGCTGGTGGAATTGACCCCGGACTTCGACGAGCGGGGACTGCTGAGCCTCGCGTTCCACCCGCGCTATGCGATAAATGGGCGGTTATTCGTGTTCTACACGGCGCCGAAGGACGACGCCGACCCGGCCGATTTCAACGCGCGGACGCGCGTCTCCGAGCTGCGGGTTTCCGTCGGCGACCGCAATCGCGCGGACCCCGGCAGCGAACAGGTGCTGCTCACCTTCGCCAAGCCGCAGTTCAACCACAACGGCGGCCAGCTCGCGTTCGGCCCCGACGGCTTCCTGTACATCAGCACCGGTGATGGCGGCGGGGCGAACGATACGGACATTGGGCACACCGCGGGCCTGGGCAACGGACAGGACCTGTCGCAACTGCTGGGCAAGATCCTGCGCCTCGACGTGGACCGCGCATCGCCATACGCCATCCCCTTGACCAATCCCTTCGTAGGCACGGCGGGGGCGCGGGCGGAGATCTGGGCGTACGGGCTGCGCAATCCGTGGCGGTTCTCGTTCGACGCAGGCGGTACGCAGCGCCTGTTCGCCGGCGACGCGGGGCAAAACCTGTTCGAAGAGGTGGATATCGTGGCGCGCGGCGGCAACTACGGCTGGAACATCCGGGAGGGGGCGCACTGTTTCGACCCCGCTGCACCGGACCAACCGCCGGCGACGTGCGCTGCCGTCGGGGCTGGCGGCGACGTGCTGCTCGATCCGATCATCGAGTATCCGCACGTTGACGCGCGCCAGCAACCCGTCGGGGTCGTCGTGATCGGTGGCTACGTGTATCGCGGCGCGGCGCTGCCCGGCCTGCAAGGCGACTACGTCTTTGGCGACTTCAGCCGGAGTTTTCTGACGCCTGACGGAACGCTGTTCGCCGCGACCGAGGCGAGCGACGGGACGTGGGACATGCGTGAGCTGACGATCGCGGGCCAAGCTGACGGCCGGCTGCGGCGTTTCGTGCTCGGCTTCGGGCGCGATGCGGACGACGAGTTGTACGTGCTGACCACGGGATCGCTCGGCCCCACGGGCACGAGCGGCGAGATTTACAAGATCGTCCCGGCGCCCGCGAGCCCGTGAGACCCGGGAGACGACGCATGGCACTTTCGAGGAGCGGCAACATGCAAACTTCGACACGCACACACCGCAGAATCGCTGGATTAACCGGCACCGGCCTGTTCTTAACCGGCATGGCTGCCGCACTCGGCGGCTGCCCGGGCAGCGGCACGCCGACGCCCCAGGCGGGCGTAACGGATGTCGCCATTTCGGGACTGGCGTTTGCGCCCAAGGAAGTGACCATCCGCGTCAACGAGACGGTGCGCTGGACGAACGACGACGGGGTGCTGCACACCGTGACGAGCGGCAATCCCGGCGCTGCGGACGCTGGCAGCCAGTTCAACTCCGGGCTCATCGCGCCGGGCGGCACGTTCGAGTGGCAGTTCGACGCGGTGGGCGAGTACGTCTACTTCTGCACGCAACACGCGAGTATGCCGGCGATGCGCGACGCGAAGGTGATTGTGCAACCGTAACGGGGCGGGCGCGGTCCGCGAGTCTAGTTCGTGAGGCTGACCGGGACCGGCGCGCGCTCGAACTGGTCCGCGCCCATCAGCGGCTGCGGGCGCAGGGCGGCGAGCCTGGCGACGTAGCGATCGGGGACCGTCTCCAACCGGGCATTGTAGAAGGTGGCGATGTCGTTGAAGTAGCCGCGTGCCAGCGCGATACGCTGCTCCGTGTCCACAAGCTGCTGTTGGAGCTTCAGAAAGGCCGCGTCGGCCTTCAGCTCGGGGTAACGCTCCACGACGGCGGTCAACAGCCCGGCGCACGCTTGCGGGTCGGGGCCGGGCTCGCCGGGCGGCGTCGCCGCAAGCTGGCTGCGCAGGTGCGCCAGCTCCGTCTGCAAGTGTTGCTCGTGGTCGCGCAGACCCTCCACGGTGCGGACGAGGTTGGGGATCAGGTCGGCGCGGCGCTTGAGTTGCACGTCCACATTCGCCCACGCCTGCCGCACGCGCTGCCGCAGGTCCACCAGGCTGTTGTATGCCATCCAGGTCCACCCCAGCAGCCACACGCCGACGTAGCCGAGTGCAAGCCCGGCGTAGCGGGGCACGCGTGTGACCGGGTCGTCGCTCAGAGGCGCCTCGCGCACGACCCATCCGCCGACAGGCGTGAAGCGCTGCGGGAACGGCCGCGAGGCAGCGAGGGCGTCGCTTGCGACCCATGCACCGACGCACAGGACGAGACCGAACGCGCCCAGCAGCCAAAGGCGCATGGCCAGGCCCCCGCTGACTTGTGCCTCGCTGCGCGTCGAGATCAGGAACAGCGGCGCATCGCGGTGTTGGGCGATCTCGGGTGCGACGACGTCGGTACGCTCGCGGGCGTGACCCATGACGTAGAGCGGCGCGTGGACCGGGATGGCTTGCTCGTGAAAACGCCGGCAGTGGTCCGAATCCGACACCGCGTGCGCCGGCCCCTTGCCGTAATAGAGCGGGTCTGCGGGGCCGCACGACGTGTCGAAGACGGTCCGCGGCTCGATCTTGGCGCCGTCGGGGATGACGCGGATGACGCCCTGGTCGTCGCGGAGGTAGAAGGGCATCTGCTGGCCGCCGTGGCCGACGGTCGTCCAGCCGCTCTCGTGGCGGGTGCGGGTGCGCGTGTGGCCTTCGCTGTCCCGATAGGTCTCGGTCACGGTGCGCGACCAGTGCTCCTCGATGGTCCACGTGTAATACACGCACGGGGCCGCGGCGAGGTAGCTGACCAGCGGCTCGCCCGTTTCCGCCGTACCCTTCAACTCCACGAGGCCGATGAACACGCCGGTGGTCTTGCAGGTGGGCACGTTGTCGATGAGCCGCTTTCGCCGCGCGGCGCGCAGGGCAAAGATCAGGCACAGCAGGGCCAGCAGGGGGCCGACAACTGAGATGACCTGCGACGCGCTGGACATGCCGCTAAGAATGGAGCGGAGCGACCGAGCCCGCAAGTCGCCACAGGGCAACGAACGCCTGCCCCAGCGACAGTCCGCCATCGCCGCACGGAGTGTGGCGGTGGTACAGAACGGTGCGACCGTCGGCTTCGAGCAGCGCGACCAGGCGCGTGAGCAGGCGACGGTTGGCGAAGCACCCGCCGGACAAGGCCACCTTGTCCGTTTGCACCTGCTGACAGGCGTGGCGGGCGGCGTCGGCGAGCATTCGCGCGACAGTTTCGTGAAAGCGTGCGGCGATGTGCGGCACGGGCGCGCCGCGGTCGCGGGTCTCGATCAGCTCGCGGATCATCGTCGTTACGCCGAGGTGCATACCAGCGCCTGCCGCGCGCACTTCGTACGCGAACGGTTCGACGGCCGCAGGTTCGCCTGCCGCCGCCGCCTCGAGCGCCATGGCCGCCTCCGCTTCGTGCCGGTTGTGGGCGCACAGGCCGAGCAGGAAGCTGGCGGCGTCGAAGAGGCGGCCGAGGCTGGACGTGGGCGGCGCGTTGACGCCGCGGGCGGCCTGCTGATCGAAAACCCGCAACTCCTCGCTCGTGGGCGCAGCGGGTAGCTCCTCGGCGGCGGTGCCTGCGTGCCACTGCTGTTGAGCGGTGCCGGACCACTGCTGACACAGCAGTGGCACGCGCTGTGCCTCGTCCGCCCAGCGCTGCGGCAGCGCGGCGCGCAGCAGGGCAGCGGTGGGCCGCCAGGTTTCGAGCGCCGCCCGGTCGCCGCCGACAAGGGGGAAATACTCCAGGTGCCCGAGGCGCTGGAAGTCGCCGCGCTGACAGCGCAGCACCTCGCAGCCCCACACCGCGCCATCGGTGCCGAAGCCCGTGCCATCGCACGACAGTCCGACGACCGGGCCGGGTTCGCCCCACTCGGCCATGACGCTGGCGATGTGCGCGTGGTGGTGTTGCACCTGGATGAGCGGCAGGCCCAGCCGGCGGGCGTAGCCGGTGGACAGGTAGTGCGGGTGCAGGTCGCAGGCGACGGCGTCCGGGCGGAACGCGCAAAGGTCCATCAGCCGGTCGATGGCGCGGATGTAATGCCGGTACGTCTCGGGTTGCGTCAGGTCGCCGAGGTGCTCGCTGAGGACGGCTTGTGCGCCGACTGGCTCGTTACCGGCGCCGTGAAGCGTCCCCTCGTTGACGGTCAGCAGGCAGACCGTCGCCTTCAACTCCCCGCCGACGGCGAGAACGCGGCGCGTTTCGTAGCCCCGAGTGCGAGCGAGGGGGATCTGTGCGGTAATCCCCGTCGCCTGCGCTGTGGGCTCTGACGGAGTGGCGCTGGACGGCCCGGGGTCATGTCGAAGAGCGCCGCTGGCGGCGAACGGCGCCAGTCGGATCGGCTGCGGGGCGTACCCGCGCGCCCGGCGGATCGGCACGACCTCGTCGCGGAACGTCTGCACGACCGAGTCGTCGATTGGGCGGCAGATCTCGCGGTCGTGCATCAGGAATGCGTCCGCCACGTCCGCCAGGTGCGCCACTGCGTCGTCGTCGCGGTACGTCAGCGGCTGGCCGGCGAGGTTGGCCGAGGTCATGACGAGCGGCCCGAGGCCCTCCGCAAAGAGCAGGTGATGGAGCGGGGCATAGGCCAGCATAACGCCGAAATCGGTAGAGGCGGGCGCGATTGACGGCGCCAGCCCGTGGCCAACCGCCTTCGGCGCCAGGACGATCGGAGCGGCGGGCGAAGTCAACGCGTCCACGTCCGCGGGCGTGAGGTGGACCAGCCGCTCGGCCGCTGGGACGTCGCGGACCATGACCGCCAGCGGCTTGCCGTCGCGCAGCTTGCGCCGGCGCAAGCGCTGCACGACGTCTTCGCGGTCGGCCCGGCACGCGAGGTGATAGCCGCCAATGCCCTTCACCGCGATGATGCCACTGTCGTTGAGCAAACGTGCGGCGGCGCACAGTGCGTCATCGGCCACGGGCGACGCGGCCGTGGCGCGTGGCCCGCTATTCCGGCGGAGGACCAACTGTGGCCCGCAGATGCGGCAGGCGTTCGGCTGCGCGTGGAAACGCCGGTCGGCCGGGTCGGCGTACTCGCGGGCACACGCCGGGCACATCGGGAACACGGCCATCGTCGTGTTCGGCCGGTCGTAGGGCACCGCGCGGATGATCGAGTAGCGCGGCCCGCAATTCGTGCAGTTGATGAACGGGTAGCGGTGCCGCCGGTCGGCCGGGTCAAACAGCTCGCGCAGGCAGTCCGCACAAGTGGCGGCGTCCGGCGTCACCGCAGGCCGTTGCGCACTGTCGGTTTGCGACGCCCGGATGCGGAACAGCGTCTCCCCGCGCGGCTCCAGCTCTTGGCGGGAGAGCTCTGAGATCCGCGCCAGGGGTGGCAAGCGGGTGGTCAGGTCGTGCTCGAAGGCGTCGATTGCGCCGGGCGCGCCTTCGACCTCGAGCACGGCGCCGCTAGCGCTATTGGCCACGTAGCCGGCCAGTCCGCGCGCCGTTGCCAGCCGGTACACGTATGGTCGAAAGCCGACGCCCTGCACTTGGCCACGCAGGTCGAAACGACGGCGGATTGTGACTGGGCGGTCCGGCAAAAGCAGCTCCGCAATACTTTAGACACGTTAGCGGCATCGTCACGCGACGCCAAGCAGAGCACGGGTGGTAGGCGTGCGCCGATGGCGGCCGCATCTCGGGCGCGCAGACGGACACCCTGAGAATCGCACCGCCTAGCCCGCAGGATCAGGGCGAGTATGACGCGGTGGTCAGCAACATCTGCGGCTCAGTCACCAGCGCCGCGGCCACGGCGACGGTGTGCCATCGTGGGGACGTGACCGCGAGGCGGCCTTGCTGGCCGGGCTTGTCTCTCGGGCCGACGGTAGGTATACTGGCACTCGTCGCCAGATGGACGCCGCGGGCTCGGGCCGCGCGGTTGGAGCGTTAGGGGTGCCGAACGCACGCGGGCGGTCTGGCTGCTCCGGTCACTTCCGATGGACGTCTTACGGATGGAGGAAAGCTATGCTTGCGACAACTCGCATTCGCCTGGGGCCCGCTTCGATCCTGCTGGGGCTCAGTCTGGCACTAGCGCGCGCACCGACGCTCGGCGCCGTGATCATCTACGTAGACGATGACGCGCCCAATGACCCCGGCCCAGGCAACCCGCTGGTGAGCGATCCGGATGAGAACGGGTCGCCGGAGCACCCGTTCGACGCGCTTCAGGAGGGCATCACCGCGGCGCAGGAGGGGGACACCGTGCTGGTTGGCAACGGCTATTACCGCGGCATGGGCAACATGAACCTGTATCTGGACAAGACGCTTACCTTGCGCAGCGCCCAGGGCGCGAGCCAGTGCGTCATCGATTGCCAGAGCATGGGGCGTGGGCTGTGGATTGTCGGCGACGCAATCGTCGAGGGCTTCACAATCCTCAATGGGCTGGCCGACGGCACGATCGGCGGCGGCGGCATCTACTGCGAGTACGGCAGTCCCACGATCGCCCGCTGCACCATCTCCGCGAATCAAGCCCCCGACTGCGACGACGGCGGCGGCGGCATCTTGTGCTCCGCGGCCACTCCCCAGATCACACGGTGTCGCATCACCGGCAATTCCACGAACGCTCACGGCGGCGGCGTGTGCGCCGACAACGACAGCCATCCAGTACTTACCGATTGCGTCATCTCCGGTAACTCGGGCGACGTGACGGGCGGCGTCGCCGTCATCGGTCCCACGGGAGCGACGTTGCGGGGCTGTGTCGTGTTGGACAACCAGAGCAACCTCGCCGGCGGCCTGGGCGGGGCCGGGTTCATGGTCCGTAGTTGCACGATTGCCGGCAACACGGGTTTCTGGGCCGGCGGCATCTACATCGTGGGAGACATCACTCTCATCGGGTCCACGGTGAGCCGGAACAACGGCGTTGGCATCAACATCTGGGAAGCGGTCGGTTCCGAGATCAGAAACTGCATCTTCTGGGGCAATTCCGGCGAGATCACCGCGGGCGGCGTTTTGGTCGTCAGCTACAGCGACATCCAAGGCGGCTGGGGGGGCGGAGGTGGGAACAACATCGTTGAGGATCCGCTGTTTGTGGCGCCGCTCAGCGGAGATTACCACTTGTCCCCCGGCTCGCCCTGCATTGATGCGGGCGATCCGGACTTCGCGCCGGAACCCGGTGAAACGGACGTTGACGGCGAGCTGCGCGTCTGGGACGGCGACGGCGACGGCCTGGCACGTGTTGAGATGGGCAGCGATGAGTTGGGCGGCCCGGGGGGGGCGCCGCGGCGCGGCGACACGAACTGCGACGGGGCGGTGGATTTTGACGACATCAACCCGTTCGTTGCGGCGCTGGTTAGTCGCGAGAACTATGAGGCGCTATACCCGTGGTGCAACTGGTTCACCGGCGACGTTGACGGCAACGGCTCCGTCGACTTCGACGACATCAACCCGTTCGTCGCGTGCCTGGTCGCCGGGCGGTGCCCGTAGCCTCGCGCGCTCTGTTCGGGACCGAGTCCCGCGCCAGGCGTGTAGCGGCCGCAAGCGAGACGTGTAGCGGCCGGCGCCCCGCCGGCCGTCCGTCGTAGCGTTGGCCCCCCGTGGCCAACGTCCGTAGCGGCCGGTCTCCGTGCCGGCCGTCTGATCCGGACCCGCCGCGTCGCCAACCAGCCCGCCCCGCTGGCCAGGCCGTTTTTCACGTGCGGACTGCCCCGGGCGCTCGGACACGCGTGGCACCGGGTGCGGGTCGCCGGGGCGATTCCCCGCGTGCCCAGACGTTAGCCGAAGCATGGTGGGACGCCAAGAACGACCGGACGCTCTTCTTTCCTCCCCGACAGCCATTACACACGGCAGAATACGTCACCACGGTAGCATTCGTCGGCTGGTCTTGCGCCGCTTGTGGTATACTGACGGCGTACGCGATTTGGCGAACCGCGGCCGGGGACGCTGCCCGGCCGGGCCGGCGCGTTCCGCTCGATTGGCCGAGCGAAGCTCGTCGGTCGGCCGCACGACCCTGACGCGGGGAGGGTTGTGCCCATGTCTGCGCTCATCCGACCACATTCGCACTCTCCGGCGTCGTCGGCACGCCGGCCCCGGCTGGCGTCGCTGCTTCTGCTCTCGCTCGGCCACGCCGTGGCCCTGGCTCAGTCGCCGCCGGTGGCCGAGGCCGGGCCGGGTCAGCACTGGACCGTGCCGCGGGTGATCCATTTGGACGGCTCGGGCAGCTACGACCCCGATAACGATCCCATCACGCCCATCACGCAGTGGCAGTGGCAGTTCGACTCGCTTCCGCCGGGCAGCACCGCGACGCTCAGCGGGGCGAGCACGCCGACGCCGACGTTCACCGCCGACCTGCCCGGGTCGTATGTCGTATCGCTGACGGTCTTCGCCGGCGGCGAGTGGAGCCCGCCGGACACGGTGACGATCACGGGCCAGGCGGTGATTCCGCTCGGCGGCGGCGGGCTGCGGGTCACCGAGTATCGGCTCACGACCGAGACCTACAATCAGTACGCGCCCACGATCTCGGGCGTGAACGTGGTCTACACGCAGGTCGAGGGCAACGGCGAGCTCTTCCGCGTGATCATCAATGGCGAGCCGGGGCCGATCGTGCAGGGACCGGGCAATCAGTTCGACCCGGACCTGTCGGGCACCTCGGTGGCCTACACCAACGACGTGACCGGGCTGCAGGACATCTGGTTCTACGACTTCCTGACGCAGGAGCAGTACAAGGTCACCGCCAGCTACATGGCCGACTACGAGCCAGCCATCAGCGGCAACAACATTGTCTACACGTCGACCAATAACTACAACGAGGATATCTATTGGGTCAATACGTTGACTGGCTCTGAGTTCCCCATTGCGAGCACTTCGAACGCTGAGCGCTTCCCCGCGATCGACGGCGAGTTGGTGGCCTGGGTTGCGTTCGAGGGCGGCAACGCCAACATCCGGGCACGTTATCTGGAGCAGGTCGAGTTCCCGGTGGCGACCACGGTTGCAAGCGAAGTGAATCCTTCGGTTTCGGGCGGGCGGATCGCCTATCTGCTCGATACCGATGTCGCTGTGTTCGACACAGGCACGGGGGAGACGCTTCGGGTTACCGAAGACGGTTACCAACAGAGTCACGTCAAGATCGCCGGAAACTATGTTTTCTTCACGGACAACCGCAACGGCAACCTCGACATCTTCATGCACGACCTCGGCACCGGGCTCACCTATCAGCTCACCAGCGACGTGCGCGACCAGATCCTGACCGACGCGGATCAGAACCGGGCCGTCTTCTATGACAGCCGCTATGGCTCGAACGACATCTTTGCGGTCGAGCTGACCTGGAACCATCCGCCGATCGCGGATGCAGGCCAGGACCAGAGCGTCTACGCCGGAGACATTGCCTACCTCGACGGCACGGGCAGCTCTGACCCGGACAATGACCCGATCGTGGATTTCCGGTGGACTTTCGAGTCGCGGCCCGCGGGCAGCGGCGCCTCCCTCGACAACGACCATTCGGCCACGCCGACCTTCGTGCCCGATCTGGAGGGCGACTATATTCTCTCTCTCGTCGTCTTCGACGGCGTGCTGTGGAGCGACCCGGACTTCGTGATCCTGGTCGCGACCAGCAACAACCTGGCGCCGATCGCCGAGGCAGGCACAGACCAGCTCGTCGACGTGGGCAAGGTGGCCGAGCTCGACGGCACCGACTCGTGGGATCCGGACGGCGACCCGATCGTGGGCTATTCCTGGGCCATCGACCTGGCGCCCGGCGGCAGCATGGCCGAGCTGATCGGCGCTGACACGGACAAGCCCACGCTGACCCCTGACATCGAGGGCAGCTATGTCATCTCGCTGGTGGTCTATGACGGCGAGGACTGGAGCGCGCCTGACTGGGTCACGGTCGTCGCGGAGACACCCAACCTGCCGCCCGTGGCTTTTGCCGGCGACGATCAGCAAGTGATCGTCGGCGAGACCGTCTATCTGAGCGGCTCGGGCTATGACCCGGAGGGCAAGCCGATTGTGGGGTGGCACTGGAGCATCAAGTCTGGTCCACTAGGATACACCGCACATCTGGATGACCCAAACAGCAGAACACCGACCTTCGTGCCTGACGTGATAGGGGACTATGGGCTCGGACTCATCGTGTTCGATGGGGAGGACTGGAGCGAGTGGGACTTGATGACCGTGACGGTCGACTCGCTCAATGTGCCGCCGATTGCGGACGCGGGCGAGGACCGGAACGTGATCGTGGGCCGGCCTGTGCTCCTCGACGGGAGCGGCTCGTGGGACCCGGACAACGAACCCGTCGTGGGCTGGAGCTGGGCCGTCAGCGCGGCGCCGCCGGGCAGCGTGGCCCAGCCGGCGCAGTGGGTTCCCCTCTCCGCAATTGCGGCAGGCACGTCCCACAGCCTCGGCGTCAAGCCCAACGGCTCGGTCGTGTGCTGGGGACGGAACAACGCGAACCAATGCAGCGTTCCCGCGCCGAACACGGGCTTTGCAGCGGCCTCGGGAGGCGAGTGGCACAGCCTGGGGCTGAAGGCCGACGGATCCATCCTCGGGTGGGGATCGAACGACGGCGGGCAATGCAGCGTTCCGGAGCCGAACAGCGGCTTCACGGCGATCGCGGCGGGCGCCAACCACAGTCTCGCCCTGAGGGCGGACGGCTCGATTGCGGCATGGGGATGGAACTACGCAGGCCAGTGCAACGTCCCGGACCCGAACAGCGGCTTCACGGCAATCGCGGCGCGCTACGGCCGCAGCCTCGCCGTGAAGTCCGACGGTTCGGTCGTTGCGTGGGGAGACTACTCTTACAACCTGCCGGACCCGAACAGCGGGTTTGTTGCCGTTGCCGCAGGCTCTGTCCACAGCTTGGGGCTGAAGGGGAACGGCTCAATTGTGGCGTGGGGCGAAAACGGCGCAGGGCAATGCAACGTCCCGGCGCCGAGCAGCGGCTTCACGGCGATCGCGGCGGGCGGGTATCACAGTCTCGGGCTGAAGGCCGACGGCTCGATTGTAGCGTGGGGGGCGAACGGCTCAGGGCAATGCAACGTCCCGGCGCCGAACAGCGGCTTCACGGCGATCGCGGCGGGTGGGTACTACTCGGGGCACAGTCTCGGGCTGAAGGCCGACGGCTCGATCGTGGCGTGGGGCAGCAACGGTTGGGGGCAATGCGCGACTTGGACGCTGGTTCCCACCGCGGTTTTCACGCCGGACGTGGTCGGCACGTACGTGCTTTCGCTGGTGGTCTACGACCATGAGGATCCGAGCGCGCCGGACTTCGTGACGATTACCGCCCTGCCCAACCAGCCGCCGGTGGCTGAGGCCGGGCCGGATCAGGACGTCGAGATGGACCAGGTGGTGCAGCTTGACGGGACGGGCTCGTGGGACCCGGACGGCGACCCGCTCACCGCGTACCTGTGGAGCTTCGAGCAGAAGCCCCCGGGCAGCCTGGCCGCGCTCGACGATCCGGGCAGCGCCACGCCGACGTTCCTGGCCGATCTTGCCGGCGACTACGTCCTGTCGCTGGTGGTCTACGACGGCGAGGATTGGAGCACGCCGGACACGGTGACGATCAGCGCGGCGCCGGGGAATCAACCGCCCGTGGCCGTGGCCGGCCCGGACCAGGAGACCTTCACCGAGCAACTCGTGCAACTCGACGGCGCTGCCAGCTTCGACCCCGACGGCGACCCGATCCTGGGCTACCACTGGCAGATCGACGTGAAGCCGGCGGGCAGCACGGCCGAGCTGTCCGACCCCGACATCGTCAACCCCACCTTCACCGGCGACCTGCCGGGCGAGTACCAGATCTCGCTGGTGGTCTTCGACGGCGAGGTGTGGAGCCTGCCCGATCAGGTGCTGGTCACGGCCGAGCAGCCGGGCGACCTCAACTGCGACGGCGCTGTGAACTTCGACGACATCAACCCGTTCGTCACGGCGCTGGTGAGCCAGGCGGGTTACGAGGCCCGCTATCCCGACTGCCGCTGGCTCAACGCCGACATAAACTTGGACGGCGCGGTCGACTTCGACGACATCAACCCGTTCGTGCGGTGCCTGGTCGCCGGGCGGTGCCCGTAAGGCGGCGGAGTCCGTCCGAACGCGGCGCCCCAGCGACGCGCCAGGCTGCGCTGCGCCCGGAATGCTGATCCATCGCCCGGGCGACGCGGCAGCCTTAGCGCTCATTGCCGCTCGCGGTTCGGAGCGCCGCGCTCGCGCCGCGGGTATTCGCGATTAGGGCTCGGGCACGCCGCCCGCCAGTTTGCCTTGGAGGGACGCCTGCGGGTATCGTGGGAGCTGCCAGGTCGGTTCTCGTTCCGGCCGCTGGCTGTACGGACAGGAGTGCTCCGTTATGGCTGATCCCGTTCAGATTCCGACGCGCAAGGGTGAGAAGATGCGGGTGGCGGTGCGTGGCGGCCCGCTCTTGTGCAACCCGCTAGTCAACAAGGGGCTCGCGTTCACCGCCGCCGAGCGCGACCAGTTCAGGCTGCGCGGCCTGCTGCCGCCGGGGCAGCGGACGATCAAGGAGCAGGCGGCGCTGGAACTGGAGCACCTGCGCACCAAGCCGAACGACCTGGAGAAGTACATCGGGCTGGCGGCGCTTCAGGACCGCGACGAGACGCTTTTCTATCGCGTGCTGGTCGAGAACATGACGGCGCTGATGCCGATCGTGTACACCCCGACCGTGGGGCAGGCGTGCCAGCAGTTCAGCCACATCCTCCGGCGCCCGCGGGGCATCTGGATCACGCCCGAGGACGTGGACTGCATGGCGGACGTGCTGCGGAACGCGTGCAATCAGGATGTGCGGTTGATCGTCGTGACGGACAACGAGCGCATCCTGGGGCTGGGCGACCAGGGCGCGGGCGGCATGGGCATCCCGGTCGGGAAAATCGCCCTGTACTGCGCCGGCGCGGGGATTCACCCAGCGCTGACGCTGCCCATCAGCCTCGACGTGGGCACCGACAACGCCGAGCTGCTCAACGACCCGTACTACATGGGCTGGCGGCACAAGCGGCTACGCGGGGAGGCGTACGAGCAGGTGATCGAGGCGTTCGTCAACGCGGTCCGGCAGGTCTTCCCGCGCGCCCTGGTGCAGTGGGAGGACTTCCACAAGAACATCGCGTTCATGATCCTCGACCGCTACCGCAAGCGCCTGCCGAGCTTCAATGACGACATCCAGGGCACGTCAGCGGTCGCGCTGGCGGGGTTGTACGCGGCGTTGCGCGTGACCGGCGGCAAACTCTCCGAGCAGCGGATCGTGTACGCCGGCGCCGGCGCCGCGGGCGTGGGCATCGGCCGGCTGGTGGCCACGGCGATGCGCGACGAGACCGAAGACGCGGCCAGGGTCCACAAAGCCCAGGTATTCCTCGATTCGGTCGGCCTCGTCCACGAGGGCACGGAGATCAAGGACCCGCACAAGCGGCCGTTCGCCATGACGCGCGCGGAGATGAAGGCGTACGGGTTCGCCGGCGAGGGGCCGTTCGAGCTGCTGGAGGTCGTGAAGTGCGTCAAGCCGACCATTCTGCTGGGCACGACCGCCCGCGCCAACACGTTCACCGAGGCGATCGTCCGCGAGATGGCCCGCCACACGCCGCGACCGATCATCTTCGCGTTCAGCAACCCGACCTCCAAGGCCGAATGTACCCCCGCCGACGCGATCCGCTGGACCGATGGCCGGGCGCTGCTCGCCACGGGCAGCCCGTTTGAGCCGGTGGACTACGGCGGCAAGCGGCACGTGATCGGTCAGGGCAACAACGTGTTCATCTTTCCGGGCGTCGGCCTGGGCGCGATCCTGTCCGAAGCGAGCGAGGTGCCGGAGTCGTTCTTCATGATTGCCTCGCGGACGCTGGCCGAGTGCATCACGCAGGACCGGATCGACAGCGGCGCGCTGTACCCGGAGCCGAGCATGTTGCGGGAGATCAGCGGGCGCATCGCGGTCAACGTGGTCCGCGAGGCGAAGCGCCTGAACATCGGCCGGCTCATTCCCGACGACCAAACCGAGCCGCTCGTCCGCGACTCCATGTGGTATCCGGATTACGCGGAGTACGAAGCGGTCTGAGCGTCCGGCGGGACGACAGTTCGGGCGGCCGGTCTGCCGATAATGCGCTCGGAGACCGGTATGCTCCAGACCTTGAAAGAGACGTGGCATCGCGTGTGCGGGACGCCGTCCGGCGGGCGCGTGGCGCCGGCGCTGCCGCCCCCGACCGCCGCGGAACTGGCAGCGATCGACGCCTTGCGCCGGCGGGCCGACGCGCTCGCGCGGGCGCAGGGGGGGGAGCGGGCGGGGTCACACGCCCTGTGGCAGGCACACTTGCAGCGCTTCCGCGAGCTGCTGCAAACCGCGGACCCGCGCGAGTTCCTGCGCTGGGACGTCGTGCGGCGCACCATGTTCGGCGGCAGTCAGTCCTATGTGCAGCCGGAGCTGGATGCGCTGCGCGGCCTGGAAGACTGGGAGACGCGCTGGCGCCCGGCCATCCGCGAGAGCGCGGTCGGGCGTCCGAAACGGTATGGCGCGTATCCTGAGAGCAGCGGCAATCTGATCCATCACGCCTACCACCTGGCGCGCTTTGAGGCCGCGACACGCCGGCGCGTCGACGCGCTCCAGCGCGTCTTCGAGTTCGGCGGGGGCTACGGGAGCATGTGCCGGCTGTTCCGCCAGTTGGGTTTCCGGGGTCAATACGTCTGTTATGACTTCCCGGAGTTCGCGGCCCTACAGGAGTTCTTCCTGCGGTCGCTGGACATTCCGGTGGCGGCCGACTTGGCGGCGACTGGTTCGACGGGGGCCGCGCTGTGCCTGTCGGACCTGCCGGCACTGCGGACCGTCCTGGCGGACTGGCGGGGGCGGCCGGACACGCTATTCCTGGCGACGTGGTCCATCAGCGAGACGCCGCTGGAGACGCGGAACGTCATCCTGCCGCTGGTTTCCGCCTGCGCGTGTTACCTCATCGCCTACCAGCACGAAATCCCCGCGTTGAACAACCGGGAGTTCTTCACACGCTGGGCGGCGGAGCAGGCCGACGTCGCGTGGCAGCACACGGACATCGAGCACCTGCCGGGCAGTGCGTACCTGTTCGGGGCGCGGCGGTCCCGGCCAGTGCCGTAGACCGGCCGCCACAGCGGGGCGCGTGCGCCGGCCTCAATTCGCCGTCAGCTTGTAGCACGCCGCCTGCTTGAGGTTGCGGACGTAAACCCGCCCCTTGTACAGCGTGGGCACGGTCCAGCATTTTCCGTTCAGTAGCTGCGCCTTGGCCGTGGGCGCGTACTTTTCGGCGGAGAGCGGGGCGATCTGCAATTCGCCGCCCTCGGTGAACACCACCAGGCGGCCGTCCGCGATGACGACCGT
>Ga0315273_10005242_pt1 | contig 16039 bp, 15 predicted proteins | sample YL17G02_0_MG_FD_205753 | JGI IMG/M metagenome (GOLD analysis project Ga0315273, IMG submission 205753) | Sediment microbial communities from Yellowstone Lake, YNP, Wyoming, USA - YL17G02_0 | ecosystem: Environmental > Aquatic > Freshwater > Lake > Sediment | place: USA: Wyoming | collected...
CGGTGCGTGGGGCTTGTGAACCACGCCGCCATGGGCACATTCCGGCCCGGCAATCTTCAGATGGTCGCATGTCAATGTTATGGTCAGCCGACGCGGCGGCGAAAAATTTCCGAAAGTCCGATAATTAGCCTCAAGCCGCCATCCGCCGATTGCCGAAACCATGGGCGAACTGACAGCCGCGGGAAAGCGCTGGGCTGGGATCGTCCGTTGTGCCCGCGTCTGGCACAGGGATCTGGACACCCGTTCAAAACCGGCAGGGTCGTTGTGCCGGCGGGTCCGATGCCTATGCTGCGCCAAGCCCAGCGTTATGCCCTGCGACAACCTTCCGCTCTCTCTCTCGCCTCGACGAGCGCCTCGAAACCCACGGCCGCCTTCCGGCATGTGCCACACGAAAGGGTATCCTGATGACCCGCGCTTCCGCGCGCCTCATCGAGGCAGGAGACAGTCTCTGCGGCCCGCCGGCCGAAGAGAACCTGCACCCCGTGGAGGCCGTCGCCCAGGCCCGCGCCCGCCGCCCAAGGGATGAGCGGTTCTTTGCCCCCGAGTGTCCCGTCAGCGTGGCGATCGTGGGCCAGAGCCGGGCCATGCGGCGCACCCTCGAGATGCTGCATCGGGTGGCCAAGAGCAGCCTCTCGCCCATCCTCGTTATGGGAGAGACCGGCACGGGCAAGGAGCTGGCGGCCCTCGCGATCCACGCGATGAGGGGCGGCACGCCGCAGAACTTCGTCGCGGTCAACTGTGCCGCGCTCACCCCCACGCTGCTGGAAAGCGAGCTCTTCGGCCACACCAAGGGGTCCTTTACGGGCGCCGACCGCGACAAGGCGGGCCTCTTCGAAATAGCCGAAAACGGCACGATTTTCCTCGATGAAATCAGCGAAATGCCCACCAGCCTCCAGGCCAAACTCCTGCGGGTGCTCCAGGAAAGGGAGTTCCGGCGGGTCGGCGGAACCCGGAACATCGCGTGCCAGGCCACGGTCATCGCCTCGAGCAACCGCGACCTGAGCGCCGAGACTCGCGAGCACCGGTTCCGCGCGGACCTGTACTTCCGGCTGGCCGTCTTCCCGGTCGTCATGCCGCCGCTCGGCGACGCGAACCGCCGCGACGACATCCCGCTCTTGGCGGAGTATTTCCTCGAGACGGCGGCCGGCGACGCCGGCTCGCCCCGCACGCTCACCGAGGCCGCCCGCCAGGTGCTGCTAAGGCATCCGTGGCCGGGCAACGTCCGTGAACTGCGCAACGTGATCGAGCGGGCGCTCGTCCTTGCCCCGGCAGACGAGATCACGCCCGAGGCCCTGCTGATCGACAGCCTCGCGCCGTCGAACCCCGCCGTCCAACCGGCCGGCCTGCCGGCCAACGAGTTCTCCCTCGAGACCGCCGAGCGGCTCTTCATCGTGCGGGCCCTTGAGGAAACCGGCTGGCAGCGCACCCAGGCGGCACGCCTCCTGGGCATCACCCGCGCCACGCTGCACGCCAAGCTCAAGCGATACAAGATCGTTCTGCCCGAGGCGCCCAGAACCTCCGGCGCCGACCTCCTGTCGGCCCGTCCGGCCTCGCGGCTGCGGGAAGCATGCCTGTAGCTCCTGACCCCTCTCTTGCCACCGTCGTGCGCCCGTGACAGGCGGCGACGGCTGAACGAATGAGGTCTTGCTGTTTCGTCGTCCAATCCGCAATCCGAAATCCGCAATCCGCAATTCCTTGTCGTCGTTGCGGCCTGTCTGAAAACCGAACCAGGTGCATAAAAACCTGACACGCCCCGGAGGCGCGCCAAAGCCGCTCAAGTGCGTCCGACGTGCCGCTGAACCGCGAAAACCCGCATCCCGCGGCCACTGAACACGCCTGAGAGCATTTGGCACAAGGGTTGCTCTGGGTCCTGTCAGCCGCTGCGGGCACAGACTCTCCAGAGGCCGCGCCCGCCGCGCCAGAGAGCGAGACAACAGCTTATGAGTGCCGGCGGTCAACCGTTGTCAGCCGAAGAGACCCAGCGCGCCGCCCAAGCCGCGGCCGAGAAGCACTTCGCGGCCGCCGTCGCCCCGCCGATCATGGCCGGGACCCGGCGGATCTACCTGGTCGGCGGTCTCGGCGTGGCGGTGCTGCTGAGCGCCAGCGCGTTCCTTTATTGGAAGTTGTCGGCCCCGCCGGGAAGCCCCGTCGCCCCGGCGCCGGCCGAGGCCCGGACCGTGGCGCCCGCGGCAAGACCCGCCGCGCATGCCGTGCCCGCCCCGTCGCCCGCCCCCGAGGCGCCCGAGGCCACTGCGGCGCCGGCGCCTGCCGCGGCGCCGGCCCCGGCGCCGTCGGACGTTCCGCGCCAGGGGTTCTCGTGGAACGCGGCGGAGCAGGCCCGCAAGGCCCTCCGCTACAGCGAGGCCCTGGCCCACTACCGCGGCCTCCTCGAGCAGTCCGAGAGGAACCCGGGGAACCGCCGGATCAGCGGGCTGCTGCACCTGCGGGTCGGCGCCTGCCTGGAAGGGCTGAACCGGCTTCAGGAGGCCCGGAAGGCGTTCGCCGAGGCCGCCGACGCGAGTTCGCCGATCGTCCGGGCGGCAGCCTGCTACGAGACCGCTCGCATGGATGTCTCAGAAAATCAATACATGATGGGGCGCCTGCGGGCCTACCAGGCCCTGGCCTGCCTCGGCCCCATCGGCGCCCGGTCGCCGCTGGCCACGAACAGCGAGTACCTGGCGGCCCATGCGGTCACGTACCGGGCCCTGTCGTTCTACGGCAACGATCTTCCGAAGACGCGGCACCTGCCGCCCGCGGTCGATCCGTTCGGCGGCCTCAGCGAGACCCAACTGCAAAACGTCATCGGCGAAGGCGCCGACCGGCTCTCGGCCGCGGTTCTCGGCCCGCAGATCCAGAGCAAGGACGGCCCGGCCGGCGCCCACCTCTGGACGGCCGTGTGCGCCGGCGCGCCGATCGGCGACGTCCTCTCGCGCCTGGCCACGGCGGCCGGCTTCGAGATCCGATGGGAGGGCGTCGATGCCGCCGCCCGCAGCCGCCCGGTGGTGCTGAACCTGAGCGGCGCCGGCGAACAGCAGTTGACCGAGATCGCGTGCGGCTCCGTCGGCCTCATGGCGCGGTTCACCGGCGCGGAAACCGTCATCTACGACCCTGTGGCATGCGCGAGCGCGTCGGTGCCGCGCGACTTGGCGGTGCGCGAGGCGGTTTCGCTCTGGCGGCGGTTCTTCCTGAAGGCCACCGACAACGGCCAACTGGCGGCGGGGCACTTCAACCTGGCGGTGCTTTACGAGCGCACGGGCGACTCGGGCGCCGCCATGGCCGAGTTCCGCCTGGTCGCGAGCCGCTACCCCACCGATGCCCTGGCCCCGCTCTCGCTCCTGCGCGAGGCCTCGGTCAAGATCGACCTGAGGGACTACTCGGGCGCACGCGAGGAGCTCCTGGACCTCCTGAATCGCTACCCCGATTGCCCGGCCTCCGACGAGGTGTACCTGCGCCTGGGCCAGGCGACCATCGAATCCGGCCACGAGGACGAGGCCATCGCCACATTTAAGAAACTCTACTTCATGGACCTCTCGCTGGCCTCGAAGGCGGGCGCCAGCCTCGGGGCCGGCAAGGGCTTCTTCCGCAAGAAGCAGTACGACGAAGCCGCGGCGTGGCTGACCCGCCGCGTGGCCCTCGCGCGCTCGCCCGACGTGGATCGCGACCTGCCCGAGGCCTACGGCCTGCTGGCCAAGACCGAGGCCGCCCGCGGCCACCTGCCGGCCGCCGTCAGCGCGTACAAGCAGGCGCTGGCGATCGCGCCGCACGACTCCTGGCGGGCCGAGATGCTCCTGGATCTCGTCCACATCCTCGTCCAGCAGGAAGACTTCGTCGGGGCGCTGGCCCTGCTGGAAGGGCTCAGCCCCAAGGAAGCCGCGCCGCCGCAGGCCGACGAAATCCTGCTGGCCAAGGCCGAAATCCTGGCCGCGATGCGGCTGCCGGAACAGGCCATGTCGCTCCTGCGGCGGGCACTGCCGGCGTGCTCCTCGCCCGAGACGCACGCCCGCATGACGCTCCAGCTCGCCCGCGCGATGGTCGACTGCGGCGACGCCAACCTGGCCCGCGAAACGCTCTGCGAGCTGCTGCCGAAGATGGAGCCCGGGGCGCTGGCGCACCGCACGGCCCTCGACCTGGCGGACGTCTGCGTGCGGAGCGGGCACAACACCCAGGCGATCACGGTGTGCCGCGAGCTCCTCAAGTCGCCCTGTTCGGAGGAGGTCCGCCGCAGCGCGCGGACCATCCTCGGCCGCGCCTACGTCCGCGAGAAGGACTACCAGCGGGCCGCCATGGCCCTTTCCGGCATGCCGCTCGATGCCCGAGGAGCCGCCAAGCCATGACCCACACGTCCTGGCCAGGAAACGCATGCGCGTGGGGGCCCGGGAGAGCGCCTCTGTCTACTACTACGAAGCCTCTTTGCGCGGCGGCGCTGGTCGGCGCGATCGTGCTGGCCGCGTTCGCCTCCGGCGCCGCCGGCGCGGCGGCCGACGATCCGGTGAACCAGGCCCGCAAGATCCGCGAGGAGGTGCTCCAGTCGAGCATCAAGGCCCCCAAGGACTCGCCGGCATCGCGGGCGGAGCTCCAGCGCGCGATGGAACACGTCAAGGGCCTCAACCCGGCGCCGAAGCCCGCGCCGAAGTCGGCGGCCGCGCCCGCCCTGCCCCCGGACGTTCTGGCGGCCGCCGCCGAAAGCAACGCTCTCCTGGATGCCAAGGACCTGGTGCTGGGCGGCTTGGCGGGCTTGGGCCGGCCCGTGCCGCCCACCATCCCCGACGACGTTATCGAGCAGTTGAAGACGCTGCCGGCGGAGCAGGTTGCCGACCTCATGGCCCTGGCCGATGCCCTCTACCTGGGCGGCCGCCAGCCGGAGGCCTTCATCTTCTATGAGAAAGCCCTGTCTTCGCCGCTTGCGCCGCAGGCGAAGGCGTGGGCCCTGTTCCAGATGGCCAACTGCCGGCGCCGGGTTGACATGGCGGCGGCCGCGGACCTCTACAAGCGCCTCGCGACGGAATATCCAAAGTGCCCGTGGGCCGCTGTCGCCACGGTCGAGCAGCGGCTGCTCGCGTGGTACCAGGCGAGCGGGCTGGCCGACGGGCCGACGCCTGTCGCCATACCGGCGCCCCCTGCCGCCCCGGCGGCAGCGCCGCCGTCGGCCGGCGCACCGGCGGCAGCGGCGCCGCCCCGGGCCAGGGTGCTGGCCACCACTCCGGACAAGCCGGCCAACACGGCGCCCGCCGCTGGGGCCGCCGCCAAGCCGAGCCCGGACAAGAAACCCAAAGGATCCTGACGCCTGGAAGGTGCACGTGCATGACGCAGGAGATCTGCCCCAACGTACTCGTGGTGACCGAAGACGTCGCGACGACGCGGCTGCTCCTGAAGGTCATGGCCGGCCGCGGCATCCGCGGCACGGTGGTCCGCGACGCCAAGGCGGCCACCGACCAACTCGATCAACACCCCTGGGACATGGCCATCGTTGACCTCGACGAGCCGGGTGACGCCGGCCTCGAAATCGTGCGCCAGATCAAGCGGCGCTACCCCGAAGTGCCCGTCATCATGCTCAGCCGCACGTCGCAGGTGCCGGTGGTCGTCCGGGCGATGCGCGACGGCTGCCACGACTTCCTGATCAAGCCGGTGGAGCGCCCAACGGTGGAGTCGATGATGGACTCGCTCCTGCCGGGCCACGCGGTGCCCCTGGCCGCCGCCGAGCAGGCCGACTGCCGGTGCCTGTTCCAGATCGCCGGCCGCAGCCCGCGCCTCTTTGAGACGATCGGCCTGGCGAAACGCGTGGCGCCCACGTCGCTGCCGGTCCTCATCACCGGCGAAAGCGGCACCGGCAAAGAGCTGATCTCGTACCTGATCCACCGCGCCAGCCCGCGGGCCCAGGGGCCCTACATCCGCATCAACTGCGCGGCGCTGAGCGAGACGCTCCTGGAGAGCGAGCTTTTCGGCCACGAGCGCGGCGCCTTCACCGGCGCCCACGTGCAGCACAAGGGCCGCTTCGAGCGGGCCCACGGCGGCACGCTCCTGCTCGACGAGGTCAGCGAGACCGGGCCGCGACTCCAGGCCGAGCTGCTGCGGGTGCTGGAGCAGCAGGATTTTGAGCGCGTCGGCGGCTCGGAATTGGTCTGCGTCAACGTCCGCGTCGTGAGCACCACGAACCGCGACCTGGCACGCGAGGTCGAGCGCGGCCGGTTCCGGGCCGACCTGTTCTACCGGCTGGGCGGCCTCCGCATCTCGGTGCCGCCGCTGCGGGAGCGCAAGGAGGACATCCCGATCCTCGTGTGGCACTTCGTCAACCAGTTCGCCCGCGAGGTCCGCCGGCACGTCGCCGAGCTCGACCCGGAGATGATGGACCTCTTCTTCCACTACGACTGGCCGGGCAACGTGCGGCAGCTCAGGAACCTCGTGCGGACGGCCCTGGTCGTCGGCGACGGCCCGGTCCTGTCGCTCGCGGGGGCCCCGTGGCTCCAGGCGGAGATCCTCGCCACGCAGCGTCGCCCCGGCGCGGTGCCCTCGCTACGGCTGCGGGACCTCGAGCGACAGGCCATCCTCCGGGCCCTCCGCCTGACGAGCAGCCACCAGACGAAGGCCGCGCACCTGCTGGGCATCACCGACCGCACGCTCCGCGAGAAGCTGCGCCGGTACCGCGCCGAGGGTCTTCTGGCCGACGCCGGGCAGGCGCCGGCCGTCGCCGCCCCGACCGAAGAAGAAACGGAGTTCACCTGGCCGGCCGAGGCCGACCTGGTAGGTTCACAAGCCCCCGGCACCGCCGGGGGAATGGCGCCGCCAAGGTATTTGGCCCCCGGTGATTCACCGGGGGCGAAGTACGGTCCCCACGCGGTGCGTGGGGCTTTAGGAGAATCGCCATGTCTCAAGGCCCCAGCATGATTGACCTGCTGCAGGCCGGCGTCAAGGGCGCCGGTCTTCGGCAGGCGTTGATTGCCAACAATATCGCGAACCTCGATACGCCGGGGTTCCGCCGCTCCGACACGCTCTTCGAGAAGGTCCTGGCCGACGCCGTCGAGGACAACAAGCCGGCCGACCTCGACGAGAACGAGGCCTGGGTCGTCACCCCCAACAACACCCCGCTCAACGAGGCGGGCAACAACGTGGACCTGGACATGGAAGTCGGCGAGATGGTCAAGAACGCGTCGCTCTACAAGACCTACATCCGCCTGCTGGGCCGGACGTACCGGCAGCTTGACCTGGCCATCCGAGACGACTTGCGCTAACAGGGAGGTACCCCGATGAACGTCGAACGAACGTCGGCCCCGGTCGACATCGCCGTGTCGGGCCTGAATGTAGGGTGCGTGCTGTGCACGCACCATCATGACGGTGCGTGCGGAGCACGCACCCTACGCTTGACTTGCGCTAACAGGGAGGTACCCCGATGAACATCGAACGAACGTCGGCCCCGGTCGACATCGCCGTGTCGGGCCTGCGGGTCCAGGCCCTGCGCATGAACGTGATCGCGACCAACATCGCGAACGCCAACACCACCCGCACGGCCTCGGGCCAGGTCTACCGCCGCCAGGACGTGCAGGTCAAGACGGTCGGCGGCCGGGGCGGCGTCACGGTGGCCCGCGTCGTCCAGGACCAGACCGGCGCCTTGAAGAAGGTGCTCATGCCCGGCCACCCCGACGCCGACGCCAACGGCTACGTCACGATGCCCAACGTCGAGCTGCCCACCGAGATGATTCACCTGGTCACCGCCAGCCGCGCGTACCAGGCCAACGCCGCCGTCATGAAGCGGTACCAGGACCTCACGGAAGCCACACTGGACCTGCTCAGGTAACCCCCAGGAGCGCCCATGCAAATCCAAGGCATGTCGTCGATCACCACGCAGCCGATCCTGCCACCGGTCCGCCCGCCGACCGAGGCCCCGGTCCCCGCCGTCGGCGGGACGTCGGGCTTCGGCCACCTCGTGCACGACGCCCTTCGTCACGTCGAGCAGGGCCAGAACCGGGCCTCGGCATCGATCCAGGACCTGCTGACCGGCAAGAGCCAGGACATTCTGCCGGTCGTGGCGGAAGTCGCCAAGGCCGACATGAGCTTCAAGTTGCTGATGGCCGTCCGCAACAAGGTCATCGAGGCCTACAAGCAAACGATCAACATGCAGATTTGACGCCAGGCCTATAGGCCCCCGGCCCACGGGTGAGGAACGCGAGTCGCCTGATGCAGAACCTACGTGACGCTTGGCAGCGGATGAGCCTTGTGAACCGCGTCATCCTGCTGACGGTCCTGGTGGCCAGCGGCGGGGCGATCGCCCTGCTCGTCAGTTGGGCCCGGACGCCCTCGCTCGCGCTCCTGTACTCGGGCCTGGCGCCCGAGGAAGCGTCGCGCATCGTCGAGAAGATCCGCGACGCCGGCACCCCCTACGAGCTGCGTAGCGGCGGCACCTCCGTTTACGTCCCGGAAGACAAGGTTTACTCGATGCGCCTGGAACTCGCCGGCCAGGGCCTGCCCGCCGGCGACCAGCGCGGCTACCGGATTCTCGATGAGGAGAAGATCGGGACGAGCCCGTTCACGCAGCGATTGAACTTCCGGCGGGCGATCGAGGGCGAGATTGCCAAGAGCATCCAGGCCCTCGAGGGCGTCACGGCGGCACGCGTGCACGTCGTGCGGCCAGAGAACAGCCTCTTCGGCGGACAGGAGAAGGCATCGTCGGCCACCGTGGTGCTGAAGCTGCGGCCGGGGTGGCGGCTGTCTCCGCGCAACATCGCCGCCGTCATCCACCTCGTGGCCGGGAGCGTCGAGAGCCTCAAGCCGGAGGACGTCGTGGTGGTCGACAGCGCCGCCAATCTTCTGTCGGGCAACAACCGCGACGGGTTCTCCCGCGGCATCGGCTCCTTCCTCGACTTCCAGACCCAGCACGAGGAATACCTGGCCCACAAGGTCGAGGACATGCTGACGCAGGTTCTCGGCCCCGGCCGCGCGACCGTCCGCGTCAGTTGCATGATCGACAACTCCAGCGCCACGACCACCAGCGAGGTCTTCGACCCGCAGGCCAAGGTCCCGACGAAGGAGGAGACGAAAACCAAGTCGGCCTCCGGCGCGGCAGCCGCTGAAGCCACCGCCGCCAACGGCGGCACCACCAAGGAGGAAACCCTCTCTACCGACTACGCCGTCGGCCGGACCGTCAAGCACGAGACCGTCGTGCCGGGCAAGATCACGTCGGTCGCGGTGGCGGCGTTTGTGGACCTGTCGGCCCCAGCGTCGCCCACGCCGGCAGGCGCGCCGGCCGACGCCTCGGCGGCCGGAGGGGCAACGCCGCCGGCGGCCCCGAACCTCAAGGCGGCCGATATCGAGACGATCATCCGCAACGCCCTGGGCCTCAAGGAAACCGACGCGATCAAGGTCGTCGAGACGCCGTTCCACCGGGCGCAACCGTCGGAAGCCGCCGCGGCCGAGGAAGCGAGCAGCGACACGCGGACCTTCTACCTCGACATCGCCCGCCAGGCCTCGCTGGGCGTGCTCGTGATCGGCGCCCTGGTGGCCCTGAAGGTCGTGTCGGGTTCCCGCAAGAAGGGTGGCGCCATGCCCGCCGGAGCGTTCGCGCTCGGCCAGACCGCCGCCGTCGGGGCCCTGCCGATGGCCGCCGCGGCGACCGCTGGCGAAGAAAACCCGGCCCTCCTGAAGAGCCGCATCACCGCGGCCCTCCAGGAGAACCCGGACGAAGTCAAGCGGCTCTTCATGGCGTGGGCCGAAGGGCGACAAGAGGGAACTTAAGTGGCTCTCAGCAACACCCGCAAAGCGGCGATGCTGCTCGCGTGCCTCGATCCGGGGGCCGCGGCCGAACTCCTCAAGGGGGTCCGGCCCGATCTGCTCACCGAAATCGCCAGCGAAATGGTGCACATGGAGACCGCCGCCCCCGGACCCGGCGCCAGGGTCGACGAGCACCTGAGAGACTTCTACACCACCCTCTGCAAACCACGCCAGGCCCAGAACGCGCCGCAGACGTTTGTGAAACGCGTGCTCGAAACCGCCGTCGGCAAGCAGCGGAGCGAGGAGATCTTCGGCCAGGCCCGCCGCCTCCTCGAAGCGCGCGACCCGTTCCGCTCGATCTGCGACGCCCCCGTCGAGGACATCGCGCAGGCCCTGACCGGCGAGCACCCGCAGGTGGCGGCCGTGGTGCTCCTGGAGCTGGCCCCCCAGAAAAGCGCGATGCTCGTTGCCCTGCTCGAAGCGAGCGTCCAACAGGAAGCCGTGTACCGGCTGACCTGCGGCGAGAGCATCTCGCCGGAGGCCCGCGCGCGGATCGCCTCCATCGTCCGCGGCCGCATCAACGCCCTGCACCAGAAGGGCGCCGGCCCGGTCGCCCCCACGCCGGCCGGCGCGCCGGCCAGCCCTGCCGCCGCCGCCAGGCTCAACGCCCACCTGCGCCGGGTGGCCCTCCTGCTGCGGTGCCTGAGCACGGAACTCCGCGACAACCTCGTCAAGGGCATCACGCAGCACGACGCCGACGTGGCCACCTCGCTCCAGAACATGATGGTGCTCTGGGAGGACATTCCCCTCGTCGGCGAGCGCAGCCTCCAGGCGGTCCTGCGGAACGTCGATGCGCGCCAACTGGCCCTGGCCCTCCAAGGGGCCGATGAGGCCGCCGCCAACAAGATCCGCGCCAACATCTCGGAGCGCGCCCGCGCGATGATCGACGAGGAAACACAGCTCATGAAGAAGCCTCAGGCCGACGACATCGAAGACGCCCGAGCCACTCTCCTCGGGTACCTGCGCCAACTGAATGCCAGCGGCGAACTCCAGTTCGAGGGAAAGTGACCCCGTGCCCGAACCGATCGTCATCTCGTTTCCCGCGCCCCTCAGCACCGCCGAGGTGGTCGCGCCGCCGGCGAGCCTCCCGGCCGCGGCGCCGCCCAACGGAGGCGCCAAGCGGGCGAGCGCCCAGACCGCGCAGGCGGCGCTCGACGACGCGCGGACCCGGCTCGAAGAAGAACGCCGCCTCCTGGGCGAGACCCGGCCAACGCTCGAAAAGGCAGCGGCCGCCGTCCACGCCCTCGAAGCGAAAGTCCTGGCCGGCGCCGAGACCCAGGTGGTGGAACTCGCGCTCGAGATCGCCGGCAAGGTGCTCATGCAGGAGCTCGAGGCCGGCCGCTTCCAGATGGAGCCGGTCGTCCGCGAGGCGCTCCGCCACATGCCCGCCCGGCGCGACATCGTCGTCCGCCTGTGTCCGCAGGACGCGGCCGCGTGGCCACAGGGCGCCGCCCCCGGCGCGGCCCCCGGCCTGAAAGTCGTGGCCGACCCGGCCCTCCGCCGCGGCGACTGCATCGTCGAGACGGCCGAGGCCACCGTCTCCGCCACCGTGGCCGAGCGGTTCCAGGCGGCCGCCGAAGTGCTCAGGCAAGCCAACAAGCCATGACGCCAATGAACCTCGACAAATATCGCGACCGGCTCAAGCACGCCGACCTCATGACGTGCCACGGGGCCGTCGTCCGCGTGACCGGCCTGACCGTGGAATCGAAGGGCCCGCCGGTCGGCGTCGGCCACCTGTGCGAGATCGGCATGGCCAACGGCCGCCGCGTCCTGGCCGAGGTCGTCGGCTTCAACCACGAACTGCGGATCCTGCTGCCGCTCGAGAGCATCGACGGCATCGCCCCGAACAGTCCCGTCTGGCCCCACGCCTCGCCGCGGCGCTTCTCGGTGGGCCCGAGCGTGCTGGGCCGCGTGCTGGACGGCCTCGGCCGCCCGATCGACGGCAAGGGGCCGATCGACGGGCCGGACGCCTGTCCGCTGGACAGCGCCAGTCCGCCGCCGATGAGCCGCCGGCCCATTTGCGAGCCGCTCTCGTTCGGCCTGCGCGTCTTCGACGGCCTCCTGACGTGCGGCAAGGGTCAGCGCATGGGCATCTTCGCCGGCAGCGGGGTCGGCAAGAGCACCCTGCTGGGTGAGATCGCCCGCTCGAGCGCCGCCGACGTCAACGTCCTGGCGCTGGTGGGAGAGCGCGGCCGCGAAGTGCGGCACTTCATCGAGGAATCGCTCGGGGCCGAGGGCCTCGCGCGAAGCGTGGTGGTGGTGGCCACGTCCGACACGCCCGCCATCCAGCGCGTCAAGGCCACGTTTGTGGCCATCGCCATCGCCGAGTACTTCCGCAACCGCGGCCTGGACGTCCTCTACATGATGGACTCGGTCACGCGCCTGGCGCAGGCCCAGCGCGAGATCGGCCTGGCCGCGGGCGAGCCGCCCACGACCAAGGGCTACTGCCCCAGCGTTTACAGCATGCTGCCGAAGATCACCGAGCGCCTCGGCTGCAGCGCCACCGGCAGCATCACCGGCATCCTCACGATCCTGGTCGAAGGCGACGACATGAACGATCCGGTGGCCGACACCATGCGGTCGCTGCTCGACGGTCACGTCGTTCTGGCACGCAAGCTGGCCGAGATGGGCCACTACCCGGCGGTCGACATCCTCCAGAGCGTCAGCCGTCTGATGCCCTCGGTGACCTCGCGCGAGCACCAACTGGCCGCCCTGCGGTTCCGGGCCGTCTATGCCACGTACCTGGGGGCCGAGGACCTGATCAACATCGGCGCGTTCGCGCCCGGCCACAACCGGCGGATCGACACCGCCGTGTCGCTCATCGACCGCGTCAACGAATTCCTCATCCAGCCGTGCGGCACACGGACGGCCTTCCCGGACACCGTGGCGCGGCTGACCGAGATCACGCAGGCGTGGGACTTCCTGGTGCCGCAGGATGAAGAAGCCCTGCCGGCCGCCGGGGCGGCGACGAGTGCCGCCGGAGGTGCCGCATGAGACGCTTCTCCTGGCGGCTCCAACGCGTCCTGGAAATCACCGACCAGCGCGAGCGCGTGCTGCGGGCCGAACTCTTCGTGCTCGCCCACGAGATCGCGCGGGTACGGCACGAGATCATGACCCGCCAGATGATCGTCCGCACGATCCTCGACGAACTGGGCCGACAGAGCCTGGCCGTCCGCCTGAGCGAGCAGACGATCGTCATGGCGTGCGCCGCGGCCGAGGAGCGGATTCTCGCCGGCCTGCGGGCCCGGCAGGCGGCGCTCGAGGCCGAGCGGGCCGCCAAGACCCAGCGGTTTCTCCAGGTGCGATCCATGCGCCGCGCGCTCGAGCACCTGCGCGAGAAGGCGTACGTCAAGTACCGGCAGGCCATGGCGGCCCGCGAGCAGGCCGAGTTCGACGAGGTCTCGCACATCGCCTTCGCCCGGCGCCTGCCACAGGCAAGAAATTGCGAATTGCGAATTGCGAATTGCAGCCTCATTCCTCAATCCTCAATTCACAATCCGCAATCCTTATTGCCGCCGGAGCGGCCCGATAGGAGCTTCTCATGAGCAAGAAGGTGATGATCGTCATCGTGGTCGTGCTGGCGGGCGCGGCGTTTGCCGGGGCCTTCCTGCTGTCGCGGCATCTGAACATGCGGCCGGCCGAGGCCAAGGCGGCCCCGGCGCCGGACGCCCTGGCGGCCGAAAAGGCCCCGGCGCCGGAGGTGCCGCGCGTCGAGGAGAAGCAACTGTTCGAACTCATCCGCGAGGTCCGCCAGAAGGTCCACGACTACCAGAAACGCCAGGAGGAGCTCGACGAGCAGGACCGGCGGCTCCAGGTCACCCGGCAGCTCATCGAACGCGAGTCGCAGGACCTCGAGAACCTGCGCGTCCAGGTGGCCGCGTCCGTCGCGCGACTCAAGGAGGCGCAGGCCGACATCGAGAAGACGCGCACCGCGATCGCCAAGGATGAGGAGGTCAACCTGAGACGCGTGGCCACCGTCTACGACAAGATGGACGCCGCTGCCGCGACCCGCATCCTCGAAGGCATGTGCGCCAACAAACAGGAAGGCGACGCCGCCAAAATCCTCCACTTCATGTCCGAGCGGTCCGTCGCCAAGGTCCTGGCCGAATTCACCGATAAGAATGCCGCGGCGAAGCTGTGCGACCAGTTGAAGCGGATCAAGGGATAGAAAGCATCTTATGGATATCGCTACCGTAATCGGAGTCTGTGCGGGACTCGGACTGGTCCTCTCGGCCATCCTGATCGGCGGCAGCTTCGAGATCTTCCTCGATCCGCCCGCCATCCTCATCGTGGTCGGGGGCATGCTGTCGGCCACGTGCATCCACTTTTCCATAAAGCACGTCCTCAGCATCCTGGCGGTGCTGAAGAAGACGCTGATCGTCAAGCTCCCGCGCGACCAGGAGCTGATCCAGATGATGGTCAACTTTGCGGCCATCAACCGGCGCGACGGGGCGCTGGCGCTCGAACAGCAGCTCCAGAAGGTCCGGGACCAGTTCGTCGTCAAAGGCGTGCGGATGCTCATCGACGGGCAGAAGGAGGAAGCCATCGAGAGGCAGATGTCCCTGGAGATCCAGTACCTCCAGGAACGCCACGCCGACGGCAAGAAGATGTTCGAGTTCATGGGCGCGGCCGCCCCGGCCTTCGGCATGGTCGGCACCCTGATCGGCCTCGTGCAGATGCTCCAGAAGCTCGAGGACCCCTCGAAGATCGGGGCCGGCATGGCCACCTCGCTGGTGTGCACGTTCTACGGGGCGTTCCTGGCCAACACCATCCTGCTGCCCATCGCCGGCAAGCTCGGCATCCACTCCAAGAAGGAAACCCTGATCCGCGAGATGGCGGTCCAGGGGCTCCTGGCCATCGCCCAGGGCGAGGGGCCGACCGGCGTCCGCGAACGGATGCAGGCCTTTATCGCGGGCACCCAGCGCGTAGACCTGAAACCCAAGGTGTAGCGTGGCGCAGAAGCACAAACCTCCGGAGCGCAGCGGCGAAGTGGGATCGCCCTTGTGGATGATCTCCTTTACCGACGCCATGACGAACCTCCTGACCTTCTTCATTCTGCTCGTCACCTTCTCGGCCTTCGGCGACAGCGACAAGAATTCGGGCCACGCCGTGGGCATCGGGCCCCGCAACGCCGGGGCCACGGTCTTCTCGCCCAGCGGCCCCGCCCTGACGGCGGCGATGGCGCCGCACCCGCCGCGTCCGCCTGGGCAGCAGACGCTCGAAGGCAGCGAGAAACCCAACCCGGCGGCCGAATTCCAGAAGGTCGAGCGGCCCCGCGCCCCGATCGGCATCCTCGATACCGAGGTCTACCGCGACCGCAAGCTCATCTACCTGCCCTCCAAGTACCTGTTCTACGGCTGGGGCAAGTTCATCACCGAGGCCGGCCAGGTGCGCCTGGCCCAGATCGCCCCCCTGCTCCGCGCCGCCACCTGCCAGGTCTCCGTGGGCGAGACGAGTTACCTGCATCCGAACCATCCGATGTTCGCCCGCGAGAATATCGGCCCCGAGAGGGCCTGGGCCGTCGTTCAGTACTTCACCGAGAAGGAAGGCATACCGCTCGACCGCTTCAGCCTTTCGGCGGCCCCGGTGGCGCCTCGCGAGAATCTCAACGAAGAACCCATCGTCGAGATCGCCCTGTTTGCCCGGAGGGTCTACCCATGACCCGCCGGAAAACCGAGGAAGGCGGCGAGCCGCTGGCCCCCCTCTGGATCTTGTCGTTCGGCGACATGATCTCGAACTTCCTCGCCTTCTTCATCCTGATGCAGTCGTTCGCCACGTCGCAGAAGGGCGAGATACTCCAGAAGGGCGATCACGCTTACGGCATGGCCGCCTCGCCGTCGGACGGCACGGGGCACTGGCTCATCGGCAAGCGTCCCGAGGCGCAGTTCGGCTTTCGCCAGCGCCGCTTTGCGATGGAATCGGACCCGCAGAACGAGACGCGCGAGCGCATCATCGACGCCGAGGACGAACAGCTCCGCAAGATCTTCGACGATCTCCGCCGCCAGGCCGGCGCCAGGAGCTCCGACGGTCCGGCCGGCCGCGCGCGGCTCCTTACGACGCCGATCCGCTTTGCGCCGGGCCAGACGGCCCTCAACGCCCAGACGCTGGACTTTCTGGCCACCATCGGCTCGGAGCTCGGACGCGCCGGCGGGGGCCCGGAGCAGACCGTGTGCGTGATCGGCCTGGCCCCCGACGTGGGGGGGATGAAGGAGCAGTACATCGTGTCGGCGATGAGGGCCCAGGCCGTCCGAAACGCCCTCGCCGCAAACCTCTCCGCCGA
>Ga0315273_10005243_pt1 | contig 16036 bp, 23 predicted proteins | sample YL17G02_0_MG_FD_205753 | JGI IMG/M metagenome (GOLD analysis project Ga0315273, IMG submission 205753) | Sediment microbial communities from Yellowstone Lake, YNP, Wyoming, USA - YL17G02_0 | ecosystem: Environmental > Aquatic > Freshwater > Lake > Sediment | place: USA: Wyoming | collected...
CCGCGTCGTTTTTCCCATATGAATCGCGCCGCCATAGGACAGAATTGTTTTGACAAAGACGCGGCCAAAGGGTACATTGTTTGTTTCGGTGTGATAGGCCAGCGCACCTGCATAATCACTCTTGTCCATAAAGACGCAGTAAGGAGTGGTGACGGATTTCATGGTAGTGGGGGCGGCCTGGCACCGCCATTGTTGTCCTCCAGGGGCCCATGCGGCACAGAATGCGGGCAGGAGGGTGTTGAGTGCGGTGATCATGATGTTCATGTCATTGTTGGTGAGCGCGGTGCTGTTGTTAAAACAGTAAATGATTTGGGCTATCTGATCGGGAGGGAGATTAAATAACAGCTTAAAGGCGGATGTGGATGATAGGTTGTGGAGAGATCCACATATACAAGGATGGCTGAGTGGTTTAAAGCGGTTGATTTAAGACCAACTGGAGAAATCCTCGTGGGTTCGAATCCCACTCCTTGTATCCATTGTTTTGAGAATCTTATAGATCCTGAAAACAATATAAAATTTGATGATACAAGTATCCTGTATATGTGTATAGGAAATGGGCTACATTTATAAAATAACAAACACAGTTACAGGCAAATGTTACATAGGTGAAACCATTCAACATGATTATAAAAAGAGATGGAAGAAACACATAAATTGTTTGAACTACAAAGAGGGTTGCCCTCTTCTAAAATCCTCTATGAAGAAACACGGCGTTAAAAACTTCAAGTTTGAAATTCTCATTATTTGCTTTGACCAGGATTTGGTACGATATGAAAAGGAATATATTAAGAAATATAACTCTCAAGTTCCAAATGGATATAATATCCTATCAGGTGGGCAAATTGGTGATGGAATGGTGGGATATAAACACACCCCTGAAACCATTGAAAAAATAAAGCAAAAAGTGAAAGCATTTCGAGAAAAGAACCCAAATTATTTTGAGACCTATCGTGAAAAACATAGATGTTCTATGGAAAAAGTTGACCTATCTAGTTGTGTAAAAAATTCAGTAAAATTTCAAAATGCAATGGAGAAAAGAAGAACTGATATAAAAAATGGGATGATCACTATGGCTGTGTCTGAAGAAACAAAGAAGAAAATAAAAGAGAGTCTTACTAAATATTATGAAAATAATAAAAATAAGCCTATATCAGAGAAGCATAGGGAAGCAGTAAGAAAGAGACTAAGTAAACCTGTAGTACAATATAATAAAAATGGAGAATTGATAAAAGAATATTCCAGTATCATTGAAGCAGACCGAATATCGGGTGTAAAACGAAGTAATATTCACAATTCAATTACTGGAAAGACAAAGACAGCAGGAGGCGGGTTCATCTGGAAATATAAGAACAGTGACATACCAATCAAATCTACAGATAACGCTTTGAAAACTCAGTCGTAAAATATTCAACCTTATATAATAAATGATATTGAGTTCCGATTAAAATGAGTGATGCTGCCATATTGCCTTTATATTCATCTATACCATATGGAATGAACCCCTTTGCCAATAAATCATTCATATCAAAAAACTTCGGAAAGAATGAAAAGATTCCTGGAAAAATCTCCACAAATTTTTCAACATAAAATGCTGCAATGATAATGACGACACTTTGTAAAATAATCCATAAAAATGTATGTAATAATGGATCTGATTTATTTAATACTGGAAATATGTTATGTAATATGATACCTATAAAAAAGAATACTAGACAATATAAAATACCGTATTGTATTGATCCACCAATATTAATTAATCGAACCTTATCGAGACGGGCAAAATCTTTCACGCCAGCTTCAAAGTGTACTTTAGGGTCTTCTGATTTATTTCCTGGTACATAGGACATCTTACTATAGACGGAGAGTTTTCATACAATCGAAATATAAAATAGAATGTCTATGTAGTATCATGTCAATTATGGAGCTATCCCAGATCGAGGAGAAAGTGAATGACATTAAAGTGGAAATGGTGGAGACCTTGACGGACGCGCAGAAGAACGTGCTAAAAGTGGTCTACGACAAAGTCAAAGAATCATCCGACTTGATTTTACAGCATCCGACGCTCAATAGTGCCCTAAAAATTACGCAAATGATGGCGTCGATTATTAAGCTGCTGGAAAGCGTCAAACTGAAGGATGCATTGCTAGGGGGTAAGGATAAGAAGGCGATTGCAATGGAAGTCGGCAGACTCCTGATAAAGGACTGTATCAAGGAGGAGGAGAAACAGGCAGTACTGCTAATGATTTATGATAGCACGGCTGAAGCGCTATTAGAAACCATGATTGATGTGTCTCAGCATTTGAATGTGAAAGTCAAAGAAGTTGCGGGTATGTGCTGCGATGGTCTCCTATCCCTCTTCAAGAAGAATTAACGGGCCGCATGACAGGCGATTCGAGTCGTATGGCAGATGGCTCTGCAGGGCTACGAAGAGTAGATACATACTTATCCACAACGATGGGTAAATTAAATGCGATCAAATGATGAACGGCATGGAAATAATTGTATTCATAAGTGACCGCTACAAAAAAGCAGGCAAGATCAGCTGTCGCCAATCCAATACTGAGATACAAATAAGGATTATAAATAGCGATGATATTCATTTTCTGGTAATGAACACCTGTGATAATAAGGGTTAGAAAAGCGGTAACAGGTAAGATAATGACTGCACCCAGATTTGTATAGACCATGGAGACAAGGATGGTCTGGATCAAAAAGAGTTCCGTGCGGAGTTCATAGTGATTGGAGAGCATCAGATAGATCGAAAATAGATAGATGGATAAATAGGAATAGAGTCCATCGAGAAAATTAAAGAGCCCACCATCATGAAGTTGATATAGGTCGGACCATTTCAAATGGTGAAAGAAGGAGAAGAGAGAATTAAAAAGGATTTGAAGGGAATAGAAGTATTTTTTATGGTACTGGTAGTACATAATACAAGGGAGAGAGGAGAGATTACTGAGGACAACAAAGTATTCGCTCATTATACTATCGTAGGCTGGTCGGGTTTAGATTCGCATACAACACTTAAAATAGTACTATGTAAATAGTATAATGGGATACATTTACAAAATTACAAATACAGTAAATAATAAATGTTATATTGGAGTAACAATTCAGGCAAATCCAAATGAACGATGGTCGCATCATAAATCGGCAATACGCGCAAATATTGGTTGCCCTTTCCTGCAAAAAGCATTTAAGAAATATGGCGAAGATGCATTTAAGTTTGAGGTCCTTATTATTTGTTTCGATGAAGATGTATTCAAGTTTGAGAATGAATACATTTTAAAATATAATAGCATGTCTCCAAATGGATATAATGTTGCAGTAGGAGGTAAAATAGGTATGTCATTTTTAGGGAAAAAACATACAGAGGAAACAAAGAAGATTATAAGTGAAAAATCAAAAGCACATAATGCACGACCAGAAGTAAGAGAACGTGCTCGACAGAATGCGATTAAATTTAATAGTACACATAATATTAGTGATCTTATGCAAAAATCAGAAAAATGGCAGAAAGCGATAGCAGAAGGTAGAATTGGTCATACACAAACAGAAGAAGACAAGAAGAAAATAAGCGAAGGATTAAAGAAATATTATAAAAACAATGTAGTTGATGTAACAAAACAAATAAATGCAGTTAAAAAAGCAAATAGTAAAAAGGTAATACAATATTCAAAAGATGGCATATTGATACAACAATTCGATTCAATGACAATTGCAGAAGAAAAAACAGGAGTTACTAGACAAAATATTCAACATAATGCATGTGGGCGCAGTAAAACAGCTGGCGGTTTTATCTGGAAGTATGAGAGCCTAAAGACACTATCATAGTAGTAGAGTAGAACCATATAGGTTCTCAATAGGCCTTGTAGTTCAGCGGACAGAATTTTCGACTTCTAATCGAACGGTCGTGGGTTCAAATCCCACCAGGGTCATATTCTTTTGTGCCGTTCATAACGGTACAACGAATAGCGATGTGGAGGAGTTGGTACCCTCGTTAGGCTCATAACCTAAAGGTCCACTGATCGAAACAGTGCGTCGCTATGATGATGTCTTTCTAAGAACTCATCATAGAACATAAAGCATTCTTTATCGGTACCATTAATAGGACGATGAGCTGTGGTTGTGGTAAAAAAAGAGGTACGATCCCGCTCATGGGAATCGATTCCCATCAACTCCTAGAGGCCGAACAGTGGGGGCCAATCATATGGAAATATTTACACTGCACCGCGGAGCGAATGGGACAATCAGGTAACACGATCGTTGACACGGATCAAGCGAACTTTATGGAGGTCATGCTGGCAACCCTTCCCCAGGTAATCCCCTGTAAAAACTGTCAGCAACACGCAGTAACCTATTGCAGTGGTAATCCTCCACCACCTCTTCGAGGACTCTATGGTCAGACCTTGCGCGAAACGGTTCGTAATTGGTTGTTTGCCTTTCATAATCATGTTCGCTCACAAAATGGCCAGCCGATTCAAATGTATACGATTGCTGAATGCATTTCGCACTATGCCAATTGTTCGCTTTCCAAACAGGAATATACCCTACTTGTTCAAAGTGTAGCGGCGGCGGTCCGTCAGGGCTGGATACGCATGGAACAATGGAGGAAGTGGTATAGTCATTCAGAGCGTATCCGTGTACTATGTGGCAATGTCGTGATATAAAGAGAATTCATCATATCACAACAATATGGTTAGACATTATGTACTAGATTCAACAGGCGCATCGGGTTTTGCATATGAGCCAGGTCAAATAAGAGCTTCCGATTCTTCTGGTGCATCTGGTTGGCCCGCATCAAATTGGTCCGCATCAAATTGGTCTGCAGGTGCCTCTGGGTCCTCTGCAGGTTCGTCGGGTCCATCTGGTTGGTGGGCAGGTGCATCTGGTTGGTCCGCTCATGTGATACAAGCAGCTGCCTCTGGTAGGGCTGCGTTAGGTTGGGCTAGAGCTGCAGGCTGGGATGGATCGACCGCAGTAGGCACATGGGGTTGGGCTGGCTCGGAAGCAGCAAGTGCCTTTACAATCGCATCCAGAGGTGCAATCGGTTAGATCGTTAAATCATCAATGGATATCGCGTCGGTATCTGGTTGAACGATTTCATTAAACACAGGTACGGATGCAAGTACCTGTGTTGCTAGAATGTTCCAGGTTGAATCAATAAGAACATGGGTAAGATCGGCACTAATCTGTGAAGCGGTGTTCGCATTCTCTGTGTGAATACCACCATAGATGCGCGACACTCCTGCTGCATCTGCGATCTGATCCCAGTTACTAAAGCTGAAGACAACTGGCACAGCGGGTGTCACACCTGGCTGAATCGACGATGCTCCCGCTGCAATGGTAAAATCACCATAAGGCGCCGTCTGATTGGAGGTAATGGTCGTTGTCATAAGCGGCAAATTATCATAGGTCGTGGTTGTCTTCACAATGTTTGCACCAAACCACTTTGTCATCGTAAGCGCGAATCCCTTCGTAAAGTTGCTGTGGCCCGATGGAAAGTCAGGGAAGGGCGGTGTCACAAAGTTAGAAGGCTGATAGGGAGTCCATAGTCCGCCATCAATGAGTCCATTCCAAGAGAGAATCTGCTGACCCGTGTAACGCCGACGAATCTCCTGAATGGGACGATCTTGCATATACAGACCCTTAAGACCCCATGTCACGCGCCCACCCTCAAACATGTGGATGGAAAGATCCAAGAGCGAAAAAATAAGCGCAGGGCATGTAACGGAGCTGCAGCGCATGTACTCTTTCCACAACCATATGCTCATGAGAGGCGGAGAAATGGTTCCAAGAGTGGATCCCGCCCAGAACTCCGCCTGAATCTTTTGCGTATCTGTCAGGTTTGCGGCAATGGTCTTGACATCATCAATTTCGGCGTCGCGTGCCGCATTCGCAAGAGGCGCACCGACCGTCATGGTAATATCCTGTTCGTTACTGGATGTTAAGCAAGTGGATCGAACAGTGTCCCATAACCATGTGGCATATTTCTGTGTGGTTCCATTGATGGTGAGACGCGACCATCCCTGTGGCTCAGGAAAGCTCGAAATATCGGTGGAGACTTGATTGGTGACAATGGTCTTTTGTGTTGTATCGATCCAGTTGGCGGCTCCTGATACAGCGGTCGCGCTCACGGGCATAACGGCCGATGCAGTCGAAACCGGCATGGTCGTTTTCGCCGCGACAGATCCATCCAATTGGCGCGCGGCCAACCAGCTGGCCCATTGTACCTTCCATGCATCCCATTGACCTGCCGTTTGAACGCGCGCCACATCCGCTGCTGAATAGTTATAGGTGCAGGATGGTGCAGAAGAAACAATGAAGGGGGTGATGTAATCAATCGCCTTGCTGGTCCAGATAATGCAATCGCAGTCAGATAACTGTGCAAGTGTAATCCCACCAGGACCCGTTCCAGCCGTCGGATTCCAGTCCCAGTTCCAGCCGTCATGTGTTCCTGCCACGCGTGAATCAGAGCATACCCAGTTCCATGCCTGTGCAACAGCAGCGACCCAGAGGTACATGAGACGGGAGCTAACAGTAGGTCCCGTTCCTGTAGAGGCCATGTTATTCAGCAGATTGTCGAGGCCGACATTCATGATATACATGAGAGAGGGTGCCACATCGATAGGCAAGTTGCTACCCGCCAAAATGGCTGACAGCTCTTCAGGTGGAGCAATCACCGAACCAGAGGGGCAGATACCTCCTTGGCCCGCGGCATTCGCCGCACAAATAGAGAAGGTATAGGATTGTCCTTCGATCAAATTGGTAAAGCGGTAGGTGGTCGCGGTCGTGGTAACCGCGGTCTGAGCAATTCCATTCAAGGAGGGTGTTACTGTGTAGGTAAAGGGGCCATCTCCTGTGGTAGGAGCATTCCATGATACAATAATCGATCCGACCGTAAAGGTAATTCCTGTTACCTGGCCTGGAATGGCGGGCACATAGGGTGCAGTAATCACCGATGCATTGGTCTCAGGGCATGGACAACCAGGGCTAATGCCGACACAAGTAGGATAGCGAGTATATTCGGTCATATGTCCTGTTCGAACCGCATTGATAATCGACTGGGAGGTAATTCCAAGATAGGGACGAGATCCACGAACATTGGAAGGATTACTACCAGCGCCGCCCACAGGTGTCAGAAAGCTACCTGCAATTGCTCGTTCGCCACGCCGAATAGTAAGCTGGGAAGCATCATAGATTCGAGACATTCTAATAGACTTCGATAAAAATATTGATCTTCTTATTGTATTAGGTAGCCAGAAAGTGGGCTCGGCATACAGGCTGATAGAGGTCCGCACCCCCAATGGCAACCGTATCTTTTGATTCTCCCATGTATTTTGAATAGACACCGATCGTTCCATCACTACATTGTGCGCAAAAGGCGTTGAGGTGTTCTACCTCTTCTGCGTGAGGAATCAGTCGAAGAAGATCGCCAAAGGGTTTTCGCTCGGAGGTACCATTCAGACCCGAGATGACAATATGGAGAGGGAGCGAATCAGCCCATGATGTGATATAGTCGAAGAGATCAGGAAAGAATTGTCCCTCATCGATGGCGACCACTTGATAGTCACCTGATTGAACGAGATGCTGAATGGATGCCAGGGTATCTGCACAAACCGCCTGTTCTAACACTTTATCATGAGACGCGATGCACTCCTTTCCATAGCGTGTATCCGCACTGTAATTTACGACTAAGACCCTGTATCCAATGGACTTGTAACGGCGAATCCGTCGTAGTAGTTCCGTGGTTTTCTGCGCGAACATGCAACCGATAATTAAGGAAAGGTGCCCCATGTCTACTATGATTGATGATAGCCACCATTATCAATTTTATTAGGGTATCATTTAATCGCTCCCTTCCATAAACGGGTTCTTTCTGAGAAATGGGATACCAACGATGATGTACTACGGAGGATAAAATTCATCCAATGAATTCTATCAATGAATAATAGGATACCATGTCATCGTGGTCAATTGATACGATTCCAGCTTTTTGTATTACATTAGACCGACGATTAGATCGATGGAAACGGTTTCAGGATCAGCCTGGAATTAAAGGCTTGAATGTCAAACGATTTCTGGGGGTAGATGGTAAAAAGCTCGATTATATGAATGATTCGCGCATCACCCTCTTAACCAAACGAAACATTGATACAAACACACGGCGATCGATGGAGGAATTGGATAGTGTGGGCGGAGTGGGATGTGCGTTGTCCCATATTGCCGTTTGGCAGTGGATGGTAGATAATAATCAAGAGGTCTGTCTTATCCTTGAAGATGACGCCGTGGTTCCACCCGATTTTATAGAGAAGGCAAATGCATGTCTTTCGAAATCCAATATCATGAAGAATTCGAAACAATGGGATCTATGGACCTTAAGTCATATTGTAGAGGATCAAACAGAGATTCCAGAGGAACCTACTGCATCTGGTTTTGTGAAAGTGGATGCGTTTGTATTATTCCATGGCTATGTGATCACACGGTCCGCTGCCGAGCGCTTTTTAAAGGATGTCTATCCAATTCATTGTCATATTGATTTCTGGGTGTCTATTTATTGTTTTTATCACAAGATGCAAATCGTAAGCTGCAAGAAAGTCAAATTATTACAGAGCGGATCTCCCACGGACATTCAAAATAAGAAAGGATGTGCCATTTGTGAGGTACCTCCTGATTTTTATAAAACGCATAGGCTTATTACGCATACGGACTGGACCATTTCCCAAATGAGTAAAGCTGTTTGCATTGGACTCGTTGCGTATTATGCGTATCAGCGGTTTCGTTAAAAAGTACTCTGCAGTGCCTTCCATGAAACAGGAAATGCGCTCTCCAAACACTGATTCACTGCAGATGCATAGTCCCGAATCTCCTTTTGAGCATCGGATCCCAAGCGAAGGTGACAAAGGCGTGCAACGGCTGCAAGAGAGGCCGTCTCAATAAATTCTGTATACATGCTTTGCGGAAGAACAGCACGCGCTACTTCGGGTGCTACACCTTTAGAGAGCAAATCATGATAGGTTTGAAGCGCTGATTCGGTCTGCTCGTGAATGATCTGATGCACCGTATCGGCATCCGCCACAGGTGTTGCTTTGGATCCCTGCTTTACCTTGGGATCGCGCTCTCGAATCTCCTCTGCCTTCGGAACCCAGCACTCGGGCGGAGTATCTACATAACGACGGCTCACTTCATTTCGAGCAAAGCCAATCGTGTGACGAAACCACTCGCGCCCGACAAAAATGGGCATTTTCAAACGGAAACGCACCTGTGGATGGAAAAACGGGCTCACATGATCGTGCTTTGCCAAATAATGGATGAGCTTTTTGTCGCCCTCGGTCAGTTCATGGGACACCTTATCAAAAGAGACACGAGCGGCATTCACAACGGTCAAATCATCGCCGAAGGTCTCAAGAAGTTCCACAAAGCCGACACCGTCGGGCATCATCATTTTGGTCGCCATACTAAAAAGAATAGCGGTGCATTCTTTATGCTATTTGTTTTATAACCAAAAATAGATGGAGCGGCTTCTTGGAATGCTCACCAATGCAAATGTGTGCGGGGTTCTCCTTATTCCCTGGATGCCCGAGCTTATACAAGATGTGATCCGTGCTTCCACCCTGCTTATTCTGGTCGCGGTAGCTACGGTGTGGTTCTCAGGGAATTTGATCGAAGTGTATCATGATCTAATAGACTCCTTTACCCCTGATGGGCTAGTATTATCCGATTCAATAAAAACAGGCGTCATGATCTTCTATGATGCCCTATTTCATGTGGTTCCTTGTCTGGTTCTGGGCCTACCTTTGTATGTTCATTCGCTTTTCATAGCATATGGAATGATAGTAGCATGGTACACGATGATGCGTCATAAACTACCGTCCATTTACTCTCCCAAGGTTTCTTTTGGTAAGGGAATTGTTGTAGCGGGAATCGTGGGAGTAGCCGTTGCAGTCTGGCTCAGCTGGGAGCGTTGAATGATATTGCGTAGGAGAGAGGGAGGAAGGGCAAAGAGGGTGTGATGTTCTGTGCGATGCTTTGTATAGAAGGGTACGATGCGTGCTAAAGATATCATGTTTATGTTATCGTACATGGTCTATTATTTCAATTTTTATTAAATTAAAATAATAGGAATGGAGAGTCATCTCATATTTATCATTCTCATTGTAATCATCTTCATTGGAATGGCACTCGCATTTCGAGAGAGAAAAAATTACAATCAGGCTCCGAAACGCATTTGGACCTATTGGGACCGCGAGGATCGCATTCCCAAAACCGTGAAAATGTGCATGCGAGGATGGGCCAAATGGAATCCGGATTATGAGATTGTCCTATTGACAAAAAAGAATTATAAGGGATATGTTACTATTCCAAATGAGCTAACCTCTCACCCTAATTTTAATGATATGCCTGCACGATTTGCAGATTTGGTGCGAGTCTGGGCCTTAGCCGAACACGGCGGTATATGGATTGATTCCTCGATCATCCTAAAGGCACCGTTAGATGACTGGCTCTTTCCTAAATATGCTGAGTTTTCTGGATTTTACATTAATGGGATGACAAAAACCACACCTGTCATTGAAAATTGGTTTTTTGCCTGTAATAAGGGGAGCCCTTTTGTAAAGAAATGGAGAGATGAATTTTCCAAAATAGCACAGTATTCCTGTGTGGAGCAATATGTCAATTCTCGCATACAAATGGGCGTTGATATCGAAAAAATAACGATACCTATTTATTTGGCGATGCATGTATCCGCTCAAAAGGTGCTTCAATTGGACCAGTATCCGATGGAATCGATGATTTTGAGAAAGGCGGAAGACGGTCCCTTTCGATATTTGGTAGATGCCAAATGGGATTCGGAAAAGGCGGTTCGTGCTGCATGTTTGGATCCAAGTTATCAGACACCTATTTTGAAAATGCGAGGAATTGAGCGGAGTGTGGTAGAAAAGGGGATTGATGACGAATTTTCAGAGGAGAACTGTGGATGGACCCGCTGACCAAAGGACAGCGCATGCTGCTCCGTTTTCAACGGAGCACGGACCCGCTGACCAAAGGACAGCGCATGCTGCTCCGTTTTCAACGGAGCACGGACAGATTGATTACTTGTGTGCCTTCTCCTTCTTCCATTTCGCATACATATGTGTCCATTGAATGAAGTAGGATGATCCCAGCCATTCCGTTGCTAACGCATGAAGTTCCTTCTCTTGAGGCGTGAGCGAAGCATAAAACTCGTCGAAATCAGCAGGCAAAGGGGCGGGTTTGGGAGGAGTATAACGCTGCATGGGTTCTGCTACAATTCGGGAGAAAACGGTAATCAAATTTTATAGCCAAACACAATAGGATGCATTTCAAAGATAAGAGGGTGCAATCAATCAAAACAGTGGAGGACATGCTAAAAATCTTAGAATCAAAGGGAAATTCCATCAAAGATTATAAGAAAGGGACAAAGGTTACGGTGGATAACAAAATGGAGCACGGATACAGTTATGTATTAGAGGAGAACCCAGGAAAGAATCTGGAGTTTGATCCCTATTATACTCCTGCTGAAATGCTTTCGATGGGAATATTTGAGGGGAAATACCTAAATGACTGCATTCTTGAATTTCCCAAAGAATGGTTTTTAAATGCGATCAAAAAGGGGAAATTATCACCTGAAAAGGCTGACCTGGAAATTAATTATTTTAAAATTAATTCGCGATTATCTCTCGGAAAATGGGTGGAATATGGCTGGGTACCAGGAGGTGATACTATTGCTAAACAGTATGCGATTCTATCTGATCCAGAACAAAATAAGGATATTCGAGGCTGGTTTCAATGGTATTGCCGTTATTGGATGGGTCGCCGCCAACCCGAAATGGACGAAGTACAAATCAAGCGATGGACGGCCTTTCGACGACATGCAGGTGCGATCAAAGCGAATTGCAAACCAGGCGATCTGTCCTGTCGTCCTCGGCAGCGTCAGGCACTTCTGAACTGGGCGTATGATCCATTTATTTAGATCCTTATTTTCTAACCATGTAGTAATAAAATGGAGAGAGGTTTGATGATGTTATTGCATTCAGTGATGATTGGAATTGTACTATATATGATCATGATATTTGGACTGGGACAACAGCAGATTGTGGCCGAAAATAGAAGCATTTTGATTGCATCCGGTGTTTTGATCTACATGATTCTATTTGGTCATGGATTACCGGTACAATTAAACAAATATGTCTAATCATTGCACAATAATCTTGGTAAAATAGGCCCATAGCCCAAGACCGACAAAGCATTTGGCTGACAAATCAAGTACATTATAGATGACATTCTTCTTCTGTTCCTCTATCATGTATGCCACGCCATAAAGAGACCAAATAAGGAAATAGACTCCAAAGAGGGCATAATTAAAGGTTTGATTGGATCCACTCACATACTGCAGAAAAATGAGTCCAAAAAGTCCAAAAAAGAATAGGAATCCGACAAGTAATCCTGTCTGTTTTGAAATGGTGCCTTTTTCGCCCAGATAGCCTGAGAACAACATTCCAAAGTTTAATACAACGGCGGTCAGATAGGATCCAAAATGAATAGAATGTTTGCCTGACTGATAGGAAAGCGATAACATAATCACCAGAATCATGAGTGGCGTGGTAATGAACCAGTCACTGTAGCGCATTTCATTGATGGCTTTGTAGTTAATGGGGCCGGTTGCATTATTTACTTTATCAATAAATTGTGCGTAGAAATATCCTGCAATAATGGAAATGCAAGTCTCTAAATTCATGATATGTCGTACCACAGGCTGTGTCGTACGAAGAGCCTCCACTAATGTAATTGTTCCTGTGGTAAGAAGAAGAACATAAGTGATATAAAATGTCATTCTCACAGTGCCAAATAGAGTGTCACTTGATTGTTCGATTTTTGGCACGGCCGCGGAGGGCACGGGTAGTGGGGGTGGAGTAGTTACGGTTTCCATTCTACTATAGGATAGAAAAATAGGGACACCCCATTATAGATCCAATTCTTCCATATCTTCCTCTAGATCATCAAGATCGTCCAGATCGTCCTCTGGATCTTTCTCTTTTACTTTGCGGACGCCCTGATGCCCCTTGTTGTATTCGCGCGTAAAGGCCGTTTTTACTTTGGTAGGAATCTCCGTCGGATAAAAGAGATTCTCTGCGATATTCTCGACAAGATGATCGCGTGTTAGATGATTGGCATCCATTCGCTGAATCGCTCCTTTGATATCGGGTTTCTCTTTCTGGAGAGGCTGCAAGAGAATCTTTTCGATGGGCTCCAGTTCATAGAGACGCATGGATCGGACGGATTGATGTCGAACACGGCCAACCTCTTCCAAGAGTCTGCGATGCTTGGCCCGTTTGGAATTCTTGCCGAGAAGCTGTGGGAAGATCTGGAAGGGTGCAGGACCCTGGACGGTTCGTGCGGCTGCAACCGTGGAATGAACCACATGTGGTAAGAGGCTCCAATCCTGGGTGCGCCACAAGCGCTGGTTGATGAGATCACCGAAGGAAATCTCCTCTGCTGCGATAACTGCATCCTCTAAGGAGCCACGACTGGCACCCAGATAGCCTTCTTGTACCATGAGAGGAACCATTCCATAATCCACATAGACGAGATCCTCTGCCTCTGTCAAACTCAGGCGTTTGTTTCCGATGAGTCGCTGCGTAGCAGAGAATAGATCCAGACGAAGCATCGCGTCTTTCTCTCCTCCAACATGTTTCACTTTTCCATCAAACTGAAGGCGATTCAGGATCGAGCGAATGTCATTACCGCTTGTTTCGCACATGCCCTCGAGTTCTGCCTTGGTAATCGTGATCCCCTCTTTCTTTGCGATACCAAGAAGAGCGGTGGCAATGATAGATTTAACGGGGCGATGAAACTTGATGACCTGGCATGCATTCTGGAGCGGTTTTAGCTTAGGCGGTAGTTGATTCGCAATGCATATGATGGGAACATTACTTTTCCGAATGAGATCCGCCAGTTCGCCAATACCGCCGCGTTCGCCACCGCCTGATAGTCCATCCACTTCGTCCATGATGACAACCTCTTTTTGAAGGCGCTTCATTCCAAGTGCGATCATACCGCGTAAAAGGGATATAGAACGGGTATCGGATGCATTGTGTTCAGCCACTTTGTAGCCGAGCTCGCGGGCGACTACATGAACGGTGGTCGTTTTACCGATACCAGGTGGGCCAACAATTAAGATCCCGCCGCGACCCGCTTGAAGAAACTGGGTCAATTGCTGGATGGGCTCCTTGTGGCCAATGATTTCAGCAATCGTGGAAGGAGTATATTTATCGACCCAGAGCTCTTGATTGGTAAGAACAGGACAAGCCACTTTTGGTCTTTTCATCTTCATAGGAACGATAGGAATACCCTGTTTCTGGGCCTGTTGATAGCGCCATGATTCGGTAATGGGACGACCGTCGTTACATTGTTCGCCTGCATGGAGAACATATCCAGGGCGAAGCACTTTGTGAAGTCTCTTCCCTGTTGGTACAGTAATGGATCCCGTACATACAACATCCATGGTTGATCTAAAAATTGAATCGATTTGAATTCAATTTTTAACACAGAACTTAAACTATTCTCTATTCATCATAATAGGGAAAATGATGAGCAATACTCCATCCGATATCGATTGTAACGCTCTCCAGTCCACGTCTGTAACGGCCTCTCCAACTAGCAAGAATTCAGATGACAAGGAGCTGTCGTGGAGCAATGTGGAGGATACAGATGATGATACTTCGTTGTCTTCTGTTGCAGGAGAGGAGCCTTTGGTACAGCTGAAAGAGCAGCCTGCGGAGGAGAAACCTGCGGAGGTACAGCCTTTGGCACAGCCTGTGGTACAGCCTGTGGAGGAGCCTGTGGTAGAGCCGCAAGAGGTACAGAAATCTACTGTTCCTTCCCTTACAATTAATGAATCAGATGACGACATGCCACCACTGGTATCATCTGACGAATCATCTGACGAATCATCTGATGATATGCCGCAACTGGTTGAATCATCTGATGAAGAGTCTAGTGAGTCAGATAAAGAGACGGATGAAGAGACAGATGATGAGATGCCCGAATTGGTGTCCGATGACGAGGACATCGTACATATGCTTATTCGCGATGTGAATTGCCTTCGCTGCCGCACGGCCATTCAAACACTTCTAGGCCATGATCATGATTCTCCAAACAGAGTCGATGAGGACAATACATTTCACCCTAAAAACGAGTTTCCACCAATCATTACACATATTCTGTGGCTATTTGTTACACTTCATGCACTGAATCTACTATCGACCTGGTACAATATGTAACCCTCTTATTAAAAAACATGTTTCAATAAATATCGGGAGCAGACAAATAGGATTCCACCCCAGACGGTATCTGCGATGGCAAACTTCCAGTCGTATTGGCGAAAGACCGTATAATTGGTAAATTCATACACACCATAGACTGCAAGTCCGTGAAAAAATGCCTGTTGATAAGAGGTTGTTTCCAATACAAGATAGGCCAAAAAGAGATAGACAATGATGGCGCCCAGAGCACGAAAGGAGATTGCCTCCCCTTGGATGCGCTCAAATAATGCTCGCCCATAAATACCACCTGTTCCGAGCCAAAAAAGATCTACAAAAAAGATAGTCGCCGCTGTTTTAAGATAAAGCGAGAGATTCATTCTATGCTCTCTCTTTATTTTTATTGGACCCTCAGTAGAATGCAATTTCAGACTCCCCCGCTGTATTTTATTAGCCACATTCTGCTTGGCATGTTATCCTATTTTTATCCACTTATCATCATTCTCATTATTATGTATCAGTTTTTACAATTGGCAATTAATGGACGCTTTTTCCTATTCGAGTGGGAATTTAAGACAGGAAATTCGTTAATCTATACGCTTTATAAGATTTCGCAGTATGTGCTGGGGTACGCCCTGGTATATGGCTTTTCATCTCATTGTACGCGGTTAAATGAGCGTCGTACAGATGATAGCAAACAATAGACATGGCAGAGTCAACCATTAAACTGGATGCCTTCAATGCCAACCTTCATGGAT
>Ga0315273_10005245_pt1 | contig 16035 bp, 17 predicted proteins | sample YL17G02_0_MG_FD_205753 | JGI IMG/M metagenome (GOLD analysis project Ga0315273, IMG submission 205753) | Sediment microbial communities from Yellowstone Lake, YNP, Wyoming, USA - YL17G02_0 | ecosystem: Environmental > Aquatic > Freshwater > Lake > Sediment | place: USA: Wyoming | collected...
GGCGCCAGCGCCCGGGCGAGCGGCCCGCCTCCCCGGCGGGTGGGAGAGACCTTCGGCAGACGATTGACGTCTGACCGAAGGAGAACCCCGACCATGACCAGCTTCTTCACCCCCTTGGTGGCCAGTGCCTCCAGCTCGAGTGAGAACTTCGCCAGCTTCGACGTTCCCCTCTGGGCGTGGGCCGCGCTCATCGGGGCCATCGTGATCATGCTGGTGGTCGACCTCCTGCTGGTCCACAAGACCGCACACGTCATCAGCATCAAGGAAGCGGCCATCGAGTCGGCCATCTGGATCTCGATCGGGCTGGCCTTCGGCCTGGTCATGATCGTCTGGCACGGGGGCCAGGCCGGTGCCGAGTACTACGCCGGCTTCCTCATCGAAAAGAGCCTCTCGGTCGACAACGTCTTCGTCTGGGCGGTGATCTTCTCGTTCTTCGCCGTCCCCAAGGAGTTCCAGTTCCGGGTCCTGTTCTGGGGCATCTTCGGCGCCCTGGTCCTGCGGGCGATCTTCATCTTCGCCGGGGTGTCGCTCATCGAGCAGTTCGAGTGGATCCTCTACGTCTTCGGGGTCTTCCTGCTCTACACGGCCTGGAAGATCGCCCGCCACGACGAGGACGAGGCGGTGGACTACAACCAGAACATCGCCATGCGGTTGGTCCGGCGCCTGGTGCCGACCACCGACAAGTACGACGGCCAGAAGCTGTTCACGGTCGAGAACGGCAAGCGCCTGGCCACCCCGCTGTTCGCCGTGCTGGTCCTGATCGAGGCCACCGACGTGGTCTTCGCCGTCGACTCGGTGCCCGCCATCCTCGCCGTCAGCCGCGAGCCCTTCATCGTGTTCGCTTCGAACGCGTTCGCCATCCTGGGCCTGCGCTCCCTCTACTTCCTGCTCGGTGGCATGCAGGGCCGGTTCCGCTTCCTCAACGTCGGCCTCGGCGTGATCCTGGCGTTCGTCGGGATCAAGATGCTGCTCATCGGCAAGCCGGTCGAGTACCACATGCCCACCCCCATCTCCCTGGGGGTGATCTTCGGCGTGTTGACCGTCGCCATCGTGGCCTCACTGCGGGCCGAAGAGCGAGACCGCAGGGCCGGGATCCTGCCCCCCAAGGCCGCCGCCGAGGACAAGGCCGCCGCCGAGGACTGACGCGCTCGGGGCGTCGGCTGCGGACCCGGGGCTGAGCGCCAGGCCCGGGCCCGGCCGGGCTCAGGCGGTCGAGCGCCGCCGGGCCCGGAGAGCGCCGGCGGCCCCGACGGCGATGCCCACGGCGGCCCCGCCGAGGCCCCGGAGCCGCTGTTCGCGGCTCATGTGCTCGTGGGTGGCCAGGCCCCCGATGAGGTCGGCCAGGTCGGCCCCACCACTGGCCAGGAACCACCCGGCGGCGGTGGGTGACCCCGTGAGGCCGGCCCGCAGGAGCATCCCTCCGACCAGGGCGTCCCGGTAGCCCATCGACCGGAGGAGGAGCTGGGCCGTCGGCGTCTCGTCGGCCTCGCCGCCCCACAGCCTGTTGGCGGCCTGCGGGGCCACGAGGAAGGACACCCCGGAGCCCCCGCGGATGGTGCCGGCCACGACGGCCAGCCAGTCCCGACGTCCCTGCATGGCCGCGAGTCTGGCCGACCGGCGCACCGGACCCGGCCGGTGAGTCGGTCCGAGGGGGCCCGACCCGCCGTCACGACTCAGGCGACGAGGGCGACGACGGCCTCGACCGGCACGCTGGTGTCGGTGTGGAAGTCGTGCCGCACGACGTGGCCGCGGGGACACCCGACGACGGCTTCGGGGCCGTGGTCGGTGTTGCGAAACGACACGATGGCCGACGTCCCGACGAGGTAGTGCTTCTGGCAGTGGTGACACTCGATGGCGAACATGACCCCACGGTCGCGCCATCGAAGCTTTAGGACAAGCGACGATTCATGACGTATTCCATCAAGAGTCACTGATGCGTGAGGCCCGAGCCGTCCGGGCCGGGCCGCCTGACCTAGCCTCGGCGACCACATGACCGCGGCCCCCCCCGCCGCGGCGATCCCGCCGCCCCCGTTGGGGCCCACGGCGTCGCTGCTGCGCACGACAGCCCTGACCCACGCCTATCCCGACGGCACGGTGGCGCTGACCGACCTCGCCATCGAGGTCCCCCGCGGCTCGGTCGGCCTGGTCGGGGCCAACGGGGCGGGCAAGACCACGCTGTTCCGGCTGATGCTGGGCCAGATGTTCCCGACCTCGGGGACGATCGAGGTCGTGGGCCGACCGGTGGCCGAGGACCCCGTGGGGATACGCGGCCGGCTCGGGTACATGCCCGAGCACGACTGCCTGCCCAACGACCAGACCGCGGCCGATCTCGTGGCCACGTTCGGGGAGTTGGCCGGGCTGCCGGCGCAGGCCGCTCGCCAACGGGCCTCCGACGTGTTGGACCTGGTCGGTCTGGACGAGGCCCGGTTCCGTCCGGTCGGCGGGTTCTCCACCGGCATGCGCCAGCGGGCCAAGCTGGCCCAGGCCCTTGTGGCCGACCCCGAACTGGTCCTGCTCGACGAGCCGACGGCGGGCCTCGACCCGGTCGGCCGGGAGGAGATGCTCGACCTCGTCGGGCGGCTCGGTGACTTCGGGATCTCGGTGCTCTTCGCCACCCACCTCCTCGACGACGTCCAGCGGGTCTGTGACCACGTCGTGATGATCGACGCCGGCCACCTGGTCGTGGCCGGGCCCATCGACGCCCTGGTGGAGCGCACGGGCGTGCTCCGGGTGGAGGTCGGGGGTCGGGCCGACGCCGGCGAGGCGCTGGTCGCCGCCCTGGGCGAGCGAAGCGTCGCCGCGGTCGCCATCGACGCCCACCTGATCGACATCGACACCGCGGGGCACGGTGACGACGTGCTCGACACCGTGCGGGACCTCGTGGCCGACCTCGGTCTGCGCCTCTACGCCCTTTCCAGCCGGCACCACTCCCTCGACGAGCTCTTCGTGGCGGAGGCCCAGCGCCCGTGAGCGCCCTCTCGCCGCCTTCGCTGGGGGGTGCGGTCTACGACCGCGGTTACCGGCCCTATGACGGCCCCCGGGGCGGGCGCTCGGCGGCGGGATGGGCCCTGTGGCGCCTCACCCTGCGCCGGGCCCTCGGCCTGCGCCGCTCCTGGCGCCAGAAGGTCCTGCCGTGGACCCTGCTGGGCCTGGTCACGATCCCGGCCGCCGTCGACCTCGGTGTCCGCTACGCCACCCGGAACACCCCCCTGGGCCAGATCGACTTCGAGTTCCTGACCTTCCGGGACTACGTCGGCGTCTCCACGATGCTGCTCCTGTTCGTCGCGGTCAGTGCCCCCGACGTCATCTGCCCGGACCGCCACGACCGGGTCCTGCCCCTCATCTTCTCCCGGCCCCTCACCGGCGACGACTACGTGCTGGCCAAGGTCGGCGGGATCTTCGCCCTGGTGTTCGGGTTCTCGTTCCTGCCCCAGGTCCTGCTCTACATCGGCCAGATGTTGGTCAACGAGGACGGGTCGTTGACCTTCGTGGGCGACCACCTCGACGTTCTGTGGAAGGTCCCGCTCTCGGTCGGCATCCTCGCCCTCTACTACGCGGTGGTCAGCGTGGCCGTGGCCTCCCTCACCGACCGCCGGATCGTCGGCGGCCTGGCCTTCCTGGGGGCCATTTTCATCCCCTCGATCGTGTCCGCCGCCGTCGTGGGGGCCGCCAACCAGGGCGAGGGCACGATCTTCGGTGTCCTGAACCTCCTGAACCTCCCGCTGATGCTGCGCGACGTCGTGTTCGAAGGCGAGATCGACATCGACCGCGATGCCGGCCTCTCGGGTGTGGCCGGGGCGGGCTGGGCGGCGCTCCTGCTGTACGTGGCCATCATCGCCGTCGGCCTGGTCGTCCTCCGCTACCGCTACCGGGAGGCCCGGTCGTGAGCGACCCCGAGGTCCCCGACCTCGATCCCGCTTTCGTCGCCCACCCGACGGTCGTCGTCGACGGGGTGTCGGTCTGGTTCGGCCCGAAGGTCGCCGTGACCGAGCTCTCCTGCTCGTTCGGCCCGGGGGTGACCGGCCTCCTCGGGCCGAACGGGGCGGGCAAGACCACCCTGATGCGGGCCGTCTGCGGCCTGTTGCCCACCAACCAGGGTGCGGTCCGGGTCCTGGGCCGCGACCCCCGTCAGGATCGTTCGGTGCAGCAGGACATCTCGCTGGTCCCCGAGGACGACGCCGTCCCCGGGGCCCTCACCGCCCGCCAGCTCGTGCGCTACACCGCGTCGCTGCACTCGGTGCGGGACCGGTACCTGCCGGAGGACTGCCTGGCCACCGTCGGCCTCCTCGACGTGGCCGACCGCCGGGTCGCCGGGTTCAGCAAGGGCATGCGCCAGCGGGCCAAGATCGCCGCCTCGCTGGTGACCGAGCCGAAGGTGATGGTCCTCGACGAGCCGCTCAACGGCGCCGACCCCGTCCAGCGGGCCGCACTCATCGAGCTCTTCCAGGCCCTCGGCGCCGAAGGCCGGACGGTGATCATCAGCTCCCACGTCCTCAACGAGGTGCAGCGCCTGGCCGCCCGCCAGCTGGTCGTCATCCGAGGCCGTCTGGCCGCGGCTGGAGGCCACCGGGCCATTCGTGATGCCCTCGCCGACCGGCCCCGCTCGGTCCTGGTCCGCACCTCCGAGCCCCGGCGCCTGGCCGGCGATCTGCTGGGCAGTGACGCCGTGCAGGGCGTAGCCGTCGACGGTGACAGCCTCATCATCTCCTCGAGCCATGCCGGTGAGCTGGCCGCGCTGCTGCCCGTCGCCGCCCGCCGGGCCGGGGCCCGGCTGCGGGAGGTCCGCCCGCTGGACGACTCGCTGGAGAGCGTCTTCCGGGAGTTGCTGCGATGAGCGAGATCCCGTCGCCGCCCACCGGGCCCCCGCCCAGCCGGCGCGAACCCGATGCCCCCCGGGCCCTGGCCCTGCCCTTCGTCGCCGTCGTGGCCTACACCCTGCGGGCCTGCCTGCCGGCCAAGCGGTGGTTCGGGGTCCTCCTGCCCTGTGCGGGTGCGTTGCTGTTCGGTTGGCTCACCCAGGTCAACACCCTGCCGGCCGCGGAGTCGTTCGCCGACGTGGCCGAGCACGGCCTGTTCCGCTTGATCCTGCCCCTCACCTGCCTGGTCATCGGCGACGCCGTGCTCGGGGCCGACGTGCGCTCGGGGACGTTCCCCCTGACCTGGCTGTCGCCGGTGCCCTTCGCCGTGATCGTCGCCGGCCGTTGGCTCGGCGGCTGGCTCGTGGCCCTCGTGACCATCGTCCCGGCGATGGCCCTGGCGCCGCTGTTCGCCGGGGTCCCGGGGGCCACCGGGCCGATGGCCGTCGCCACCGCCGCCGGGGCGGCGGCGTACATCGCCCTCTTCCTCCTCGTCGGCGTCCTCGTCCGGCGCTCGGCGGTCTGGTCACTGGCCATCGTCCTCCTCGGCGAGTGGTTGCTGGGCACGCCGCTCACGGGCATCGCCCAGCTATCGCCCCTGTGGGAGGCCCAGCAGGTGTTCGCCGGCCTGTGGTCCGACGGCGATCTGCTCCTGCGCTCGGGGATGGCGAGTGGGGGCGGGTCGATCCTGCGCCTGGTGCTCATCTCCGGGTTCTGCCTCGGCCTGGCCACCTGGCTCCTGGGCCGGATGCGCCCCATCGGCGGCGACGACTGACCGTGTAGGAGAAGCGACCGATGGTGGCGGCTATCGTAAAGCGGTCGTTATCTGTCTATCGGGAGACCGCGGTGGAGATGAGCCTGCAGCAGCTGCGCATGCTGCGTGAGGTGGCCAATCGGACCACGATCGCCGCCGCCGCCGACTCGCTGGGGTACACGTCCTCGGCCGTGTCCCAACAGCTCAGCGGCCTGGAGAAGGCCACGGGCGTGGCCGTGCTGGAACGGGTGGGCCGCAATGTCCGCCTGACCGACGCCGGTCGGGAGCTGGTGCGCCACGCCGACGACCTCCTGGCTGGCATGGAGGCGGCCCAGGTGGCCATCGAGCGCCTGAGTGGTGAGGTCCGGGGTGTCCTGAACATCACGGTCTTCGAGTCCGTCGCCGCCACCCTGTTGGTGCCGCTGCTGGAGCGCCTCGCCCAACGCCACCCTGACCTCGAGCTGCGGACCCGTCAGCTGGATCCCGACCTGGCCACCGAGGCGTTGGCCTCGGGGGAGCTCGACCTGGCCTTCGCCATCGACTATCCGCACTCGCCCGCCCCTCGCCGCGACGACATCACCCGGTTCTCGCTGTTGAAGGACGACTTCCACCTGGTGGTGGCGGCCGACGACGAGATCACCGGGCCCCGGGTCCGGCTGGCCGACCTGGCGAACCGCCGGTTCGTGGCCTCGCCCTCCGACCTGACCTGCGGCCGCTGCGTCGTGGTGGCCTGTCGAGACGCCGGCTTCGAGCCCGACCTGGCCCACCAGATCGACGACTATCCGACCACCCTGCACCTGGTCGGGGCCGGCCAGGGCGTGGCCCTGGTCCCCGACCTCGGCTTGATCGACCTGGCCCCCCACCTGCGCACGGTGGAGGTGGACCCGCCGGTCTCCCGGCTCGTGCAGTTGGCCTACCGAACCACCAACGTCGACCGCCCCGCCATCCTCGCCGTCCGCCAGGCCCTGGTCGAGATCGTCGACGAGCTCGGCCTCGGTCTGCGTCACCTGCACCGATGAGATGGACGGCGTCTGCCCGAACTGCGGCGGTGAGCTCCTCTCACGGCCGCGGCGCGCCACCGCCTGAGTGCCCCGGCCGGTTCCGTAACCTGTCCGGCACGCCGACGTCGTCGATGGCTCGAGCCGATCCCGGTCCGCTCCACCCCGACCCCCCCTGTCCTGAGGAGTACCGACATGCGCACCCCGATCTGTGACGAGCTCGGCATCGAGTTCCCGATCTTCGCCTTCACCCACTGCCGTGACGTGGTGGCCGCCGTCTCCAAGGCCGGCGGCTTCGGCGTCCTCGGCGCCGTGGGCTTCAGCCCCGAGGAGCTGGAGATCGAGCTGGCCTGGATCGACGAGCACGTGGGCGACGCCCCCTACGGCGTCGACATCGTCATCCCCGGCAAGTACGAGGGCATGGGCGACATGGACCCCGACCACCTGGCCGACGAGCTGCGCAAGATGGTCCCCCAGGGCCACCTGGATTTCGCCAAGAAGGTCCTGGCCGACCGGGGGGTGCCCGAGCTGCCCGAGGAGGAGGGCAACGCCATGCGCCTCCTGGGTTGGACCGAGGCCACGGCCACGCCCCAGATCGAGGTCGCCCTGGCCCACCCCAAGGTGAAGCTGATCGCCAACGCCCTGGGCACGCCCCCGGCCGAGGTCATCGACCACATCCACGAGGCCGGCCTGAAGGTGGCGGCCCTCTGCGGTTCGCCCTACCAGGCGCTGAAGCACAAGGAGGCCGGCGTCGACATCGTCATCGGCCAGGGTGGTGAGGGCGGCGGTCACACCGGCGACGTCGGCTCGATCGTCCTTTGGCCTCAGATCGCGAAGGCCATCGCCCCCACGCCGCTGCTGGCTGCCGGGGGCATCGGCTCGGGCGAGCAGATCGCGGCCGCGCTGGCCATGGGCGCCCAGGGCGTGTGGGCCGGCTCGCTCTGGTTGACCGTCGAGGAGGCCGACCTGCCTCCGGCCCAGAAGCAGCAGCTGCTCGACGCGACCTCTCGGGACACCGTCCGCAGCCGCAGCTTCACCGGCAAGCCCTGCCGCATGATCCGCACCGAGTGGACCGACGCCTGGGAGGCCGACGACGCCCCCGATCCCTTGCCGATGCCGCTGCAGTACATGGTGTCCGGCGATTGCGTGGCCCGCAGCCACCGCTACGCCGACAAGGCCCTCTCGGTCATGTTCAACCCCGCCGGCCAGGTCGTCGGCCAGCTCGACCACGTCGAGAAGACCAGCGCGGTCATCCAGCGCCTCGTCGAGGAGTACCTCGAGGCCGTCGACCGCCTCACCCGGCTCAACGAGGCCGCCGGCGTCTGACGTGCCAGAACGGCCGACCTAGGTGGCGGTGAGGAGGAGCTGGAACTCCAGGGTGGCGTCCTCGGACACCGAGACCACGGCCGGGCCGGTGGGGGCCTCCACGTCGAAGTCGGCGAGGGTGAAATCGAGCGAGCCGACGACGGCCACCGTGCCGTCCACCAACTGGGCCTCCAGCGGGATCTCGACGCTCTCGGTCACGCCGTGGATCCTCAGGTCGCCGACCGCGGTGACCGACACGGGCTGGCCGTCGGCGGCGCCGTCACCCAGGTCGATCGGCTCGGTCAGGGTGAAGGTGGCCGTCGGGAAGGTGGCGGTCTCCAGCCCGTCCTGCACCCGTCCGTCGCGGAGGGACTGGTTCGTGGTGAGCGTCGACAGGTCGACCTCGAACTCGCCTTCGGCGACCGCGTCGCCGTCGATGGTGAAGGAGCCACTGACCTCACCCGTTCGGCCCACCGCCGTGTTGGCCCCGATGCTGGAGAGCTCCTCGTCGACCCGGAAGCCGGCGAAGGTGCCGCTGGCCGTCTCGAAGTCGAAGTCACCCGACTCGGTGTCGACGGTCCAAGTGCCCTCGATCCCCGAGGCCGGCGCCGCCGTGGTGGCGGTGGTCCCGTCGCCGTCGACCTGATCCACGGCCGCGTCGAGGGACACCGCTTCGGGGGCATCGTCGCGGAGGAGCCACCAGAGCCCGCCGCCGACGAGGACGACGAGCACGACGGCCGAGCCGATGAGGACCTTGGCACGCGTGGACATGGCGGCGCACCGTAGGACACCGAGCCGGGGATCCCGGGGCGCTGCTCCGGTGAGGGCCTCGGGAGTGCCGCGCCGCTTCTGACCGGTGGGGGGCGAGACTGGCGCCATGACGGCTCCCACCCCTGACCGGGCGGTCGCCCGCCTCCGGCCCTTCAACCTCGCGGCCGGCGGCCTGCACCTCCTCCAGGCCCTGGCCATGCTGGCCCTCTCCACATCGATTTCGCTGCCCGTGACCGCGGTCTTCGGCACGGGCCCTCCGGGCCAGCCCCAGACCCAACCGCAGATCGACGAGCTCTTCTCCTATCCGTTGGGCCCGGCCGTGGCCCTGTTCCTGCTCCTGTCGGCGGGCTTCCACTTCCTGGTGGCCTCGCCCTGGGGCTGGCCCCGCTACCGGCGCGAGCTGGCGGCGGGCCAGAACCGCTTCCGCTGGGTCGAGTACTCGATCTCGGCCTCCCTCATGATCGTCCTCATCGCCGGGATCAGCGGGATGACCGACGTCGTCGCCCTCCTCGGGCTGTTCGGTGTGAACGCCTCGATGATCCTGTTCGGCTGGCTCATGGAGACGAAGAGCGATCCCGGCCCCGACGCCGACTGGACGCCCTTCGTCTTCGGCTGCGTCGCCGGGGCCGTCCCCTGGATCGGCATCGGCATCTACATCGTCGGGGCGGGCAGCGACGTCCCGGACTTCGTCTACGGGATCTTCGTCAGCCTCTTCGTCCTCTTCAACTGCTTCGCCGTCACCCAGTGGCGGCAGTACCGGGCGAAGGGCCGCTGGGCCGACTACCTGCACGGCGAGCGGACCTACATCGTGCTCAGCCTGGTGGCCAAGAGCCTCCTGGCCTGGCAGGTCTTCGCCAACGTGCTCATCTGATCGACCCGCGTCAGGTCAGCGCGTAGACGGCCCGGGTGGCGGTGTAGAGGGCCACGGCCACCAGGAGGGCGGCGAACCACCGCAAGCTGCGCTCGGCGTCGAGGCGGTCGGCGATCCGGCCCCCGACCACGACCCCGCCCACGGCGGCGATCGTGAACGGGACGGCGACGGCCCACTCGATGCTGCTGGAGCCGAGCCGGGCGGCCAGCGCCACCGCCGAGTTGATGGCGATGACCAGCAGCGAGGTCCCGATGGCCTCGGGCATCGGCAGCTTCAGGGCGAGGGCCAGGGCGGGGACGATCACGAACCCGCCGCCGACGCCGAACAGGCCGGTCAGGAAGCCCACCCCGGTGCCCACCACCAGGACCGTCACCACCGTCCCGGCGTCGAACCGGGTCCGGGTGATCACCCCACCGCCCGCCTCGGCGGCCTTCTGCAACTCGAGCTGTTCGCCGACCTGGGTGCAGGTGGGACAGCCGGTGAGCATCCGCCAGGCCGCGATCAGGACGAGGCCGCTGAAGCCGAGGAGGAGCACGTCGGGATCCAGGCGGTGGTTGAGGGCGGTGCCGGCCAGCGACCCCCCGATCCCCGCCAGCCCGAAGGCGAGGCCGGTGCCCAAGCGGACCCGGCCCGCCCGGAAGTGGGCCACCATGCCGACGAGGGAGGCGGTGCCCACCAGGAAGAGGCTGGTGGCGGTTGCCGCGCGCGCGTCCTGACCGGCGGCGTAGACCAGGACGGGAACGGCCAGGATCGAGCCCCCGCCCCCGAGGGCGCCCAGGGAGAGCCCGATGAGGAAGCCGAGGGGGGAGGCCAGCAGGACGCGCACGGATCAGGCCGGGAGCTCGCGGCCGGTCTCGACCGGCTCGCCCCCGTTGGCCCACGCCGGGTAGCCGCCGATCATGTCGGCCACCGTCCCGTAGCCGTGGGCCCGCAGGGTGGACGCCGCCACCGACGAGCGGTACCCACCGGCGCAGTAGACGACGACCGGGCGCCGCCGGTCGAGGTCGTCGAGGTGGTCGAGCAGTCGGGGGAGGGGGATGAGTGAGGCGCCGGGCACGATGCCGAGGGCGGCCTCGCCCGGGTTGCGGACGTCCAGCACCTGGACCTCGGGCTCCTCCGCGAGCCACGCCTGGACCTCGTGCACCGGCAGCCGCGGGGCGGTCGCCGCCACCTCGGGCCGGGCGGCCAGGGCGGCCTCGACGTCGGGGACCTCGCCGATCACGGCGTCGAAGCCGATCCGGGCCAGGCGGACCCTGGCCTCGGTGCCCTGCCCGGGGTCACTGAGGAGCACGACCTCCTGGCCGGGCCGGATCACGTCCCCGGCGTACTCGGCGAAGCGACCGTCCAGGCCCACGTTGACCGAGCCCTGGACGTGGCCCGAGGCGAAGGACTCCGGGGCCCGGGTGTCGAGCAGGACCGCGCCGGCCTCGGCTCGGGCCAGGGCCTCGTCCAGGCTCACGGCGACGGGGGCCTCCTGGTCGTCCAGCAGTTCCCGCTCCCGCCGGTTCGCGTCGGCGGCGAAGGCGAAGTAGAGCGGAGCCACCCCCTGGCCCTCGGTCACGGCCTCCACGAAGGCGTCCTCGGTCATGGGGGCGAGGGCGTAGTTGCCGGCCCGCTGCTCGCCGATGCTCGACTCGGCCGCGGTGGACAGGTTCTTGCCGCAGGCCGAGCCCGCGCCGTGGGCCGGATAGACCCGGGTGGCGTCGGGCAGGGTCATCAGCTGGTCGTGCAGCGACCGGTAGAGGCGTCGGGCCAGGTCGTCGGCCGTCCAGCCGATGGAGGTGAGCAGGTCGGGTCGGCCGACGTCACCGATGAACAGGGTGTCGCCGGTCAGCACCCCCCACGGCTCGGCCCCGGACCGCTCGTATACGACGATCGAGATGGACTCGGGCGTGTGCCCGGGCGTGTGGCGGATCTCCAGTTCGACCTCGCCCAGTGACAGGCGCTGCCCGTCGGCCAGGGCCTGGATGGGGAAGTCGGGCTCGGCGACGTCACCGTAGGAGATGACCGCCCCGGTCGCCGCCGCCAGTTCGAGGTGGCCGGACAGGAAGTCGGCGTGGAAGTGGGTCTCCAGGACCCGCTCGATGTGCAGACCGTGACGTTCGGCGTCGGCCACGTACTCGGCGATGTCCCGCTGGGGGTCGACCACGACCGCCCGGCCGGTGGTCTCGTCCCCGATCAGGTAGCTGTAGAGCGACAGGCACCCGAGTTGGTACTGGTGGAAGAACATGGGATCGATCCTCTCAGTGCGAGAAGCGGACATGGGGCAGGCGGCGATCCAGGGCGGCGGGGAGCCACCAGGTCCGGTCGCCGAGGAGGCCGAACAGGGCGGGGACCAGCAGCATCCGGATCACGGTGGCGTCGAGGAGGACGGCCACGGCCAGCGTGACCCCCAGCTCGGTCGGAGGGATCGGTCCGGTCACGCCGAAGGCGATGAACACCACGATCATGATGAGGGCGGCGTTGGTGATCGGCCGGCCGGTGCGGGCGATGCCCTCCCGAATGGCCCGTTGGGTGTCGCCGGTGGCGTCGTAGCGCTCCTTGATGGCCGCCAGCAGGAAGAGCTGGTAGTCCATCGAGAGGCCGAAGAGCAGGGCGAAGAAGAACAGGGGCGCCCAGGCGTCGACGAAGCCCTGGTGCTGGATGCCGATCAGCGACGCCCCCACCCCGTGCTGGAACACCAGGGTGGCGAAGCCGAAGCTGGCGGCCACGCCGAGCAGGTTCAGCAGCACCGAGGTCACCGCCACCGTGAGGCTGCGGAACACGACCAGCAGGAGCACGAACGCCAGGGCCATGATCAGCGCGATGGCCAGGGGGGCCGACCCGGTGAGAGCAGCGGTCAGGTCGTGGTTCTGGGCCCCGGGCCCGCCCACGGCGACGTCGGGGACGGCATCGTCGAGGCCCGTGCGTAGCCGTCCGACGAGGTCGGAGGTCTCCTGGGAGTCGACCGCAGTGGCGGGGGTGACCCGCACGACGGCCCGACCGGAGGGGCCGGTCGGGGCCACGATGCGGGCGTCGACGACGCCCGGGTCCTCGGCGGCGAGGTCGGCCACGGCCTCGGCGTCGGCGTCGTTCACCGTGATGAACAGTGGGGCGGGGGCCCCCTCGCCGAAGGCGCCCACGACCAGCTCGTAGCCGTCGCGGCTGGAACGGCCCTCGTCGACCACGCGCGCCCCGGGCATGCCGAGGCGCATCCCGACGGCCGGAACGGCCAGCAGGCCGAGGAGGACGAGGCCGAGGGCCAGGGTTCGCCCGGGACGTTCGAGGGCCCGACCGGTCCAGCGGGCCCAGCGCCCCTCGGCGTCGTGGTCAGGGTCGACCACCTTGCCGCGGCGCACGGTCAGGACCCGGTCGCCCAGGCTGACCAGGACGGCGGGCAGCAGGGTCAGGGAGGCCGTGGCCACGGCCACCACCGAGAGGATCATGCCGAGGGCCATCGAACGGAAGACCATCACCGGTACCACGAACACCGCGGCCAGCGAGAGGACGACGGTGAGGGCCGACAGGAACACGGCCTTGCCCGCAGTGGTCATCGTCCCCGCCAGCGCCGACACGGGATCCCGGCCCTCCTCCCGCTCCTCGCGGTAGCGGGACACGATGAAGAGGCTGTAGTCGATGCCGACGGCGAGGCCGATCATCATCGAGAAGTTCATCGACCAGACCGACAGGGGGGTCACACCGGTCAGCAGGTGGATGGCGGCGAAGCCCACGGCGATCCCGGCCACGGCCAGCAGCAGGGGCAGGCCGGCGGCGACGGCCGAGCCGAAGGCCACGGCCAGCAGGACGATCGTGGGCAGGCCCGAGACCAGCTCGGCCAGGTGCAGGGCCTCCTCGTTCTCGCCGTTGAAGTCGCTCCAGACCGGCCATTCGCCGGTCACCTCGACCTGGGCGCCGTCGGGCAGGGCGAGGTCGTCGACGTAGGCGATCAACTCGCCGGCCGACTCGGGGAGGTCGGCGTCCTCGCGACCTTCGAGGGCGACGGGCACCAGCGCCGTCTGTCCCGTCGGGTCGATGAGGCCGGCCTCGGGCGGGAGGCCGGTCGGGTCCACCACCGAAGCCGTGCCGGGGGCGTCGGCCAGGTCGGCGACGACAGCCTGCAGGCCGCTCGGGTCCTCGAGGATCGGTGTGTCCTGGGTGTAGACGACCACCGCCGCCTCCGCCCCGAGCGCGGGGAAGTCCCGACGGAGCTCGTCCCTCACCTGTTGGGCGACTGAGCCCTGGGCCTCCCAGCCCGCCCCGGAGAGCGCCCCGGTCAGGGTGAGGGCGAGGGGGGCGGCGGCCAGCGCCAGCAGCAGCCACAGCGCCATGATCGGCCGGCGCCGGCGGGCGGAGAAGCGGGCGAGCCGGGCGAACCAGGCGGTGTCGGCATCGTCGGGGCGGTCGCCGGGCCCGATGTCGTCGTCGGCATCGTCGGGGCGTTCGTCGAGAAGGGTCATCGCTCCGCGCCTCAGGCCAGCTTCAGGAACATCTTCTGGACGTCGGCGAGGTCGTAGCCCTCGGCCGCCGAGCGCTCGGGGTCCTCGAGGCACCACTGGAGCCCGGCCGACACGAGCAGGAAGCCCGCTTGGTCCATCGCCTTGCCGGCGGCGGACATCTGGGTGACGACGTCACGGCAGTCCCGGCCGTCCGCCAGCATCGCCTGGATGCCCCGGATCTGGCCCTCCACCTTGCGTAGGCGCCGGTGCAGGTCGGTCATGGTCTCCTCGGGCAGCTCCACAGTGGCTCCTCTCGATACCCTAGGGGGTACCATATCGGGTACCCCCGGGGGTAGCAACCGCGTCGCCGGGCCGGGCTGGCTCAGGGCCGGCGGGCCACCACCAGCGTGTCGATGGCCGTCTGCTCGCCCTCGTCAGTCCTCACCGTGCGGGTGACGTGCTCCGCCCGCAGGACCTCGGCCCCGCCCGCCGTCAGGCCGGCGGCCACCTCGTCGGGCTCGAGCAGGATCGTGGCCTCCTGGGGCCCGCCGTAGCCGCCGGCCAGGTTGGCTCGGGCGTGGCCGACCACGACCACCTGCCCGCCGGGCCCGCACGCGCCGACGGCGTGGCCCAGCACCGCGGTGCGCTCCGCCGGCGGGAGGTGCAGGTAGGCGAGGAGGACGAGGTCCTGGTCGGCGGGTGGTGACCAGGTGACGGCGTCGGCCTGCACGAGAGCCACCTCGACCCCACGGGCCCCGGCCAAGGCCGCCGCCTTGGCCAGGGCCTCACCGGAGAAGTCGGCCGCGGTCATCGTCCAGCCCTGCTCGGCCAGCCACACGGCGTTGCGCCCCTCGCCGCACGCCAGGTCGAGCCCTACGCCGGGCGGCTCGCCGGCCAGCACCTCGACCACGAAGCGGTTCGGCTCCGCCGTCCAGATCAGCTCACTCGTCCGGTAACGCTCGTCCCACGCGGCTGCGTCCACGGAAACAGCCTTGCAGGGCCGATCCAGGGTCCGCTCATGCCCGACGCCCGTGGGCGGGCTCTCGGCCCGGATGTGACCCCCGGGCTCACCCGCGCGAGAGCGACTTCGCGGCGAATCCGGTCAGGGTGACCTCTGGTCACGGCGAGATTCTGTCCGGCGCGGGACTTCCGGCCCTGGTCCGGGCCGCCGTCCCGGTGTTGGCTGAGGAGAGATCGATGAGAGAGGAGTCGGCCATGACCGACACGAGGGCGAGTTGGAACGACGTGGGCACGCAGCTCAACGAGTTGGGCCTGAAGCTGCAACTGCACTTCGAGCAGGCGGCGGCCGAGGGCCGCGACGACGAGGCCAAGGTGAAGGAGGCACTGCGAGCCATCGGCGACGCCGTCGAGAAGGCCTTCGGTGCCCTCGGTGCCGCCGCCCGTGACGACGCTGTGCGCGAGGACATCAAAGACGTCGGCGGGGCCGTGTCCGAGGCCCTGGACGCCACATTCGCCGAGCTCGGCGACCGCTTCCGCTCGGTCGTCAAGCCGCGCTGATCCCCCCGATCGTTCGACCCGACGGCGGCCCCCTCGCCGTCGTGCTGGACTGGTCGGGTGACAACAGCGAACAGAAGTCTGTGGTGATGATCCGTGACGGGTTGGTGGCCGTGGTCAAGCGGGACTGCCCGACCTGCGTGCTCGTCGCCCCCGTGCTGGCCGACCTGGCCGACCGCACCGACCTGGTGGTCTTGAGCCAGGACGACCCGGACTTCCCCGAGGGCGTGGACGGTGTGGTCGACGACACCGATCTCGACTTCTCCTGGCACCACGACCTCGACACCGTGCCCACGGTGCTGCGCTTCGAGGCGGGCGAGGAGACGGGCCGGACCGTGGGCTGGGACCGGGAGCAGTGGGAGGCCTTCACCGGCGTGACCGAGCTGGGGACCGACCTGCCGCCGTGGCGACCGGGGTGCGGCTCGCTCAGCGTGGACCCGAACCTCACCGACGAGCTGGCCGTGCGCTTCGGCGGGAGCGTGTTGCGCAGCCGTCGCATCGAGCTGGCGGCCCTGGAGGACGAGATCGAGGCCCTGTTCGAGCGAGGGTG
>Ga0315273_10005246_pt1 | contig 16034 bp, 16 predicted proteins | sample YL17G02_0_MG_FD_205753 | JGI IMG/M metagenome (GOLD analysis project Ga0315273, IMG submission 205753) | Sediment microbial communities from Yellowstone Lake, YNP, Wyoming, USA - YL17G02_0 | ecosystem: Environmental > Aquatic > Freshwater > Lake > Sediment | place: USA: Wyoming | collected...
ATGTCCACGTTAGTGGTCGAAGGGCGGGTTCCGGACTACTCGCTCTCGAAAACCCTCAACACCTTTTCCAAACGCCATCATGCGCGCATCTGGTCGCGTCCGGAAACATGGGACGGCGCCCAAATCCTGCTGGCGTCCGCCACGCGGGACGTCGGCATTGCTATCGCGCCGAAGGCCAAAACGCTGGTTCACCTGATCAACGAGCGCATCGACAACGAGCGCGCCAAGGTGGTCAACGACCTGGATCTGACCGGTTGCGTGGATGCGACGGAACTCATCCCGCGTCCCTGGGTTCCAACCGAAACCAGAAACGCGACCGGGGACCGGCTGATTACGGATGGGGCGACTGCCGTCGTGCGGCTCAATTCCTGCGAGACGCCGCTCCGCGGCGACGCCCCGAAGGTGGCCGCGCCCCCTGTCCCCAACGTTTCCACCTTCAAGCGCGGCGTTCGAGAAACTTCGCTGACGCTGCGGAACGACTTTGTCAGGGGGAACCTGGCGTGGCAGGCGGTTGCAGCGACACAGCTTGCCGTCCGCTACTTTAGGGGAAAGACCAGAGCGAAACCGCACCCCCGCACCACCGACGTTGACGGGGATGCGTACTCGGCGGCAGCGGCGGACTCGTCGAGGCCGGGAGGGTCCGAGATCCCGCCACGGCAGGAACCGCGGCCGGCGGCTTCGGCGCTCGCGCCGCACCCCGCCCCACCCCCGGCCCCGTCTCGTCCCGGCAGGTCGCACCGGTGGGAACCGGCGATGTTCGAGATCGGCGTTCAGGGAGGGCCTCTTCAGTATCCGAGTCGTGCGCTCGATACCGTGGGCTTCAGCGTCGCGCCGAAAACGCCCGACATGCGCGGCGTGAGCTTCGGGCTGGCGAACCTGCTGGCGCCCGGTTGGACGGTTGGGGGCAGCGTCACCGTCAACAGCTTCCGATACTTCTCGACCGAGTTCGCTTTCACCAACCAGCGCGGCAAGTACAGGTTTGGGACATTTCTTATTGGCGGCGATCCGCGCGGCCCGAAGTTCTCCGAGCAGTCCAGCGGACTGCTGTCCCGCCAGTTTCAATACAATCTGCTGGTTCACTCGCGGCCCCGGGAAGCCCGCCTGCGCCCGTACCTGGCGGCGGGGTCGGTCCTGCAACTCATCCACCTGACCAGCGCGCCGTGCAAGCGGGCCGACGGAGCCTTCCGTTACGGTTTGAAGAACATCGGCATGGTCCGTGCCGCCTACAATTTCGGGAGCGCTCCGCCTCTGGACGGCGGCGGAATCTTTCAGCTCGCTTTTCAGTACGGCGCGGGGATCAAGTATCGCATCCATCCCCGGTGGCTCGTGCGGCTCGACTTCCGCGAGACCATCGGGCGTCAACCGACCTTCTTTTCCGAGCCGATTCCCCCCGAACAGGCCGACGCGGCAAGCGTCACCCTGACTCGCCCCACCCTCACGGGCGCCTTCCGGCAGCAACGTCTCACCGCGGGCTTTGCCTTCACGTTTTAGCCCCCTACTTCGCGCGCGATAGACGCCCGGCGCGCCGGCCGACGATCTCCACGATGCTTTCGCCAACCAGGAGCAGAAGGAATCCGGCCACCACCAACCCGAGCAGAACGTTCGCGGCATTCAGCAGAAACAACTCCCACTCCGCCGGGCTGGAGAGCAGAAAGGAAACCAATGAGGACATACCGCCTCCTCGATTCCCATCTTACGCCTAATTCGGACATCCGGAGCTTTTTCTTAATGAGAAAATCGCACCGCCGCGCCTCCCGGCGGCCGCCTGCGCACACACGCGTCCCAAAACCGGACACTATGGTCTTGACGGGACGCTTTCCGGAAAAGAGCAACTCGTTTATAATCAGAAGGCTTGGCGCATTGAAAAACTGGCATTGCGCGTGCCGATTCCCAGGCTGGAGAAACTCATGGACGTTCAGCGGACAGGGGTGGCGAGAAAAAAACTGATCCGCCGGATTATCTATGCCGCTATCGTACTGACGATGATTCCCTTGATCACCTGGGGCCTCTCCCGGTTGCAGCCGGCGGCGCCCACTGTCGAGCGCGCAACCGTATGGATCGACACGGTCAAGCGCGGGCCCATCCTTTTGCAGGTTCGCGGCTTGGGCACGCTGGTGCCGGAGGACGTGCTCTGGATTCCAGCCACTACCGAAGGCCGCGTCGAGCGCATATTGGTCCGCGCGGGCGCCTCGGTGACGGCGGACACGATTTTGCTCGAACTGACCAATCCGCAACTGGAGAACGACGCCCTGGATGCGCAGTATTCATGGAAGGGCGCCGAGGCGAACATGGTCGACCTGAAGGTGAAACTCGCCAGCGCCCGGCTGCAGCAGGAGGCTTCCACCGCTCAATTGAAGGCGGAATGGACCCGCGCGCAGATGGGGGCCGAGCGCGACGAGCAATTGCGGAAATTCGGGCTGACCGCCGAGATTCAATCCAGGATGTCGCGCACTCAGGCCGACGAACTGGCCAACCGCCATCGGATTGAGGAAAAGCGGCTCGAGATCAGTGACGAATCGGTCCAGGCGCAACTGGCGGCTCAGCGGGTTCAGGTCGAGAAGCTCCAGGCGCTTTACAACCTGAAGAAGAGCCAGGTGGATCAGTTAAAGGTTCGCGCCGGAACCGAGGGCGTGCTCCAGCAGTTGGGCAGCGGCGCCGCCGGGAGCCCAACCATCGAGGTCGGGCAGCGCGTGAGCCCGGGCGCGGTGCTGGCCAAGATCGCCCAACCCTGGAAGCTCAAGGCCGAGTTGAAGATTGCCGAGACTCAGGCCAAGGACATCGCCCATGGACAGGTCGCCTCCATCGACACGCGGAACGGGGTTATTCCGGGCAAGGTGATTCGGATCGATCCGGCGGTGCAGAACGGGACGGTGACGGTGGATGTGAAGCTCGAGGGCCAGTTGCCGCAGGGCGCGCGGCCGGATCTGAGCGTGGACGGAATGGTGGAACTTGCGCGCCTGAATGACGTTGTATATGTGGGACGGCCCGTTTTTGGCCAGGCGCAGAGCCAGATCACCCTGTTCCGCCTGATGCCGGACGGCAAGCACGCCGAGCGCGTGCCCGTGAAGTTGGGCCGCAGCTCGGTGAACACCATCGAGATTTTGGAAGGTTTGAAGGTGGGCGACCAGGTGGTCTTGTCCGACATGTCCGCCTGGGACGCCCATAATCGGATTCGATTAAATTAAAGTGGGACAGGGGGGCGCCCCCCTGTCCCACTTGGAGTGAAGGCGGAAGGAGCCAGCATGGCGATGACAGATCAAGTTCTCATCAAGCTCGACAACGTGAGCAAGGTTTTTGTGACCGACGAGGTCGAAACTCACGCCCTGTCGGGCATACACCTGGAGCTCAGAAAGGGCGAGTACCTGTCGATTGCCGGGCCGTCGGGCTGCGGCAAATCGACGCTGCTGGCGATTCTCGGCCTGCTCGATTCCCCGACCGAAGGCGCCTATACGCTGAACCAGAAGCCGGTTGGAAACCTGAAGCTGAGCGAGCGGGCGCGCATTCGCAACCGCGAGATCGGTTTCATTTTCCAGGCCTTCAACCTGATCGGCGACCTGACCGTCTATGAAAACGTGGAACTGCCGCTGACCTACCGCGGCATGCCGGGCGCAGAGCGGAAAAAGCGCGTGCATGACGCGCTGGAGCGTGTCGGCATGTCGCACCGCGTCAAGCATTACCCGTCGCAGCTTTCCGGCGGCCAGCAGCAGCGCGTGGCCGTGGCGCGCGCCCTGGTGGGCGAACCGTCGATCCTGCTGGCCGACGAGCCCACCGGCAACCTCGACTCGGCAAACGGCCAGGCGGTCATGGACTTGCTCAAGGAACTGCACCGCGGCGGCGCCACCATCTGCATGGTGACGCACGACCCGCGCTATGCCCTCTTCGCGGACCGCTCCATTCACCTGTTCGACGGCCGTATCGTGGAGGAGCACGTTGAGGTGAACTGATGCATTCGCCGGCCAGACACCCGGAGGTCATCGCGCTGGCGCTGATCATCCTGGTGCTGGGAGTGGGAGCCAGTCCGGAGCGTTTATTCGCGCCGTTGGACGGGTGGGATCGCCGGGTCGCGGAAATCGAAACGCGGCTGCACGAAAAGGCGGCGGAGATCGAGAGCCGCATCGCCGGGCGTCTGGCGGAGCTTGGCAAGCGCTTCGGCTCGCGGTGGGGATCGCGGCTGGATTCGCCGAAGCCCCCGCTTCCCCGGCTGCGGTAGAGCTCCCTCCCCGGACCTTTCCCGCCCCCCTCGTGCAGCGGGTGCCGCTGTTTCGCTATAATCTCAGTACGTCGATGCTCGAATCTTACGGTCGCTCGGACGTTGGTTGCGTCCGCACCAACAACGAAGACTATTTCCTGATGGCTCCGCAGCTAGGGCTGTACATTGTGGCGGACGGCATGGGAGGCGCGGCGGCCGGCGAGCATGCTTCACGGCTGGCGGCCGAGACCGTTGCCGAGCACATCTTCAACCATGCCGAGGAGCCCAAGACCGAAGCCCTGATCGCCGCCCTGGAGTTGGCCAACGAGCGCGTGATGACCGAGGCCGCCGCCGATACGTCGCTGGAAGGCATGGGCACCACCCTGACGGCCGCTTACGAGGACGGCGATTCGGTGATTGTCGCCAGTGTCGGCGACAGCCGCGCTTACCTTGCCGAAGAAGACCAGTTGGTGGTTATCACGGAAGACCAGACCTGGGTTCACGAGGTCGGCCGGCGGCTGGGGCTGGACGAAGAGAGCCTCCGGACGCACCCCATGCGCCATGTGCTCACGATGGCCATCGGCGTGAGCGCGCCCCTGCGTGTGAACTGCTACTCGATCAAGCCCCAGCTCGGAGCGGTATTCCTGCTGTGCAGCGACGGCCTCCACGGCCCGGTGGATGCCGCCATCATCGCCGAGACGCTAAATAGTGAGCAATCTTTGGAGGCCAAGTGCCACTCTCTTATTGAGACGGCACGCCGGGCCGGCGGTCCCGACAACATCACCGCGGTTCTCCTTCGGGCAGTCTAGGCCGGCTGCGCGTCTCACCAGGGAACCAACTCAATGTCGTGCCGCGCTGTGGTTGCGCTTGCGGTGTCGTTGTTCCTCGCGCTGGACGGCTCCATGCCGGCCAGCGGGGTCGGCCTTCCTCCGGCCCAAGAGGCCGCGATCCTGCAAATCCGCGTTCTGGAAGGGGACGGCGCGGTTCATGCGCTGGGTTCGCGCTCCGGCCGGCCGCTTTCGGTGCAAATCGCCGACGAGACCGGCAAGCCGGTCTCCGGGGCGGCCGTCAGCTTCCGCTTGCCCGACGACGGCCCGGGCGGCGTCTTCGCCAGCGGGATGAAGACCGAGGTGGTGGTGACCGGCGCCGACGGCCGGGCCGCCGTCTGGGGGATCCTGTGGAACCGCACGGCGGGGCCCTTCCAGGTGCGCGTCACCACAGTGAAGGGACAGAGCCGCGCCGGGGCCGTCATCCCGCACTATCTTTCCGACGCCGTCACCGAGAAACCCTTCGCCGGAATGCCGATTACAGCCGGAGGGCATTCGCGCGGCAAGTGGTTCTACGCCGTGTTGCTGGTGACCGCCGGTGTCGCCGCCGGCGGCGCCGCCATGGGGCTGAGCCGATACTCGAAGCCCGCCGCGCAGCCCGCCGCCGCCCAGACGCTGACCACGCCAACCCAGGTCGGCGCGCCGTCGACGGCCGTGATCTTCCCGCCGTCAAAACCATGAGAAACCGAATCCTTCTGTCCGTGATCGCGATGGCGTGCCTGGCGCGCGCGCAAACGCCCGAAACCCCGCGCTTCGGCTGGCTGCGCGATGCATCCGGCCTGCTTCGTCCGCTGCAAGGTTTTGCCGCCAATTTCGTGACCGGAGAGGCGCGCGAGTCCGGCGTGCTTTCCGTCGCCTCGTCCGGGACCTGGGCTTTGGCCAAGACAGCCCGCGAACTGATCGTGTTCGACCCGGCCGGGGTCGAAGCCGGCCGCCTGGCGGCGCCGGACGGCAACGCGCTGTTCGCCTTCGCTTTGAACGGCGAGCCGGCGGCGGCGTTCTTTCCCGAGACGGGCCTCTTGCTGCTGTGGTCCGGCGGGAGTTTCGAAGTTGCGGGCTGGAAGACCGGCCGCGACGAAGAGGTGCTCGCGGTGGCCGGCGCCATCTCGTTTCTGGTGCGTCGCGGCGACGCGGTGTGGCGAGTCGACCGTGCCGTCCCGGACGGGCAGGTGACGCGCGAGCAAGCACTGCCCGGAGTAGGCGCGCCGGCTCTTCTGCGCCCGGACGGTTCGGTTCTATACGCCGATGGCCGGGCCTTGGTCCTGCGGAGTCCGGACGCCGGCGAGCAGCGGGTCGAGTTGCCCGGCCCGGTCACGGCGTTGAACGAGATGGCCGGCGACTGGGTTTGCGCGCGCCTGGCGGACCGCCAGGTTGTGGTTTCTTTCTCCGGCGCGACGCCCAGAGTGTTCGAACTGCCCGGGGGTGAGCGATGAAAGCGCGGCTGGCGCTGGCTGCCCTGCTGCCGGTCTGCGCTTTGGCGCAATTACAGATCCTGGTGGTCGAGCGCGGCGTCGAACGGCCGCTCGGCGCGCTGTACGAGGTGGGTTCGGTGTGGGTCGGCGACACCCTGGAGGTGGCCTTGCGCGCTCGAAATGCCGGAATGGCCGCGACCAACCTGCAGACTTTCAATGTCATCAACGTCGCCGGCGCCGGGTTCTCGCGGGGCGACTATCCGCTGCTGCCATACGTTGTCGCGCCGGGTGCGTCCGTCGATTTCAAGGTGCGGTTCGCGCCGCCCGGCGCGGGCGCCTTCAGCGCCAGCCTGGTGGTGAACGGCGCGACGGCGGCGACCCTGCGCGGAACGGGTGTGGCGGCCCCGCCGGCGCCGGCGGTGCTGGTCGAGCGCGACGACGCTTCGACCTTGCTTGTCCAGACCGGCGACGCGATCGATTTTGGGCGCGCTGAGCGCGGCGGCGCGGCGGCGCGCCGGATACGCCTCGAGAATCGCACCGGCGGATACCTGCGGATTGTGACCATCCGCGTCGAGGGGCAGGCCTTCTCGGCGCCCGGCGCCCTGCCGGTTCCGGTCCTGCTGGATAACGGACAAAGCGTCCGGTTCGAGGTGCGTTTCTCGCCGCAAGCCGCGGGCCTGGCCGAAGGCTCGCTCGAGATCGACGGAAGGCGGTTCGTGTTGCGGGGGACCGGCACGGAGATTCCGTTTCCGCGCCCGGCGATTCGAATCCTTCCCGGTACCCTGGCCAGTGCCCAACAGGGCCAGTTGCGGATCGAGTTCGCGGAACCGTCGCGCGCCGCCGGGTCCGGTAGATTGAGCGTCGAATTCCGCAGCGGCGTCGCCGGCGTGGCCGCTGACCCCGCCATCGTCTTCCTGCCCCCGAACAGCCAATTTGCGCAGTTCACCGTGAAGGAAGGCGACACGCGCGCCCGCTTCGGCGACCGCGACGACATCACTTTCCAGACCGGCACCACCGCCGGCACGCTGGTCTTCACGGCACGCCTGGGCGACGTCACGGAGCAACTGACCGCGCCGGTCGCGCCCGCGCCGGTCGGGTTCGACTCGGTCAAAGCTTCGCAGTCCGGCAGCCAGATCCAAGTCGAGATTGTGGGCTACGACAACGTGCGAACCGTCTCGCAGATGACCTTCACTTTTTACGACGCCAGGGACGCGGCGCTCGCGCCCGGTCCCATCAAAGTGGACCTCGCCTCGAAGTTCCGTGACTATTTCGAGACCACCCCGGGCGGCGATTTCAAGCTGCGTGTTGTCTTCCCGGTCATCGGCAAGGTCTCGGATATCCTCTCGCTCGAAGTCGAGACCGCCAACTCGGCCGGCCCAACGCGCTCGGCGCGCGTTCGCTTGCCGTAGCGGGGCGGTTTTGGTCGCTTCGCCTGCTACACTGAGATCTGGACGCAGGTCGAGGTTCAATAGAATGACACGATCGGAATTGCTGAAGGAGCGAAGCAGCCCGGGACCTCGGAAGAGCTTGCCCTGCCTGACTGCCCGGGAGTTGCTCGACTCCGGCATCGTTGGCATGTGGAAGGACCGCAAAGACATCGGCAGCAGTTCGGCCTATGCTCGTCAACTCCGCGAACGCCTGTCCAAACGCCGCCCCCGCTCACTGTGATCTTCGTTGACACCGATGTTCTGATCGACCTGCTTCGGGGCTATGCGCCGGCGATTGCATGGTTCGAGTCTCTGGGACACGCGAAGGTGTTCCTGTCGGGTTTCACGGCGCTGGAACTCCTGGAGGGATGTCGCAACCGCCACGAGACAGAACGACTGTTGCGATTCCTGGCTCCTCATCGAATCGTCTGGCCCGCTCCGCGCGATTTCGACCGAGTGCTGGCCGACCTCGCCTTCGCACGCACGGCGCCCAGGATCGGTCTTACGGACGCGCTGATTGGAGAGACCGCCGTCGGATTGGACGTGCCCCTCCATACCTTCAACGTGCGTCATTTTCGGGCCATACCGGGACTGTTCACGGCCCAACCCTACCTGAAGCGACGCAATCCGGGCGGGCATCCAGGCCGGCCCTGACGGAACACGAACCACGCCGCCACTCCAACGGCCGAGCCACGCGATAATGAAAGGCGGCCCATGCCCTGCATCGCGCTGACCATCGCCGGTTCCGACCCCAGTGGCGGGGCGGGCATCCAGGCCGACCTCAAGACCTTTCACCAGTTCGGCGTCTACGGTGAGGCCGCCATCACGCTGATCACCGTGCAGAATACCGTGGGCGTGCGGCGGGTCGAGTGTCTGGCGGCCGAACTGGTGGCCGCGCAGATCGAAGCCGTGCTCGAGGACTTGCCGCCGGCGGCGGCCAAAACGGGTGCGCTCGGCAACCGCGCCATCGTTGAAGCGGTGGCGGAAATCGCGGGAAGGTTCGCGTTTCCGCTGGTGGTCGATCCGGTCATGATCAGCAAGCATGGCGCGCCGCTCATCGCCGGGGATGCCTGCCAGGCGCTTATCCAGCGCCTGTTTCCCAAGGCCCGTCTGATCACGCCGAACCTGCCGGAGGCCGAGGCGTTGACCGGCTTTTCAATCCAAGATCCGGCTGGAATGCGCCGCGCCGCACTCCGTTTGCGCGAGATGGGGGCGGCGGCGGTCCTGATCAAGGGCGGACATCTGAGCGGGGACGCTCTGGACGTGCTGCTCGACGGCGAGGAGTGGCGCGAATACGCCGCGGCGCGCATCCAGACGCGCCACACGCACGGCACTGGCTGCACCTACTCGGCGGCGATCACCGCGGGGCTCGCGCTGGGGTTGCCGCTCGCCGAAGCCGTGCGCCGCGCCAAGGCCTACATCACCGAAGCCATCCGCACCAATCCGGGGCTGGGCGCGGGGTCGGGCCCGGTGAACCACCACGCGAAGATCGCCGGCGAACTATAGGCCGCCGCCGCCGCCCTGTTGCGCCAGGCGCGTGCCGCCGCGCGACAGCAGAAACAGCCGGCTCGGGGGCGCGGCGACAATCTCGTGCGCGGATGACGTCATCGAGGCGGGAACCAGGAAATCGCGCTCCGGCGAGCGCTGGATCAAGTCCCGGATTTCACCCTCCGAGCGCGCGACGATGGCCGTGGCGATCGGCGTGCCGGCCTCCTGATTCCACTCGCGCAAACGGGCCGAGAACACCGGGCCGAGTTCCGGCAGCCGCGGGAATTCGTCCACCGTGACCACCACGCCCAGGTGGCCCAGGTCCAGCGCGCGGCGATCGGGGCGGCCTTCCCCAGTCAGGAACAAATAGCGCACGCGGTTCAGCGGCAGCACGGCGGAAAGAAACTCGTCGCCGGGCGAGACCAGGATCAGCTCGCTCGCGCGGCTCAGTTGGCAGTACCAGGCCAGGGCCTTTCCCGAAGGCACGGTTCCGCTGTGGAACGGCAGCCCCCAGGGGCGGTCGCCGTAGTGAGCTTTGATGGGGACCAGCGCCGCCAGAATCGCCAGCGCGACGATGTCAGCGCGCCCGCGAAAAACGCGTCCGCGGCTCGCCGGGGAGCCTGGAGTAGCTGTCGAGTACGGCCCGCCCCGCTCAAAATTGCCAGCGGGTTTTTGGCAGGGTATAGCCGGGCGGTTGAGCGTGGGGCCGCCGGTCCGCGTGTGCCGGTTGCGGGATCGACCAAATGAACAAAACTCTCGGGCACCTCACCGGGCCATGGGTTAGGAGGGAGTGGAGAGGAGCCTGTGTTGGAGGCCTTGGCGCAGTTGTGAGAGTTGTGGAATACCCAGAGAACAGATCGTCCGCCGTGAACCTGTCCGCGCCGGCGCCATCCAGGAGCGGCGTGGCGGAGCGCCGACGGTGCCGACGGGATAAGCGAACCGCAGATTGCAGCAAATTCGGGGGTGGAGGAGGCAGGGGATAGGAAAGGTGCGCGATAAATCGGTCGAAAATCGGGCGGTTTCGTGTTTCGGGGTTTCCGAAAAGCGCAGAACTGGCTTCTTTCGGGGCCGTTGCCGGTCACCGGGAGTGCAAAAGTGGCCGGAACCGTCCGGCGGGAGGCGTCTTGGTGTGTGACGTTCCGTATCCGGGGGCCAAAAATGGAAATTCAGGTGTAGAATCAATTTTGGATAGGAGCGATCATGACGCAAAAACAAAAGCTGGAGCGGCTTCTTGCAGAGTTGGGAATCTCGTACCGGGAGCGGAAATCCGCCTCCCAGTCGTACGCCTCCGAAGGCGGCATGATTAATGTCGCTGCGTGGGACGTCTCGATCGACATGCAGGAGGGGGTTGGGCTTCCCGGGTTCGTGGCGAGTTTCTATTTCGATGCGGATGAAACGTTCCTCGCCCACCGGGTCTGGAAGAAGGAATAGACGCCGCGCGGACTATTGTTTCGCGGCGGCTTCAAACCGCGCGCGCATCTCGTCGTCGATACGCTCGGCCAGTCCGTCCGGATAGGCCTGGTAGGGGTTGTAGAGGTCGCCGTGGTCGCGCCCCGGCACGATCTCGCAGGAGTCTTCTCTGCCTTCGGATTTCAGGAAACCGCATTAATAGCGCACCACTGACGGCCTTCGGGCATCGCGGTAAGCCTCTTCCACCGAAGGCCACGAAGGTCCGGGACATGACTTTCGGATGTTGAGTTCTTCCGGAAGAATCATTCGCGAAGCTGTCAGGCGCGGCGAGAGGGCGGCGAGACGCCGGAACTTCCTCCAGAGGAGCAGAATACCCGCCAAGATCTGTGTGACGAAAGTTGAAAGCTCGGTTCAGCGGCCAGAATCGCCCAGAGGCAGCAGGTACGAGACGTTCCGGTAGCTGAACGCCAGTGCGGCCGTGGCGGTCACCCCGATCCAGACCGCAAGCAGACGCGCGTCGGCGAGCCGGCGGCGCCAGGCCGCAATTCAGCCCGCCATCGCCGCCAGACATAGCCACGGATCCGTCAACGCCATGCGGCGAAGGTAGAACCAGGCATGGTTCTCGGTGGAGGTTTGCGGCGGCGCTCCCGCGCCCCCAAGAAATATTTCGTCCTGAATGTATTCGGCCCAAAACCAGCGCGGATGGGTGGCGAGTTGATAAATGTGCCAGGGCAGAATCACGGCCGCGGCGAACACCAGCGCCGCGAGCCGCCACAATTTTCCCAGGAGCAATCCATGATGCCCTGTCGCACTTCGGTTCGCAAGTCGGTACGATATGCACATGGCCGTGGACCTTGGGCGTGACATCGTTTTTCGCGGCGACGGCGCCGCCGAGGGGCTGCTCGAGCGATTCCGGCAAGCCGGGGCCGCGGCCGTGGTGTTCCGAGCGCCGGGCGTCGAGCAGCAGGATGCCTGCCGGAAGCTGGGCATCGAGGCCCTTTGGGCGAGCGAACTCCAGTTTCTGAGCTGGCAGCAGGTGGGCCGCGCGAAACCGGAAACTCCGGTGGTGCTGACGGAAGGGTTGTGGCCCGGTGTCGCGCGCGGCGGCGATCGCTCGCGCGACGAGGAGGTCGCCAGCGCCAGCCGCCAGCCCTGGGTGGATGCCAACGGCTACTGGATCGGCTGTCTGCGCGCCCTGGCGCCGCAACGCCCGGCCGTGCTGGGCTATCTTCCCGACGAGAAAGCCGGGCTGACCAAGGATCGTGTGGTTCCCTTCGATTCGCTCGAACTGGCGTTGGCCGATGCGTGGGCCTGGGGCGGGAACTGTCTGCTCACGCCGGAGCCGCGATTTCGCGTGGCGCTGGCCGGAGGCGATGAGCGAGCCGCCGCGGCCTGGTCCCGGTTTGCCCGCACGGCCGCCTGGCTGCGCAAGAACGTCGAGTGGTTTCGCCAGCCAACGCTCCCGATCGTCAGCGCACTGGTTGAGCCCGGCACGGAGTCGGCCGAACTTGCCAACCTGATGTACCGGCAAGCCGTTTCGCCGGCCCTTGCGTCGGCGTTCGATCCTCCGCCCGCGAATCCCGGACGGATTCTCGCCCTGGTCGCCGCCGGAATCAACGCACCGCGCATCGCGGTGCGCGACCGGATTCTCGCTCACGCGAGCGAGGGCGCAACTGTGGTCGTCGACGCTCCGGCCGGGGAAGCGTGGTGGCGGGTCGCGGAAATGAGCGTGGCCCGGGAGGAGGACGACCGCGTCTTCCACAAGCTCGGCAGGGGCCTGGTGGTGGCATACCGGAAGCCGATCGAGGATCCCAGCGAGTTCGCCCTGGACGTCATCGATTTAGCGACCCACAAGAAGCGCGCCGTGCGGATGTGGAATGCTCCCGCGGTTCTGGCGCTGGTTACACAGGCGCGGCTGGTGCTGGTCAACTACGGTTCGCCGCAGGATCGGGAGTTCACGGTTCACGTGCAGGGACTTTACGGCCGCGCCAGGCTGGAGCGTCCGGAGGCCGGACCGCTGGATCTCCAGCCCGCGCGCCGCGGGCCGGCCACCGAGCTTCAAGTTCCCGGAATCGACCGGGTCGCCGTGGTTGAATTCCGGGGACAGGCTACGTAACCTCGAAACTCCGCCCGCCGCCGGATGCGGCTTCGTCGAGGCCGAGTTTCGAGGTTACGTAGCCTGTCCCCGAATTAGGCTGATAAACTGGTAGCAATCTCCGGGAGGCGTGCATGACACTGAGTCGGCGGGATCTGTTGCGTGGAGGCGTGGCGCTGGCGGCCGGCGCGCCGAAGACTTTCTTCCGCCTTCATCCGCTCATCGAGTCCAACCCCAAAGCGGTCTTCATCTGCCGGACCCGCGTCGCGGCCAAGACCGACTCCGCGGCGAAGCTACAGGCGGGATTGAAGCTGGCACGCGAGATCTTTGTGCCGTCGGCCACGCCGGGCGTTCCGGTTTCCCATCGAATCGTCCTGAAGCCCAACCCGACCGTGGTTCGCAGCCGGACGCGCCCCGACCTGGAGAACTGGGGCACCGGCACCGATCCGCAATTCTACGAAGGCCTCATTCTCGGGCTCAAGGAGCTGGGCATCAGGAAGTTTCATTTCGTCGAAGCCGCCAACTACCAGATGTGGGCCGTTCGCGGGTGGGTCGACATCAACGACCGTCACGGCGTCGAAATGAACGAGCCCGAGCGGCGCGTGCGCAATTTTAGCGACGGCTACCAGATGACCTGGAGCAAGGTGCCGGAGGCGGTCGTGTATTCGCGCATTCCCCACTACGCCCCGGTCAACGAACCCGGCACATGGCTGCTGAATATCGCCAAGTGGAAGGCCCACGGCATGTGCCTGACGCAGGCGGTGAAGAACGAGCAGGGGCTGGTCGTTCAGCCGTTCACGCGGTTCTGCCCCGGCTGGCCCATGGTGACCGGCGTGGCCGACTGGATGAAGCCGGATATTCATCCCCAGGCCGAAGAGCGCGTGAAGCGCTATTTCGAAAACCACCGGCGCATCGGTTACTCGCGTTACGACAGCCAGGCGGAACTGGGCCCGATCCGGCAGGAGATCTGGGCTCACAAGACCTGCGACAACCAGAGCGTACTCAAGACCGGGCTGGCGATGATCGAGGGCATTTATTCCCGGGACGGCGACGGCTTTGGGGTGGGCAACGACTATCTGACGAACCTGGTGATGTTCGGCCAGGACAAGTGGCGGCTGGACCTGGTCGGTCTGTGGCTGGGCGGGCACGAACCCGGCAACGTTCACTTGTACCGCATCGCCAAGGAGCGCGGCCTGAGCGACACCTTCAATCCCTGGGAAGTCCCGGTGTACGAGTGGGTGAACGGCGCGGGGACGCCGCGGAAGTTGAGCGATTTCACGCGTACGCCGCTCAAGACCTACTACTTACAGAAAGACGGCGAGCCGTATCTTCACATGGTGGATGAACCGTTCGACTATGATCGCTACAAGATTTGAGCCACTGCCCACAGGGTGGGCACCCGCCACAGGGTGGGTGCCTGGCCCAGAGGGCGCCCCGGCGCGGTTCAGAAGGTCGTTTCTGAGCCGCGACGGGTGCCCTCTGGGCGGGGGAGCGGACAGGCCCTTGGCCCACCGGGCGCCCGGGCGGCGGGACACCTCACGACGCGCCGGTCCGACCTGGAGTGGGCAGGCATCACGGCCTGAAGGCCGTGCCGCTGACCTGAACAAGGCGGGTGTCTGGCGTTGCCGCCCCGTATTTGCTAACGTAGAGAGCGCGATGAGTGAGGAGCCATGAGGCGCTTGCAACCGGTCATCTGGATGAAGGGCACGTTCCTGAATCCACAGTATCTCCAGAGCCAGGACCTGTACCTGGAGAATACGCTTCAGTTCCACCTGGGGTCGCTGTCTTACGCGCCCTGGGGATTCCGGGAGTTGCGGGTGGACCACGAAGCGCTCGCGGCGGGCTACTTTTCGCTCGCGCGGGCGTCGGGGATCTTCTCGGACGGCCTGCTTTTCGACATCCCGAATTCCGATCCGGGGCCCGCTCCCAAGCCGCTCGCCGAGTTCCTCGAACCCGAGCAGGAGACGATGGATATCTACCTGGCGGTTCCGCATTACCGGGACCGGGGGCTCAACGTATCCCTGCCCGATAGCGATGCCGACACGCGCTATCTCACCGACGTGGCAATGTTGCGGGACGAGAACACGGGCAAGACCGAGAAGCCGGTGCAGGTGGCGCGCAAGAACTTCCGCTTTCTGGTGGAGGGCGAATCGCGCCAGACCTGCTCGGCGCTGCGCGTGGCGCGCGTGAACAAGACTCCCGCCGGACTTTTTGAGCTCGATCCCACGTTCGTTCCGCCGCTGCTGGACTTCAGCGCGAGCGACTATCTGGTGGCGATCGCCCGCCGGCTGGTCGAGATCCTGGCCGCCAAGAGCAGCCAACTGGCCGGCACCAGGCGGCAGAAGAACCTGAGCCTGGCCGAATTCGGCACCTCGGATATCGCGAATTTCTGGCTGCTCTACACCATCAACACGCATTTCCCGCTGTTCCAGCATCTGTTCGAGACGCGACGGGGGCACCCGGTGGCGCTCTACGAGAGCATGCTGTCGCTGGCCGGGGCGCTGACGACTTTCGCTCTGAAGGTCCATCCGCGCGACCTGCCGACTTACGACCACGACGATCTGTCGCCGTGTTTCACCGATCTCGATGAAAAGGTCCGGACGCTGCTCGACACGGTGGTGCCCAGCAACTTCGTTTCCCTGCCGCTGAAGTACGTGCAGCCCCACATTTTCGGCACCTCGCTGGCCGAGGAGAAGTACCTCAAGAACACCAGGCTGTACCTGGCCGTGAGCGCCGACCTCAGCGAGGCGGACCTGATCGGCAAGGCGCCGTTCCTGATCAAGGTGTGCTCGGCCGATCATATCGAGCACCTGGTGAACCACGCGCTGCCGGGCGTGCAGATGATCCATACGCCCAAGCCGCCGAGTTCCATACCGGTGAAGCTGAACAGCCAGTACTTCAGCCTGAGTCAATCCGGTGTGGCGTGGGAAGCCATCGGCCGCGCGCGCAATCTGGCCGCCTATGTTCCCGGCGATTTCCCGAACCCGCAACTGGAGTTGGTGATCCTGCTTCCCGAGATCATGTAAAAAAATGCGTCAGCCTGGTATGGCCCCTTTTTCAAAAAGGGGCCATACCAGGCTGACGCATTTTTACTTCTTCAGCACCAGGAACAGCACCAGAATCACGATCACCGCCACGAGTCCGGCAATCACCAGGATGAGCGGCAGCTTGGAAGCCTTCGGCGGA
>Ga0315273_10005247_pt1 | contig 16029 bp, 15 predicted proteins | sample YL17G02_0_MG_FD_205753 | JGI IMG/M metagenome (GOLD analysis project Ga0315273, IMG submission 205753) | Sediment microbial communities from Yellowstone Lake, YNP, Wyoming, USA - YL17G02_0 | ecosystem: Environmental > Aquatic > Freshwater > Lake > Sediment | place: USA: Wyoming | collected...
AAATGTTTATTTTCTTCAGATATTTGACAACCGTTTTGCAAACTAATATCGGGGTTATAATAAAATTTACATTGAATTCCAGGATAAGAGCACGGGTCATAAATTGATTGTAAATTATATTTAAACTTTAATATTTCATATAATATCTCTCTATTTATAAAGAACCCGCAATTAAAGTTAGAATTAATTAATACAGTTTCGTTTGAATTTTCCTTATAACCTAACGGCAAATCAAGGTATGGTTGCAATGTTTCTACAACTTGTTTTAAAATCATTTCAAATGTTGGTTCACTTTGAACGCCAGGAATTTCTAATTTACCTGTATTAAAAACTTTTACGTGAAATTCCTTGAACATTGTGTCAACTTTCATACGCAGAATAATTACAAAACAATTGTAAAAAGCACTCTTCTTTTTGGAACGATAACTCATAATATCTTTTTTAGAAATTCCAATACTAACCTTTCGAATATCTTTAAATTTAATTCTGCCACTAGGATTGTCAATGTGAGTAATAATATTTTCTTCATAATAAGTTTCTTTTTCAACCTTTTCTTGTATAAAGTTTAATTCTTCTTGTGCAGTAGAATTAAACTTCATTTGTTTTTTAATAACTCCATTACACGGTTTAGCATATGGAATAACAGGAATACTCCAAAATAAATGTTTTAAATCAACAGGTGTATCTAAATATGCAATTTTTGTTTTGGTAGAGATGTATATACTCGTTGCTTTAGGAGCTTTAGAAGTTAAATCCATAGAAATATTTGCAGAAATAAATTCTTCATTGTTTTCTACAATATTTTCATACACATCTTCATCTTCAGATGATATATCATCATTGTAACCAGATGATATAAAATTTTCCCATTCAGTGTTAATATCCATGCTTATAGACATAGTAAACTTCTAATCTTATCTTTATATTCTTTATATTAATTTTATTTCAATTATTTTATTTATTATATAATATAAAGAATGAATTCAACAACACACGTCATCCAAGAAAGGAGCATTAATATTCCTATTAAGCAAACATCATTGAAAGAACAAAGTCCAAAAAGCGAATATAGCTTGAAACAACATTTTTTTGATCCAACAAAAAGCTCGCCTCCAAATGATTTTATGATTAAGTTGCAAAAAAGAATGTCTGTTTATGATACAGTCCTTTATTCAGATATAAATGATGATAGTCGTGAAAGTGAATAATTAATATGAACATTACTATTTTGAATCTGTGAATGCATTACATTTTCAACAAAACTCAAAAACTTATTATTAACAAAGTTTGAATGATTACGAATAATATAGTTTAAAAAGTCTTTTATAATATTTTTTTTGTCTATATTGTACCTAATGCTAACATCATAAACAAACGCATTTAAATTTTCTATTTTTTCTCTCTTCTTTATTTTTTCAATAAGAGTTTTCCATACTTCACAGTCTATAATATTAAACTCATAGCTATTTTTATTTTGTAGTTTTACAATATTTTGATTTGATTGCATAAAATTTATCATACTTCTTATATCAGATTTATATAGTTTTTGAATACAAGATAGTGACTTTAATGATAAGTTTAATTTTTCTGATTCGGAAATACGATTTAAAAAATTGATAATGTCATTTTTTGGCAGTTGATTAAAACGTAACTTAATAAATTCATTCTGTAAACCTTCGTCAATTTTACTTATATAATTACAAATTAAACAAAATCTAACATTACTCGAATAATTTTGCAATAAATACCTTAAAGCTTGTTGAGCATTTTTAGTCATATAGTCCACTTCATCTAATACTACAAATTTCATTCCTATATGAAATAAGGGTTTTGAATTTACAAATTGATTTATTTGACTTCGAATTATATCAATTCCTCTCTCGTCCGATGCATTTAAATGAATCATTAATTCTTTATTTTTTTGATGTAATTTCTCTTGATAGGCGTTAACTAAATTAATAATTGTTGTTGTCTTACCAGTTCCAGGAGGACCATATAAAAGAAGATTTGGAAAATATTCACTATCTATAATATTTCTTAAAATTTTTTTATTGAGAGAATCTAAAACAATATTATTAAATTCTTTTGGTCTGTATTTTTCAACCCATACATTACTAGACATTTTAATTTATTAATAACTTATATTTAATATATAGTTTATGAAATTAGTTTATGAAATTAGTTTTTCTATTTTTAAAATACTAATTTAAAAACACTTGATGTAAATATATTTAAATGCTAGAAAATACAGAAAACTATCAGTTAGGTAGCGTTATTTTTGAACATCGAATTTTAAATGCGAGTGGTTGCTGGGCTGCCAATGAAGAACAAATAAACAATCTATTGAATAGTAAGTTGTCAGGAGTTGTTAGCAAAACGTGCACTATTTTTTCAAAAAAAGGCAATCCAGAATGTAACTATCATAAATTAGAAAATGAAAACATTCATTTTAATAGTAAGGGATTACCTAGCTTAGGATATTTATATTATAGAGAGATAAGTAATAAAATTACAAATAAACCTTTTATATTATCAATTGCTTATGATTTACAAGAAAATATGGAACAAATATTAAAAGATTATGACGAAAGTAGAACTAAACCATCTTTAGTTGAAATAAATATGAGTTGTCCTAATGTTGAAACAAAAATTCCCGGTTATCATATTGATATGATTGAAAAATTATTTATTATTTTACTTAAATTAAATTTAAAAAATATTGAAATTGGATTAAAGTTGCCACCTTATTTTGAAGTAGATATGATGAATAAAATTGTTGACTGTTTAAATGTAATTTGTGAGACTATGAAAGAAAAAAATTTAATAAAATATATTGTTTTATCTAATTCAATACCAAATACATTACCATTATTAGATGGACAACCTATATTAGCTAATATATATGGAGGGTTGTCTGGTAAATTTAACAAATATATTGCTTTGAGTAATGTAAGAGTTTTCTCTCAAAAACTAAATAAAAACATTAAAATTATAGGTTGTGGAGGAATAGAAACATCAGAAGATATTACTGATTATTTAGATTTTGGTGCTAGTTTTGTTCAATTAGCTAGTTGTTTTTATGAGGAAAATATCAATAGTCTTAACTTGAAAAAAATTGATAATTTGATTGATTTATACGTTTAATTTTAAAAATAAAAATATTTGAATATATTTAGAAAATGGACGACTCTGAAAAGTTACTTTTGATTAACACAAAACATTTTCATTATGTTGTTAATATGCTAAGAGAATTTTTTTTTAAAAAAGGGTTTTTAGAATGTCATACTCAAAATAGACTTTCTATTTTGGCGGCTTGTGAAGACCCATCAACAATTAGAACATTTGACTATAATAATAAGGTTTATCCTTTACCGCAAACTGGTCAAATGTGGTTAGAATATGAACTTTTGAAAGATTCTAGCGTTCCAGGATATTTTTGTGTTTCAACCAGCTTCAGATATGAACCAAACCCTATTCCAGGTCGTCATTCTATTATTTTTCCTATGTTTGAGTTTGAATTAAAAGGAGATATGAGTGAATTGGAAAGTATGGAAAAAGAACTATTAACATATCTTGGTTACAATGACGTTTGTGAGTTTAATGAAGGAAATTATTTGGATGTTGCAAATGAATATAAAACTGAGGATATTTCTCACGAAGTAGAACAAAAATTATACAGCGAAAAAGGTCCAGTATTTTTCTTGAAAAACTTTCCTGAATATACTAGTCCTTTTTGGAATATGAGAAGAAATGATGATAAAACAACTGCTAATAAAATTGACGTAATTTTAAGTGGAATGGAAACAATTGGAAGTGCAGAGAGAAGTATTGATGTGGAGGACATGCTCACGAGATTTAAAACAATTTCTGACGGCAAATATGCTCAAATTTTATATGATAAATTCGGACAAGAAAGAGTTGACGCTGAAATGAATGAGTTTTTAGCTAATAAATTTATTGTTAGAAGTGGTGGTGGAATTGGGTTGACAAGATTGATTTCTTCTATGCTTAAAGAAGGTTTAATTCCAGATATATTTAAATAAAATTTAGTGAATTTTTTTTTATAATATTTTAAAAAAAATTGAATTAAAATATTAAAAGTATTTAATGAACAAAAATATAATGACAACTTCTTCAAGCCAATCAGGTTATCTTGAGTTAATTATTGGACCAATGTTTTCTGGTAAGACATCTAGAATAGTTGAAATTTATAATCAATGTAAGTTTTGTAATATTTCTGTAGCTGTTATTAATCATTCAATTGATAACCGTTATGACGAAGAACAAATGTCGACTCATGACCAAATTAAAATACCGTGTATTAAAACAGAAAAATTATTTAATATATGGACCGAACATATTTCATTAGAAGATAGTATTGAAACAATTCCAAGAATAAAAGATAAGTTTAAAATATCAACAAGTAGTGTGATTTTAATTAATGAAGGGCAATTCTTTCCTGATTTATTTGAGTTTGTTAATAAATTACTATTTCAAGGAAAAAAAGTTTATGTTTGCGGATTAGATGGAGATTTTGAGAGAAAAAAATTTGGTTCTATATTAGATTTAATTCCTCTTTGTGATAAAGTTAATAAATTATTATCTCTTTGTTCGTTATGTAGGGATGGAACGCCTGGAATATTCTCAATGCGTTTAACTCAAGAAACAGAACAAACTGTGGTTGGTTCTGAAAATTATATACCTGTTTGTCGTAAATGTTATGAAAAAAATAATAACGCCAAATTTTGAAGTATAATTAACTTTAAATATATTTTAAAACTATTTAAATTAAACTTATTAAATAAACTATAACATAAAAATGATTCAAAAAAATCAAGATGCAACTGAATTTTCGGGAACTGTAATATTAAAGAAGCGTGGAAGAAAATCTAAAAAGGAACTAGAACAAAACCAAAAACAAACCAAAAATCAGGATAATATTATTGTAACAATTGAAGAAAATACTTTTTTTAATGAAATTGTAAATAACCCAATTCATTTAAATAACGAAAAAGATGAAAAAGATGAAAAAGATGAAAATAATGAAAATAATGTAATTTATGAAAATAGTATAACTAATATAAATAGTTCAAATGAAGAAAATGCAGATGAGGTAAAACCTTTTGCTAAAAAAAGAGGACGCAAACCAAAAGGCGGTAAGATTATTCAACAAATAACACCATTAAATAACAATAAGGAAGACAAACCAAATGTTATTTTACATTTAAAATGTTCACTTAAGGATTTACAAACAAATACTTTATTAATCTCTAATTTAGAAAGTTTTAATTTTAATTCTGCTGTAAAATTGCCGTATGAAATTATTAATAATGATGATAATATTATTCAAAATAATTTTACTACAAATGAAAAAATTAATTCAAAAAAAAATTATGAAACCGTTGATTCTGATTGCGGTTACGATTATGATGACGAAAAACAAAATAAAGAAAATGATGTTAAAGAAGTTTGGAAAAAACTAAAACAGTTAGAACATAACTTACATATTAATAATATAAGTGATAAAAAATCTGCTTGTTTTTGGTGTACATATGAATTTGACAATCCACCAGTTTATATACCAAAGCACTATATTAAAGATACATATCATGTTTATGGTTGTTTTTGTAGTCCAGAATGTAGCGCCGCTTTTTTGATGGAAGAAAATATTGATAGTTCATCTAAGTTCGAGCGTTATTATTTAATAAATCATATTTATTCTAAAATTTTTGACTATAAAAAAAATATAAAACCTGCACCAAATCCTTATTATATGCTTGATAAGTATTACGGTAATTTAACAATTCAAGAATATAGAGCTTTATTAAGAAATGAACGTTTATTTTTAGTTGTTGACAAACCTTTAACTAGAATATTGCCTGAGTTACATGAAGATAATGACGACTTTATTATTAACAATAAAATAATTCCTTCAAATACATATCAAATTAAGAAAAAGTTGCAAAAAAAACAACAAACAAAAACTAATATATTGTCTGAAAAGTTTGGATTATTACAACAATAAAATAATATGCTAATATTTTTAGTATATTATTTTTTATTCAATTATAATATAAAATGAATGCGATTGAATTTACAGACGACATTTGTAAATGGAACATTTATACAATAATAAAATACGTTAAACTACACTATGTACAATTTTTATTATTAATTTTAGTTTTTATTATTATTTATGTTGTTGACCATATTTCACATATTAACTCAATGATATTTACGGTTCCTTCTCCAATTCCTTTTCTTTCTACTCCAGCTAGTAAAAATACAATTCCTATTAAAATAAAAAACCCCAAAAAACTTAAGAAATAGTTTATATTTTAAATAAGCCATACTCATTTAATCTAAGTTTCATTTATATCCTAACTGATTTGCAATAAATATACAATCGTTTTTGTCTATTTTATAAGACCAAAGTGTGTGACCACTAATCCATATTGGAACATTTGTTAAATTAAAATAATTTATTAGTTTTGTTGTAGTCATATTTAATACAATATATTTTTATATTTAAATTATAAAACTATAATTATACAATTTTTTTTACTTCACCTTTTTCAACCCTTTTATTATAGTCACGCATATTTGAATCTAATTTATAACGAATTTGTTTATAAATTTCTTGATTAATGGACTTTAAATTTGCTGGTTTTTTTTCAACTATTCCAAAATAAGCTTTAATTACAGCAATTTCATTAAAATTATGTTCTTTTAACTTCTCTCTAGCCACTTCTTCTGAATAGTCGGTTTGTCTTAAAATTATTTGAATCTTATTATCAATCTGGTCAGTTTCAACTAATGCAAGATTATCACACATATATGAATAAGATAAATTATTTTTTAAATCATATTAAACGAATAGTTATATATAAACTATTAAAGAATGATAGATTCAAATAATTTTAATACTGATATAATTTTAAATGAAATTGACTTGGTTATTAAAAAAGGAGTAAATAAAATTTTAAAGGACTATATGAATAGATATAACTTGTTAGAAAGAACACACAAACAAATTATGCAGCTTCCGTCTGTTTTAAATGAGCTAAATAAGAGTTCAGATAAATTGTCTGTAAATGATTCTTCTGATGATGAATCTGACGATGTTCCTATATTTGTTAGCATTGCAGATATGACAAAAAATTTAGTTACTGAAGAAGTAAATGCAATCGAAAAAAAAATAGCCAACTTAGAGAAAAAATACGATTTAATTTTACCCATTTTTGAAAAAATTTTGAAAAAAATTGATGATTTAAATGCTGACGTTAAATACATTAAAAAATCTTCAACAAGTGAAGTAAAAGTTATTAAATATAATAATAAAACTGTTGAAACAAAAGAAAATATTAAGTTAGAAATGCAAGAGGAAGAATCAGCTGATGAACAATTAAGTGATGAAAAAGAAGAAGAAGCTGAGGAAAAAGAAGAACCAGTAGAAGAAGAAGATAAAGATGAAGATGAAGATGAAGAAGATGAAGATGAAGAAGATGAAAAAGATGAAGATGATAAAAAAGAAGTTGAAACTGAATCAGAAGATGATAAAAAAGAAGATGAAACTGAATCAGAAGATGAAACTGAAGATGAAGATGATAAAGAAGAAGATGATAAAGATGAAAATGATGAAGATGAAGATAATAAAGAAGAAGATGAAAAAGAAGATGATAAAGAAGAAGTTGAAACTGAATCAGAAGATGATAAAGAAGAAGTTGAAACTGAAACAGAAGATGATAAAGAAGAAGTTGAAACTGAAGCAGAAGATAATAAAGAAGAAGTTGAAACTGAAGCAGAAAATGATAAAGAAAAAGACGAAAAAGAGGAAGAGGAAGAACTATTTGAAATAGAAATAGATGGTACTACGTATTGCACAAATAACGAAGAATCTGGTTTAATATTTGAATTAACCGAAGACGGTGATGTAGGAGAAAAAGTTGGCTACCTTAAAGAAGGTGAACCTTTCTTTTATGCTAACGAGAAATAAAAAATATATTTATAATATAAATGATTATAAATTTATGTCCACCAGCTATTATTTATTTAATATTTTCAATAACACAAATAATTATTGACATATTTAAGGGATTATATAATACAGCGTTTATAAAGGTTATAGTAACTACAATGGTTACATTTTTATTAAACATTTTATGTGAAAAAGGTCTTAGTGCTGTCTCTTGGATTATTGTATTTATTCCATTTATTTTAATGACTGTTATAGTGAGTATGCTTTTATATGTTTTCGGCTTAGACGCCACCACAGGAAATTTAAATTATAATTGCAAAAATTCAAATACTAAATGTGGTGATGGCATTTCAATAGATGCGCTAGGAAATGTAATAATATATGACCCTGAATACAACGCTATACAACGCCCAGTTTATTATCAATTACCAAATATTGTAGTTCCAAATCCAGCTGGAAACGATATAACTCAAGCTCCTATAGTTGCTAATCAACCTTTAGTTCCTTATGGAAGCAGTAGCCCAGCATATCAAAGTTAATTTTAAAATAATTTAAAGATTTATTTATTTATAAATGTAAAATGATAGGTTTATTAATTTCCTTTATTAAAACTGGATTATTTGGTGTATTACTAAATGACAACAATATTAAAACAATTTTATTATGTGTACTACTTAACGACCATTTAAAACGCAATTATCCTGATAAATATAATGAAATTTTAATTTCTATATCATATGAATTAATTCATTTTTATAGCAAAGGACAAATTGTTTATAATAAGTTTATTACACAATTGAAAACCGTTATTGATGCAAATCCACAATTAAAAAAAATTATAAATGATATTTGTAAAAAAAATGTTCAGCGAAATGAAATATACCAGATAAAAAAAGACGCAATTCATATTAAGCGCTACACAGATAACACTGAAACGTATTTTGAACCTGATAAAAATAGCATATATTTATTTTCTGATAATGAAAACGCTATTCAACATAAGTGTGTTAATAGAATAATATTGCATTCTCAGCCATTTTCAGGTAAATATGAAGTTTCAAAAGTTCAATTTATGCTTGTCGAAGTCAAAATAAATGATGTAGCTTACAAAATTAATCTAAAAACAGATAAATTAAATTATTATATTGTTGATAATATTCTTGATTTAAAGTTTTTCAAATATTATTTGTATAATTATCAAGTTTGCAAGTTAACAACTGAACAAAAGGACGCAATTGACAAAATTGTAGTTAAAATTATTGACCAAAATGTAAATACAAAAGAATTTGAAATAACAGATGATAAATTCATTATAATTAAAAAAGACGACTATATTTATTAACTAAATTAAGAATATATTATTTAAAAACAATTTAAAAAAAAAATGAAATAATTAAATACAAATGGAATCCCAGCATAATACAATGACAACTGAAACAACTACTAGTGTGGAATCATTTCATAATTTATCCGATAAATGGACTCTTTGGGCGCATTTACCTCATAATACTGATTGGAGTTTACAAAGTTACATTCCTATCTCTACTTTTAAAACAGTAGAAGAAACTATTGCTGTTACAGAAACTCTTCCAGCAATTTTAGTAGAAAACTGTATGTTATTTATGATGCGCGATGGGATTAAACCAGCTTGGGAAGACCCTAAGAATAGAAATGGCGGTTGCTTTTCATACAAAGTTTCTAATAAAAATATTTATAAAGTTTGGAAGGATTTAACTTATGTTGTTGTTGGCGGAACTATAAGTAAACAATCAGGGTTTGTCAATTGTGTTACTGGGATTACCATTTCTCCTAAAAAAAATTTCTGCATTATTAAAATTTGGATGACTGACTGCAATAATCAAAACCCAGCAATTGTTACAGGTGATGTTAAAGGGTTAATGCCACAAGGGTGTTTATTCAAAAAACACACACCTGAATACTAAAACAACTTTTAAAAAAAGTTTCGCAAAAGCGTAACCAAAGAAAAAAAGTTAAGCAAAAAATATAAATTTATAATAGACCTAATTATACAGGTAATATTTTTTTATTTTTTTTTATTTAAATAATTATAATACTTAATAATTATTTAAAGAAAAAAATATATTTAACTTAAAATGATTTCAAAAATAAATGGTTTTGACTATAATGTAAATAGCAATGAATTTGAAAAATATAATCACATACAATTCACTAATTTAAATTTAAAAAAACACGTAAGTTCATTAGAAAGAATAATTTCACTAATTAATGAATGTTCAAATTTAAATCTTAAAACTTTATTTATTTATGATACACAATTCGGTGGTTTTATACCAATTAACTGCTCACAATATTTTGAAAATATTTTTCTTTTGGAAACAGAAAATATTCACAAAGATAATATTTTGGTCAATATACAAAAAACCAAACTTAATAATATTAAATTAGTAGATAATTTTGAAAATTATAATAATTCAGATATTTTCATATTTTCTAATAATAATATATCAAATTTAAATTTTATTATAGAGAATAAACCATTGTTGTTAACAAAATATAACGAAATACTTGAAAAACAAAATATTTATAAAAAAATAGTAAAACTAACTAATAGTGAACTTTATTTATATATTCCTGATTGTTTTATTGAAAGTTTTAATAAAGAATTTTTTTATTTTATAAATGAGAAAGAAGAATTAGATTATGATAATTTGGTTCACTTATGTATTATGGTAAAAAATGGAGGTCCACAATTTGAAAACACGTTGAAAGAAAATTTATCAATTATTGATAGATGGACTATATTGGATACAGGAAGCACAGACGAAACAATAGAAATAATAAATCGTGTTTTAGTTGGTAAAAAAAAGGGAAATTTATATGAAGAACAATTTATTAATTTTAGAGAGAGCAGAAATCGTTGTTTAGATTTGGCAGGAAAAGTATGTAAATTTATTTTAATGTTAGATGATACATATGTTATTAAAGGTAATTTAAAAAGTTTTTTAAATACAATTAGATCTGACCAATTTTCAGATTCGTTTACATTATTTATTGAGAGTCATGATACAAAATATGGCTCAAATCGTATTATTAAAAGTGAATCTGGTCTTAGATATAAGCATAGAATTCATGAAGTAATAAATGATAATAATAATATTAATGTAGTTATTCCTGAAGAATGTGCATATATTTTTGATGGTAGATTTGATTATATGGAAAAAAGAACTATGGAGAGAAAACAATTAGATTTAAAACTTTTATTTGAAGAAGTTGAAGAAAATCCTAATGATCCACGTGCTTATTATTATCTAGCTCAAACATATAATATTTTAGAAGATTATGAAAAATCTTTTTTTTATTTTAAAAAACGATGTGAATTTATAAATGCTGGTTTTTTACAAGAACGTGTAGATGCTGCATTCGAAGCTGCAAGAATTGCTAATTTTAAATTAAATAAACCTTGGGAAGAGTGCGAAAAATTATACAATGATTGCTATAAAATTGATGAATCCAGACCTGAATCTTTATATTTTATTGGAATTCACTATTATTTAGAAAATGATTATAAGAAAGCGTTTGAATACTTTAAAAAAGGATTTGAAATAGGATTTCCTACTCATTGTCAATATTCATTGAAACCAACTTTAAGCTTTCATTTTTTACCAAAATTTTTAACTAAAATTTGTTATTTGTTGGATGAATTTAAATTAGGTGAAAAAGCAGCAAATTTTTTTCTATTAAATAATAAACCAGATGCTGAAGATTATCAAGAAATTGTATCTTGGCATCAAATATTTGTGAAATTAAATATGTATAAAGGTCCAAAAACACCAAAAGTACCTCAAAAACCTATAGTATGTTTTGTTGCTGACGGAGGTTTTAATCCTTGGACAGGGTCAACAATTTTATCATCAGGTGTCGGGGGTTCTGAAACTTATATTATTGAAATGGCGCGTTATATTAGACAAACTGGGTTGTATGATGTTTATGTATTCTGTAATACTCCCAATGAAAACAAAGAAATATTTGAAGGTGTAATGTATTATCATTTAAATAAGTATTATGAATTTATTAATACTAATTATGTTCAAACGTGTATTGTAAGCAGATTTTCAGAATATTTACCTGTATCGTTTAAAGGATATTCAGAAAATGTATATTTAGTCGTGCACGATTTAACTCCAAGTGGTATAGTAATTCCAGTAGATAATAAACTGAAAAATATATTTTGTTTAACGGAATGGCACGCTAATTATTTAGGAAATATATTTCCATCATTAAAAAATATTATTGTCCCTTTTTATTACGGAATAGATAACAGATTTAAAAATAAAACTTCGCAAAAAATTAAAAATAAATTTATATATTCATCTTTTCCTAATAGAGGACTATTACAATTATTACAAATGTGGCCAAAAATATATGAAAAAGAACCAAGCGCTACATTATATATTTATTCTGATATAGATAATAAATGGTCAAATGATGTAGAACCTGCAAAAATGAATGAAATAAAAATATTATTGGATAAATATAAAGAACTTATCAATGGATTAGGTGTCCATTATTGTGGGTGGGTAAAAAAAAATGAATTGGCAGATGCTTGGTTGACTTCTGAATTTTGGGTTTATCCTTGCACATTTATGGAAACGTTTTGTTTAACTGCTTTGGAAGCAGCCAGTTCCAAGACACTTGCGATTACTACGGATTTAGCTGCATTACAAGATACTGTTGGAAATAGAGGAGTTATTATTAATGGAGACACAACCTTAAAAGAATGGCAAGACCAAGCATTAAAACAAATTTTTTATTATATGGATGAAAAAAATAAGAATCAAAAAGAAAAATTTATAAATATTAATTATGAATGGTCTTTAAATTTAACATGGGAAAAACAAGCGAATAAATTAATTAAAGAATATATAGAACCAAATGCTTTTTTGGAATATAAAGGAATGTATAATTGGACAAATGATTGTCCGCCTGATTCAAAAAATATATTTTTAGAAGTAATAAATTATTTTAATAATAATTATTATAAAATTAATAAAAGAGAACAAATAACTATACTAGAAGTAGGTAGTTATGCAGGTATTTCTCTCATTAATTTAGTTAAGGCTATTCCAAATTCAATTGGTTATGGAATAGATATGTGGGAAAATTATAATGAAAATAAATTATTAGAAAATATTGATAATTTAAAAGTGGAATCATCCTTTTATAATAATATTGAAGTATCTGGAATAAAAGACCGGATTTTTGGTATTAAATCTTGTTCTACAAACAAATTAATTGAATTTATTAAAACTGGATTTAAAGCTGATTTTATTTATGTAGACGGCTCTCATTTGCTACTTGATTGTTATTCAGATATAATTCTTACTTGGGAAATTTTAGAAAAAGACGGAATTTTAGCTATTGATGATTATTATTATAAAAAGGATGAAATTTTAAATAGTCCATTTGAAGCTGTGAATCATTTTTTAAAAAATTATAAAAATTCTATAAATATTTTGCATTCTGGATATCGCGTTTTTATTCAAAAAAAAATATAAGAGATACTTAATAATTATGAATAAAGAAACATGTTTATTTTCACCAATTTTTAATCAACAAATTAAAGGAAAAATTGATTATATTTATAATAATTCAGTTATTAAAAATGAATTTTTTGATTTTGAAGTTTGTAAAACGATTTGCGAATATGCTTCTCCGGATTCAGTTATTATTGATATAGGAGCCAATATTGGATTAGTAACATTAGGAATTAAAAGGTTACTAGAAATAAAAAATAACAAAAATTATATTAATAATTACCATTGTTTTGAATGCAACGATGAAATATTTTCTTATTTAAAATATAATACTACTAATCATAATGATATTATATTATATAATTTTGGATTATCTAATGCGTCGCAAATAGCAAATATGGAAATAAATAATTTTAACTATGGATGTAATATGATAAAAAATATATATGATAATTCCGATAATAGTATAAATGTTTTAGATTACGCCTTTCAAAAATTCAATGAACATACAAAAATTGAAAATAAAATGTTTATTTCTTTAATGCCGTTAGATTTATTTTTTAATATATTTAAAAAAAAGGTTTGTGTTATTAAGATTGATGTTGAAGGAATGGAATATAATGTATTGTCGGGAGCAAAAAAATTAATAGAAATACATAAACCAGTAATCATAGTAGAAATATTTGACGAAAATATTGTCAAAATTAATGAGCTTATGATAAGTTATAACTATATTAATAAAGGAATTATTCCTAAAAAATATATATCACAAGATTACCTTTTTACATATAACGGTTAATAATTATAAATATTTTTTGGATAAATAAATAATATTAATTTTATAATTATTTATTTATTATTATTTAAATTATGTATCTAATTGTTCTATTCTATTTGTTAGCTTAATATTTTCTTGTTTTCAATTTTTTAACTTTTACTAAAAAGACTACAATCTTATTATAATTAATAGCGACTGAATTTTCACATGTGTATCTAATGTTAATTAACTTGTTGTATATTGACAATCCAAAGAAAAGTTTGTGTATCCTGGATTATAATAACCTCCAGCAACCACATCCAAATTGCTGCTTAATCCATATCCTGAATTATTTAAAACAACTTGACTATCAACTATGGGTGTTCCTACAACTGGATTACTTGCTGCTCCATTTCCGCGAAATGTAAATATAGTTGCCGCTAATGGCGCAGAATACCACGTAATTCCATCTTGGGAATAAGCTATAGGACTTGTTCCATTTCCATCCGCAATCCATCTTGTTCCATTCCATGCTATTCCTCTTCCTTGCACTGAAAAGATTGTCAATAATGTAACACCTACCCATGTTATGCCGTCATTTGAATAAGCAATACTATTTGTTCCCTGTCCTACCGCAACAAATCGTATTCCATTCCACGCTACTCCTAACCCAAACGATGTAAAAATATTTGGACCAGTTACGCCAAGACCTGTCCAAGTGCTTCCGTCTGTAGAATAAGCGATAGTGTTTGTTCCCTGACCAACCGCAACCCATCGTATTCCACTCCACGCCACTCCATAACCTGATACTGAAAATGGATTTGTTGCGGCTGCTGTCCAAGTAATACCATCTGTGGAATTAAGGATACTATTTGTTCCTGCTCCAACAGCTACCCAAAGTGTTCCATTCCACGCTATACCTGCACCTGTCGTAAAAGTATTTGTTGCAGGCGTCCAGGTAATTCCATCAGCAGAATAAGCGATAGTATTTGTACCATTTCCAACGGCAACCCATCGTGTCCCATTCCACGCTACCCCAAAACCTGTTGTTGAAAATGTTACTAATGCATTACCTATCCAGTTTATGCCATCATTGGAATAAGCGATTGTGTTTGTTCCCTGCCCAACGGCAACCCATCGTGTTCCATTCCACGCCGCTCCATAACCTTGTGTTGAAAAAATTGTTGCACCAAGACCTGTCCACGTTATTCCATCTGGTGAATAGGCGATACTGTTTGTTCCATTACCAAGCGCAATTGTTGGTTGTTGAATAAATACGGAACCGTCTCCTCTGTTCCATGCGACACCATACCCAAACGTTGTAAAAATATTTGGACCCGTTACGCCGAGACCTGTCCAGGTGATGCCGTTCGATGAATATGCGATCGTATTTGTTCCTTGACCAACAGCAACCCATCTGTATCCATTCCACGTTACTCCATAGCCTAACGTTGAAAAGATAGCTGTGCCAATGCCTACCCATGTTATACCATCATTCGAATACGCAATACTATTTGTTCCTTGACCTGTCGCAACCCATCGTGATTCATTCCACGCCACTCCAGTACCTTGTCCCGTGAAGGGAGTGGCAGGAGATAGTAGTCCTAATCCCGTCCATGTTATACCATCATTGGAATAAGCGATACTATTTGTACCAGATCCAACTGCAATCCAACGTGTTCCATTCCACGCCACTCCTCTTGCTCGAAATGTGAAGGGAGATGCAGGAGATGTTACTCCTAATCCAGTCCAGGTGATACCATCCGCAGAATAAGCGA
>Ga0315273_10005248_pt1 | contig 16028 bp, 14 predicted proteins | sample YL17G02_0_MG_FD_205753 | JGI IMG/M metagenome (GOLD analysis project Ga0315273, IMG submission 205753) | Sediment microbial communities from Yellowstone Lake, YNP, Wyoming, USA - YL17G02_0 | ecosystem: Environmental > Aquatic > Freshwater > Lake > Sediment | place: USA: Wyoming | collected...
CGTTGTCGCGCTTGGCCCGGCCCGACGTGGATTCCCCCCCCGGCGCAAAGCGCATCGCAACGATCCGCAAGGCCCTGCTGAACTGGTGGCGCCCAGCCCGCCGCGACCTGCCCTGGCGACCAGGGGCGGACCCCTACGCCGTCTGGGTCTCGGAGATCATGCTCCAGCAGACGCGGGTGGAGACGGTCAAGCCCTACTACCGGCGGTTTCTGAATCGCTTTCCCGGCGTTGGCAGCCTGGCGGCGGCTCGCATCGGCGAGGTGCTGAAGGTCTGGGAGGGGTTGGGCTACTACCACCGCGCGAGGAACCTGCACCGCTCCGCCCGGCTGATCGCGCGCCGGGGCGGCAGGCTGCCGACAACGGCCAGGGAGTGGATGAAGCTGCCCGGAGTCGGTCGTTACACGGCCGCGGCGATAGCCTCGATTGCCTTCGGGCGCGATGAGGCCGCGCTGGATGGAAACGTGGCCCGCGTGCTCTGCCGGATGTTTCTGGTCCGCCGGCTTCCCTCCCGGCCTGGGGTCAAGAAGTTCCTGGAATCGCTGGCCGGGCGCCTGATTCCCCCCGGCCGAGCAGGGCAGTGGAACCAGGCGATGATGGACCTCGGCGCCACCGTTTGCACCCCCGCCGCGCCGCGGTGCGATGTTTGTCCGCTGCGGCGATCGTATGGCGGCGTGGACGCATCCTGATCGACCGGCGGCCGGAGGAGGGCCTGCTGGGCGGCCTGTGGGAGTTTCCCGGTGGAAAGGTGACGCCGGGCGAAACGCCCGCCTCTGCCGCGCGGCGCGAGGTGCGCGAGGAACTGGGAATTCGCGTCGGCCCCTGCCGGGAACTGGCGACCCTCCGCCACGCCTACTCGCACTTCCGCATCACGCTGCACGCATTCCAATGCCGCTATCTCTCCGGCCGCACCCGGGCCATCGGTTGCGGTGACTTCCGATGGGTCCGCCCCGAAGACCTGGACGACTACGCCTTCCCCGCCGCCAACCGCAGGATCATCGAGCGGTTACGCGGTGGGACGTTCCCGCCAGTGCAGTGATCGCACCATCTCCAGGAGCATGTTCCTCCCCTCACGTGGGCAAGGTGATGAAGCTGGTGGGGTGGATGCCGGCGGAGATGCCGCGTCGGATGGGGCCACTCACGTGATGGAGGCGTCCAGGCCGCCGAAACGGCGTGCCCTGCCGGCGTAGGTGAGGATGGCCTTGTGGAACTCTTCCTCCGTGAAGTCCGGCCAGTAGGTCTCCGTGATGTAGAACTCCGCGTAGGAAATCTGCCACAGCAGGAAATTGCTGAGCCGGTATTCCCCGGAAGTTCGGATGAGCAGGTCCGGGTCGGGCACGCCGGAAGTGTCCAGCGACCGGTCGATCAACGCCTCGTCGATGTTTCGGGGGTCGATCTCGCCGGCGGCGACCCCACTGGCGATTCGCCGGAAGGCCTCGGTGATCTCCGCCCGCGACCCGTAGTTCAGCGCCAGGCAGAGGTACATGCCCGTGTTGCCTTCCGAGGCCGCCATCGAGGCGTCCAGTTCGCGCAGCACGCGGTCGGGCAGGCCCTCGCGCCTCCCCAGGTGGCGCAGGCGGACGTTGTTGCTCAGGAGCGTCTCGCGCTGGCTGACGAGGTAATCGGCGTAGAGGCCCATCAACAGGTTGACCTCCTCCCGCGGGCGCCGCCAATTCTCGATGGAGAAACTGTAGAGCGTCAGGGCCTCCAGGCCCAGCCGGATGGCGTCGGTGACGACTCTGCGGGCCGCTTCGGCGCCCTGCTGATGGCCGGCGCCGCGCGGCAGGTTGTGTGCGCGCGCCCAGCGCCCGTTGCCATCCATGATAATGGCCACCGAACGCGGCAATCGCTCCGGGGGGATCCCCAGGGCCTTGCGAGCCTCCGCGATGACCTGGGGGGAAATCGCCGCACTCATGCCAGCCCCTCGATGGAGGACCGGTGCAGGATGGTGGCGTCGCGGTCGGCCCCGACGCTGATGAGACCCACCGGTCTGCCGACAAGCTCCTCGATGCGCCGGACGTAGTCCCGCGCCGCTTGGGGAAGCTCCTCGAACCGCCGGCAACCGCCGATGTCCTCGCGCCAGGCGGGGAGCGTCTCGTAGAGGCACTCCACGCCCTCCAGGGCAGCGGGGTCGAAGGATTCCACCGCCCTGCCGCCGCGGCGGTAACCGGTGCACACCCGGATTTCCTCCAGGCCCGTTAGCACGTCCAGCAGCGACAGGGCCAGTTCTTCGGCCCCGGTGAGTTCCACGGCATAACGGAGGGCGAAGGCGTCCAGCCAGCCGCAACGGCGGGGCCGGCCCGTCGTCGTGCCGTATTCCCGCCCACGCTGGCGAAGATACTCCCCGATGGGGTTGTCCTGTTCGGTGGGGAACGGGCCTGCCCCCACGCGGGAGGTGTAGGCCTTGATGACCCCGACGACCTTGCCAACGGCCCGGGGCGGCACGCCGGCGCCGGCGGGCACGCCGCAGGAGGACACCGACGAACTGGTCACGAAGGGATACGTGCCGTGATCGATGTCCAGCATGGTTCCCTGGCCGCCCTCAAAGAGGATCCGCTGCCCGTCGGCCAATGCCCGACGGAGCAGGGCGCCGGTGTCGCCGATCATCGGCGCCAGCCGCCGGCCGTGCTGGAGGTACTGCTCGGCGATGGCCGGGACATCCATCGGCTCGGCGCCGTACAGGGCGGTGAATATCCTGTTCTTGATCTCGGCGATCCGGGCGATTTTTTCCGGCAGTCGCGCCGCGTCGGTCAGGTCCCCGGCTCGGATGGCCGTGGAACGGTAGGCTTTGTCGGCGTAGCAAGGCCCGATGCCGCGGGCAGTGGTGCCGATCTTCCCCCCCCCCAGGGCCTTTTCGCTAAGTGAGTCCTGGAGTTTGTGCCAGGGCATCACGACGTGGGCGGCGGAGCTGACCAGGAGATTCTCCGCGGAAATACCGACGCCTCGCTTGGCCAGGCCGTCGATCTCCTCCAACGCCACGGCGGGATCGAAGACCACACCGTTTCCGATGACGTTCATCACGCCCCGGTTGAAGACCCCGCAGGGGATCAGGTGCATGGCGAACTTCTGGCCGGCGATGTTGACGGTGTGGCCGGCGTTGGCCCCGCCGCAGAAACGCACGACATAACGGCAAGTTCGGGCCAGGGCATCGACGATCTTGCCCTTGCCCTCGTCGCCCCACTGCAAACCCACGATGGTTACGTTCTTTGATGGCATTGGATAGTCCGTCCGGCGCCGTGTCTGGCACGACAAGCCGACGAAGCATACCCCAAAGGACACGGAACCTTCAAATACTAAAGCCGGGCTTCAGACGCCCGGATAACGCCTAAGAGTCCCTATCAGGATGACCCGTGGCCGCGACGCAGTGGATTGCGGCGCAGGCCAAGGCGAGAGGGCGACGACGGCCCAAGAGGCGGGCCGTCGAGCCCGAGCAACGCCGGCATGCGACGCAAGACGCGGCGTCCCTTTGGGTTGCGACGAGAATGGGCATCTGCCGCGTCAGGGCTTCTCGCCGCACCACGTTTCGGTGCGGCTTCGACCGTGAGCCTCAGCCGAACGGCTTCGTCGCCCTTCCTTGCATCCAACCCATTCTGGTCGCAACGCGGCTCACGCGGCATCCTGATAGGGACTCTAAATTTCCAAGGTTCCTGATATGTTCGTCGGCAGTGAAGCTTGAAAAAGGGGGATTAGACCGTAGAATACCTTGGTTTATGGGGTCACAGGAAGGCATTAACTGCCATGTGGGCATTGACATAGGCGCCGTCAGCGCTACGGCTGCCGTATTTGTCGATGGCCTGGACCGCCTCAGCGCCCTGGAGACCGCGGGTTTCTCCCTGTTGTCCAGGCCCCCCGGACAGAAGGGCCTGATCTACCTCAGCCCCTATCGCCGGACGCGAGGCAAGCCCTTGGCGGCGGCCAAGGAGCTGCTGGAAGAGATCATCTCGGCCTTAGGGGACGGGGCTGTTCGCAACGTCTGTTTCGTCGGCAGCGGCTCGAAGCTGGCGGCGGTCCGGATGGGCGCGGAGGTGACCAACGAATTCAAGGCCATCGCAACCGGCCTGGCGGTGATGGGCATCGAGGTCCGGACGGTCCTGGAGATGGGGGGAGAAAGTTCCAAGTACCTCCGCTTGGCCCGAAACAAGGACGGCGGTTACGGGATCATCGACTATGCCACCAACGGCGACTGTGCCGCCGGAACGGGGTCGTTCATCGACCAGCAGGCCGGGCGATTGAAGCTGGCCGTCGAGGAGATCGGGCCTCTGGTCCTCTCCGCCCCGCGGGCCGCCCAGGTGGCCGGGCGGTGCAGCGTCTTCGCCAAGAGCGACATGATCCACGCCCAGCAGAAGGGCTACTCGCCGGCGGAGGTGCTTGGCGGCCTCTGCGACGCGGTGGCCAGGAATTTCCGCGCGGCGGTGGTGCGATCCCACGCGGTGGAGGCGCCAGTGGCCTTCCTGGGCGGGGTGGCCGCCAACGCCGCGGTGGTCCGCGCCATGGCGGAGGCGTTCGGCCTGGATCCCTCGGCGATGATCGTCCCGCCGGCCTTTGCGCACGTCCCCGCCGTCGGGGCGGCGGTGACGGCCTCCAGGGCGGTCCGCTCATTGGACATGACGCACATGGACGACCTTCGCGCCGCCAGCGATACCGTCGGGGCGGCGTTTCCCACGGCTGCGCCCCTGGGCATGGCCAACGTCCTGCTGCTGCGAAATGAAGCCGAGCCGTACGACCCGCCGCAGGGCGACGAGCCTATTGAGGCGTACATCGGCATCGACATCGGAAGCGTCTCGACCAACGTGGTCGCCATCGACGAGGACGGCAGGGTGGTGGTGGACATCTACACCCGCACGATGGGCCGGCCCATCGAGGTGGTCGCCGAGGCGCTGCGGCAGGTCGAGCGGGACTGGGGCGACCGCCTCGTCGTCCGCGGGGTGGGCACGACCGGTTCGGGACGCGAGCTGATCGGCGAACTGGTCGGGGCGGACACGATCAACGACGAGATCACCGCGCACAAGACCGGGGCGATGTTCGTCGGAAAACGCATGCTGGGCGGGCGCGTGCCCGACACGATCTTCGAGATCGGCGGGCAGGACTCCAAGTACATCTCGCTCCAGGACGGCATCGTGGTGGATTTCACGATGAACGAGGCCTGTGCCGCCGGCACGGGCAGCTTCCTGGAGGAGCGGGCAGAGGAACTGGACATTTCCATACAGGGCCAGTTCGCCGAACTGGCGCTTTCCAGCCGGGCCCCCATCCGCCTGGGTGAGCGGTGCACCGTGTTCATGGAGCGGGATGTCACCAGCTACCTTCAGCGAGGTGCGGACAAGGCGGATCTGGTGGCCGGGCTGGCGTACTCGGTGGTCTACAACTACATCAACCGCGTTGTGCGCGGCAGAAAGATCGGCGACTGCATCTTCTTCCAGGGTGGCACGGCCTACAACGACTCGGTGGCGGCGGCCTTCGCCGGGGTGCTGGGCAAGGAAATCATCGTCCCGCCGCACAACGGCGTCATCGGCGCCATCGGCGCGGCGTTGCTGGCGCGGGACAAGATGTCCGTCGGTGTTGAGGCCCGGGAGGAGGATTCAGCCGGACCGGCGGGGGAACAGCCCGACGTCCCCCTGGGCAGGTACGTCTCGGAGGTCCGCCGGGAGCTGGAAATACCCCCCCGACGCGCTGCGAGCCGGTTCCGCGGTTACGACTTGGCGAAGGTTGACTACAAGTTGCGGGAGTTCACCTGCCGGGGATGCTCCAACGCCTGCCAGATTCAGGAGTTTGACGTCGAAGGGCAGAAGACCTACTGGGGCGACAAGTGCTCCGACCGCTACCGCAAACGCGCCAAGGCCGCAGCCAAGCCCGTTATAGAAGACCTCTTCGCCCTGCGGACGAAGTTGCTGATGGATGATTCGGACCTCCCGCCCGTGGCCGAGGGGGCGATGACGGTGGGGCTGCCGCTGACGATGTTCGCGCTGGAATCGCTACCGTTCTGGCGAACCTTCCTGGCCGGCTGCGGATTCCGCGTGGTGCTGTCGGCTCCCACCAACAGACAGACCGTGCAGGCGGGGCTGGACCACGTGGTGGCCGAACCGTGTTTCCCGATCATCGCCGCTCACGGCCATGTTGCCGACCTGATTCGGCGCGGAGTGGACCGAATTTTCCTGCCCAACATCGTTTCCAGCCAGACGGAGTGGATGGAGACCGAATCCTACCTGTGCCCCTGGCATCAGACGCTGCCCTTCGTCTGCCGGCAGGTGCCTGCCTTTCAGCCGCACGCGGTGAGGTTTGTCTCCCCGACGCTGCATTTCCGCGAAGGCCCCAAGGTCGTCTTTCGGGAGCTTTGCCAGGCCCTGGGGCGTCTGGGGGTGCGGGCCTCGACGCTGGAGCAGGCGCTTCAGGCGGGCCTGGAGGCCCAGGAGCGCTTCAAGTCGGCGCTTCTGGCTGCCGGGCAACGGGCGCTGGGGATGCTGAATTCCGCCCGGGCCACCGGGATCGTCTTGGTGGGCCGGCCCTACAACATCCACGACCCGGGAATGAACCTTTCCCTTGCCGGAAAACTGCGGGAAAACTACGGCGTCAACTGCATCCCGCTGGACTTCCTGGAGGCGGATTCCGTCGACATCAGCGACATCAACGACAACATGTTCTGGGACCTGGGCCGCCGTATCATCGCCACGGCCAGGATCGTGGGGCGCCACGCCAACCTGCACATCCTCTACGTCACCAACTTCAAGTGCGGGCCGGACTCGTTTATCAAGCACTTCATCCGCCAGGCCTCGGGCAAGCCGTTCCTCAGCCTTCAGTTTGACGGACACAGCAACGATGCCGGCATGATGACCCGTTGCGAGGCCTACCTGGACTCCAAGGGCATCCTCCGTCCCTGGCGAAAGGAAGCTCTCCTTCCGCAGGGAGTCTGAGTTCTCTGCCCGGGGGCGGTATTGACGCGCGGTTACTCGTCGGATCCTTCGGCGGCCGCTCCGGTGTCCGACGGGCTTGTCATGCGGATGGGGCGAATCCCGGGCCAGCGATCCCAGAGCTGCTGGAGCGGCACGGCGAAGGCCCCCTGGGCGACGGTTGGGCTTGCCACGGCAGACTCAGGCCCGGCCAGCAACAGGTCCAGCCTGTCCTGGGAAACCTCCCCGATCGCCCACCCCGATCCGACGACCTGATGGAATGTCCGGGCGGCCGCCAGGGCCTTGGCCAGATTCCGGAGATCGGCCTGGACCCGCACCATCATGGTCCCGCCGCCTTGCAGGCGCCGGAGGCACTCGCGCAGGGCCTGCTGGTTGTAGCACCGCCAGGCCTGGGGGTGATCGGCGGGCAACAGGCACATCAGGATCCCGTCGAGGCCTCCTGCCCTCGTGCCGCTCTCACCAAGACGTCCCCCGTGGAGTGCCAACGCATCCTGGGCATGGTTCCCACCACCGAATGCGGGCGTGGATACGGTCATGCGGATTCCCTGCACGGGTGGGGGCACGTCCTGTCCGGCCAGGGCCAACACCCACCATCGTCCCCGGTGTTCCTTGGTGCTGAGAATCCAATCCAGCGCGGCCGTAACGTTCGTTGCGCGCCAGGGGCTGCTCAATGGAAGGCACCCCGCAGGCCGGCAGGAGCCGTCGGCGGCCTGCCGCCCCACCGCGCTCCACCAGACGCCGGGGCTGATCGCCCCCACCCACCGGGCGACCTGTCCGATGGGCTCCAGCACGGCCAAGGCCAGAGAACCAAACAGCACGGCGCCGACGGCGGCCCACCTAAGCGCCGCCCGCCGTGATTCAACGAGTCGCATCCCGCCCAGCACCACCCCGGCCAGGACCCCGAAGCCCCCGGCCAGGAACGCAACCTTCCCATGCGGCAGCGACAGGACGGCCAGGAAGCCCAGCAGCCCCGCCGCCGTTGCCAGGGAGGCGTCGGCGAAGAAGGTGCGGGCCGATCCACCCGCGGCAGCGAACAGCCGCCGCTGGCGGGAGATCGTTATGCCCATCAAGGCGGCAAGGGGGAATTGTGCTGCCAGCGCCAAGGCCGCGCTCAGCGCCGCCAGGCTCGCCCGCCCGGCTGCCTGTGCCCACAGACAGGTCATCGCCATCGTTGCCTGCATGGCCAGCCCGCCGATCAGCCCCGCCATCGCGGACAGGCTGGAGGCGGCGGTGGGCGGACGGGACTTCCTGTCGGCTCGTGCGGTGAAGGCCGCCAGGCCCGCCAGTGACGCTGCCACCCAGGCCAACTGCCCCGCCATGCCGATGCCCCCGACGTCGCAAAGCAGCCTGGCCTGGATCGGCAACGTAGCCGCCAGGCCCGCGAAACAGGCTGCCATCTGCAGACGACGGCCGAGCTGGTGCGAAGGCTCCACCGCACCGGCGAACCGCCGAGGCCGCAGGAGGGGGCCTCCCCGCCACAGCAGCAACGCTGCCGTCAGCGCCAGCACGGCGCCGCCGGCTGCCATCGCCAGGATCAGGCTCAGCCCCGCCGCCCAGATACCACTCAGTGCCGCAAACGCCAAGGCCAGTCCGGTGAGCCAGTCGCGGCAGGTCGTGGCGTAACCGTCCCGGCCGGCGCCGTGTCGGATCAATGCCGTCGCCAGGAACGCAACCGACAGCCCAAGTGCCAAGGGAAACGCCCCCAGGAACTGAAGCAGCGAACTGGCCAGCGTCCAGGTCCATCCGTCCCAAAGGAAACGGCGTGTCAACCAGTCCGCAATCGCGGCCACGACGGGCAGCGCCAGGCTGCTGAGCAGCCCAGCCGGCAGCGTCAGCCCCACCGTCAGGCCCACCAGGCGGGTCAGCGTGCGGTCGTCTCCCCGGCCGTGCGAGAGGGGCCTGCCCCGGTCCGGCGCGGCGGTTGTTTCCTGCTCTCTGAGCCACACAAGAATGCGCTGCACGCCCCAGACCGCCCGTCGCGGCAGCCTCACCGCCAGGCCCAGGGCGATCATCATCGCCGCCAATCCCGTTAGGGTCGTGACGCCCGAGGAGTCCAGCGCCCAACCCCAGAGGATCATCAGGCACCCGGCCCAGAGAAAGGCCGCGGCGGCGACGCAGATGACCAGATGCCTTTGCCTGAACATGGGCGTCCTGTCAGGTGGATGGGGCGGCCGGCTCAGCCGACCACCGTGGAACCGCAGGCTGGCAGGTGATGCCGCCGGCCTTGATCGTCACAGAGAATCAAGCCCTCCAGCGGGTCTACGTCCAGCACTCTACCGGCCAGGCGCCCGGTGGCGGCGGAGGCGATGACGACTCGTTGGTTTATCATCTCGCAGCGCGGCCGCCAGGCCGAGTGTAGGCCCTCCAGCTCACCGGCCTCCAGCCGGCCTACCCAATAATCCAGGCGGCGCAGCACCCCACGGACGATCTCCGTGCGCTCCAGCGGTTCACCCGCGTGTTCTCGCAGGCACGTCGCCGGCGAATCGACCTGGCCTTCCGGCGGGGCGGCGTTGACGTTAATGCCGACTCCCACCACCACGCACCGCTTGTTTCGGCGGCGCCGCAGTTCCACCAGCACCCCGGCGGTCTTGCGGCCTTCCAGCAGCACGTCGTTGGGCCACTTCAACCGGCACGGCAGGGAGACGGTCCGGTCGATTCCCTCGGCCACCGCCAGCCCGGCTGCTATGGTCAAGGCCTCGTGGGGCAGGGCTTCGCGCGGGTCGATCAACAGGACACTCATCAGCACGTTGGCGCGCGGCGGGCTGATCCATCGCCGCCCCAGCCTGCCTCTTCCGCGCCGCTGCCATTCCGCCAGCACCGCCAGACCGTCCGCGCCGGCCTGGGCGGCGCAATCCGCGGCCAGGTCGTTGGTGGACTCCGCCTCGCTGAAGCAGATCACATTCCGCCCGACGCGCCGCACGCCCAGGTCGCGCTCGATGAGGTAGGCATCCAAGACCGTGGGAACCGCCAGCCGGACGCCGGCGGGGGTGAACTCCAGTTGGTGCCCGCGCTGGGCGATCAGCACCCAGAGTTTCTCCAGTCCCCCGTGGCTGACGCCCGCCGCCGAGGAAGCCTCCCGGAGCGAGACGGCTTGTCCCTTGCGGTCGTAGAGTAAACCAACGAGGCGATTGACCCTGTCCATGTTCCCGGTTGCATCATTGACGGCCGATGACGTTGACCACGACGTGCCTGGTCCGCGGACCGTCGAACTCGCAGAAATACACCGCCTGCCAGGTTCCCAGCATCATCCGCCCGCCCTGGAGGGGAATCGTCGTGGAGCAGCCCACCAGCGAGCTTTTGACATGAGCGGCGCTGTTGCCCTCCCCGTGCTGGTAGAAGCCCTGCCGCCACGGTACGGCGGCATCAAGCTGGGCCAGGACATCGTGCGCCACGTCGGGGTCTGCGTTCTCGTTGATCGTCACGCCGGCGGTGGTGTGCGGGACGAAGACGGTGGCGATCCCTTCGGCAATCCCCGAGGCGGCGACCACGCGGCGAACCGCCGCGGTGATGTCGATCAGCTCGTCGCGGCGGCGAGTTTGGACCTCAAAGCTTTCGGTGTGCATGGAATGCGTCCTTGCGCAGGCGCCGTTGACTCGGCCGGGGCAATGGTACGAGAAACGCGGGTCCTTTTGAAGAGCGATTCGCAAGCCGCTCCCGTGCGGCTGGAGCGTTTTCGGAAATGATGTAGCAGGCGAGCCGTAGCGAGGAGGAGTCTGGCAAGGACGCCGCAGCACGGCGCAGACGCTACAGGGTTTCCGAAGATGCTCTAATCCTCGATGTCCATGATCAGGACCGTTACGTCGTCGTCGGGGGCCTTGGAGTCGGGGGAGTCGAGCCATTCGTTGAGTTGGAAGAGGATTTCCTGGCGAGACCGGCCGAACCAGTCGGCGAACAGGCCGCCCCGGCCGTCGTCATTGCTGCGGTCCTTCAGGACCGGTTCGATACCGTCGCTGTAGAACACGAGTCGGTCGCCGGCAGCCAGTTGGACCTGCCGGGACTCGAAGGTCTCCTCCGGAAACACGCCCAGCAGCGTGCCCCGGCTGGGCAGCGACCGGCACGATCCGTCAGGGCGAATCAGGACCGGTTCGGGGTGTCCGGCGCGGGCGAAGGTTAGGACCAGGGAGGCGGTGTCGATGATGCCATAAACGGCTGTGCAAAAGGGGCAGCCGCTAAGTTGCTGCTCGGAGATGTCGGTGTTGAGTTCCTCCAGCGCTGCTTCGGGAGGCACGATCTGATAGGTGTTTCCGACGATCCGCTTGGTCTGAAACGCCTTCTTGATGAACATCGTCAGCAGCGCCGCGGGCAGCCCGTGGCCGACGGCGTCGGCGACGTAGAAGCCCACGTGCGTCTCGTCCAGCCGGGCCACGTCGTATATGTCCCCGCCCACCCATCCGGCGGGGCGGTACAGGGCGGCGAACCGCACCGGTCCCACCTCCGGCAGGCGGCGGGGCAGGAAGTCCCGCTGAAGGCGGGACGCCAGGCGCAGTTCTTCATTCAACTCCTTTTCCTTGGCGCTCGCCTGGGACTGGAGTTTTCGTTTGGCCTGCAACTCCCTCTGGAGCCGCTCGATGGCCGGCTGAAGGGCGGCGGCGGTCTCCAGCCTGGCTTCCAGCTCCTCTGCCGGGATGTCGTGGCCGACGGCGAGGAACTGTCCCCTGCGCCTCAGCAGCATCTGGGCGGCGGCTTCGGCCTCGGGGGCGATCAGAAAGATCGCCACCGCGGAGGATCGTTCCAGTTCCGACAGCACCCCCGCCAGGCACACCGGATCGGCCAGCGCCCCGCTGACATGGACGACGGCTACGCCCGCCTCTCGCAGGGCCGCGCTCAACGGTTCGCAGGCGTCATGGGGGCAAAGCTCCCACTGCCCCCTCGCGGCCTGGCGGACGTTGGCGGGCGGCGTGCGGCCGGCCACCCAGAGAAGCTTGGATCTTGTGGCAGTGGTCATCTGGCCCGCTTGGACTCCTGGAGGCGACGGCGCCCCCTGGGTTCATCGTCGCGGACCAGGGCGGCCTTTACTTGCCGGTAGGGATGTTCCCCGAGAAGACCGCCAGATCGCCCACCTTCACTCCTGCTGGGCCTAGCGAGCCGGCGGCGACCTCCAGGGCGAACCGTGCGGGGAGTCGGGAGCTGTAGAGGGTTCTGCCGATCAGGTCCGGCTCGACGGCCATCGTGTGGGTCTGCACCACGCGCATGTCATCGCCCAGGAAGGCGATGTCGATGGGAATAAGGCAGCCGCGCATCCAGAAGTCGCGGACCTCCGCGCTGGGGAAGATAAACAACATGCCCACGTCCTGGCTGAGGGTCCGCCGGCCTGCTAGGCCCTGGCTCTGTTGCTCGGGCGTGACGGCCAGGTCCACAAACCAAGTCTTCCCATTGATCGTGACCTGTGGCGGAGAAGGCGTTTCGTCATGGCCGCAACCGGCGCCAAAGGCCGCGGCCAGAAGGCAGGCGGCAACTTGCCGACCCCACACTGGGCACAGGCGCCGCATTACGGGGACCTCCGCTGGTTAGCTTTGTGGTGAATCTCCTTGAGCATCCGCTCCAGCAGTTCCATCGGCAGTCCCACGATGTTGGAGAAACTGCCCTCGATGTTCTCCACGAAGCGGTCGGCGGTCTCCTGGATGGCGTAGGCCCCGGCCTTGCCGATCCATTCGCCGGAGTCCAGGTATGCCTCGATCTCCTTGTCGGAGATCTGGCGCATCGTGACGTGGGTGACATCCGAGGCGATCAGCCTTCGCCCGCCCGGGGCGATGAGGGCCACGCCGGTGATGACCGCGTGGCGCGTGCCCGAAAGGCCCCTCAGCATCCGCCGCGCATCCTGCCGGTCGGCGGGCTTGCCCAGGATCGTTCCTTCCCGCACGACGATCGTATCCGCGCCGAGCACCAGGGCGTCGGGATGGAGGAACCCAATCGTCCGAGCCTTGAAATAGGCCAGCGCCTCGGCCTGCTGGGTGGGGGGCAGGCGGTTCATCACCTCATCCGGCTCGGAAATCGTGGGCACGACCACCTCATGACGGACCCCGGCCTCGGCGAGCAGAGAAGCCCGCCGTTGCGAGGCGGAGGCAAGTATCAAACGCGGTTGGTCTTCCGTGGTCATGTCCATTCCATTCTAGAGCGGCCCGTAGCCGCATCCCTGCGCCAAAGAGGCCACTTTTTACTCTACCGAGCCGGTGATTGCCACAGGAATCGTCATTCTATGCCTGACACAGATGACCCGTGGGCAACAAGAGTAGAGGGCGAACTGCCCCGGAATGTTGACTCGTATCTACATGTTGATTCTGGGCAACATCTCGTAGGTCCGTCTGTCTGCTTCAATATGCAAGTTGTTTTGCGGCAGAACGAAACGGCCGACTGGCTTGATGATGATTTGCGGAAACATGCCGTTCCAAACTGCAAACCTTTCCGTGCTTAAACCAAGCAATTGTCGCGATGTAACTAGCTTTATGATAAGGCTTTAGGAATAGCAGTTTGCGGCCCAAATGGAGACGAACAATTGGCATTGGGCTTGCCTATAATTGAGATGAGGAGTTTGTGTCCCGGTTTTTTTGTGCGCGATATGTTGGGAGATGCTGCCATGAACGAGGCGGCCATCAGAAAACGGCTTGAGGAGTTGCACGAGACGATGACCCTGCTGCGCCAGGGCAAGGGCCCCGCGGAAGACCTTGCTCTTGCAGACATGGGGCCTAAGACGCGCCAGTCGATGGACGACGTTCTCGATTACTTGCGAATGCAGGTGAAATACCTGCTTTTCGATCTGGAGGCCACCCGTCGGGAGAACGGATACCTCCGGCGCATGCTGGAGACACGCAACCGCCAGGAGCCTGGCGAGGACAGCGACAGCAATCCGCCCAAGTGGCAATGACGCCCCAGGACGAGCCTTGGAGCCCCTCCCTCTGGGGACGCTTTCACAGGCACCCCTAGGGAGCGCGGCATACGGCACGGTCGGCGAATACGCGACTGTGCCGTATCATTTCCTTTCGGAATTATGCCCTTAACAAAGCATAGCCACAGGGGGCTATTGACAACCGCAATAGTTTATGGTACGCTTTATGTATGAGCCGCAAACCACCCGCAGTTTACCTCTCGCAAACCGACGCCGCCAGCCGTCTCAGGTTGACTCGACAACGGATTTCCGCCCTGATTGCGGCAGGCAAGATCAAGGCCAAAGAAATCGCTGGCCGTCCGGTGATTTCCGAGCAAGAGCTAGACCGCTTCGCCGCCATCCCTCGAAAAGGTGGCAGGCCGTCATTAAAGGCATAACTCCCCTCTTTGGAAAGAATCTTGGAAATTCCCGAACTTTACCCCTCCAATCTATTGACAAACGCAATAGAAAAGGTAGAATAGAGGTAGAACAAGGGAAGGAACAAGCCATGAAGTACAAGCCTCCGAAATTTACCAAACTGTCCGACATGTCCGCAATCGACGTGGGCCGATTGACGGAGCCGGAGGCCCGCACTATCCTAGAGGCGATCCGCTGGCCCGACGGCCCGATATGCCCTCACTGCGGAGGAGCAGCAGCGACCCGGTTACAGGCGAAATCCGAGAAAGTACGCGACGGCGTGATCCAGTGCAACGTGTGCCGGGGACAGTTCACCGTCACTGTGGGCACGGTCATGGAACGGTCGCACATCACGCTACGGCAATGGATCCAAGCCTTCCACTCAATTTGCGCCCATAAGAAGGGCGTGTCCGCCCTCCAGCTACAACGGAACCTTGGCCTTCACACTTACCGGGCCGCGTGGTTCCTTGCCCACCGAATCCACCTTGCGATGAAGTTGGACCCCTTGGCGAGCAAGCTACAAGGCGTTGTGGAGGTCGATGAAACCTATGTAGGCGGTAAACCCCGCAAGGGCAAGCGAGATGAGAACGGCAACTTGATCGTCAACAAGCGGGGGCGGGGAACGAAGAAAACGCCCGTGGTCGCCCTGGTCGAGCGCGACGGGAAAATCCGCACGCAAGTTGTCGAACATGTCAACGCCGGGAACCTCAAAGCGGCCATCCGGGAGAACGTCGCCAAGCAAGCGACGATCCACACGGATGAGTTGAACCTATACCAGGGGATCGGCCAAGAGTTCCAGGGCGGACACCAGACCGTCAATCACAGCCAAGGCGAGTACGCCCGTGGCGACGTGAATACGAACACGGCGGAGAGTTTCTTTGCCCTGCTCAAGCGCGGAGTGCATGGAACCTTCCACCATATTTCCAACACCCACCTTGCCCGCTACTGCGATGAGTTCTCTTTCCGTTGGGATGAACACAAGGTGACGGATGGCGAGAGAACCGTGGAAGCCATTAGGGGCGCGGAAGGCAAGCGGCTAGTTTACAAGGAGGCGGTAGCATGACGCTATTTAGAAAGGATTCAGATATGACTTCCGAGAATGGAAAGCCGACTGGGTACTCCGTCTATAATCACCAGCAGAAACTTCGGATCAAGCACAACACGCTAACGGAACTTTACCCACCACTCCCATCCGAAACATACGACATCATCTATGCCGACCCACCGTGGGATTATGGCGGAAAATTGCAGTTCGACCGTAGGAGCACTGGAAAAGAGACTATCGACCTTTCCAAAAATATCTTCATCAGTTCCGCCGCGTTCAAGTACCCTACGCTCAAGCTGGAGGAGTTGAAAAAGTTAGCCGTCCCCAAAATTTCGGCCGATGACAGCCTGTTGTTTATGTGGGCAACCAATCCACACTTGCAACAGGCAATCGAGTTGGGAACAGCATGGGGTTTTGAGTATCGAACGGTGATCTTCGTGTGGAACAAGATGGTGCATAACCCCGGTAAGTACAATCTCTCGTATTGCGAATTGTGTCTGCTTTTTAAGCACGGGCGCATCCCCACCCCCCGCGGTGCAAGGAACACGAAACAACTCATCAGCGTGCCAAGGGGAAAACATAGCGAGAAGCCGGCGGAGGTGGCGAGAAACATCGAATTGATGTTTCCTCACCACAGGCGGATAGAATTGTTCGCGCGGTGTGCGCAATCCGGTTGGTCCGTGTGGGGACTAGAGCGTATTAAGTTTGAGATGCCGTATTGCCGATAGAGGGGGCATGGCATGGATAGCTACCCAACAGATACGGGAACGGGCGATTGCAGCCTATGATGCTGGGCAAGGAAGCC